>OFGA01001799.1_pt1 | contig 14220 bp, 11 predicted proteins | sample 1521471 | NCBI WGS metagenome assembly OFGA01 (sample SAMEA3504086, study PRJEB24116) | mouse gut metagenome | biome: mouse gut; feature: mouse-associated habitat; material: faeces | place: Denmark | collected 2011
AAGGCCATAATCAGAGACGTGCTGGATATCACAGCCAGCGATTTGAAAGGCTTTGATGTCGTAGCTGACGCATTTGGCGCGTGGACGGAAGCAGAACTTCCGCTGCACAGCACATCTTTGAAAGTGCTGTGTGACGCATTGGCTGGCACAGATACCAGGCTGGTGGTTGTCGGCGGTGCGGGGAGCCTGTATGTGAATCCGGAACATACGGCCTGCGTTGCTGACGGCCCGGACTTCCCGGATATGTTCAAGCCGCTTGCGGCAGCAATGGCAAAGGCGCTTTCCGAGCTGCGGCAGAGAAATGATGTGAAGTGGACGTACATAAGCCCTGCCACGGATTTCCAGGCGGAAGGCGAACGCAGCGGCGCATACATCCTCGGAGGGGAAGAACTGACGCTGAATGAAAAGGGTGAAAGCATTATCAGCTATGCAGATTATGCCATTGCCATGGTGGATGAGATTGTGAAAGGCGGGCATATTCAGGAGCGGATCAGTGTGGTACGAAAATAGGGGAGGCATGCTGCGCTGTCAGCATTTAAACATGACACAGAACGAAAAAAGAATATATCTGATAAAAGAGCTGCTGTCGGAGCAGCCGCAATACAAAGATATGGAAATTCCAGATAATGCAGGGGAACAGAAACGGCTTCTTAGAAGCCTTATGAATATCCGTTCCCCGCGTCCGGTTGGAGCTGGATTTCTCAAGGTGCAGGATGCGTATCTGAGTGAGGAAGCCAGGGAAAAAGGCATTACGGATAGTGGCACGATACCGGTATCTCCCGTCTGCAGCCGCCTGGCCCTCTGGCGTGGTGATATAACCGCATTAAAGATAGATGCGATTGTCAATGCTGCTAACCGTGCTTTGAGGGGATGCTTTGTACCCTGCCATTCCTGTGTGGACAATATCATTCACAGCGTCAGCGGTATCCAGCTGCGCTTAGCCTGCGATGAGCTGATGACAGAACAGGGCTGTGACGAGCCGACGGGAAAAGCGAAGATCACACCCGCTTTCAATCTTCCATGCAGCTATGTGCTTCACACAGTCGGACCGGCTGTATCTGGCATTTTAACAAAAAAGCATTGCGAACAGCTTGCGGGCTGTTATAAATCCTGTCTGGATCTGGCATCCGCCAGCGGCTTAAAGAGCATTGCATTTTGCTGTATTTCCACAGGCGAGTTTCATTTCCCGCGGAAAAAGGCTGCTTATGACATCTACAAAAGACTGCTCGGATAAAGGGAAGCGTATAAAAGAGCTTTTACAGAAAGCAGATGCAGTCATGATTGGGGCAGGAGCAGGACTGTCCGCTTCGGCAGGCTTTACCTATTCAGGACAGAGATTTGAAGATAACTTCCCGGACTTTATCGAAAAATATGGTTTCCGGGACATGTATTCAGGCGGTTTTTATCCTTTTGAGAGCCTTGAAGAACACTGGGCGTACTGGTCAAGATATGTCTGTATCAATCGCTATATGGACAGCGGTAACGGAACATATAAAAGATTGCTTGCGCTTGTGAAAGACAGGGACTATTTTGTGCTGACAACGAATACGGACCATCAGTTTCAGAAGGCGGGATTTGACAAAAAGCGGCTGTTTTATACCCAGGGGGATTTTGGGCTGTGGCAGTGCTCCAGGGCGTGCCATCCGAAAACCTATGATAATGAAGAAGCGGTGCGCCGGATGTTCTCAGAGCAGAGGAATATGAAAATCCCGTCAGGGCTGCTCCCGAAATGCCCGGTCTGCGGCGCGCCTGTGACAATGAACCTGCGCCAGGATGATTTATTTGTGCAGGATGAAGGCTGGTATGCGGCGGCAGAGCGGTACAGTGATTATATCCGCCGGCATAAAGGGATGCGTATTTTGTTTTTGGAGCTTGGGGTGGGAGAAAATACGCCTGGGATTATAAAATATCCTTTCTGGCAGATGACGGCGGAAAATCCAAGGGCGGTGTATGCCTGCGTCAATGATGGGGAGGCTGTCTGTCCGCGGGAGATTGAAAAACGGTCGATATGTATCAATGGAGATATTGGAGAAGTGCTAAAATAATTATAAGACAACGGATTGGTGAAATTGTATAAGGAACTTTTCCGTTACTGATTACGGGGTGAACAGCAGCAATTTTACTTCAATTTTTGGAAATTTTACGTCTGATGCATTGATTTTGCATTGCAATTAGCATATACTATAAGTGCAATGAAATGCGAAAGGGATTGATATTATGGCAAGCACAACAAATTTCAGCGTCCGTATGGACAGTGACATCAAAAAACAGTGTGAAACGCTTTACGGCGAGTTAGGAATGAACCTGACCACGGCAATCAATGTTTTTCTGCGCCAGTCTCTCCGTGCCGGCGGTTTTCCATTTGAGGTTAAGCTGGAACAGCCCGGTAAAGAAACGGTTGCCGCCATGCTGGAAGCGGAACGTATCGCGCGTGATTCCAGTGTGAAGCATTATTCCGATGTGGAAGAAGCACTCCGGGAGCTGAAACGATGAACCGGGAAATTGCCTGAGAAAAACAAAAACCATGAGCTGTCCGGGGATTAGGCAGGACATTGGGAATGTCATATCCAGCCAGATTGGTTACTGGTTTACCGCATTGACGATGATATTCTGGTGCTGACGCTGACCCGTACCGGAACACACAGCGATATTTTTGGCAAATGAGATACCGCCGTATGGGAAACAAACATCCTGTATGGCGGTTTTCTGTTAAATATCAGGCATGACCAGTTCCATGACATTTTTACGTTTTGATTATCATACGAAAACCCTGCGTAATTGTTCATGCTGATTTGCTGTATAAATCCGTACTGCGAGATAGTTCGTTTCATAGCACAGGTAATTTAGTATATCCATATTATTTCCATAAAACCGGCTGGCCATCTTTCGGATAAGCCTATTTATCATATCCGCGATATCCGGTATTGACTTCCCTGAAAATATATTTGATAATTCCAGATAATCTTCATTTAGAAATTCGGTGTCATGAAACGGTTTTTGGATTGCGGCATGGCCGATTATGCCTGTCAAAGAGCTGCAATCCATCAGCAACGGATAATCCAAAGTCAGAATTGTATTTTGCGGGCAGAATGTGATATCATACCATATTTGGAAACGGAAGATGAATCCGGATATGGCAATACAGCGGTATAGCTGTTATAATATGAAGAAAAGCAGCCTGCGGGCAGTGTATGGAAAAATATAAGGAAGATGCAGAACGTGCAGGAAAAGAGGGATAGAAGATGGCAGGGAAAGCAGTACTTCCCACAGGGATAGAAAATTTTGAGGAAATGCGGACAAGGGGCTATTATTATGCTGATAAGACAGGACTGATTCGGGACCTTATAAAAAACATGGGGAAAGTGAACTTATTTACCCGTCCGAGACGTTTTGGGAAAACGCTGAATGTAAGCATGCTGAAATATTTTTATGAAACGGGATGTAACAGGGAACTTTTTCAGGGGCTGGAGATTTACAGGGAAAAGGAACTCTGTGAAAGCTATATGGGAAAATTTCCGGTTATTTCCATCAGTTTAAAAGGGGTCAGCGGCAGGACATTTGATGAGGCAAAGGGAATGATGCGCAGCATGATAGGAGAGGAAGCACTGCGGTTTGAATTTCTGGCAAAAAGCAGCCGGCTGTCTGAGACAGAACGCATGCAGTACCGGGCGCTGATTCAGGTGGGGAAAACGGGTTCCTTTGTAATGGATGATGAACTTTTAAAGTGCAGCCTGCGTGTTTTATCCCGGTTTTTGCACAAGCATTATGGACAGCCGGCTATGATTCTGATTGATGAATATGATGTGCCGCTGGATAAAGCATATCATCTGGGATATTATGAGGATATGGCTGAATTAATCCGGGCGCTGTTCGGACAGGCACTGAAATCAAATGACAGCCTTTATTTTGCCGTGCTTACGGGATGCCTGAGGATTTCCAAAGAGAGTATTTTTACGGGACTGAATAATTTCAAGGTGTATACGGTGCAGGATGTGCGCTTTCATGAATATTTTGGATTTACAGATACGGATGTCAGGAAAATGCTTGCATATTATGGGCTGGAGCAGCATTATGATGAAATCAGGGAATGGTATGATGGATATCAGTTTGGAAATCAGGGCATTTACTGCCCGTGGGATGTCATAAATTACTGCGGCGACTTACTGGACGCAAATGCAGTAAAACCGCAGAATTACTGGATAAATACAAGCAGTAATGATATTGTCAGGAAATTTGTAGATAAGGCAAATGCGGTGGCCAGAAATGAAATAGAAGTGCTGATGGAGGGCGGCAGCATCAAAAAGGAAATATATCAGGAATTAACTTATCGGGATTTGGATTCCGGGATTGATTTCCTTTGGAGCATCCTGTTTACGACCGGTTACCTGACACAGCGCAGAAGGGATGGAGACCTGACAGAGCTTGTTATTCCAAACAGGGAGATACACACTATTTTTGCCAGGCAGATACGGGAGTGGTTTGCAGAAGAAACCGGAAAAGACAGCAGGAAGCTTGCAGGCTTTTGCAGGGCATTTGAAGAAAATGACACAGCTTCCATAGAAGAAGGATTTACTTCGTATCTGAAAAAGGTTATCAGCATTCGAGATACAAATGTGAAAAAGGAAATGAAGGAAAATTTTTATCATGGTATTCTGCTTGGAATTTTTGGACATATGGATGACTGGGATGTCCGGTCAAATGCAGAAGCAGGAGACGGGTACAGCGATATTATGATAGAAGCAGCGGATAAGGATATTGGAATTGTGATTGAATTGAAATATGCTGAAAATGGCCGGTTTGATGCGGCCTGCAGCGAAGCGCTGAAACAAATCCGGGAAAAAAAATATGCACAGTGCCTGATAGATGACGGGATGAAAACCGTTTATAAATATGGCATTGCATGTTATAAAAAACGATGCAGGGTTGTTTCGGAAGCGGCTGGATGAGTAATTTGTACTGTCTGACGTCCTGATTATAGAAAGGAGATAATATGATTCTGGCAGAAGTTAAAATTCAGGTACCTGCTGAGATGGCCCCTTTTGTAGATGTGCATGATACGCAGTCAGAGCTGATGCGTAATGCCATGATGCTGTATCCTTATATAAAAAGCTTCACGATATCGCATGGAAAAGCAGCGGAAATGCTGGGAATCCGTAAGTATGAACTGATTGACCTGTATGACAGGTTAGGTCTTTCCTATCTCAGTCAGGATATGCAGGAGATTGAGGAAGAAGTACAGTATTGGAAAGAATTAAAAGGAGTTATCGTATGATTGTAATCTCTGATACTACTCCGCTTAAGATAAGCGGGGCTGCCGCATAAAGGATGAAAGATTTTCTTTATGCCGGCAGCCCTTTTTATTTTACAAATCAGCAAAAAACCCTCTGGCATATTCCAGCCAGCTATGTTATACTTCTGCTATCTATACAGTGCAGATAACAGAAAAGAGGGAAAACATCAATGGAGAACAGAAACAGACTACATGCCCGATGGATTGTGGCAGTGCTTGCCTGTCTTTTTTTTGTGCTGTCCTGTGCTGGAACAGGAAAGGCAGCGCAGCGGGCAGATATCCAGACGGTAAAAGCGGGAATCTTTTATTTTGACGGTTATCACATGAAGGATGAAAACGAAAGCCTGACTGGATATGGAATTGAAGTTTTGAAGCTTGTTTCCCAATATTCGCATTTGAATTTTGAATATGAAGGCTATGAGAAATCCTGGGACGAAATGCTGGTGATGCTGGAAGACGGCAGCATTGATGTGGTGACATCGGCCCGCAAAACAGAGGAATGGGAAGAAAAGTTTGCATTTTCTCTGCCGATTGGGGAAAACAGCACGATTCTTTCCGTGCGCTCGGATGATGACCGTTATCACAGCGGCGATTACAGCACGTATCACGGAATGAAGATAGGCGTTATTGCCGGAAGGAGCCAGAAGGACTGCCTTGAGGAATTTGCGGCTGAGAAAGGATTTGAATACAGCACCCGCGTCTATGCGGACCCGCAGGAGCTTCAAAAGGCTCTGAAGAAAGGCAGCATCGATGCCATTTTATCGAGCAGCCTTCGCAAGATGCACAATGAAAAGGTGCTCGACGAAATTGAGTCCGATTACTTTTATGCCGTTGTGCGCAGGGAAGATACAAAGCTGCTGGATGAAATCGATTATGCGATTGAACAGATGCACATAAACGAAGGGGACTGGACAAATTCGCTGTATTATAAATATTACGGCCCGGTTTACGAATCCCGGTTTTCTTTTACGGAACGGGAACAGGCATATATCCAGGACGTCCTTGCAGGAAAAAAGAAGATTACGGTTACAGCGCTTGGCGACCGGATGCCGTATTCGTATGTCGAGGATGGCAGGATGACAGGGATTCTGCCGGATTATTTCGAAAAGGTCATGGAGCTGGCCGGACTGCCTTACGAAATGGTGGTGACAGACAGCAGGGATGATTACTATAAAATTGTGCAGGAAAACAGTGTAGATGTGATTATTGACAAACGGATTCCGGGCGCATCTGCAGAGGAATCCATGTACACGGGATTTGATACTGATACTTATATGTCCACCGGCATGGCAAAGGTGACACGCAGGGATTTTCACGGAGAAATAAAAAAAATTGCGATGGCAGAAGCCCAGAGCAGTGTCACGGCGGAAAAGTGGGTGACAGGCGGGGCAGAGGTCCGGCGGTATGAGACAAGAAAAGAAGTGCTGCAGGCTGTTTTGTCCGGGAAGGCAGATGCTGCCTATATGTATACATATGCCGCACAGATGTTTGTAAACAGCGATGCTACCAATTCTCTGCACTACAGTGTTATAAATGAGGTGCAGTTTGATTTTCAGATGAGTGTGCGCAGCAGCTGCGACCATGAGCTTGTCACAATTCTGAATAAATGCATTCAGAAAATGACCGAGGATGAGATGAACCAGCTGATTGCAAAATATACGTCTTATACGCCGGGAGACGTGACGTTTCTGCAGTATATGAAATCTCATCCGGGAATTATCGCAATAACGGTGCTGCTTACCGTGCTTGCTGTCGGGACAATTTTTCTGATGTGGCTCAAAGCAGGGTGGGATAAAAAAATACTGAATGCCGAGCAGCAGTCCAAAAAGGAACTGGAATCGCAGCTTGCGATTGTCGATGCGTTAAGCCGGGATTACATCAATGTATTTGCCATCGATGTAAAGAAAGCTTTTTCCAGGGTTATCAAAACAAAAGGCTATGTTGATACAGTACTGGGGCTGCATGCCGGCATGGAATTTCCCTATGCCCCGGCCATGGAAAAATATGCGCACATGCGCGTGCATCCGCAGGACAGGGAATCCCTTTTAGAGGCACTTTCACTGGAACGGGTCATGAAAGAGCTGGATTCCGGAACGGATTATACAGGCAGCTACCGCGTGCTGGAAAACGGGGAAACCCATAATTACCAGTTTGTATTCGTAAAAGTACAGGAAAAAAGCAATGAAAGCTTTGTGCTGTCCGGGTTCCGGTGCATTGACGATATGGTGCGCAGGGAACAGGAGCAGAAGGAAACCCTGGCGGAAGCACTTGCCGAAGCAAACCATGCGAACCATGCCAAGACCATTTTCTTAAACAACATGTCCCACGATATCCGCACGCCGATGAATGCCATTATCGGTTTTACGTCACTGGCCGCCTCGCATATTGAGCGCAGGGAGCTGGTAGCGGATTACCTGAATAAAATCATGACATCCAGCAGGCACCTGTTAAGCCTGATTAACGATGTGCTGGACATGAGCCGCATCGAAAGCGGCAAGGTTCGAATCGATGAAAAGGAAGCCAGCCTGCCGGAAATCATGCATGATTTAAAGACAATTGTGCAGTCGGAAATCAGCGCAAAGCAGCTGGAATTTTATATTGATACGGTGGACGTTGCCAATGAGACGATTATCTGTGACAAGCTGCGCCTGAACCAGGTGCTGTTAAATATTATCAGCAACGCCATGAAGTATACAAAGCCCGGCGGCAGGGTCGGCGTGCGCATTATCCAGTCCTCTGACGCGCCGGAAGGCTATGCTTCGTACCAGTTTCAGGTAAAAGACACCGGCATCGGGATGAGCAAAAATTTTCTGGAACACCTGTTTGAGCCGTTTGAGCGCGAACAGACCTCTACGATAAGCGGCATCCAGGGAACCGGGCTGGGCCTTGCGATTACAAAAAATATCGTGGATATGATGAATGGCACGATAAAGGTAGAAAGCGAGGAAGGGAAAGGGACCGAGTTTACGGTATCGTTCCAGTTCCGTATTGCCAGCATTCCGGAAGAAACGCAGCGGGTGGAAGAACTGGAAGGCCTGCGGGCGCTGATTGTGGATGATGATATAAACACCTGCATGAGTGTCAGCAAAATGCTTTCTGCTATCGGGATGCACCCGGACTGGACGACGCAGGGAAAAGAAGCGGTCGTGCGTACTGAGTTTGCAATGGAACAAAAGGAGCCGTATGATGTATACATTATTGACTGGCTGATGCGGGATATCAACGGGGTGGAAATCGTGCGCAGAATCCGCAGGATTATCGGAGATACCGCTACGATTATTATCCTGACGGCATATGACTGGGCAGATATCGAAGAAGAAGCAAAGGAAGCAGGCGTGACGGCATTCTGCTCCAAGCCGGTTTTCCTGTCCGAGCTGCGGGAAATCCTTGCAGCACCTTGCCACGTACAGGCGCAGGAAAGGCAGGAGCCGGACAATGCGGAGCTGTTTGCCGGAAAGAAAATCCTTCTGGTCGAAGACAACGAAATTAACCAGGAGATTGCAAAGGCGATTCTGGAAGAAGCAGGGTTTGTGCTGGACATTGCAAACGACGGGACGGTGGCTGTGGATATTATGAAGCAGGCAGCGGATGATGAGTATGACGTTATCCTGATGGATATCCAGATGTCTGTCATGAACGGCTACGATGCCACGCGGGCAATCCGGGCAATGGAAAATCCGGTCACATCGTCCATTCCGATTGTCGCAATGACGGCGAATGCTTTTGAAGAAGACAAACAGCTGGCACTCGAAGCCGGAATGGACGGGCATGTGGCCAAGCCGATAGACGTGGACAAGCTGATGGAAACACTGCGCGGGATATTAGGACAGTAACGCCAGGCCCTGCTTGCCACATGCGCTGTTTTATGGTATGATACATGCATTGCAGAGAAAAAGGCTGAAAAAAAGCGAGGTTTTGAAATTATGAAAAAGACAGCATTAATCATGGCGGGCGGCAGGGGAGAACGGTTCTGGCCCAAAAGCCGCAAAAGCCTTCCAAAACAGTTTTTATCGCTGACAGACGATGGCAGGACGATGATTCAGCTGACGGTGGAACGGATTCGCCCGCTTGTGGAAATGGAAGATATTTATATATCCACAAACAGGGATTATAAGGAGCTTGTACTGCAGCAGCTTCCTGAAATACGCCCGGAAAATATCCTGTGCGAGCCTGCCGGCAGGAATACGGCACCCTGCATCGGGCTTGGCGCCGTGCATATGGCAAAAAAATACGAGGATGCCGTAATGATGGTGCTGCCGAGCGACCATCTGATTAAATACCAGAAAATGTACCTGCATGCATTAACGGAAGGCTGCAGGATTGCGGAAAAAGGCCCGAACCTGGTTACGATTGGAATTATGCCGGATTATCCGGAAACAGGCTATGGCTATATTAAATTCCGCTCGGACGAAACAGACGGGAATGCCTATGCGGTTGATTGTTTTGTGGAAAAGCCGGACGCAGCCACGGCCAGAGAATACCTGGCCACGGAAGAATACCTGTGGAACAGCGGCATGTTTATCTGGAAGGTATCGACGATTCTTTCGGACATGAAAAACCTGATGCCGGATTTGTATGACGGGCTTTTGAAAATCGGCGAAGCCGTCGGCACAGACAGCCAGGAAATGGTACTGGAAAAAGTATTCCCGCAGTTTGAATCTGTATCGATTGACTACGGCATTATGGAAAAGGCAGAAAATATGTATATCCTGCCAGGCGTATTCGGCTGGGATGATGTCGGCTCCTGGCTTGCGGTAGAGCGGATTCAAAAGTCGAATGAAAACGGAAATGTGGTAAAGGGGAATATTATTACCATCCACAGCAGAAACAACATTATCCAGGGCGGCTCGAAGCTGATTGCGGCAGTCGGCGTGGAAAATATGATTGTGGTTGATACACCAGACGCTACGCTGATTTGCGATAAGGAAAGCACGGCAGATATTAAGGCAGTGCTTGAAAACCTGAAAATATGCAACCGGGAGGAATATTTGTAAAAAGCCTGGCAGTCTGGCCATGGTTACTGGTCACGGAGTGAACAGTAAAAAAAATTGCAGCTGGATTCTTGACAGCAGCGGCATACGGGGGTAAACTAAAACAGAGCATTGGAAGAATTACAAAAGCTGGCAGTCTGGAGCAGTCCGCAGCATTCAGCAGACATGAGGAAAGAGGGATTTGGTGAGATGGAAAAAAAGAACATTGACTGGGAAAATATAGGATTCAGCTATCAGAAAACCGATAAGCGGTATGTGGCAGATTTCAGGAACGGGGCATGGTCACAGGGCGCGCTGGTTGAGGATGACATGGTCACAATCAGTGAGTGTGCCGGTGTGCTTCAGTATGCACAGACTTGCTTTGAGGGATTGAAGGCATATACGACGGTGGATGGCAGGATTGTCATGTTCCGCCCGGATCTGAATGCATCCCGCATGGAAGATTCCTGCAGGCGCCTGATGATGCCGGTATTTCCTCAGGAGAAATTTGTGGAAGCAGCAGCAATGACGGTTCAGGCCAATGCAGCCTATGTCCCGCCATACGGCTCAGGGGCTACGCTTTATGTCCGCCCGTATATGTTTGGAAGCAATCCGGTAATCGGGGTAAAACCGGCGGATGAATATCAGTTCCGTATTTTCACGACACCGGTAGGCCCGTATTTTAAAGGCGGGGTAAAACCGCTTACCATCTGTGTCAGCGATTACGACCGGGCAGCGCCTCATGGAACCGGACATATCAAGGCCGGGCTGAATTATGCAATGAGCCTGTACCCGATTATAAAGGCACACGAAGAAGGCTATGACGAGAACCTGTATTTAGACCCGGCATCGAGGACTTATATTGAAGAAACAGGCGGTGCAAACTTCCTGTTTGTCACAAAAGACCATACGATTGTAACACCGCTGTCAGACAGCATCCTGCCGTCCATAACAAGGCGTTCCCTGATGACGGTGGCAGAAAAATACCTGGGCATGAAGACTGAGCAGCGCAGGATTACACTGGAAGAAGTTTATGACTTTGAAGAATGCGGCCTGTGCGGAACGGCAGCTGTAATTTCTCCTGTCGGAAAAATCGTAAACCATGGGAAGGAAATTACGTTCCCAAGCGGCATGGAGAAAATGGGGCCGGTTATCCAGCAGCTGTATGACACGCTGACCGGAATCCAGATGGGGCATATCGAAGCGCCGGAAGGCTGGATTCGCGAGGTCATCTGAGGATATACAAAAAGGCTCTGCCGGAATTATATATAGAATGCATGCAGCATGCATAGGAAGCGCACATTTGTGAGATTATCATACCGATAGGAATCAGATGTGCGTTTTTATATCATGCATGTACGCAATGGCGTGCATGGCATGGGACAGACAGACGAAAATCAGGACATTGGAAATCGAAAAATGGATAAAACAAATCAGAATCAGACAGAGAAAAAGAATGCGGGCGCTGCAAAAAGGATGGCCGGGAAAAGGTCTCCGGGACGCTCCCGCGAGCCAAAGTGGGATAAGCTGGATAATACAGCCCATTTATTTCCGGTCATTGCCGGAGACGACATGACGAATGTTTACCGCATCAGTGTTGTTTTAAAAGAGCCGGTAGTAGGGACAATCCTGCAGGATGCGCTGGATATGGTGCTTCCCAAATTTGACGGCTTTAATGTCCGGCTGCGCCAGGGCATTTTCTGGTATTATTTTGAGGAAAACGGAAAGCCGGCACCGGAAGTGCGGGAAGAAGATACCTATCCCTGCCGCTATATCCTGCAGAACCGCAACAACAGTTACCTGTTCCGCGTGACGTATTACAAATGCCGCATCAATCTGGAAGTATTCCATGTGCTGACAGACGGAATGGGCGGGCTGAATTTTTTAAAAGAGCTGACGTACCAGTACCTGCGCCTTTCACATCCGAAGCTGCGGGAGCAGGAAGGCGACCGGCTGAGTGCGGACACGTCCCTGAACAGGGAAGACAGCTTTTTGCAGAATTACAAAAGGAGCCATGCCAGGAATTACCGTTCCGGGCGGGCATATATTATGAAGGGGCCAAGGCTGCGTTCGCAGGAATTCGGCGTGATGCACGGGTACCTGAATATCCCGCAGCTGAAAAAGGCCTGCAGGAGCCATGATATGAGCATCAACGAATATCTGGTGGCACTGTGTGTCTGGAGCATTTACCAGGGCCATCTGCATGGCGCGCCGGCGCAGCGGCCTATCCGCGCGGCAGTGCCGGTAAACCTGCGGCCGTATTTTGACTCGGTGACGACGAAAAACTTTTTTGTCGTAGTGTCGGCGGAATTCTGGCCGCAGAAGGATAATTATGCCTTTGAGGAAGTGCTGGAAATTATCAAAGAAAGCCTGCGCAGCCAGATAGTAAAAGAAAACCTGGAAAATATTTTTTCTTATCATGTGTCCAATGAAAAAAAGCTGGCCATGCGTGCCGTTCCGCTTCTGATAAAAAACCTGGCTATCCGTTCGGTTTATACCAAAACGGCCCTTGCAAATACGATAACCGTTACCAATATCGGCAATGTCAGAGTCCCAAAGGCGTATGAGCCTTATATCGAAATGTTCCATTCGTTTCTGGCCATGAGCAAGGGGCAGCTGCTGAAGGGCACCATCTGCTCGTACCAGGACACGCTTGCGTTTACGTTCAGTTCGGTATTTGAAAAACCGATTGTCCAGAAAATCTTTTTCCGTACCCTGGCCGCGGAAGGGCTGGATGTGTCGATAGAAAGCAACGGGGTGTATTATGAATAAATGTATGCATTGCGGCGTGCGCATTCTGGATGATACCGATGTCTGCCCGCTCTGCCACTGCGTGCTGCAGGAAGAAGACGGGCAGCCGGCCATCGAGAGCTATCCGGATATCCGGCTGAAAGCAAGAAAGCTGGAGCTGGCAGGAAGGATTGCGCTGTTTCTTGCGATTGTCCTTGGCACGCTGGCCATTATTATTAATTACACGCATCCGACCAGTGTATGGTGGAGCGCAATCGTCGTGGGCGGCCTGGCCGACATGATGCTGATTTTATTTTTTATTGTCGAAAACAAGCGTGCCGGGTACCGCAGCAAGGCGCTGCTTGGCGTGGCGTGCATCGCCGCCTATATGGTGCTGATTGATTATGTGTTCGGCTTTACGCACTGGTCGCTGGACTATGCAGTCCCGGCAGCGCTGCTGGTCATTGATATCATGATAGTCATTGTCATGTTTGTCAATATGCGCAACTGGCAGAGCTACCTGCTGTTCCAGATTTTTATGATCTTGTGCAGCGGCGTCTGTGTGATCCTGTACTGCGCCGGGATTATAAAAAATCCGTTTATGAGTTATGTGGCATTCGGAAGCTCCTGGGTGCTGTTTCTGGCATCGTTTATTATCGGGGGAAAACGGGCAAGCAACGAGCTGAAGCGGAGGTTTCATCTGATGTAGCGGGTTTGTGTGTACCTGTTATTGACAGACGGCAGCTGCATTCAGCTGAAGTGCAGGCAGGATTAGCTGCAGCATAGATTGATTTCGAATATGTTTTATTTTATGCAGCAGTATCAGAGACAGCGGGAAGTGATTGGTTTTATATAGGTATGAAGTCGAAAGGATATAAATATGGCCATAGATATTTCGAAACGTGCAGCGAAGGATGCAAGGGATGTAAAAGAAGAGAAAAAAAGCAGTGTGCAGGCTGCTATCGTGCGTGATATTATAGCGCGCATGACAGCAGACCGTATGCTCGGGCCGAAGCTCCAGAAAGGGGAGATCCGTAAAAAGCTGGTAGAGCCTGCGTGGAAATGCCCGTCCTGCTTTCATATGACACGGATTGACCTGCCGGATTGCCTGGCAGAGCTTTTAAGCCTTGCACAGAATCCAAATATGGGCAGGGTCATCCTGCAGCTTCACGGGGGCGGATATATAGGTGCGATGCGTAATAAGTACCGCTCCTTTGCCGGGCTGTATAA
>OFGA01001800.1_pt1 | contig 14216 bp, 13 predicted proteins | sample 1521471 | NCBI WGS metagenome assembly OFGA01 (sample SAMEA3504086, study PRJEB24116) | mouse gut metagenome | biome: mouse gut; feature: mouse-associated habitat; material: faeces | place: Denmark | collected 2011
ATTTTAGGTTTTCTGGCAATATATATTGTTATAATTTACAATCCTGTTTCGACCGGCAAATCAACTGTTAGCTTATTTAACTTATTAGATACACGTAACAGTCTGCATTTTGAATATACCTATAGCAGATTATTGGAATATTTTCCGCAAACAATATCCGAATGGTTTCAAAATCATGAACTTCTTTCGATGTTGCTTATGCTTCCAATATCTATGTTGTTTATATTGCCTTTCTTCATGCCCATGTTTATTACATGGAGCGCTACACAAATATCTAAATTTCAACAAATAACACGGACTAATCTGCTGATGTGCGGTATTGCAATTTGTGGTATATGTGGGCATTATCTTATTGCTTTTGACGGATACGCACAGGTGTATTTTTTCTTTTCAGCAATCTTTTTTGTTGAAATTCTTGGATTTTATTGGGCTGCTGACAATTTTAAAACGCTTCATTATTCTTGTAAAATTTTATTGGCAGTTTTACTTTCTGCGAGTTTATTTTGTTTTATGCAGAATTCTATTCAACAGATGAAAAATAATATTAAAGATACTTATCAAATAATAAAAAAACAATACACGGATGATGCCCAAATACCCGCCCCTTCATGGGATAGTATTACGGCATATGAATATGAAGGCATGAAATGGTTAAAAAATAATACTCCAAAAAATTCATTGATTGCCATTGATCGACACTTTAATTCATACGTGGAACCGGAAAATAAATTAGAATCCATTGATCAGGCATTATATTTCTACTATCCGGCGTACAGCGAACGACATATGTTTTTAGGAGGATTTGCATATTCGCCACGTACAGATGAAATGGAAATATGGATAAAAGAACAATTAGATGTGTTAGATAAACTATATGATCCAGTTTATGAAGATAAAGCAGAATTAATGGAAAAACATGATATAGATTATCTTGTTGTTTCAAAATTTATTTCCGCTAATTTTAAAATAAAGGATGATGGACTAAAAAAAGTTTTTAATAATAGAGATATTTCTATTGATCAATTAAAGTAAGGTGAGAACTTTTCAAAGACAGATTGTATTTCTATCTCAAAAAATGTTATACTGATACCGGCAGTTTTGTTTACAATAGAATACGATCTTACTTTTGAGGATTACTCTAACAGAAAATTGATTGAAAAACTTCACTAAAACGAAAAACGGAGAAATTAATTATGACTAGAAAAATTGCATTCTATATTACAAATCATGGCTACGGACATGCCTCAAGAAATGTCCCTATTATTAAAAAAATTTTAGAGACTTGTAAAAATATTACTATTTTTATAAAAACGGCGCCTGAGCAGGCTTCTTTTATGCGCCGCAATTTAAAGGAATATGAGGATCTAATTGTATACGATATCAACTATCATGATGTGGGGCTTATTCTTAATAGTGCATCGTATGAAATTGATACGGAAATGCAGGCTCGTGATATAAAAAAATATCTGAATAACTGGAATTCATATATTGAAAATGAATGCCGGTTTCTGTTGAAGGGAAAAATTTCTGCGATTATCTCAGATATAATTCCATGGGTATTTGTTGCGGCAAAAAAATGTACTATTCCATCTATACTTTTATGCAATTTCACATGGTATGAAATGTTCAAAGAATATTTGCCAAAAGATTTATATTTACCCTATTACAGTGCATATAACTGTGCTGATAAAATTTTCTTATATACTTTTGGAAATTCTTCCATTTTAGATTATTATAAAAATGTTGAACAAGTCTCCATGGTTAGCCGGCGCACAAATCAACATAATGTAGAAACAATATTAGATAAATATGAACGGCCTTTTCTTTTTGTAAGTGTCGGCAAGTCTATTGTAATGAATACTAAATACAATGTTTCTGCATTTAAAGGTACTGTGTTTACAACAACAGGAGTTACTTTGGAAGGAGACAATGTGATTCAATTACCTCCGGACACCATCCATACTCAAGACTATATTTGCGCCAGTGATTATGTTATATCTAAAACTGGCTGGTCTTCACTGGCAGAAATTTTCCTAAACAAAAAGAGAGCAGCAATTATTGCTAGATGTAATAATTCGGAGGATAATTATGTTATGCAGAAAATCAAAGAATTAAAATGTGGGATTTCTTGCTCATTTGATGATTTGCATAATATTAATCATATAATAGAACAGCTAGATATGATTAATACGGAAACCATGAGTTGTTTTAGGGATGATAGTACAAGAATAGTATCTTATATTCAGGATGTTTCTAACTTAAATTAGGTTAAGATATTTATTTTTTGAAAGTCTTACAGCTCGCATTTTCATTTTATCCACTGTTCCTTTTTTATATCATCTACAATTGATGTACTTCTAATGTCTCAGCACTACTCCTGCCGAAGTACTTCCTTAGTTCCCTTCTGCAGATACAACTACTCTGTCCTTTTATATAAGTATACATATTCAATTTCTTTTATCAAATCGGTAGTCTTCTTCTATCTAAAAAACATACTGTTTCCAAAAGAAAATCTTATAAAAAACGAATCCACATTCAAATGGCAATCATAGCCTAAGCGCTGATCAGAACTTTATCCTTTAGGTATGCACTTAAGGATTTTTCAAAGCATCTAAGATAATCCATAGTGGATATGTGACTTATAAATTAAGAATGTTAATTGAAATACTAAACATCTAATAACGCTAAAGGGGGATGTTCTATATGGAAACTGAAAAAGCCTATGAAATACTGTGTTTTAAAGAATGTGGTGACGACAGAGGACATTTAGTCGCAATTGAAGGAAATGACGATATTCCCTTTGATATAAAAAGAATCTTTTATATTTATGGTTCGAGTTCTGATATAATCCGAGGACAACATGCAAATGTTAATACAGAATTTGTTCTTGTGAATGTAAAAGGGAGTTGTAAAATAAAAATTGATGACGGAATTAATCAGTCGATAATTGAGTTAAACGAGCCATTTAAAGGCGTATATCTGTCTCCTAAAGTCTGGAAAGATATGTATGATTTTTCCGAAGACTCCGTTTTATTAGTTTTAGCAAGCACTCATTATGATACTGCTGAATATATAAACGACTATAATGAGTGGAAAACTCAAATAATGCAATCATAAAAGGAGCTTTTTAAAATGAAATTATCTATAATTGTTCCTGTTTATTGCAACGAAGATACCCTTAATAATCTATATATAGATATCAAAAACAAAATAATTGATATCATAGATTATGAATATGAGCTTATTTTTATCAATGACGGGTCAAGAGATAGCAGTTATTACATAATGCAGAAATTGAAGAAAATGGATTGCAATATAAAAATATACAGTTTATCCAGAAATTTTGGTTCTCATGCTGCCGTCCTATGTGGATTGAAGAAATGCACTGGCGATTGCGCCGTAGTTAAAGCTGCCGATTTGCAGGAGCCTTCTGAATTAATTTTAGATATGGTCAACAAGTGGAAAGAAGGAAATAATGTAGTACTTGCAACAAGAAAAAGCAGAGAAGAAGGAAAAGGAAAAGTTTTTTTTGCCAATTTATATTATTGGTTAGTTAGAAAATTTGCACTTCCTTCAATGCCAAAAAAAGGGTTTGATATCTTTTTGATTGACAAAAAAGTGATAAAGGTTTTAAGCCTGTTAGATGAACGAAACAGTTCTATTACCGCACAAATTATATGGAGCGGATTCACAACGGCAGAAGTTCCGTATATTCGCAAAGGCAGAACGATCGGAACCAGTAAATGGACTTTAAAGAAAAAAATACGATTAGTAACAGATACATTATTTGGTTTCTCAAATGTCCCCTTAAACGTTATATCTTTTACCGGTATAATCACAGTTGCGGGAAGTTTGTCTGCGTTTTTTTTGACCATGATCTTATATATTATGGATAAAGTTTCAGATATAAATTATGCTTTGCTCTTTGAATTTATATTCTTTATTTTTGGAATGCTTTCTTGTTTTCAGGCCATATTAGGCGAATACATTTGGCGGGATTTAGATGCAAGTAGAAATAGACCGGTATATATCATCGAAGAAAGTGAAGAGGATCATTATGAAAATACCACAGAATAGATTAGACAGAGGATTTCATCTATATAAAGAAGAATTTGAAAAAAAAGCATTAAGCGTATTGCGTTCCGGATGGTATGTTTTAGGCAAAGAAGTAGAAAAATTTGAAGAAGAATTTGCCGAATATAATACATCAAAATATTGTGTTGGGCTTGCTAGCGGTTTAGACGCTCTATGGATTGCCTTTCGTTTACTTGGGATTGGCATCGGAGACGAGGTTATCGTTCAGGGAAACACGTATATTGCAAGTGTAATGGGTATAACCATAAACGGTGCAGTTCCTGTTTTTGTTGAACCAGACAATTTTTATAATATTGACTCTAAAAAAATAGAAGAAAAAATTTCATCTAAAACAAAAGCTATTTTAGTAGTACATTTATATGGACAGGCTTCCAATATGGATGAAATTATGTCAATTGCAAAAAAATATGATTTAAAAGTGATAGAAGACTGCGCGCAGTCGCACGGAGCATCTTATAATGGGAAAAAAACAGGAACCTTTGGGGATGTCGGATGTTTTTCTTTTTATCCGTCAAAAAATCTGGGAGCATTCGGTGATGCCGGAGCAATTGTTACAAATAATGAGGAAATTGCTAAAAATGCAAGAATTATTAGAAATTATGGTAGTGAAAAGCGTTATTATAACAAAGTGGTCGGTGCAAACTCAAGACTTGACGAACTTCAGGCAGGTCTTTTAAGGGTTCGCCTAACCCATATAAAAGAATTGACTTTAGAACGTCAAAGACTGGCTGACTATTATTTAAAAGGAATACAAAATTCCAGGATAGGTTGTCCCGCTATACGAAAAAACGCAACTAGCGTTTGGCATCAATTTGTAATCAAAACTTCTTTGCGGGATAAATTGTTATGCTACCTGCAAGAAAAAGGTATCGGAACTATTATCCATTATCCTATCCCGCCTCATCTGTCGGAAGCATATGGATATTTAAATATTAAAGAGGGAACATTGCCGATTACTGAAAAGTATGCTAAAGAAATTTTATCCATACCGTTGTTTTCTGGTATGCTGCAGGAAGAACAGGATTATGTTATCGAGTCTCTCAACGGTTTTGAATAAAAATCTGCAAAAGCCTTGTTTTTATTGACAATCAGGTTTGTACACCGGTTTGCGAAAAGATAGTTCAACAAATATGCGGAGTGTGGTCGTGACATGAAAATAAAGCCGAAGATTTCCTTTTTGCTATTAGCGGCAGCATATCTATATATTATATCACCCTTTATGCTGTTTTCTATAGGATGGATGAAAAGAAGATATTGGATTCCCATCTGCATTATTTTATGTATTTGCTTTTTGAAAACAATTTTTGAAAATAAACAGGATTTTTACTTTGCAATTACGCCGAAGGATATTAAAAAATTAGTATTTGTTTTATTCGTAATTTTATTTTGGGTGTATATGTCGGGAATCGGAAAATATGTATTTCAAAACGACGATCATTATGCCAGAAACGCGTTTTTTGAAATGTTAGTCGAATATGATTGGCCGATTATTAACTCTAATGTTACTGGAAATTTAGAAGGGAATCCATCTCGCACATCTTTCATTTACTATTTTGGTTTTTGGATACCTTCAGCAGTGGCCGGGAAACTTTTCGGAGTACAGATTGGATACTTTTTTCAATTTCTATGGGCGGTTCTTGGAATTTTTCTGGCTTATTATTTTATTTGCATATGGCAAAAGAAAATTCAACTATGGCCGCTGCTAATTATGATTTTTTTTAGCGGTCTGGATATAGCAGGTGCTTGGTTTAGCGGTCAGAATATTTTTTCTCTGGGAAATGATACGCATTTGGAGTGGTGGGCAGTCCCCTATCAATATTCCAGTATGACTACGCAATTGTTCTGGGTATTTAATCAGTCGATCCCAGCTTGGCTCTGTACGATAATGATATTATTGCAGAAAAATTCAAAAAATATTGTTTTTATACTTGCATGTACAATGTTAACAAGTACTTTTCCGTTTGTAGGCCTTATTCCAATTGTTTTTTATATTTGTATGCGGGAATATGCAGAAATGAAAATTTCAACTGCACATTCTATAAAAATCAAGTCGTTTTTATCCAATGTGCTGAGTTTCCAAAATGTCGCCGGCGGTGGGATTGTTGGAATCATTAGTTTTCTGTTTTTAAAATCAAACATTGCAGGCGGACATTTTATGTGGCAAAGCACCTTGGGACCAAGCTTTCATAATCACTTACTGAAATATGGCTTTTTTATAATATTAGAAGTAGGTATATATATATTACTACTTTATAAATATAACCAAAATAACAGACTCTATATTTTATGTGTTGTTATCTTGTGTATAATTCCTCCATTCAAAGTTGGAAATGGCGGTGATTTTTGTATGCGTGCATCCATCCCGGCACTTTTCATTTTAATGCTGTTGGTAATAGATACACTGCAGAGAGCTTCTTTTTTGCATGATAAAATGGTTTTTTGGGGTCTGATTTTTACAATATGCATTGGCAGCGTAACACCGCTGCATGAAATTTCAAGAACATTCTCCCATACCGTATCTTCTGTGAACAATGGAGAAGTTCCTAGTTTAGAAAGCTATGATTACATAGAAATCCTGAATACAGAACATTTCAGCGGTGGAATTGACGATAGCTTTTTCTTTAAATATATAGCCCAATAATAATGGAGGTAGAAATATGTCGCAAATAAAAATAGTACAGAACTATAAGACGGAAATTATTCTCGGACAAAGTATAGATTTTGTTCCTTTGAATGAAGAACATCTTCAAAGAGTTGTTGAATTACGGAATCAAGACAGAAGCCGCTATTTTTTGAATCAATCTGAAAATTTGAGTTTTGAAAAACAAAAAGAGTGGTATGAAAAATATAAGGAAAGAACAGATGACCTGTATTGGTGTATTAGAAATAAAGAAAATATAGTCGTAGGAACCATCCGGTTATACAATATTACAGATAAGTCCTGCAATCATGGAAGCTTTATTATTGACGAAAAATATTCTTTCGGTACGCCTTATGCATTAGAAGCGCAGATTCTTTCACTTGAGTTTGCATTTCAAAAACTAAAAGTAAAAAGAATAATAAATGACAATCGCGAAGATAACATAAAAGTAAATTCTATTTCGCAAAGAATGGGATTCCACTTTGAAAAAGAAATTGAAATTCGCGGCATAAAATATATGCATTATATTTTAGAAGAAAAAGATTCCAGGACAAGCGAATATAAAGTGATATTAGATCAATTTATGAAACGACGCACGTAAATATTTTCAATATAGTCACATTTTAAGATAGATACATAGTGACAGAAGGATGAAAAATGCAGTTATTAGAAAAAAAAGTATGTCTTGTTACCGGCTCTAACCGCGGCATTGGAGCCGCTGTTGTAAAACGTTTTGCAGAAGAGGGGGCAATCGTATATGCAAATGCGAGAAAAGAAAATTCTTTGGATCATCTACTTCTATCTTTGACAAAAAAGGATACCGGAATCATTATTCCTGTTTACTTTGACATTACGGATGAATCTGCTGTCAAAAAGACAATTTTACTGATAAAAAAAGAGCATGGCCATTTGGATGTACTTGTAAATAATGCAGCTATTATGAGAGATGCGTTAATCGGCATGATTAACCATTCATTAATGAAAGATACTTTTGACACAAATGTTTTTGCAACGATACAATTATTGCAAATGGCAGTTAAACTAATGGCGCGTCAAAAAAGTGGAAGTATCATTAATTTTACATCTATGGTCGGCGTAAACGGTAATGCAGGACAGCTTGTATATTCCGCTTCTAAAGGTGCGGTCATATCTATTACAAAAACTGCGGCAAAAGAATTGGCTCCGTCCAACATCCGGGTCAACGCTGTTTCGCCCGGCGTAATCGACACAGATCTCCATAAAAATGTAAGTCAGGAACTTATGGCAGAAAGGCTTAAAAATATTGGAATGGGACGAATGGGTACGCCGGAGGAAGTGGCAGATACCTGTGTATATCTTGCCTCTGATCTGTCTCAATACGTAACAGGACAAATCATCGGAGTAGATGGCTCCGCTATTGTGTAAGAACAATGGCGTGCTGAATATTTTAAATTTTATTTATCAAAAGGAGAAAAACAATGATGACTAATTTAGAAAAATACAAACAGGTATTCATGGATTCTTTTAATATCGAAGATGCAGAATTAAAAAACTTAACGTTTCAGTCAATTCCCCGCTGGGACAGCGTCGGTCATATGGCGCTTATTGCAGCATTAGAAGACGCTTTTGATATTATGTTCGATATGGATGATATCATAAATCTTGATTCCTTTGACAAAGGCCAGGCAATTTTGCGTAAGTATGAAGTAGAAATTTGAGGCGGAATAAAAAAATGGAGATAAAAAAATACGCGGAAGGACTTACTGTCGGGAATATGACTATAGCTGATTTTGATTCCAACAATTCAAATACACTCTTTTCAAACGATATAGCCGAAAAATTAAAAAAAGTAACAAATATAAGGATTGCGATTCCTGCTTATGACGATAAGTTGCGTAAAAGACTATTAGATGAAAACTGCGTATTTGTGGATCGAATGATGGATGTAAGTATCAATCTCCGAAATAGCAAAATTGATTTTCAGAAATATATTAGGTTTCCTTTAGAGTTGTCTAATAATCCGGAAGATAGGACTGCAATTTGCGAGATTGCCTATTCCAGCTTTGTAAGAGACCGCCGTTTCCATGTTCAAGAACAGTTTGATCAAAAAAAGGCAAATCAAATTATAAAAACATGGATTGATGAACTTCCAAATTTTTATCTATGCCGATATAAGAATGATGTAGCCGGATTTCTAGCTCTTCATAAGTTGGAAAATGATGCGGCTTATATCCATATGGCTGCAGTTTCCGCTAAATACCGACCCTCTGGAGCGGCTTTGTCAATGTATGCTTCTGCTATCATGGAATGTAAGAAACAAAACTGTAAAAAAGTAATCGGTTTTGTATCTTCCGGCAACACCCCTGTACTAAATTTATATAGTACTCTTGGAGCTTCATTTGATACCGTAACAGATATTTTCGTTAAAGAAATTCATCAATAATAATTGTAATAGATAATTTTAGATATGGAGGAAAATAAAGGTGAGTTTCATTTTAGATGAAATCATGGATCTTGATCCATATTCTCTTAAAAAAGAAGAAAAAAGAAAATTATTTACTAAAGCTTTGACTAATCTGACACAGTTTCATTATGATAACTGCCCCGAATATCGTAAAGTTTTGGATATATTAAAATATATTCCGGGTAGAGAGATGACTCCGGAAGATGTTCCTATGATACCGGTACGTTTATTTAAAGAGCAGGAATTACGCAGCGTTCCGGAAGACCAAATTATAAAAACTATGACATCATCAGGAACCAGCGGCCAGCGTGTATCTAAAATTTTTCTTGATAAGAAAAACTCCGCCGATCAAACGAAAGTACTTTCTATGATTATATCTTCTTATATTGGGAAAAAGAGGCTTCCTCTTATAATTTTGGATTCTAAACAGGTCTTAAAAGACCGAAGTATGTTTTCGGCCAGAGGTGCCGGCATCGTCGGCTTCAGTACTTTCGGACACAATATTTGTTATGCCTTGGATTCGGAGATGAATCTTGACCTAGATGGTATTAGGGCATACGTCGATAAATATAGTAATGAGCCTATTTTAATGTTTGGATATACCTATATGATTTGGCAGTATGTAGTTCAGGCTCTAAAAAAGGCCAATATTGTTATCCCAATAAAAAAGGGTTCTCTATTCCATATCGGCGGATGGAAAAAATTGAAAGAACAGGCTGTTGACGCTTTCACATATAACCAACAGATACGAGACGTACTTGGAAATATTAAAGTATTTAATTACTATGGCATGGCAGAACAGCTTGGCTCTGTTTTTGTAGAATGTGAATATGGCCATATGCATTGTTCGAATTTTTCCGATATATTAATTCGTAATCCTTTCGACTTTTCAATCGTTGGAAAAAGAAAAAAAGGGTTAATCGAACTACAGTCTCTGCTTCCAACCAGTTATCCCGGACATGTTCTTTTAACTGAAGATGAAGGTGAGATTTTGGGAGAAGACGATTGTCCTTGCGGACGCCTTGGAAAATATTTTAAAATCCACGGTCGCATTAAAGGCGCTGAAATAAGGGGGTGCAGTGATACTTATGAACGTAAATAACCATGTAAAAGAAGAACCGAATGATTTATCGAAAGTAACATTTTTACTTGGCGGTATAGATATACTTAACAAATCGCTGCCGCCCTACGCGCAAGAAACAATTAATTTTCTAAACGATATTTCTACAGCCTTATTACACGATTCAGAAGCAAAAAAATATCCAGACATTGTTTCTTTCGCTTTTTGGTGCAGAAAAGCAAATATAATAAGATTAAAAGAAAAAGAAAAAATTGAAAAAAACCGCATAGGTCGGGGAGTGGTATTTCATATTGCGCCTTCAAATATTCCAATTAATTTTGCTTTTACTTATGCTTTTGGTCTTTTAGCGGGAAACGCAAATATTGTCCGGCTTCCATCCAAAAAATTTCCACAAACAGATATTATGGTGAGAATATTCCGGATAATCTTGAAAGAATACCCTGAAATCGACGCCCGGACAGTCTGGCTGCAATATCCGCCTGATACAAAAATAACATCATATTTTAGCAAAAAAGCAAATGCCAGGATGCTCTGGGGCGGCGACGAGACCATTCAATCAATCCGTCGGGGCGATAGTAATCCTAAATCTATTGATCTGTGTTTTACCGACCGCTATTCCATAGGAATGATTGACGGGAATTCCGTGTTAAATGCATCTGATCAGGAACTCGCAAAATTAGCAGAAAATTTTTACAATGACACTTGGTTAATGGATCAGAATGCATGCTCGTCACCTCAGCTATTGCTTTGGTTTCATTCAGATGCCAGAGCAAAAAAGAGATTCTGGGATACCGTAGTTTCTGTTGCAAAAAAAAGATATCGTTTGCAACCGTCATCTGCAGTTGATAAATATCTGCAATTATGTATTGACGCATCCATGTACGATTTTATAGATTCTATGGAACATGACGGAAACATCCTATATCGAATTCAATTGCAGCATATCCCTGAAGAAAATACTTCATTGCGTGGAACATGCGGTTACTTTTATGAATACAATCTTACGGAAAAAGATATTTTATCAGGCCTTAAGAATCTTGATTCCATAATTACAGAGAAATATCAGACGGTAACTTATTATGGGATTGATCCCCGAATACTCCATCAATGGGTATTAGAAAACAGATTGAAAGGGATTGACCGTATCGTGCCTTTCGGAAAAGCTATGGACATCAGCGTAATTTGGGATGGCTACGATATTATCCGGATGCTATCAAGAATCGTTCATGTTGAAACTTGATAAACTTTGCTTAGATATACAAAGGAAGGAATTGCAATATGATTTGGAATTTAGAACAATACAAAAATAAGACCGCTGTCATAGATGAATTTGGCGCTGTTGTTACATATGCTGATCTGAAGCGGGAAACAGAAAAAATATCGGCTTATATTAACAGAAGATGTTTACTGTTTATACTCTGTCAGAATGTAATTGGTTCTGTAGTTGGCTACATTTCATTTGTTAATGCCAAAATCCCGGCTATATTATTAAATTGTCATTTAGAAAAAGATTTATTGACAAATTTATTATCCATATACCAGCCCTCTTATTTGTGGGTTCCCAGTGAACAAGCGAACCAATTTATAAATATGGATATTGTATATTCCGTTTATCAATACAGCCTGTTAAAAACAAATTATAAAAAGAATTACGAACTTTACCCAGAACTTGGATTATTGCTTACGACTTCAGGATCAACCGGCAGTCCCAAACTGATAAGACAAAGTTATACGAATATCAGATCAAATGCTGAATCTATTGCGCAATATCTGGAATTGGATGAGACGGAACGCCCGATCACTACACTTCCGATGAATTATACTTATGGCCTTTCTATTATTAACAGCCATCTTCTAGTAGGCGCAACACTGTTACTGACTGATAAGTCGCTTATGCAGAAAGAATTTTGGAGTTTTTTTCAGGAGGCCAAAGCCACTTCATTTGGAGGGGTACCATATACATACGAAATGCTCGAACGAATACATTTTCAGCGTATGCGGCTACCTAGCTTGAGAACCATGACGCAAGCCGGAGGAAAACTAACACCGGAACTGCACAAAAAATTTGCCGAATACGCTCAGTCAGTCGGAAAGAAATTTATAGTTATGTATGGTCAGTGTGAAGCAACTGCACGTATGGGATATCTTCCTGCAGATAAATCTGCGGAGAAATATGGTTCTATGGGAATCGCTATTCCTGGCGGTAAATTCCGTCTTATAGATGCAAAAGGCCTGGAAATCAAAGAGCCTTACGTAACCGGTGAATTAGTATATGAAGGAAACAATGTTACATTGGGTTATGCACAGTGCGGTGATGATTTAAGAAAAGGGGACGAACTGCACGGAGTTTTACAGACGGGCGATATGGCTCAATTTGACGAAGACAACTATTATTATATTGTTGGCAGAAAAAAAAGATTTTTGAAAATATATGGTAACCGTGTTAATTTAGATGAAACAGAACGCTTAATAAAAGAAAGATTTCAAAATATTGATTGTGCCAGCACAGGAGTTGACGATCACATGTATCTGTTCATAACAGACGCCAGTATTGCAGGAGACGTAAATGAATACATTGTTTACAAAACCAAACTAAATCCCGCCGCCTTTAAGGTAATTATTATTAACGAGATTCCTAAAAACGATTCTGGAAAAACTCTGTATAAGGAATTGGAAAAATATTTCAACTAAAAACATAGTAACATATATAGGTGTTTACTCTACATAAGGAACGGCAATATGACATACGGAATAAATAAAAAAAATAAAGTAGTAATTATTGGAATGGGTATGGTTGGCGCTTCGATTTCTTATGCGCTTGCGTTACAGAATATCGCATGGGAAATAGTTTTAATTGATATTGACAAAAATAAAGCTATCGGAGAAGTATGGGATATTCAGCATGGTATTCCTGATATGGGCGCGTCGCGTCTTTATGTTGGAAACTATTCTGACTGTGCCGATAGTGATTTAATTATTATAGCTGTCGGCAGGAGCCGGCGTCTCCATGAAACCCGACTTGACATGATCCATGAAAATATAAAAATATTGCACGCTTCCATCAAATCTATCCAGAGATACTATACTCGAGGCATTGTTTTAATAATTTCTAATCCCGTAGATATTCTGACGCAAAAAGCAAGCGAATGGATGAACCTGCCTAACGGTATGGTATTTGGTTCGGGATGTTTACTGGATACGTCAAGATTTATAAGAATAATTGCAGAACATATCGGATTAACGCCTACAATGATCAACGGCTATATTGTAGGAGAACATGGTGACAGTCAAATTCCAATATGGAGTCAGGTGGCAGTCGGCGGAATACCTATTGAAAAATACTGTGATCATGTTCAAATTGAATGGAATGCACGCATACGTGACGCAATTGAAACAAAAACCAGAAATATGGGATCTGATATTATTGGAATGAAAGGAAGAACACACTATGGGATAGCAACTTGCGTTTCTTACCTTGCAAAAGCCATATTAAACTGCCAGCCAATTATTGTCTCTGTCTGTTCTCCGCTACAGGGCGAATATGGTTTGGAAAAATTGTCCTTATCAATGCCTTCCATTGTTAGCTCCTGTGGAGTCCAGAACAGAATTCTAGGAGCCTGGACGAAAAAAGAAGAAGCAGCTTTTCTCCAAGCAGGGGCGAAAATGAACCACGTTTTAAAAAGTTTATCAGAAAAATAAGGAGAGGTTTCGATGAATATACGTATCAAAGACACAGGTACAAAGTTTCTGTTTTCCCTTATAAGCCTTTTGCTGTCCATACTTTTATATACTATATTTTTTTGCGGAACATTTAATATTTTCAAATATATATATGAAATTAGATTTTCTTTCAATGAATATATCCATATTATTTTATTGGCATTTGTATTTTATAATTTTTTTGCTTGCATTTTTTTCAGATCATTTATTGAAGCAGAACATGCTGTACTGTCTTC
>OFGA01001806.1_pt1 | contig 14172 bp, 13 predicted proteins | sample 1521471 | NCBI WGS metagenome assembly OFGA01 (sample SAMEA3504086, study PRJEB24116) | mouse gut metagenome | biome: mouse gut; feature: mouse-associated habitat; material: faeces | place: Denmark | collected 2011
AGCGCCACAGCCGCCTCCATGCCCTCCGGCAGAATCACGCGGTATGTCAGCACAGGCTCCAGCACAGGCGATTCCGCCTCCGCCTCCGCGCCGAGGCCTTCTCCCGGATATGTCCGTGTGAGTCCCGTCACCGCACAGATACAGCCTGCCGGCACTTCCTCCTCCGTCTCATATTTTTCTCCGGAATAGACGCGGATCTGATTCACCTTTTCCTCCCACTCATCCCCTGCGCCGTTTCTCCCGCGTCCTCTCAGTACCTGCCGTACCTTAAGGCTTCCGCCCGTAATTTTCAGATATGTGAGACGTACCCCTGACGCATCGCGCGCAATCTTAAAAATACGCGCGCCAAATGTCTCCGGATAAGCAGGAATCTCCGTATAAGTCAGAAAACCCTCCAGAAACGAATCCACTCCCACGAGCTTTAACGCAGAGCCAAAATAACATGGAAACAGCTTCCTCTCCCGTATCAGGCGCACAATCTCCCGCCGCTCCGTCACGCCCCGTTCCAGATACCGTTCCAGCGCCTGCTCATCACAGACCGCCACACTCTCGGAGAACGCATCGGACGCAGTGTCCGAAAAATCCACACAGTTCCCGTCCAGGGTGCTTTTAAATTCCTGCATCAGACGCACCCTGTCCGTGCCTTCCTGATCCATCTTATTGATAAATAAAAATACCGGAATCCGGTATCTGGCCAGAAGCCTCCAGAGCGTCTTTGTGTGCGCCTGTACTCCGTCCGCCCCGCTGATCACAAGAATGGCATAGTCAGGCACCGTCAGCGTGCGCTCCATCTCCGCAGAGAAATCCACATGTCCCGGCGTATCCAGCAGCGTTATCGCTGTGCCGTCCGGCGTCTTTATAACCGCCTGCTTGGAAAAAATCGTAATTCCTCTCGCGCGCTCCAGCGCATGATTGTCCAGAAACGCATCTTTTTTGTCCACACGGCCCGCCCGGCGTATCATCCCGCTCTCGCACAGCAATGCCTCCGAGAGCGTTGTCTTTCCCGCATCCACATGGGCAAGAATTGCCGTGCATATGTTCTTCAGCTGGCCGGCCGCAGTCTTTTTTTCTCTCAATCCGGATATATCTTCCATAGAAAACAGCCTTTCTCTTGTATTATGCCGGTCAGTGGAATCAGGAAACAACGGGCCGCTCTGACTCCGTTTCCAGAAATTTCACCAGTCGTCCGGCTGCCGCAGACATCGGCATCTGTTCATCCAGCACAATGCAGAACTGCCGTTCCGGAATGCCATCCCCGAACTGCAGTTTAAAAAGCTCTCCGGAATCCAGGTATTGTCTGGCAAAATCCTCCACGACAGACGCTACTCCCAGATTGCGCACGGCAAACTGCACCAGCATATCGCTGGTCGCCAGCTCAAACTCCGGCGTCAGGCTCACCCCCTGCTTTTTCAGAAAACCCTCCACATAGCTTCTGGTCGATGTATTCCCCTCCAGGCAGATCAGCGGAAGTCCCGACAGAACAGACCAGCCCAGCTTCCTCCCCTGCAGCTCCGAAAACTTCCAGCCGGCCACAAATACATCTGAAATCCCGCGGACTGGAATCAGCTTCACATGATTCCTGGTGCAGACAGGCGTGCTCACGATGCCGAAGTCAATCCTGCCGCCCGCCAGATGACGCAGTGTCTCCGGCGTCGGCGCATTGGTCACCGCCACCCGGATGCGCGGATATCTCTCGTGAAACCGCTCCAGATGCGGGAGAAGATAAAACTGCAGTGTCATATCACTGGCCCCGATGCAGATTTCCCCGCTCTCCGGATCCTGCATTTCCGCAAGCTTTTTCTCACCGGAAAGAATCATCTCATATCCCTTTTGCACATAAGAAAAAAGCATCTCTCCTTCCCTGGTCAGCCGCACTCCTCTGGACATGCGGAGAAACAGGACACAGCGGAGAGCGTTTTCCAGATGCTTTACCGCCTGACTGACCGCCGGCTGCGAAATGGAAAGCGCCTCCGCCGCCAGAGTGATGCTCTGGTGGCGCGCCACGAAATAAAAAATTTTGTAATACTCCAGGTTGATATCCATAATGCTCCCGTCAGTCTTCAAGCTCCGGAATCCTGGCGGAACATGCGACGGCCAGCGCCCCCGGCCCGATATGGCAGGACACGCTCAGAGACAGCGGGTCCATCTGAATCTCCTTTCCCGGAAATGCCGCCTGTACCTCCTTTTTAAAAACCTCTGCCGCTTCAAGGTCATACGTGTATGCAAGCTCAAGATACAGATGCTCTCCTTCCGGATCCTGAAAGCGGTTCCGGAAATCATTTTTCATCGCCTCTATCATCAGATTTTTTGCCTGCTTCACCGTTCTGGCCTTTGCAAAAGCGTCCAGCTTTTCACCCTGGATCTGCAGCACCGGCTTCAGTTTTAAAAGACTTCCGAGCGCCGCTGCCGCCGGGGTAATCCGGCCTCCTTTTTTCAGGTAATAAAGCGTATCAACCATAATATAAATGGACGACTGCATCTTTTCGCGCTCCAGAATCTGCCGGATTTCCTCCGCCGTGCGGCCCTGCCGTGCGAGGGCGAGCGCATCCAGAACAGACTGGCGCTGCGTCACGGATATTCTCTGATTATTTACCACCTGCACTCTGCCGTCATAATCCTGCGCCAGCATCCGTGCAGTCTCACAGGAACCGCTCAGGCCGGAGGACATCGGAATATGCACAATCCCGTCGTATGTCTTTAACAGCTCATCCCAGGTATCCGTCACATTTCCGACCAGCGGCATGGATGTCGATATATCCGCCCGCTCCGAGAGCATCTGGTAAAACTCTGCCTGTGTCAGATCGATATCTTCATAATACGTCTTATCTCCCACAATAAAAGGCATCGGCAGGATGGTCACACCCAGCTCCTTTGCCTGACTCTGCGTAATGCCGCTGTTGCTGTCCGATACGACTGCTACTCTGCTCATAAAAAATGCTCTCCCTCTGTTCTATAATCTCAGTTTTCATCTTTTTCCACCAGCTCTTTCATTCCACGGGCAATTCCGTAAATATCATTCAGCAGCCGGTTCAGATGATCAAGCGCCTGCATACTCTGTCCGCTCACCTCAATACAGCTCTCGGAGGATGCCGCAACCTCCTCGCTGGCTGCCGACAGGTTCGTAATGCCGTCATTGATCTGCGTGTTCGCCTCCACGATCGTTCCAAAACCCGACGTCAGACTGCGCACCGCATCATGGACCATTCCCATATTCGCCTCAATCAGCCCGAACTTTTCCTTTGTATCCTCAATCAGCTCATTCTGCCGGTCGGAGGATTCAGCGGATTTCTGCATATTTGCGGAAGCCTCCTCCACATTGGCGGTGAGCTTTTCAATAATGCCGGTAATCTTTCCGGTTGATTCTTTTGTCTCCTCCGCCAGCTTGCGTATTTCATCCGCAACCACGGCAAATCCTTTTCCGGCCTCGCCGGCCCTCGCCGCCTCAATGGACGCGTTCAGCGCCAGAAGATTGGTCTGCTGGGACACGTTTAAAATCGTGCCGATAATCACCTCGACCTCCCTGATACGGTTATTGAGCTCCGTTGTCATATCTCTGGTCGCACGGCTGATCCCAGCCGTCTGCACAGCCTGTTTTTTAAGTTCCTGCACAAGCATACTGCCGCCGGAGACCGCCCTCTGCGCAGTCTCCGAAGCCTTTTCCATCTCCCCGGTCTCCCGCTTTGCATTCGCAAGGCTGGCCTGAATATCGGTGGTCTGCATGGTCTGCTGCTCCAGCGCATCGGCGGTCAGCCGCACGCTGGAGGCGATCTCCCGCACTGAGTTGTCCGAGGCCTGCATGCTCTCCGTCAGCATCTGCGACTGCTCCTGCGCAACGTGAAATTCCTCCACCAGCTTTTCCGACATCCGGATAATCTCCGCCGAAACCTGTTCCCCCGCGCTCATGCGGCTTATAATCTCGTTCTGATCCTCCGCCGCATGTTTTGCCTGCGTCTGCACCACGATATAAGCCGCCACGCAGAAAATAACGGCAAATATAATCTGCATAAAGCTCTGCCCGGAAGACTCGGGATACCGGAAATAATTCCTAACCCCGGCAATCACGTTCAGAAGCACCGCCACAACCGTTCCCACAACGGCAGATCTGCGGTCCATATACAGCATTACCATGAGCATAATCGGAAATACCGCCGCGTACAGATAGATATTGCGGTTTGTCAGACAAAGAACCGCATAGGAGAAAAACACACATACCATACAGCTGACTTCAAACGCCCGCTTTTTATTCCAGGCCACATAGGTCAGCAGAAATGCGAGAAGAATGAAGACATTTACCGCCGACCTTGCCGCCACCATTCCCATATCCGCCGTCTGATCCGCAAAACCTGCCAGCGCAAGCAACGTCATCATGCCCAGTATCAAAAGTCCCAGTAGAAATGCAATCCTGTTGTTCTCCTGTCTCTGTCGTACCTCTAATTCCATTTCCTGTCTCCCTCTGTCCTTTCATCCCTCCGCATCATCCGGAAGAATGACTCTTTTGTCAATAATCATCTGCACAAAAGCAGCATCACGCACAATCCACGGCTCCCGTCCCGGCCTGGTGTTCTCCCTGCAGATTTCCTCCGGCATGGTCCATCGGAACTGGTATCCCCGCTCCCGCTCACTTGCCGTCAGGCACGGCTCCTCCGCTTCCGTTCCCACCCGGCAGAAATAGAACAGGGAGTGACAGATATACTTTTTTGCCGCATCAAACAGGTCCTTCCGGATCTCCAGAATCTCCCCCAGCTCCGTGATCTCTCCCTCAATGACACGCAGCCCCGTCTCCTCGCGCACCTCCCGCGCCAGCGCTTCCCTGAACGCCTCCGGACCGCCGCCCGGAAGCTTGTACGCCCCGTCCCTGTCACACTGCGTCGCCAGCATTCCGTCCCGCATGATAATCCCGCGCACGGAATACCTCTCATATACGTCCACCGTATCCTGATAGTCATTTGCATCAAATGTTGCAAGGATTTTCATAGACATTCCTCCATCGCAGATCAGATACGAATTGTGTCCCCGTTTTCAGCCGCATCCCCGGCAGCGGAAGATCCTTTCCCGTCAGCTTCCACAGCTTCCGCATCCTCCTGCTCCGTTACAGGAAGTCTCCCATACATCTGCATGCACCGGTACAGCTTCTTTGCCAGCCTGTCCGTAATCTGGTCCGGAAGCGCCCTCCACTGCCAGTTTCCCCCAAGTGTGGACGGCGTATTCATCCGTGCCTGCGAACCCAGCCCGATCAGATCCTGCATCGGAACCACCGCAAGCTCTCCCACAGATGACCACGCGGCACGCATCATCCCCCAGTTATAGCCTTCCCTGCGCGTAAGATTTAAATATTCCTTCGCAAAGCGGACGCTGTCCTTCGGAGCTGTTTTCATCCAGCCGGAAATCGTATCGTTATCATGTGTGCCGGTGTAAACCACACAGTGTTTTTCATATGTATGCGGCAGATAATTGCTGCCCTCCCTGGAATCAAATGCGAACTGGATCACCTTCATTCCCGGAAAACCGGAATCGCGGACGAGCTGCAGCACCGACGGTGTCAGGAACCCCAGATCCTCGACGATAATATTCAGCTTTCCGAGCTTTTCTTCCAGCACGCGGAAAAGATCCATCCCCGGCCCCCTGCGCCACTCGCCGTTTTTCGCTGTGGTATCTTTTCCCGGAATCGCATAATAGGAGTCAAACCCGCGGAAATGGTCAATCCTGACAATATCATAGAGCTCCGACATCGCCTTTACGCGCCTTGTCCACCAGGAATAGCCGTCTTTTTTCATCACATCCCAGCGGAACAGCGGGTTGCCCCAGAGCTGGCCGTCATCGGAAAATGCGTCCGGCGGGCAGCCGGCCACATCGATCGGATCCAGATTCTCATCCAGATAAAACTGTCCTGGGTTTGCCCAGACATCCGCGCTGTCCCCCGCAACATATATCGGCACATCCCCGATAATCTCAATTCCCTTCGCGTTGACATACGCCTTCAGCTCTCTCCACTGTTTAAAGAACAGATACTGGAGCATCTGGTAAAACCGGATATCCTCCGCATAGGTCCTGCGCGCCTCCGCGAGCGCCCCCTCCTCGCGCGTCTTTAAAGCCGTGTCCCATTCGGACCATGCAACGCCCCCGTTGGCGTCCTTAAGCGCCATGAATAATGAATAATCGGCAAGCCACCCGGATTCCGCCTCGCAGAATGCCGCAAAATCCTCCGGCTCATTTCCGCAGAAACGTGCAAATGCTTTTTTCAGAAGCGGGTAGCGCGACTGGTACATCACCCCGAAATCCACTTTCGCCGGATCATCCCCCCACGAATATGCCCTGCACTCCTCTTTTGTCAGAAGCTTTTCCCTGCACAGGATATCCGGATCGATAAAATACGGATTTCCGGCAAAGCTGGAAAACGACTGATACGGGGAATCCCCGTAACTTGTCGGACAGATCGGAAGTATCTGCCAGTATTTCTGGCCCGACTTTTCCAGAAAATCCGCAAACTTTCCCGCCTCGTCCCCCATCGTCCCGATTCCGTACGGTGACGGAAGGGATGAAATATGCATCAGAACACCACTGCTTCTCATTAAATAACCACACCTTTCCCGTAAAAAATCCTGTTGTCACAATTTACCTGTATATTTTAGCACGGATTTCATTCTGTTTCCACCCGCGAAATATCAGAAATACTGATGCATGCTGTCGGTCGATTCCCGTATCATCCCGATTGCCCCTCTGACATCCTCCGCGTAGGAGAGATTCTGTTCGCTCATCTCCCGCACCTGTTCCGCGCTCGCTGTCACCTCCTCGGTTGCCGCCGACAGGTGCGCGATATTCTCAACAATCCGGTTATTCGCGTCGGAAAGCCCCGTAATCTGCTGGTCAATTTCACCGATCCCCTCGATCAGCTGCGCCATATCCCCGCCCAGCTTCTCAAAAGAATCCGCCGCCGTAAGAATCTTCCGGTTCTGATCCGCCGCGGCATCCACGGATGTCTCAATGGACTTCACCACCTCATCCGCATTCATATTCAGTTCGCTGACAATCCGGGTGATCTGTTCCGTCGAACTTCTCGTCTGCTCCGCAAGCTGGCGGATCTGCTCTGCGACGACGGCAAATCCTCTTCCGGCCTCCCCTGCCCGCGCGCTCTCAATGGACGCATTCAGCGCCAGGAGATTCGTCTGACTGGAAATATTTAAAATCATACCCGCGATCTCTTCGACTTCTTTCGTCTTGTCCTGAAGTCTGCCCATCGACTCTGTCACCTCACGGTTTGTCTCCGCAATCTGCTCCGACTGGGACTTCAGATCATCCATCACCTGCATATTTTCCCGGATGCTCTGACTTGAGCCCGTCGCAATGCCCACCATTCTGCCGGAGCGCTCCACGGTCTCCCCGATGGCATCCTGGATACTCTTCGTCATATTGTTCTGCTCTTCGATATTGTCCGCCGTCGTGCCTGTCGCGGAAGTAATCTCCTGCATGCTCTGCGCCACACTTTCCGTCGCCCGCACAAGCTCATCCACCAGACTGCTGCTCTTTTCCGACTCCTCCTGTACCGTTCTGGAAATCCCGATCACTCCGTCAAGAATCGTCTGCTGCTTTCCGCTCTGCTGCGCCACCGCCCCGAGCGCATGATCGTTAAATAAACGCACAATCCCACCGATCCTGTAAAGGAGAAAAATCATAAGATACACGCAGATCACCCTGCACAGGCCGTCCGCATCCCCAAAACCCGACATTTTCCAGAAACGCACGGCAACCACAGCCGTGAGCATGACTGTATAAAAAATACAGCAGCGGTTAAAGGACCTGCGGTCGTAATAGGGAATCTGCAGCACCAGAATCCCTATCAGCGCAAAATACAGAAACTCGGCATCCGTCTGCAGTCCGAGAAGAAGAAATTCCAGCCCCATCTCCACGGCCACGGCCTGCCGGAGCCGGATACCATTTCTGTCCGTCAGAAAAAGCACCAGATTCAGGAGAAAAAAAACGACTACAAGCCCTATGTTCGCGTATGCGGTGGTCAGTGAAATACTCTTTGTGAACATCTTAACTCCCAGATATACCAGAAACATCGCCCACAGACAGTTTGCTGAAATAATAAATGCACCGTTCATTCTGCGGTTTCTCTCGCCCGCATCGTTATAACGAAACAGATTCTCTTTTGCCATGCTGCTCCTCCACAATATAATATATGATTTCGTTTTCTTTTATCATATTATATTCCGATAAAATTTTCCACTCTTTTCTATAAACGGAACAGGACTTTTTCACGGATAAACGACTTATGCTGAACTGCAGCATATCTTGACATTCCCCGTCAGTCCGGTATATAATAACAGTGTGGAAACAGTCTTAAAAAAGGAGGTATATTTATTATGAAAATCATGAACACACACCGCATATTTGCGGCAAAGTTATTCTCTCTGCTGCTTGCCGTCTTCGTTCTGGCCGGCATTCTGCCACAGACCGCCTTCGCGGATTCCAGACGCCTGGAATTTACCGCAAAGACTTCCGGCACCGGCAACAGTATCCAGGTAAAACGCGTCTCTTTGGACTATGAGGACGGCGTCCCTGAATTCGAGGTCGACTTTATCTCCCGTGTCACCTGGAAATCCAGTGCAAAAGTCACCGTAAAAGACAACAAGGGTAAGTCATACCGCGCCTTTCTTGCCAGCCGCGACAGCGACGACTGCGACATCTCCGTGCCCTCCCTGAAAGAAGGACGCACCTATACCATTGTGATCAACGGCATCAAACGGCGCGGCACATCCGGCTACCGCAAACTGACCATAAAAGCAAAGGTCCCCGCGCAGAAAACAGGCAAATCAAATGTAAAAGTCGCAAAAGTCACCGTGGATGAGGATAAAAGTGAGATTGACGTAAAGTTCACCACAAATGTTCTGTGGAAGTCCGGCGCAAAAGTCACCTCCATTAAGGACAACAAAGGAAAAACCTACAAAGGTTATCTTGCTGAAATGGATGACGACGACTGCGAAATTTACGTGGAGAACCTGAAATATGACCGCACTTATACCATAAAGATCTCAGGAATTAAGGCGGTCGGATCCGGTTCCTACGGTACGGTCACCATCACCGCAAAAGTCCCGGCCCGGAAAAATAATCTTTATGTCAGAAAAGCGGAGTATGACGAGGACTATGACGACGGCAGGGCGGAGTACACCGTGACCTTTGAGTTTAATAAAGACATCGCCTTTGAATACGGTAAAAGTTATGTGATCGTCCGTGATCAGAACGGCAGCGCTTACTCATCCTCATCATCCTATGTGGACTGGGATGACGATGAATGCGAAGTGCATCTGTCACGGCCGCTGACCGTCGGAACCACTTACACCTACGAGATCGTACATGTAAAACCCATTAATTCCGGCAGTTACGGGACATTAAATGGAAACTTTGTCGCTTACTACGACTGAGGCCGACGGACTTTATGGGCCCTGTCAGAGGAATCGCCGGCATACATGTTTCCTGCATGTGAAACGGCATATCCATCATTATACCAGAAAAGCAGCCCGGAATCCCGGGCTGCTTTTCTTTTGGGACGAAAATTCATATTTATCATCTCAGCCCGCGATTTCCACGGATCCGGAAATGATATTCTCCGCTCCTGTCTCATCCGCCAGCATGGAGGTACAGTGCGGACAGCGCACCGCTTCCGCCGCAATCTCACTCATGCAGTACGGACAGGTCTTTACCGCCGGCGGCTCCGGCTCCTTTGCCTCCTCTTTTTTCAGGAAGCGGTCACCGATACCATTGATCACCTTTACAAGAACAAAGATCACAAACGCTGTGATCAGGAAATTGATTACAGCCGTGATAAAATTTCCATAGCAGAGCACCGGAGCAGACTCCCCGGTTCCAAGCGTCACCTTCAGATTTGAGAAGTCCGTCCCGCCGAATATTCCGAGAACCGGCGTCAGAATATCCTGGTTTAACGATGTCACAATGGAGGTGAACGCCCCTCCGACAATCACACCGACAGCCATGTCCATGACATTCCCGCGCATTATAAACTTTTTGAACTCCTCGATCAGACCTCTTCCCTTACCCATCTCTCTTTTGTTCCTCCTGCAGAATTATCTGCTGTTTTTCCCGGAAACCAGGATTGGATTTCTTTCACATCCCTTTTCCGGTTTACACAGTTCGCCGCGATATAAGCATTCCGACATAACAGAATCCTCAGGCGTCCCCCATTTTCGCAAGTTTTGCCGCCTGATCCGCCGCAATGCACGCATCAATAATCTCCTGAATATCCCCGTTGAGCACCTTATCCAGCCTGTATACAGTCAGATTAATCCGGTGGTCGGTCACGCGCCCCTGCGGGAAATTATAAGTCCTTATCTTCTCCGAGCGGTCCCCCGTGCCGATCTGGCTCCTGCGCGCCTCCGCCTCCGCGTCGTGCGCTTTCTGGCACTCCATATCGTAGAGCTTCGCCCGCAGAAGTGCGAACGCTTTCGCTTTATTCTGAAGCTGTGACTTTTCCGTCTGGCTGTATACCACAATTCCGGTCGGATAATGAGTCAGACGCACTGCGGAATCGGTGGTATTGACACACTGACCGCCGTTTCCGGACGCGCGCATCACATCAATCCGGATATCCTTCTCGTCGATGCGGACGTCCACCTCCTCCGCCTCCGGCATCACTGCAACCGTGATCGTCGAGGTATGAATCCGGCCGCCCGACTCCGTCTCCGGCACACGCTGTACGCGGTGAACGCCGGACTCATACTTCATCACGGAATACGCGCCCTGCCCGCTGAGTATAAAAGTAATGCTTTTCATGCCGCCGATACCGGTCTCATCTGCCTCCACAATCTCTGTCTTCCAGTTTCTTGCCTCGGCATAATGCTGATACATGCGGTAAATCTCCGCCGCAAAAAGCGCGGCCTCGTCCCCGCCCGCACCAGCCCGTATCTCCACAATCACGTTTTTCCCGTCGTTCGGATCTTTCGGCAGCAGCAGAATCTTAAGCTTCTGCTCCAGCTCCTCCACGCCGGCCCTGGCACTGCCAAGCTCCTCCCTTGCAAGCGCGCGCAGCTCCTCGTCCGACTCCTCCTCAAGCATGGCAAGAGAATCCTCTATATTCTGTCTGCACTGTTTGTAACTTCTGTATGCGTCAGCCACGGGAGTCAGGTCACTCTGCTCTTTCATAAGCTTCCGGAAACGCTCCGGATTGTTCGCCACATCCGGTTCGCTGAGCTCACTCATCAGCTCCTCATAACGTATCAGCAGATCTTCCAGTTTGTCAAACATATAAATATCCTTTCTCTTATTCCGGCGACGCTCCCATTCCTCTGCAGACATCATACCTGCCCGTGACTACACGGTCCCGCCCCGCCGGATCCTTTACAATCCGCAGCATGGAAAACCCGGCGTCCCGCAGAAGCTTAAGGACTACACGCCCCTGGTCCCAGCCGGTCTCCAGAAAAATCTGCCCGCCCGGATTCATATATCCGGCGCACTCCGCGGCAATCCTCCGATAGAAATAAAGTCCGTCCTCTCCCCCGTCCAGCGCCTCGAGAGGCTCAAAACTTCGCACTTCCGGCATCAGACCCGGAATCTCTCCGCTCGCAATATAGGGAGGATTGGATACAATCATATCAAAAGTCTCCTGCACATTATCAAACAGGTCGCTGCGCTCAAAGAACACCTGCACCCCGTTCAGCCTCGCATTCTCCCGCGCCACATTCAGCGCCAGCTTGGAGATGTCCGTCGCATACCCCTTCACCCCCGGCGCGTTGTGCAGAATGCTCACAATCACACAGCCTGATCCGGTGCACAGATCGAGCACCTTCATCCCCGGCCTCACGGCCTTTAAAGCTTCCTCCACCAGGGTTTCCGTATCCTGTCTCGGTATCAGCACCCCCGAATTGACCTTAAATTTCAGTCCCATAAACTCGGTCCCGCCGGCGATATACTGCAGTGGAATATGCTCAGCGCGTTTTCTGAGCGTGATTTCATATTCATGCAGCTGTTCCTCCGGAAACTCTTCTTCCATGTGCAGATAATAGAAACTCCGGTCTATCCTGCAAACGGTCTCCATCAGAAGCCATGCGTCATTCTTTGCATCCGCAATCCCGGCATCCTTAAGGATTCCCTCGCCGTACTCCGTCACTTTTCTGTAAGTCATATGTCATTCACGCTCCCTGTCCAAAGCACAGGCATCCACAGGGCACGGGAGGCTTCACCGCTCTCCGGCTTCGTCCTCTGCCACGAAGGAACGCCAGTCAAAAACGGCCTCCACGGACGCAATCCCAACCTCGATCATAGCGTCATCCGGCTCCCCTGTCGTCAGATTCTGCAGCCACATGCCCGGCCTGCTCAAACTATTTACCAGCGCATTGTCACTGCGCCCTGCAATCCGGATAAATTCATAGGAAATACCTGCAATTACGGGCACCAGGAGCACCCGCAGCAGAAGTGCGGACACTCTGCTGTCCACACGGATAAACAGAAAAAACACTATACTCACAAACATGACGATCAGCAGAAATCCTGTCCCGCAGCGTCTGTGCTGCCGCGAACTGTTTCTCACATTCTCCACGCTCAGCTCCATTCCCTGCTCAATACAGTTGATGCATTTATGCTCCGCCCCGTGATACCTGTACACACGCTTAATATCCGGCATGCATGAAATGGCCGTCACATATCCGGTAAAAATCAGCAGACGCACCGCGCCCTCCGCCAGCGCCATCATAACCCCGGACGCAATGTACCGCTGCAGAAACAAGGATATCCAGTACGGCAGTACCATAAAAATACCGACCGCCAGCACAACCGCCACCAAGAAGGAAAACCCCATCGACGCGTCCTCCTGCGCCTCCTCTTTGCCCTCCTCCTCACAGAGCGAGGCAGAGAGCGACAGCGCGCGCATCCCCGTGGCAAGCGACTCCGCGAAACTCACAATGCCGCGCAGCACCGGCAGATTCCGGATTCCCTGATTCCGGACCAGTCCCTGGTACGGAAAAACACGGACGTCAATCTGTCCGTCAGATTTTCTCACAGCGACGGCATATCTGTCCCCGCTGCGCATCATCACACCTTCCATGACCGCCTGGCCGCCGATTCCCGAATATCTCATAATGCTCTCTCACCGCCCAAAGTTCTGTAACATGAATCATGCAGTATAAGCAGGCAGTACAGACTCACTTCGTAAGATCCGCACCCCTGCTCATACTGCATGATATCGCAACAGAAAATCATTCTACTGGTTAATGCCGTATTTTTTGTTGAACCTGTCAATACGTCCACGGGCCTGCGCTGACTTCTGCTGACCTGTGTAGAACGGATGGCACTTCGAGCAGATCTCGACATGAATCTCTTTCTTTGTCGAACCTGTCACAAATGTATTGCCGCAGTTGCAGGTCACTGTCGCCTGATAGTAATCCGGATGGATTCCCTCTTTCATGATTATCACCTCTTTATTGTATGTTCTTAATCGTTCCATGTCTGATCCGTTCTCTCCTTTTACACCCGTATGCCCCGTTCGCATATGATACTTATTGCAAAGGATGTCCCTGAACAAACAGCGGTCTCATTATAGCATACGGATTCTGCAAAGGCAAGCTTTTTTAAACGATTCTGGTCTTTTTCACCATATTGATATATTCCTGATTGTTTCTGGTGCGTGCAAACATATTCAGGATATTTTCCACGGCATCATCCGTGCGCATACCGTTGATCGCTTTGCGCATCGCATCCACCGCCTCCTGTTCCTGTGCCTCCAGCAGCAGGTCCTCCCGCCGTGTGCCGGATTTCACAATATCAATCGCAGGGAAGACACGCTTCTCGGAAAGCCTGCGGTCGAGCACAAGCTCCATATTTCCGGTTCCCTTAAACTCCTCAAACACCACGTCATCCATCTTGCTCCCCGTATCCACAAGCGCCGTCGCCAGTATTGTGAGGCTTCCTCCCTCGCGCATATTGCGGGCCGCGCCGAAAAAGCGCTTGGGCATATGCAGGGCTGCCGGGTCCAAACCGCCGGACAGCGTGCGTCCGCTGGGGGGCACTGTGAGATTGTAGGCTCTTGCCAGTCTCGTAATACTGTCCAGAAGAATCACTACATCTTTTTTATGTTCCACCAGACGCTTGGCCCGCTCAATCACCATCTCCGACACCCGTTTGTGATGTTCGGGAAGCTCGTCAAAGGTTGAGTAAATCACCTCT
>OFGA01001810.1_pt1 | contig 14154 bp, 16 predicted proteins | sample 1521471 | NCBI WGS metagenome assembly OFGA01 (sample SAMEA3504086, study PRJEB24116) | mouse gut metagenome | biome: mouse gut; feature: mouse-associated habitat; material: faeces | place: Denmark | collected 2011
CGGATTGTGCAGGATGGAATGGATAAGCTGATGAATGGACGGACGACGTTCGTGATTGCACATAGGCTTTCGACGGTGCGCAATTCGGATTGTATTATGGTCTTAGAGCAGGGCAGGATTATCGAGAGGGGGACACATGAGCAGTTGATTGAGGAGAAGGGGCGCTATTATCAGTTGTATACCGGGAACTCAATTAGCGCATAAGGTGCAAGCATTTGAAGGCAAACGGCGGAGCTGTAGGGAGGAGCAAATTTGTGTTTTCTCCCTAAGCTCCGTTTGTGTATTTTATGATGTTAATGCAAGACCAATCAACCGATTTGTATGGTCTGCCATAAAAAGAGGAATATTCAGTATGTCTCCGTCTAATTTCAAGTTGTCCAAAGAGTACCGGATGCGCAATTTTACTTTGTCGCCGAATAATTCTTTAAATTTTTTCAGGCTTTTGCTTGCCGTATTCGCTTCCGCTTTTACTTCAACAGGGTAGATATCGTTATCCCGCTGTATCAGAAAATCAACTTCGTAGGGAGGATTGTTCTGGCTCCAGTACCTTGGAACTACTTCAAACTGCGTGAGTAGTGTCTGTAGTATATAATTTTCGGTTAGTGCCCCTTTGAATTCTGTGAATAAACGGTTTCCTTCCCCAAATGCGGTCGGGGCAAGCATGGACAGGCGGCGGAGAAGCCCCACGTCTGCAAGGTAAATCTTGAAAGCCGACAAATCGTCATAAGCGGCAATTGGAAGTCCGGGCGCGCTGCTTCGGTATATTTTATGCACCAGTCTGGCATCTGCCAGCCATTGCAAGGCGTTCTCATATTCTCTTGCCCTTGCGCCTTCTTTGATTACTTTATAGAGGAATTTCTTATTTTCTCTGGCGAGTTGGGAGGGGATGGACTTCCAGACCATTGAGATTTTCGGAAATTCACTTACATTCGGGTGCTTTGCAAAATCGCGTTCATATGCGCCGATGATGCCGGCCAGAGATTCCTGCATGGCGTCCACATCGCGGGCTTCTGTCCACATTAGTACAGATTCCGGCATTCCCCCAGTAACATAGTACATCTTTAATTTCTCATAGAGCGGATTAAAAAAGGCATCAGGAATCGGCTCAACGGTATCCACGCTCTCCAGATACTTTGCCAGATTTTCGTCGCCGTTGGCGAGCAGAAACTCCATGAAGGTCATAGGATCGATCTGCATGAAGTTGACTTTGCCTACCGGAAAGGAGGACGGCTTCGCCAAGGCAATCCCCAGCAAAGAACCGGCACAGGCAATGTGATACTGCGGAGCATTCTCACAGAAATACTTCATGGCATTGATAACCTTGGGGCAGTCCTGTACCTCGTCAAAGATAATGAGAGTCTTTTCTGGCACAATCTTCTGACCACTGGCAAGCATAAGATTCTGTAGAATGCGATCTACATCTTTGGTAGTCTCAAAAAATTGCTTATATTCCTCGTTTTCATCAAAGTTAAAGTAGGCTGTATTTTCATAATAACGTCTGCCGAATTCTTTGAGGACCCAAGTCTTCCCCACCTGACGCACACCCTTTAAGATCAGCGGTTTGCGATAAAGTGAATTCTTCCAATCCAGCAGCTTATTCAAGATCAATCGCTCCATAGATACACTCCTTCACATTTTTATTGAAAATATTGTGTCTCATGATCACATTTTTATTATATTTTAAACACATAAAAAATACAACCCATATCACAAAATTATAGTTCCGGTCTGTTAAACAGGCAGATAATTCATTGTCCTGTGCAATCGGAAGCACCCCAATTCTATTCTTGCAGAACATAATAATCCGTATAAATCTTTTTATCATGCCCTATCAATTTTTCCTCACAAGCAGCAAAACCTAACCGTAATATTGCCAATTTTCGTTCAGAAGCAAACGAAGGAATTTTTGTCGCAATTATCTGACATTTAAACAATTCAAATACTGATGGAACAATAAGCGATAGTATCTCAAAAATGTTCTCTTCTTGCTCATAATCGCTTCTTAGATCAAGCCTTAACAAACCACAATTATTAAAATAATCATCCGCTTTCCGATTAAATAATTCGATAGTTCCTATTGCTTCATTAACTGTTTTTGAAACAATAGTCCAACGAACGAACCCCTGTCTGTTATACTCCCAAAACCAATATTCAATCGCTTGTTCCATTCTACTTTCAGTTGTATAGTGAAAATCATCTCCACCACAATTATCACTATTAAAAAATGGTACAGCTTTCTCATCAGAATACACTTTTAATAGATCTTTTTTGTCCTCTTTTTTTACCATCCTCAACATATACTTTTCATTCTCATATACAGGACATTTTTCATAAGGATTAATCATAAAGTTACCTCCGTTTTTTATAAAGACTACAGTTTCCTATAACTGAATTCCATTATACTTTAAAACTTCTTAGTAGTTCAATAATTTTTATTATCGTAAATGTACTTGTCTATTGAAAAATCCTCCGTTATAATATATTTGTACATATATCACAGTTCACCGATCGCCCCTATAATTTACTGATATTCAAATTCGAATTAACGGAGTTCAAGATGCATAGAGTTTTCGGAATAAAAGAAAATGTTAAATATTTAGACCGAAAGGGAGTATATATCATTCCTTGTCATAATAAACAAGTTGGTGTGGTTCAAACACCAAAGGGATATTTTTTCTTAGGCGGAGGTCTAGAGCGGGGAGAAAGTCATTTAGATTGTATTAAAAGAGAATGCCTCGAAGAAGTAGGTTATTTGCCTTGTATTGAGGGTAGATTATGTTCTGCCGAGGCATATATCAAACATCCTACGATTGGATACTTTCATCCGATCCAAACATATTACTTCGGGAAATTACTTGAAAAAGAATCTGCACCCACGGAAGCAGACCACCATCTCTGCTGGATAGAATACGACCGATTAAGAGGAAAGTTGTTTGTTGAAATGCAGAATTGGGCGTTAGAACAGTTAAATATAGCCAGGCGTATCGTTTAAGGCGAAAGGAGAAAAACGATGAACCAGATAGCGATTGGAAAGCGATATCCGGCAATTTAACATGGTCATTCATTCCAGTCAGCTCTATTATATTCGCATGGGTAATATCTTTTCCAAGTATTATTTGGGGGAAAAGGGGGATCATCGTAAGCTTAGTATCATTAAGTGTTTTTATCGTCCCCTTTTTGTTCTTGTTGGGCATCTTATTAAAAACGAAAGAAGTTTTTTCCGTTGGCGCAGTAACGGCGGCAGTTTCAATCGTATTCTTGTGGATAATAGTTGCAGTGTTTAAGTGTATTAAAAGGAAATTAGCTGCTTTAGGAACAACTTTTTTATCAGCCATTCCATTTATAGTCATTGTCAATGTAACACTATCAAAAATGATAGAGAAGCCTGTTCTTGGTGTATGGGATATGCTGTCTATCTTTATACTGTTGATATTGGCATTTGTTTCCTTTATCTGTGATCACGCTAAGAAAAAAGGATTGATATTTTCTTTGGATAATCATTTATAACACTTGATCATCGCCTGTTTTTGGAAAAAGGCAACGCCGTAACAGACAATCTGCTTATAACCATAAAGTCCCTGCGCATATTTTTTCTGTACAATCTGATCTAATGCTTCCTCACAGTCTGTCTCCATATCTGATTCATGACTGGATTTCTTAGCTTCGATGATAATCGCTCTGCGGTTATCATCATCTTTTAACAAAATATCCGGTCTGCCCAATCCTTTCTCCTTATTGGACTCCACTTCATAACCCAGACCAACGAAAGCACCGGCAAGGAAAGCATGATAATAATCTTCATGATAATCATTATAACTTATGGTCTTCCACAAAAGATCTGAAATTGTACTGGATGCCTCTTTCTCGTCGCAGTTCCAGAGCGCATCCATCATAGATCGCTGTGTACTGTTATTAATTGTATTTTTAAAATATGCCACAACTGTATCTTCAAAAATAGACGCAATCTCCCTATTCGGAATCTTAAGGCTTATTGTCTCTCCTTCTTCCCTTGCGTCTGCTTTCGTAAGATATCCTGTCATCAGGATCACACTCCAAAGATTATCCTCTGAGGAATGCAGCGTATCATAGGTCATCTTATCTGAAATAGTCTGAACGATCGTACCGCCGTTCATTAAAGTCTCAAACTTGCTTTTCACTCTAAAATCTGTCCTCTTAACAAAGGTCAGAAGAATACCATTATGGCTGGTAAATTTCCAATAATTCTTAGGCTTTGCATTTTCTCTTTTTCTTAATGCAGATATATAGTTCATGACATCCCACGGACAATATACATAACTGTTCCCAAATATATATCCGTCATACCACTCTTTTATTATATCTGCCTTATCCGCCCTGTCAGCAGCTGACAACAAGTTTGCCACTTCACAGTCTGAGAACCCAAAATATTTTGAAAAATCTTCATCTAGTACAGAGTAGGAAACAAAATTATTAGTACCGGTAAAAATACTTTCTTTTGCTATGTGAAGGCACCCCGTGATAACGGCAAATCCAAGATACTCATCGTCCTTTAATGCAGTTCCCATGATACCTCTGATCACATCAAGCATAGCAAAATAAAACTTATTCTCTGCCGTATCCTTCTCACTTGCCTTCGCAAGCGGAACATCGTATTCATCAATAAGAAGGATGACTTTCCTGCCATATACGGCATGCATCATACGCATGATTGTTTTCAGAGAATTCTTTACATCAGCCTGAGTTCCTTTCTGTGCCTTTAACCGCAAGAAGATATCCCTGTCATCACTATCAACGGATAAATGATACGCCAATTCAGAATGCTCCTTGCAGACATCTGCCAGTCTTGCCTTAAGCATATCATATGCATCCATGAAATGCTCTGCTTCAATATCCTTAAAGGAAACAAAAAGTACGGGAAACTGATTCATCCACTCATCACAAAATTCCCTATGTCTCGTAATCCTAAGTCCTGCAAAAATCTTTTTGCTGTCCTTATCTATACGAAAAAAATTCTCCAACATGCTCATCATCAGTGTTTTCCCAAACCTGCGGGGTCTGGTAAATAACGTCACCTTATTATCTGTATCATGTACAAGTTCATATATAATCTCCGTTTTATCCACATAATAATCACCTGAATTACGCAAGTCAGCAAAGTCTGACTTGCCAACACCAACTTTAAAATCCATCCAAGAATCTCCCTTCATCAGCATAGCACTTTTTAACAAAAGCAAACACTCTATAAGATTATTAATATAGAAAACTTATATACTCATAAATCTCTGCAAAATCAATCTCACATTCTCCGAAAAAGATCCCTACCGGAACCCTCGAATCAAATCCATAAACTGCCGGAAGCTCCCCATGTGCGAAGTCATACACTGCCACCTTTTTCTTGTCCGGATCCACGATCCAGTATTCGGATACCCCGGCTTGAATGTATTTCCCAAGCTTTACCGTCAGATCCTTCTTCCTGGTAGCCGGAGACAAGATCTCAACGATAAAATCGGGCGCTCCATAGATACATCTCCTGATGATCTTACTGCGGTCGCACACTACCAATACGTCCGGCTGCAGCACCGTCTTATCATCACGATCAAGCTGTACGTCTATCGGGGATACTAACGGAATACACCTCCCGCCTTTCCCCTTGATATAGGCGCTTAAACGTTCCCGAATCTCTGACCCGATCAACTGATGTACCGGAGTCGGCGCGGACATATCATAGAGCACTCCGTCGATCAATTCTACTCTTCGCTCGTCCGGCAGCGCATAATAATCCTCCAGTGTATACTCTCCCTGCCGCTTCACACGGTATTCCGCGACAGATTCCATGAGCATACTCCATTCCTTCACAAATATCTTCTCAAGAGCCTGCAGAGTATCATACCTGGGGGAATCTGTCACTCCTGCAAATATCTTCTGTACCGTACCCAATGGAACGCCGGAAAGCTCTGAGACCTTCTCATTTGTGTAGCCTAATTCCTTCTTCCGCTTTCTCATCTCTGATACTGTCATAGAAATCTCTCCTTTTGGCAGCCATTGTATTTCCATAATATTACCATTTTGCTTTCCATTATACAACCTGTTTCATCTGCTATATTGCAAAAATATATCGCCAAAAAACCTCCCGGCAGCCAGGAAGTCTTTTGCTATTCCTTCGGCATCTGAAACTTTAGGATAAACAGCGCCGTAAAATATATAATCCCGCGTAACGACAGCAAGCGTATGAAAACAAAATTTTTTTATAGTTGACATCTTGGGTTTCGCGGAATATAATTTCAATATAGCTGAATAGACAGTTCGGCCCGATTTCTCGAGCGTACCATCCTGTCGTTAAACAAAACTAGGGAACCCGATTTTATTGAATCCTGCGTTTTGCGGGATTTTTTTTGCTTTTTTTGCACGGCTGAATTGTGATTGGAGGAAAATGTATGAAAGTACTGGTGTTGTCAAGCGGCGGCATTGACTCGACAGTCTGCCTGGCGCTTGCCGTAGAGAAGTATGGCTATGAGAATGTGCTGAGCCTGTCTGTTTCTTATGGGCAGAAGCACAGCAATGAACTGAAAGCGGCGCGGAGGATTGCGCAGCATTATCATGTGAGACATAAGGAACTGGATATGGGGATGATATTTGCGGGTTCAGACTGTACATTACTGGAGGGAAGGGGAGAAATTCCCAAGGGCACATATGCATCCCAGCTTCAGGAGAGTACTGGAAAACCGGTTTCTACCTATGTTCCGTTCCGGAACGGGCTGTTTCTGGCGGCAGCGGCGTCTGTTGCGCTGGCGGATGGATGTGAGAAGATCTATTATGGGGCGCATGCGGATGACAGCGCGGGAAATGCGTACCCGGATACTTCAGAAGCATTTCATGAAGCAATCAGCCGGGCAGTGTATGAAGGGAGCGGAAAGCAGTTGGAAATCGAGGCTCCATTTCTGTACAGCCATAAGGCAGATGTCGTCCGGACGGGGATGAGGCTTCAAGCGCCCTTTGCATTTACCTGGTCCTGTTACGAGGGCGGAGAAAAGCCGTGTGGAAAATGCGCCACCTGTATGGACAGGAGGAAAGCGTTTGAACTAAACGAAATCCAGGATCCGGCGGAATATGAGGAGGAGAAGAAATGACAAATTCTGTTTTGTTTATACTTTCAATTGGTTTTTATCTTTTTTCGGTAGTGATTGCCTACAAAATGTTTGGAAAGACAGGGCTGTATGTGTTTACGGCAATTTCAGCGATTCTTGCCAATATACAGGTGTGTAAAAATGTGGATATTTTCGGGCTTTCGACCACTGCGGGGAATACGCTTTATGCGGCAAGTTTTCTGGTGACGGATATCCTGTCTGAAAAGTATGGAAAGAAAGCGGCGCAGAAAGCAGTCTACATCGGTCTGTTTACAACCGTTGTTTTCCTGGTGGGAACACAGGGGCTGCTCAGGTTTGTCCCGAATGCAAACGATATCATGAATGAGCCGATGACGATGCTGTTCGGTTTTGTACCGAGGGTGGTTTTAGGAAGCACACTGGGATATATCTGCTCACAGACGATAGATGTTGCGCTTTATCATTTCATCTGGAAAAAAACGGGCGACAATGAGGGAAGGTTATGGCTTCGGAACTGTGGTTCGACTCTGACTTCCCAGGCTGTGGATACGCTGGTGTTTACGTTTGCCGCTTTCTGGGGTGTGTATGACACGGAGGTGTTTGTGAGTATTCTGCTTACAACGTATCTGTTTAAGGCAATTGTTGCTTTCTGCGATACGCCTTTCGTATATCTGGCAAGAAAGCTTAAAGTGAAGGAGGAACATTAAATGTCTGAGTTACATGCACTTGGAAAACAGACAAAATACCAAATGGATTATGCGCCGGAGGTACTTGAAAGTTTTGAAAATAAACATATGGACAATGACTATTTCGTGAAATTCAATTGTCCGGAGTTTACATCTCTCTGTCCGATTACGGGACAGCCGGATTTTGCGACGATCTACATATCTTATGTCCCGGATAGAAAAATGGTTGAGAGCAAATCCCTGAAACTGTATCTCTTTTCTTACAGAAATCATGGAGATTTTCATGAGGACTGCTGCAATAAGATTATGAAAGATTTGATAAATCTTATGGAACCGAAGTATATTGAAGTCTGGGGGAAATTCCTTCCAAGAGGAGGGATTTCGATTGATCCGTACTGTAATTACGGAAAGAAAGGGACAAAATGGGAGGAGATGGCTTATGACCGTCTCGCCCATCATGACATGTATCCCGAAAAAGTAGATAACCGATAACAGATTTACTTTCAAAGTTCCGAGCTTGCGGACGATAACAGAAGTACTTACTCCTTTATCATTGATATAGCCTTTTGAAAAATAAAACGATTCAGTATTTTTGGACTTTGATGTAGTAACTCTTAACAGAAGCGCCCCCTTTCCTAATTTTTTACAATACACTACAATAAAATACAATAGAATAAAACTAAAAAATAGACCAAAAAAAGCAGGTATTATGCAGCCTGCAAGTATTTTTTCTATCATTCAACTGTCAACCCCACGGGTTAATGGGATGTTAGAATAGTAAAAGTTAAAATGAATGGATTGACGTATAACCAGCTACATCGTATAATGGACGGGATCCAAGTACAATAATAAAACAGACAGGAGAACCAAATTATGAAAGAAATATCCAAATTAATGGACTACCGTTCTGATGTCCGTGTTGTAGACGCTACCTTACGGGATGGCGGCTTAGTCAATGAGTTTTATTTTACAGATGAATTTGCAAAGGACCTCTACCGCGCAAATGTCAAAGCAGGCGTTGACTATATGGAATTTGGCTATAAGGCCTCCAGGGAAATGTTTGAGGAGGACAAATATGGCAAATGGAAGTTTTGTAAAGATGAAGACATCCGCACTATTGTAGGCGATAATGATACAGATTTAAAAATTGCTGTGATGGCGGACGTCGGCCGGTGCGACTATAAGACTGACATTATAAACCGGGTTGACAGCCCAATTGACTTAATCCGTGTGGCAACATACTTAAACACTATCCCTACAGCTGTGCACATGATTGAAGATGCTGCTAATAAAGGCTATGAGGTAAGCTGCAATATTATGGCAATTTCTAATACACAGGAAACTGATCTTGCGGTAGCGCTTGATATTTTAGGGCAGACGCCGGTTGATGTATTTTATATTGTAGACAGCTATGGTGCGCTCTACCCAGAGCAGATTGCGCGTATTACAGATATTTATATGAATTTTGCAGCAAAATACAATAAAAAAATCGGTATCCATGCACACAATAACCAGCAGCTTGCATTTGCCAATACTATAGAAGCTGTTGGGGACGGCGTAGACTGGCTCGACGGTACTTACTCTGGTATGGGCCGCGGCGCTGGAAACTGCGCGATGGAGCTGCTTTTGGGGTTTTTACGGAATCCGAAATACAAAATAGCGCCAGTGCTCAAATTCGTTGATAAGCATATGGGTAAGCTGCGCAAGGATGGTGTTGTATGGGGCTATGATCTGCAGTATTTGATGACCGGGGTTTTAAACAGGCATCCGAGGAGCGCCATCCAGTTTACAAAAGAGAACAGGACTGATTATTACGAATTTTACAAAGAAATTGTGGAACAGGATTAAAGCCTATGCGGATGTACGATCTGATTGAAAAGAAAAAAAACGGGCAGGAACTGTCTACGGAAGAAATCCGCTGGATGATCTTTTCCTACACAAAAGATGAAATCCCGGATTACCAGATGTCTGCCATGACTATGGCGATTTGTTTTACCGGGCTTAACGACAGAGAAACTTTGGATCTCACCCTTGCCATGAAAGACAGCGGTGATTGCCTTAACCTTTCCGGGATAGAAGGGGTTACGGCAGACAAGCACAGTACTGGGGGTGTCGGAGATAAAACAACGCTTTCCCTTGCGCCTATTATCGCAGCCCTTGGCGTGCCAATGGCCAAAATGTCTGGCAGGGGGCTTGGATTTACAGGGGGCACCATTGACAAGCTGGAATGTTTCCCGGGCTTTACGACAGCCCTCAGCGAAGAAAAATTTATAAAAAACGTCAATACTATAAAACTTGCGATAGCCGCACAGACGGCCAATTTGGCGCCCGCCGATAAGAAGCTGTATGCCTTGCGCGATGTAACGGCAACGGTAGACCAGATGTCTTTAATTGCAGGCAGTATTATGAGCAAGAAGCTGGCGTCGGGCAGCGATATTATTGTATTGGATGTAAAAACGGGATCTGGCGCATTTATGAAAACATTGGAGGACGCCCAAAAGCTGGCGGAGATTATGGTGCGCATAGGTACGATGGCCGGCAAAAAGACAGCGGCAGTCATTACCGATATGGATGAGCCACTGGGCAATGCTGTAGGCAACTCCCTTGAAGTTATCGAAGCAATAGAGGCCCTTTCGGGCAACGGCCCGAAGGATTTCATGGAGGTCGTATATGCATTGGGCAGTAAAATCCTGGTACTTGCCGGTAAGGCTCAAACCGGGCGAGAGGCACAGCAGATGATGCAAAGGTGTATCACATCTGGCGCAGCCAAACAAAAATTTGCAGATTTTGTCGCAGCACAGGGAGGGGACGCTTCTTATGTCTGGGATACCGGAAAATTCCCCAAAACCGCTTATGAAATGCCAGTATATGCCCCCCAGGCTGGTTATATAAAAAGCATAGACGCCCAAGATATAGGAACGGCATGTATGATGCTTGGAGGGGGCCGGGAAACAAAGGAGAGTACCATCGACCTTTCTGTAGGTATATACCTGATGAAAAAACGGGGCGGCTTTACTGAGGCCAAAGGGCATATTGCAACCGTTTATGCAAATGACAGGGCAAAAGGGGAAGCTGCTGTGAAGATGGTACAGGAAGCTTACAATATTACTGCAGAAGCGGCAGGGCAAGTGCCTATGGTAAAAAAGACAATCCCTTCCATCCAGATGCAAAAATAATAGGATTTATGGTTGAATTTTCACGCAATTACTAATATAATATAATTCATAGAGGAATTGACTATTTCTCAAATAGACAGAAAACAGGAGGAGATTGCCATGGTTCAAATTATTGCAGGTGAAAAAGGAAAGGGAAAAACAAAGTATCTATTAGAAAAAGCGAATGCCGCCGTTGGGGCAGCCAATGGGAATATTGTATATCTTGACAAGAGCCAGAAACATATGTATGAACTGAGCAATAAAGTACGTCTCGTCAATGTAATGGACTACCCGATTACTAATTGCGATGAGTTTATGGGCTTTATCTGCGGGATAGTATCACAGGATAACGACTTAGAAGAATTGTATTTAGACAGCTTCCTTACGATTGCCAATATGAAAGATGACGAAATCCGTCATGCGATTGAAAAGTTAGACATTATCAGCGAAAAATATCACGTAAAAACTGTCCTTAGCGTATCCAAGAACGAAGCCGAGCTTCCGGAATGCGCAAAGGCGAAGGTGATTCTTTCCCTGTAAACATACAATTTTTACAGCCTTCAGGATTGTGGACATACCGCAGCCCTGAAGGCTTTTTTTACGGTTTACGCCTGCTCAATGCTCCGGATTCTGCCGTATACGCTTAATAAATATAAACCGCCAATTCCTACCAATGCGTAAACGATCCTTGACAGCCAGGTCATATTCCCAAATAAAAATGCCACCAGATCAAAACGGAAAAAGCCTATCAGGCCCCAGTTAATAGCGCCGATGATAACTACCGTCAATAATATATAATCCAAAGATTTTGAACCCATAGGTAATACCTCCTTTTTCATTAGTATTCCGTTTTTTTCACACTTTATACACAAAGAATGATTGTTTTCTTGATTTAAAAATGATAGAATACAAGCTAAAGCGTATTGGAAGGCTACAAAAAACAAAAAAGGCGGTAGGAGAGTGGCAAAAAGCAAAAAAGTAGTCCGGTATAGAAGGCCAGTCCATATTAATATTGGGCTGGTAGTATTTGGAATTATATGTTTTTATATGATGTTTTACGTGTATTCTTATTTTACTTCTGCGCATATTTCTGTTTATGAGGTGGTTCCGGGCAGCATTGCGGTGAACAATACTTATACCGGGCTTGCACTGCGCAAGGAGGAAGTGATTACATCCGCCTATGCAGGGCAAATCAATTATTACATCAAAGATGCTTCGAGGGCAGGGGCAAACAGTATCGTTTACAGTGTAGATGAAGACGGCGCAATCGCCAAACAAATCAATGCGGCCAGGGAGGATGTCTCTTCACTTGATGAGGAGAGCCTGGATAAAATACAGAATAAGGTCTCAGAGTATTCGGGCGGATACCGTCCAGAAGCTTTTTATGAGGTTTATTCTATGAAATCCGATTTAAATGCCGAGCTTGCGGAGGTAACCAGCATCGGAGCCCTCTCTTCCATTATAGATGCCATATCGGCTGCACAAAATACCACATTCCATATGGAACGCGCAGGCAAGGCTGGGGTCGTGGTTTATTATACGGATGGATTTGAATCAGTCCGGCCAAAGGATGTCACAGAAGAAATGTTTGACGAAACAGCCTACCAGAAAATGAATTTAAAAGAAAAGGCCTCCATAAATGCCGGAGAGCCTGCTTGTAAGTTGATCACAGATGAAGACTGGCATATCGTAATCCCCGCAAGAAATGACACCATTAAACAGCTCGCAGATGCCAAAACAGTGCGCATTAAGTTTAAAAAAGATGATACGGTTGTCCGGGCAACGGTAAACATCCAGGAAAAGGATGGGATGAGCCTGATTGTGCTTGGCTTGGAGAATTCGATGGTACGGTTTGCGGCAGATCGTTTTATTGAAGTGGAGCTATTGCTTACGGAAGAGCAGGGGCTTAAAATCCCTAATTCCGCCATTACAAAAAAAGATTTTTTTACTGTCCCGATGACCTATTTCCAAAAGGGGGACAACTCCAACACAGAGGGTGTCATGATCCGCCGCACAGATAAAAACGGTGAGCATACAGATACATTTGCCGCCCAGACGATATACTTTTCCACCGAATACGATTATTATGTAGATAGTGAAAATTTAAAAGATGGAGATGTTATTTTAAAACCGAATTCAAAGGAGACTTACACTGTACATAAAACCGCCAGCTTGGACGGGATTTACTGTATTAACAAAGGCTACGCGGTATTCCGCGATATAGATGTAATTTACCAGAATGAAGAGTATTCGATTATACGCAGCGGCACAAAATATGGCGTGAATATGTATGACCATATTGCGCTCGATGGAAGTTCTATTGCAGAGAACGCCCTGATTCACGATTAAAAATACCCTGGAAAGGAAGAGATAATATGTTATCCAAAAATTTACAGCAAGTAGAAGAAAACATTGCCCTCGCCTGTGAAAAGGCAGGGCGTAAACGGGAAGAAGTGACTTTAGTCGCTGTCAGTAAGACGAAGCCTGTATCCGTGCTCTCTGAAGCATATGGCATAGGCGTACGGGATTTTGGCGAGAATAAGGTACAGGAAATTTGTGAAAAACGGGAATCGCTTCCGTCTGATATCCGCTGGCACATGATTGGTCACCTGCAACGGAACAAAGTAAAGCATATTATCAGGGATGTTGCTTTGATCCATTCGGTGGATACTTACCGGCTGGCGGAAGAGATCAATATCCATGCCAAGAAGATAAAACGCATTGTCCCGATCTTAATTGAAGTTAATATTGCAGGGGAAGCCACTAAATTTGGGGTTGACGCAGAAGAAACGATGCAGCTTGCAGAAGAAATTTCAAAATTGGACAATTTGCGCGTTAAGGGGCTTATGGCAGTTGCACCATATGTGGAAAATGCAGAAGATAACAGGCATTATTTCCAAAAAATCAGGGAATTATCTGTTGACATTGCCAGAGAAAACATTGATAATGTATCTATGGGCGTTTTATCTATGGGCATGACGGGGGATTATACCGTTGCGATAGAAGAGGGCGCTACGATTGTACGCGTTGGGACAGGCATTTTTGGCGCCAGGACTTACGCAGCAAATGCAAAATAAGAATAAACAGTTAGGAGATTTCATATTTCATGGGAGTACTTGACAAATTTTTAGACGCCATGCGTTTGAATTCGGAAGAAGTAGATGATGATTACGATGATGAAGGCGAAGATTTTTATGATGAACCAGAAGAGAAAATAAAACGAATGCCTTC
>OFGA01001814.1_pt1 | contig 14127 bp, 10 predicted proteins | sample 1521471 | NCBI WGS metagenome assembly OFGA01 (sample SAMEA3504086, study PRJEB24116) | mouse gut metagenome | biome: mouse gut; feature: mouse-associated habitat; material: faeces | place: Denmark | collected 2011
AGATACACCTCATAAATTCTCGAACTATAATCAATATAATGCGCCATCCTCGGCAAAGCAACGATATAGTCAAGCGCCTTCTCAGGCGAAGCCTTTAACTCCGTATCATCGTAAGAAGAACCTGCAAATTCATGATCCGGCGCCTGGCTCTGCCTTCTGGCGTTCACTTCCCGCACCCTTTGCACCACCTCAAAGAGCCTTGCCCTTCCCGATATCCCGTAAGCTTTCAGCGACGGCGAGACGGCGAGGCAGATCGTCTTCTCCGTACGGCTCAGATCAGCAACCACAAGATTCGTGGTCATGGGGTCTAAGCCCCTCTCCACACATTCTACCGAGGCATAGAATGATTTTAGATCAATTGCGATATACATAAGCTCCTCCTGCACCATAATAGATTTTCTGTCTTTATTATACACGAACTTATGTTTGTTTTCAATCCAAAACTGCTCTCCTGCAGATGAAAATTCTGACATTCTTTACGGATCTTGACATACCCGGCACATTATTGCATCCGGATCCTGCCAATGTTTCATACACCTTCTAAAAAGCTGCCTCGATCTGCCCCATCAGATCCTCAACATCTTCCTTTCTGACCAGAAACTGCTCCTTCCCATTGATCTCCACCGAATCAAATTCCTCGTCATAAGGGTGATACGACACACAGACTTCCGGGGCGTCCCCGGTATTCCTGCAAAAAGTCACGGAAAGCCTTGGTTCTTCCTCTCTGCCGCTTTTCTCAGGATCCGCCTCCGAAACCAGCATGATTCCGGAAATAGACTGATACAAGGCGGCAAATTCTTCTTTCTCCACCTTCTTCTTTCCGAATCTGTAAGAATCCTCTGCCGTATCTACCTTGATCTCATACGTTCTGCCGTCTGCAGAGATCTTCACAGACTCCAGCGTATCCGCAGAGATCAGCGCCGGGATCTTAAGGATATAATCAAAAGGTTTTCTCGCGTATATCATCTGCAAAGTATCTTCCGGAAGGACAAAGACCTCTTCCATACTGCCTGCCAGAGCCGCATAACGCCCGCCCTTTCCATCTTCCTTTCCCAGAATGATCTCTGCCTCCGTATCTGCTTCCTCCGCGCTTTTTGCCTGCGTATCGTCCATTGTGTCCACATATTCGATCACGATCCCCATATCGGAATCTTGGATTCCCGTATCCGTTCCTTCTTCTACCTGAACGGGCTCCGTAAAGGTAAGGCTGCATAATTCCTTGAACATCTCGTACATGACTTCCGTATCCATCGTGGCGTTCTCGCCGTATGGTTTCAGGATCTCCCAATAATCAAAATCCATCTTATGATCTGCCGGTTCCCTTGCAATATACAGGAACTCCCGCCCCTCTTTCTTAAGAGAGACGCCGCGGATCCCATTGGGAATGAATTGCGGTTTCACTGCCTGTCTCAGCTCCTTCTTTCGCGTCTTCTCTTTCTCTGCATGTTCCTGTGTATTGCCTCCGCTTTGCGAAGGAGCGGGAGACCTTGTCTCCCCGCCCCTTTCTGAGCATCCCGCCGCTAATAAAAATATAAGACATATGATCCCTGCCGTAATCCTCTTTCTACCCATCTCCCTTGAATCCTTTCCTGGCTTTTTCCATACCTGTCTCTTATTCCGGTATCTCCGCGCGGTTTTCCACACCTGTTCCTTTTCCGATATCTCCGCGCGGTTTTCCACACCTGTTCCTTCTTCCGGAACCTCTATGCGAGATTTACCGGGATCTCAACCGGCTTCTTTCCCGTAAGCGCAAGGCTTCTGCCATCCGGCTGCGAAGTCCCCACATACAGCCGGAATCTCTTACTGTCAATACGGCGTTCCCCGTCTTCATCCACCACGCACATTGCCTGGTTTTGCACGGTCATTTCCACCGTCTGCTTCTCTCCCGCCCTGAGGGACAGCCTTCGGAACCCGCATAGGCTGTAATTCGGCACGGCAAGCTCTGATTCCAGATCCTTAATGTATACCTGAATAACTTCATCCGTATCAACCGTTCCCCTGTTCTCGGCATAGACCCGGATCCGGATATCCGATCCTTCTGTTATCTCACCCACCGTCTCGGCATCCGTCACCTGTACATCCCCGTAACAAAGCCCATAGCCAAACGGATATAACGGTTCCTGCCTCATATAACGGTATGTGCGGTTCTTCATGGAATAGTCCGCAAATTCCGGCAGATCATCCAGATCTTTATAAAATGTGACAGGAAGCTTTCCGGACGGCGATACATTTCCAAACAGGATATCAGCCACTGCCCTGCCGCCTCTTGCGCCCGGATACCATGCCATAAGGATCCCGCTGCAATGCTCATTGGCATAATTCAGATCGACCGCGCTCCCTGCCAGGAGTACCACTATGGTCGGTTTCCCTACGGCAGCCACCTTCTCGATAAGCTCTTCTTGTACCTTTGGAAGATGCAGGTCCTTCTTATCTCCCGACGCATCGCTGTTCCCTGTATCACCTTCTTCTCCCTCCAGTGTCTCATCCAGTCCCACGCACAGGATCACCACGTCGCTGTGCTCTGCCGTGATCACCGCTTCCGAGATCCTGTCCTGGCTCCACGCCAGATTCTCCACACGGTCCTTCTCCAGATGGCAGCCCTCAGAGAACAACACACGTACCTCCTCGCCCACTTCATCCTGGATTCCCTCCAGAGCCGTAATATAGCGGGAAGACGTCCCGTGATAATTCCCGATCAGCGCAGACCTGCTGTCCGCATTTGGTCCTACGACGCCGATCGTCTTAAGCTTCGACTTGTCAAGCGGAAGCACCCCGTCATTCTTAAGAAGCACGCTTCCCTTTCTCGCCATGTTAAGGGCTTCCTCCAGATGCTCCCTGCATTCTACCACTTCATACGGAATATCGTCATACTCGCTTCCGTCGAATAATCCCATAAGGAATCTGGATGTCAGAAGTCTCTCTGCCGCAACGGTGATATCCTCTTCCGTGATCAATCCGTCCTCCACAGCGCCTAACAGATGAAGGTAGGTATTGCCGCAGTTCACGTCGCAGCCGCATTTTAACGCAAGCGCCGCCGACTCTCTGGCATTCTTCGTCACCTGATGATTCTCATGGAAATCCTTGATCGCCCAGCAGTCAGAAGTATAATGCCCGTCAAACTCCCATTTCCCTCTTAAGACTTCCTCCATCAGGTACTTATGGCCGCAGCACGGCTCTCCGTTGGTCCGGTTATAGGCACCCATTACAGCCTCCACATCCGCTTCCTTCACCAACGCCTCAAAAGCCGGAAGATAAGTCTCCCACATATCCTTCATGCTGACCTCGGCATCAAATTCATGGCGGATCGCCTCCGGCCCGCTGTGGACAGCATAATGCTTGGCGCATGCCGCCGCCTTCATCACGGGGCCGCCGCCCTGGATCCCCTCTACGAATCTGACGCCGAGCCTTGAAGTCAGATACGGATCCTCACCGTAAGTCTCGTGTCCCCTTCCCCAGCGCGGATCACGGAAGATGTTCACATTCGGCGACCAGAAGGTCAGGCCTTTGTAGATATCTCTGTCATCGTGCTTCGAATATTCATTATACTTGGCTCTCCCTTCGGTGGCAATGATATCTCCCACCCTCTCCATAGCATCCTCATCGAAGGCTGCCGCCATCCCGATGGCCTGGGGGAACATGGTCGCAACACCCGCCCTTGCGACACCGTGCAGCGCCTCGTTCCAGTAGTTGTATGTCGGAACACCAAGCCTTGACACCGGCGCCGCGTCGTACCTTAGCTGCGCAGCCTTCTCCATCAGGGTCATCTTTGATACCAGTTCCTTCGCTTTCTTTCTTGCTTCTGCTCTTTCTTTCCTGTAATTTCCCATATCCGTAACTCCTTTTCTTAATCCTTGATCTATCACACTCTGCCTGCCGCCTGCTTTAGCCTGAGAATCGAATGCCTTCCCCGCCTGCGGCTGCACTCCCTGCTGTCACGATGACAGCGCCTCGCTGACTCCCTGTATCTCCTCCCGGTACTTCGTAGGCGATTTCCCCGTATGCTTCTTGAACGCCAGGGAGAAGTAATTGGTATCCCGGTACCCCACCATCATAGCGATCTCCCCGATCTTAAGGCTGGTAGTGTCAAGCAGCGACTTCGCCTTCTCGATCCGTTTCCGCACGATATATTCATTGCACCCTTCCTTCGTCACCCGTTTAAACAAACGCGAGAAATAGTTAGGCGTGATATAGAGGGATACGGCGATATTCGACACCGTAAGCTCCTCTGTCAGATGCTCGGCTATGTAATACTTGGCCTTCGCGACGATATCATGCACATTCTCCTCCTGGCTCCCAAGCATCTGACTTAGGAACATCTCCGTCACTTCACAGGCTTCCTCCCTGGAAGCAGACCTCAGACTCTTCGACAGTGCGTCCAGCTTACCTGTTTCCGTCTCCCCTGCTTCTCCCAGGTAGGCGAAATATATAGCCGAAGCCAGTTCAAAACACAGTTTCCGCACCGTCTGCCGGGACAGGTTATAGGACTCCGCCGCCTTCGCGAATGTCCGAAAAGCCTTTAACACATGCTCCGTATTCCCGATATTACTGCACATGATTCCCTTAAGCTCCGCATAGATATCCTGGAATATACTGTTCTTATTCTGTTCTCCCAAGAGCTGTACGATATCCTGCAGACCTTCCTTCTCCGTATCTAAAAGATGCCTCGCATCATGGTAGGATACATACAGCCCGTCCAATCTCTCCGCCGCGCTTCCGATCACTATCTTCGGCTTACAGTCGAACTCGTCCTGCAGGATCTCTGATAACTCCCTGGTCTTCTCGAGCACCGAATCTCCCTCTTCTCCGAGAAAATATACCGCCACGATCGTACCGTCGTCATCAAAAAACGTGATCCCTTCCTCCTGTGCGTCTACAATGCTGATACAGATGTTTTTCATAGACATTTCCTGAAAATTATTCTCCGCGGCCTGATTATGCATACAAAGCTGCGGAACGATCAGCACGATCTGATAACCGCTGAACCTGTCCAGGCTGTAATGCTCATGCAGATCCTTAAGCAATTGCCTGCTCTCACCTCTGCGGTGTATGAGATCCCGCATCTGCGCCTCCAGCCGCATCTGCTCCGCAACTCCCCTGGTCCGCTGCGCAAGCAGAGAGCTCTGTGCTTCCGCCTTCTTACGCTCCAATGAACGGATCTGCCCCTCTATCGCATCAGACAGATCCGTCTCATCCACCGGTTTCAGGAAGAAATCCTGCACCTTGAGACGAAGGCTCTGTCTGGCGTATTCAAAGCTGTCATACCCTGTCAGTACAAGCACTCTAAGCTCCGGCTGCCGTTTTCTTGCTTCTTCGATCAGTTCAAGCCCCGACATCTCCGACATCTGGATATCCGTTATCATGATCTGCGGTCCCTGTTCCTCTAAGATCTGAAGCGCTTCCCTTGCCGATGCCGCCGTGAATACCTGCTCCACTCCAAGCTTCTCCCACTGTATCACCTTCCTGATACCCATCCGTATCATTTTCTCGTCGTCTACAATCAGTACCCTATACATTGATCATCGCTCCCTGCATCATTTCCTCCTGCACCTCCATCACATAAGGAATCCGTATCTCCACCGTAACGCCTCCGGAAGGATTCTTCAGATAATGCAGACCATAACCTGTTCCGTAGAGGAGTTCGATCCTCTTATTCACATTCCTTACCCCGTATCCGAAGGTCTCGTCATACTCCGATAACTGCTGATTCATCTCATCAATCTGCTCCTGGTCCATACCCGATCCCGTATCGGCAAGGATCAGCTTCACGATCTCACCCTGGCGCACTGCGCGAAGCGAGATGCTTCCTTCTTTCCCCTGCTTCACCTTGATGCCGTGATAGATCGAATTCTCCACCAACGGCTGCAGTGTCAATTTGGGAATCATCGCCCCTTTGCAGCCCTCATTCATACTGATATCACTTCCTATGATATGATCATACCTCATATTCTGGATGATCAGGTAATTCCTCACATGCTCGATCTCCATCTCCAGAGGTATGATATCATGCCCCTTGCTCAGGCAGATCCTATAATACCTGGCCAACGCCTTCACCAGCGTAGAGATCTCTTCATTTCCGTCGGCAACTGCCTGCCAATGGATACAATCCAATGTATTATACAGGAAATGAGGCTGTATCTGGGACTGCAGCGAATTAAACCGAATCTGCTCCATCTGATGCTGCTCCTGCTTGACTTGCTCCATCAGCACCACGATCTCCTCCATCATCGAATTAAAACCTGTGGCAAGCTTCGCAAAGTCTTCTCCCATATGCTCTGCATCAAGCCTTACCATCAGCGACCCTGCCGCAACGTCATCCATCTTCTTCACCACCCGGTCTAACGGGCGGTAGACCTTCTGTATCACCTTCTTGACGATCATATAGCTGATCAGGATCAGGATCAGCAGGATCCACACCATAATACTGATGGTATGGAGACTTGGACGGTACAATTCCATGGACGCGATACTGCTGATAATGTAATAGTTCCATCCCGGTACCTTCTGATAGATATAGAGCCTGCCCTTCTGATAAAAATTCCCCTTCACTCCGGTCAGGCAGTCCGCATAATCCACTTTTGTACCGATCTTCTCTCTATCCCTCATCGCCACGGACATCCCGTCCGTGTCCACGATCTCCGTCCTCTGTCCCGCTTCATCCCCATTGACGATCTGGTCGAGAATGGGATTCGAGAAATTCAGGCACAGAAGCCCTTTCTCCTCCAGGAGTCTCTCCACACTGTAGATCGGAAAATACACATTCACTGTAAACTGACTGCCTTTAAAATACGCATTGGAGAATCCCACCTTCAGCGTACTGCTCTGCCCGTTCTTGCAGCCTTCCAGATCCTTCTCATATACCTGATAGAACTCCGAAGCCGCAAGCGGCAATTTCCCCCTGTACAGATAATCCTCCATCTGATAGCTGATAACCGCGACAAAATTCATCTCCGATGTCATATTCAGGCTGCTTGAGAGGACATTATTCACCTCTGAGGCAGTCATGGCATACTGAAGCGTCTGCTTATTATCACACTCCAGATAACTCTGTACAGACTGGTCTATGACCAGCGCAATGCTTAAGGTCTTATATTCCTCAAGCATACTCTGGTAATTCTCTGCCAGCGAAGCATTCTTATCCTGCAGAAGTTCAATTGATTTTGCCTTAAGCGAAGTGACGGAAGATACCGTAGATACGATCATGACAAGCAGCGTTGTGAGAGTAATAGATACGATGATAAGTACCTGCATCTTCCTGTCAAACTTCCATCTGCTGATTCGCTCTTTCCATCTCTCCATATATTTTCCTCATAAATAGTATTGATACTCACGACCGATGAAATCTGCCGCTCAGTATAAAAAGAGCGCCATGTGCCACATGATGCTCTTTTTTACTCTTAACCCTTTACCGCACCTGCCGTCATACCTTTTACCAGCTTATCCTGGAATACAATGAACATGACGATCATCGGCAGAAGCGTCAGTGTCAGCACCGCCATGATCATCGGCGTATTCATAGAATACTGTCCCTGGAATTCCCAGATCGCTAATGGTAGTGTACGATTTTCTGACGACTGTGTCAATGTATAAGCAAATGAAAACTCATTCCACATATTTACACCGTTATAGATTGCAAGTGTTGCAAGCCCCGGCTTCGCAAGCGGAAGGATGATCGAGAAGAACATCTGGATCTTCCCGCATCCGTCGATCTCTGCGGATTCCTCGATCTCTCTTGGAATCTCCTTCATGAAGCTGGTCAGGATAAACACCGAGATCGGAACCGCGAATGCGATGTATGGGCCGATCAGCGCCCATATACTGTCATAGAGCCCTGTCGCCCTGGACATCTTGAATACCGGGATCAGCGTAATATGTACCGGAATGGACATACAGGCTACGATCCCCGCATAGATCGGGTTCGCCAGTTTGAACTTGAATCTCGCCAGCGGATAGGACGCGCAGGCCGAGATAAACAACAGCAACAACAGGGAAATCGTCAGAACGATCACACTGTTCAGGAAGTATTTGGAGAAGCCGCCTGTCAGAACTTCCGTATAATTGGCAAAATTCAGAGAATCCGGGAGATTGAATACGCCCTTCGTGAGCATCTCAAACTTCTCCTTAAAGGAATTAAGCACCATGAATACGAATGGCATAAATGAAACAATGAGGTAAAAAATCGCCAGCGCAAACGCAATCACCCAGCAAATGATACTTTTTTGTTTATTCTTCTTATATTGATCCATACTGCTATGCCTCCTCTTTTCCGTTCAAAAGCTTCATGGTGATCAGAGATACCATAGATATCAGGATGAACATCCCTCCGGCCACCGCGGAACCATAACCCATGTTAAATGTACTGAATGACTGCTTATACATGTAAGTAGCCATCAATTCTGTTGATGTACCCGGGCCTCCTCCTGTCATAACGTAGATCAGGTCGAAATACTTAAGAGAACCAACCATTGACAGGATCGCCGCACTCTTCATGGACGGAACCAGAAGCGGAAACGCGATCTTCCAGAAATACTGCCCCCTGGTAGCCCCGTCGATCCTTGCCGCCTCGAAGACATCATACGGAATGTTCGTAAATGCAGCCATAAAATATACCATGTAGAACGGCGTAAACTGCCAGCAGATAACCATAATAACCGTCAGAAGCGCCGTCTTAGGGTTACCAAGCAGGTCTACATTGCCTCCGCCGAACCATCCTGAGATCGTACTCACCAATCCCCCGTTCGTCGCCAGCGCATAGGTAAACAAGAAACCGATCGCCACAGACGACATCAGAAGAGGAATAAACCAGATCACCTTGAATACGGTAAGCTTCTTCCCGCCGAAGTCAAGAAATGTAGCCAGCGCAAGACCGATCGGAATCTGAATACAGATCGACAGCACCATGATCACAAGGTTGTTGCGGAATGCGATCCAGAAGCTTGAATCCGCTATCAGCGTCTTCCAGTTACCGATCCCGATGAATTTCTTTGCCGCCGAAATTCCGTTCCACTGATATGTACTGGTTACAAAAGTGTCAATAATGGGGTAAATGACATAGATTGCCATTAATATCGCTACCGGCGCTAAAAACAATGCCGCAACTCTTCTCGTATCCCTCTGTCTTAATTTTTCCAGAGAAATCTCCTTTCCACCCATTCCTAATCCCTCCTTTTTTTCATTAAACCGGACTCCCCAAAAGCCGCTGTTCCCCCAACAACAACCTCATAAACTCCGGGGAATGCCCCATTACGTTTTAAAAAAAGAGCCCTGTTGTCAGAGCTCTTTTTACATGAGTTATGCCCTACTTACTCTGCTTTATTTGCAAGATAATCATCCATTGCCTTCTGCATAGCTTCCTGTGCTTCCTGCGGAGTCTTAGTCAGGCCGAATACTTCCTGTAATCCGTCCAGATGTGCGGTTGCTACTGCCGGCGGCAGGTATTGATCATACCATAACTGGATCTCAGACGCGTTGTTCGCTGCCTCTACAACTTCCTTCGTGATAGAATCTGTAAGCTTGGATTCGATACCCTGAACCGGCGGGATCTTTCCGTTCTCTACTTCGAAATCGATCACTTCGTCGTCCAGATGTGTCTCTGCACACTCGAAAGCTGCCTCAAGCTTCTCGCCTTCACAGTTGAATACGATGAACTGGTCGCCAACCGTACCGATCATAATAGACGGATCTGCATCGGATTCCTCGATTGCCGGGAATGGGAACCAACCGATCTTCTCATAGAATTCTGCACTGTCAGTCGCGAATGTACCTGTATACCAGGAACCACAGAGCAGCATACCCGCTGTCTCCTGATACATCAGCTGTTTAGCCTGGCCGTCGTCCTCGCTGAGAGAATTCACACCATCCGGAAAATACCCTGCTTCTACCCATTCCTGAACCTTCTCGCCGGCTTTGATGAAGCAGTCGTCCGTGAACTTGCCTTCGCCTGCAACGGCTTTCTGGAACGGCTCAAGTCCGCCGTAACGTGCCGCAAGATTCATATAATACATAGAACCGGTCCACTTGGAGCTGTTAGCCAGCGCAAACGGCGTAATATCATTCTTTTTCAGGGTCTTGCAGATATTTTCAAGGTCTGCCAGCGTCTCAGGCTCTTTCAGTGAATATTTATCAAACATCTCTTTGTTATAAAAAATACCGGACATAGATATATTCTGATAAGGAACCGCATATACATGATCGTTGTATGTCGCCTGGCTTACCGCTGACTCCATCAGCTTATCCTTGATTTCAGATGCATTAAACAGATCGTCGATCGGCTGTCCGAATCCGGAATCAATATACTCATACATCGGTCCGCCTGACCAACAGGAATACATATCCGGACATTCGCCTGAACTCATAGCTACCACAAGCTTCTCCTTGTATGTATCATTCTGGGTCGGAACACTCGTTACCGTGTAGCCGGATTCTGTCTCTGAGTTGAACTTCTCTACCGCCTTCGTGATAACATCCTTATCCGGACTCTCTGTTCCGATATTCCAGTAGACGATCTCCTTGTCTCCGCCGGAAGCGCTGCCGCTGTCTCCCCCGCTGCTGCTTCCGCCGTCACCGCTGCCGCTGTCTCCCCCGCCGCATGCTGCCAGTGATGCAGTCATCGCTGCTGCCATTGAAAGCGCCATAAGCTTTGCCATTCTTCTCTTCATCTTTTTTCCTCCTTCTTTTTTATTCCGGTATGAAGTACCGGATGTCTCTATGGGTATATATTAGCATTGTCAATATATAATTCCCATTAAAATTTCTGTCTATCTTCTATAAATTTCTTACCACAAAATTCTATCTTATGTGCACAATGTTATACCTGTCTCTAAAAAAGAACACTCGCCGGCGTCTTTCCCTCTTGCCCTATCCCTGTTTTAGTGATATGATTAACACCGACAAATATAATAGAAAGGAAACAAAGAACGTGACCTATAAAGAAGCAAGGGTATATTTGGACCGCGTGTCGAAATACGGAAGTGTACTTGGTCTGGGTGCGATTCGGAAACTGTTGTGCGAACTTGGGAATCCGGAAGCTGACCTTAAGTTCATACATATAGCCGGAACAAACGGAAAAGGCTCTGTACTAGCATACACTTCTGCCATATTAAGCGAAGCGGGATACAGAGTCGGACGGTATATCTCGCCGACAGTGGTTTCCTATCTGGAACGGATCCAGATAGACGGCAGGTGGATCTCTGAGGATACATTTGCCAGACTGACCAGTATGGTTCAGAACGCTATTGCCCGTATGGAAGCAGCCGGTGACGCAAGCCCGACTGTATTCGAAGCAGAGACGGCAATAGCTTTTTTGTATTTTAAGGAGATGAACTGCGACCTGGTAGTCTTAGAGTGCGGCCTGGGAGGCGCAGAAGACGCCACCAATATCATAGAACATACGCTTCTTGCCGTATTCACCTCCATCAGCCGGGATCATCTCGGGATCCTCGGCGATACGCTTACAGACATTGCAACCGTCAAGTCGGGGATCATCAAGCCCGGATGCACGGTGGTCACCTCCGTACAGCAGCCGGAGGTGATGCATGTCCTTAACGAGAAAGCGGAATATCATCACTGTCCCTTAGTTGCCGCCGATCCTTCGCAGGCTGAGATCTTGAAGGAGGGCTATGACGGACAGACCTTCTCTTACAAGGACCTAAAGGCCGTCCGCTGTCCGCTCGCAGGAAGGCATCAACTGGAGAATGCCGTCACTGCCATCGAAGTGATCCATACACTTGGGACACTTGGCTATCCCATCAGCCCGGACGCCGTCTGCAGCGGGTTTGAGAAGACCGTATGGCCCGGACGCCTGACCTGCCTTGGCAAAGAACCTCTTTTCCTCATAGACGGAGCTCACAATGAGGATGCAGCCAAAAGACTTCGGGAATCTCTAAAAGCCTACTTCCCGGACAGACGTTTTCACTATATCATGGGCGTATTCCGTGATAAGGAATATGAGAAGATCGCCGGTATCATGGGGCCCCTGGCCGCTTCCGTGCACACTGTCGATCTTCCCGATGCCGCCCGGACGCTGCCGGCAGCAGAATTGGCGAAGACCATGAGACGGCACTGTCAATCAGATGTCCGTATCCAGGCAAAAGAGAATGTGGAAGATGCGGTAACAGACGCTCTTTCTGGAGCCGGTAAGGACGGCATCGTCCTTGCCTTCGGTTCCCTCTCCTATCTGGGACAGGTGACAGAAGCCTATGCATCCCGAAACTAAGGAACTGTTAGGAACCAAAACCATTGGAACATAGTGTTCGGATTGAATCCGAAGTAATTTAATAGTGAAGGATAGATGACTATGATAGATCAGGATAAGATTAAACAAGGCGTCCGGCTTCTGTTAGAAGGGATCGGCGAAGATATCTCACGCGAAGGGCTTCTTGACACCCCCGACCGTATCGCCCGGATGTACGAAGAACTCTTCGGCGGGACCGAAGAGGATGCCGGCGTACATCTAAGCCGGACTTTCCACGCGGATAACAGCGAGATGGTGATAGAAAGGGATATCACCTTCTATTCTACCTGCGAACACCATATGCTGCCCTTCTACGGGAAAGTGCATATCGCGTATATCCCGGACGGCAGAGTCGCCGGCTTAAGCAAGCTTGCCCGGACGGTGGAGGTATATGCCAGAAGGCTTCAGCTTCAGGAACAGATGACCGGACAGATCGCCGATGCGCTGATGGAACATATGCATCCGAAGGGAGTCCTCGTCATGGCCGAAGCCGAGCATATGTGCATGACTATGCGCGGGATCAGGAAGCCGGTCAGTCAGACCGTAACGCTGGCGCTGCGGGGTGTCTTCAAGACCGAACCGGAATTAGAAGAACGGTTCTACCGGATGATCGGACGTTAAAGGAGAAGACCATGCAGACATTCTCAGACAATATCACACAGAAGAGGCTCTCCTTCATCCGGCATCATCCGCTCTACGTCTCTTCCCTCCATCGGCTGGAAGAACTGGAGAAGACCATGGATCCGGCAAAATATACGGGAAGGGCGGCTTTGCAGACCGCGCAGTATTTAGAAAACGTCATCCGGCCGCTGCTAAAGAAGAACGAGTCGCTGCTTGGCGTGAAAGCAGAGATTCATGTATAAGCAAATCCCATCCGGCAAGGATTTTTTTGGTGAATCTTCCAACGTTGCTGTGAACGGGCAAACAGGAGTCCTTGCCGGTTTTCATTGAAATAATAAGATATTTCGTATAGAATCAGGGAGAACTGAAATAATAATGAATATGGAAGAAAACAAAACGATTTATGACGTCATGATTTTAGGAGCGGGACCGGCCGGGCTTTCCGCCGCTTTGTACGCGGCGAGAGGGGGGCTGTCGGCGCTTATCATTGAAAAGGGAACCGACGGCGGACAGATTGCCGCGACGGATGCCATTGAGAACTACCCCGGTCAGATGTTGGAGGGGGAGAGCGGCGAAAGCTTATCGAAGCGGATGGCCGAACAGGCGGAACGTTTCGGAACGGTCAGAGCGCAGGATGTGATTACGGAGGCGGTTTTGGACCGGGAGGTGAAAGAACTCCGGGGAGAGAAAGAGACTTACTTAGGCCGTTACGTGATTCTGGCAATGGGAGCTTCGGCGAGGCCGATCGGCTGTAAAGGGGAAGAGCAGTATAAGGGGAGCGGAATTTCTTATTGCGCTACCTGCGACGGGAATTTCTTTACGGGGCTTGAGGTTTATGTGGCCGGAGGCGGAGACGCCGCAGTGGAAGAGGCGATTTTTCTTACCAGGTTTGCCAGAAAGGTTACCATTGTCCACAGAAGAGATAAATTAAGAGCGGCAAAGATGATTCAGGAAAAAGCATTTCAAAATCCAAAGATTTCTTTCTTATGGGACAGCGTGGTGGAAGAAGCTTTTGGAAAGGGCGTCCTGCAGGGTCTTGTGGTCCGGAATGTGAAGACCGGAGAACTTACCAGGATTGAAGCGGAAGCGGCGGATGGAATGTTAGGACTCTTTGGCTTTGTGGGAAGTGTACCGAATTCCGCTCTGGTTAAAGATATAGTCGAGGTGGATGACAGGGGTTACATTCGGACCGATGAAACGATGCGTACCAATATCAAGGGGGTTTATGCTGCCGGGGATATCCGAATCAAGAGCGTAAGACAAGTGGTAACGGCGGC
>OFGA01001819.1_pt1 | contig 14108 bp, 14 predicted proteins | sample 1521471 | NCBI WGS metagenome assembly OFGA01 (sample SAMEA3504086, study PRJEB24116) | mouse gut metagenome | biome: mouse gut; feature: mouse-associated habitat; material: faeces | place: Denmark | collected 2011
CTTTTTTATGTAGATAAGACTTCATTTATTAAAGAGTGGTGGGAAAATGATGATGATGTGACATTGATCGCCCGCCCCAGAAGATTCGGGAAATCTATGACAATCAAAATGCTTTCTGCTTATTATAACGAAGAGGCAGACAGCGATGGGTTATTCAGTGATTTGGAGATTGGAAGTGCACAGACCTATGAAAACAGTAACAATGTGGCTTCTATAAGGTATTTTATTGGTAACTGTACTTGACATGTGTAATAAGAAATGCTACAATATGTGTAACAAAAAATGTCAGGATGAAAAGGATGATAAAGGATACCTATATAAAATGTTACCGGTTAAGCCAAAAGTATAATGGGTATATTCGTACATCAGAGTTGTTGAAAGAGGGACTGACGAACAGGCAGATTTCAGAATTTGTTGCTAATGGTATGTTAGAAAAAGTGTGCTATGGATTATATTGGTTTAACTGTGCCGATTATGCCAAGCCAGCTGAGCATAAGGCCATTGAAATATGCCGAAGTAACCCTAGGGCTGTAATATGTGCAGACAGTGCGTGTTTTTATCAAGGGCTCATCGATATAGAGCCGCCTGTTGTTTCAGTCGCTACCCGAAGGGACGACAGGAGCAAAATTACAATGAACTTCCCTGTCACAAGGCACTATTATTCCGTGAACAGTTTCTCAGAACATCAGAAAACCATAAATACAGACTTTGGACAATATAAAGTTTATGCTATAGAAAGGAGTGTCTGCGATTGTATACGATTTAGAAATACGATAGATGATGAAATATTCTGTTTGGTTATTGAACGCTACAAGGATCTCGATAAGACAATAGACAGGATGGTTCATTATGCGAAAAAGTTACATATGTTAAATGAGCTGACAAAGTATATATAAAAAGTTATTTTTTAAAGAAAGGAAGGTACATCCTATGAGTTGTCATGATATCGGGCGTGGAATGAATTTTGTTGCCATATTGATTAGCGAAATGTATGACACTGGAGAAATCTCCAGAGAAACCGCAGTAAAAATATTCCGAAGATTGCAAAAAGGTGTTCACTGGTGTGACGGAAATGAGTATGAAGCCATAGCATGCATTTCAAATCGATGCGGGATCTGTCTGAAAGAGTTGAAAGAAGGGGAAGTATTATATCCGCCTCATTTTGACGTTAAAGAAGAACATCCGGAAGCAGCGACGGATTATTTGTGTGAAGAATGTATGTTGAAGCTGTATGGAGAGGAAGGAAAAAGAGAAACCATAAGGGTATATGGCAAAGAACGCTGTACAGTGGGATGAGCAGCTTATTGTGTATGGCACCCCTCCTTTAAGAAATTCCTTTAGTGGTAAATGGATATAGTGCACAATCGTGTTTGCATCCCATTAGGTACATCGGCACAAAAAAGGGGCTGTGAAAAAAGTCCCATAAAAGAAAAGAACACTTTCAGGAATAAAACCTGGAAGCGTTCTTTTCTTTTTGGTATAATTAATCTGCGATGAAAAATAATACCAAAAACGATTATAGTCCAAAACAGGGAAGACTTCCACTCTTTATTACAGATTTTCTCGATATTTCTCGATATCTGTGATCCGGTATTGGCATTTGATAAAATCATGGAGGAGATTGAAATACAAAAGTATCTGAAACCCCAGCCAACCTTTAAACTTGGCAGGCCAGGATATAATCGTGTCAACATGCTAAAGACAGTCTTATTCGGGTTTATGGACACAGGGTATGCATCCCTAAGAGAACTGGAAGATCGATGCAAAACAAATATCCGATACATGTATCTGATGGATGATGAGAAGCCAAGTTATCGTGCTTTCAGTTATTTTATTAATGAAGAGATTCGGGGAAGCGTCCAGGATATTTTTAAGGCTGTCATGAAATATATCGAACATGTGGAAGGAATTGACCTGCAGCATCTGTACATTGACGGCTCAAAATTTGAGGCAAACGCAAACAAATATACCTGGGTGTGGAAAAAAGCAACTGAGAAGTCCCGATACCGCCTGTTTGCGAAGATCACTGTTCTGCTGACAGAAATGAATCAAACGCTGGCCTATATGGGACTGAAAATCGAGACAAATACCGAATATACACCCGACGGCCTTGAAGAGCTCCTGTCCAGATATGTCTTCATCTGCCATGTGGATGAAAAAAAGTTCGTATCAGGAAGAGGCCACCGGAAAAGCTGTGAGCAGCGCTATTATGAGAAACTGAAAGAGTATACGGAAAAACTAAGGGAATATGCAGTCAAAATAAAGACCTGCGGGCCAGACCGAAACAGCTATTCCAAAACGGACCATGATGCCACATTTATGAGGATGAAAAGCGACTACATGGGAAATGACCAGCTATTGCCAGCGTATAACATCCAGATCGGGGTGGCTGATGAATATATCGCAGTGATAGATGTAATGCAGCACCGGTCGGATATGGACTGTTTCATCCCATTGATGGAAAAATTCCGGGAAATATACGGTTTTTACCCCAAATATCCGGTTGCAGATGCCGGATACGGCTCCTTCAATAATTACCTTTTCTGTCAGGAACACGGGATGGAAAAATACATGAAATTTCCCATGTACAAGAAGGAGACGACGGATGAAAGCTACCACAATGACCCGTTCAGGGCAGTGAATTTCAAGACAAATGAAAAAGGGGAGATGACCTGTCCGAATGGGAAAGCGTTTCATTTAGCCTATAGAAGACCGGTAAAAGGGAATCGGTATGGTCGCCAGGAAGAGTACTACACCTGCGAGGATTGCGGGGGATGTCCCTATGCGGAGCGATGCAAAAAGACGGGAAAAAACAGGACAGTCAGGATTAACGAAGAACTGAGCTCCATGCATAAAGAGGTGGTTGAAAATCTGGAAAGCATACAGGGGGCATTGCTGCGGATGAACCGGTCGATTCAGGCAGAGGGAACATTCGGCATCATAAAATATGACCGCTGGTATAAGAGGATCGTGAGAAGAGGGCTGAAAAGTGTGCGATTAGAGCTTTTTCTGGTATCTCTAGGGCATAACCTTTATAAATTTCACAATAAGCAGATGAGACTCGCAGATGCCGCATGAACCAAAAAAGAATGCGATGTAATGGGGGTAAGGGGGAATTGTCCCCTTTTTTCGAGGTTCCTGTTTAAATTTTTCTACAAAGTAAGAGGGCTGTGAAAGTCGAAGTTTTCAACTCCTATTTTTTCACAGCCCCGTCAAGCGCATTTCTTTTATAATTGCTGGTTAGTCGGCAGGATAATGCCGATGGTGGAGTATAGTGAGCCGAGGCGTGAGCAAGGCTTTTTTTGATGAACATAAGTTAATTAGTATCAGATAACACTCATATACTCCAAGCTGTGCATTCCTTCTACGTTTGGGACAACCACTGTCTCCCATCCCGTCCAGCGGAACACCTTATAGAGCCGTCCGCCTTGCAGATAGTAGATGTAATTCCCATCTATGACAAAGGATGTGGAGCCCACATCTGCCAGCAGTTCGTCTACTGTCGGTTCATGGTCAAACAAGCCCCAAAAAGTCGCCGTGTTATCAGAGCCGGTGCTGAAGTAAAGCCGTGTGGAAAAATCCTTCAAGTCGATTCGGTAAATCTGAAAACCATCGCCCACCTCGCCGCTGGAAGCGTAGTAACAGGCGTCCTCGTCAACGTAGATGCTGGAGATCGCCCCGGATTGTCCAAAGGGATCACGGGTCAGCAGGATGGCCTCACCTGTGGCCTTGCTGGTCGCAGTGATGGTGTTCTCCACCATATCAAGCTCCACTGTATAGGCGCTGTTTTCTCCCTTGGACGCATCGGCCAGAAAATCATGCGTAATCTCACGGGAATTGCTGTACCCGCAGCCAGTCAATGAAACGGTCATACAGAGTATCAATGCCGCTGTCAGGAGAGGGCGAGTAGAAATGACCTTCCGCCTGCCAACATAAAACCTGAGACAGAGCCAAACCAGCAGACAGACAATAGCCAAGAACAGAATCACCAAAAGTCCAAACTGCTCCGGCGTGATACCCGGAAAGGTCACTATATCAATCAGGTTCCAGTCCTCGTCATATCCAACCTCTGTCAGTGTTCCCCACACATAGCCGGTTCCTGCCAGCAACCCCGCAGGAAGCGGAAGGACATATTTGAGAAAGCTGCCGCCGATCAAATGTGGCAGGATAGAAACCGCGATGCCGGAAAATGTAGTCAGTACCGTCTGCCGGAACAGGATGGAGAGCAGGGCAATCAGGATTGCAAACCAAGCAGCGCCCAAGCACCTGGACAGGACTACGATCCCATACGCCTGTCCAACGGAAATGAGATAGGGCGAATGTTCAAAAAAGGACAGGCTTTGCAGCGGATAGGATGCTCCATCCAGGCCGACCAACAAGGAGACAACAACAAACTGCACCAACTGAAACAGAGCCGTCGCCAGAACCGCCAGGGCCGCCATTACGCCTAATTTGATTCCAGCCAACCGCCCTCGGCCATTTCTGCAAGAACGGAGGATCTGCGCCATCCCACACTGGTATTCCCCACAAAATACTGGAACACAAAGCGCCAGCAGGAACAACAGCAGGATTACATTCACTCCATCGTGGGTCAGGAGTGTGTCCCATCCCCGCTCATCCATCAGGAAGCGATGGGCGGGGTCCTCTTTTGCGTAGTAATACTGGTTATAGATGGTCAAGAAGGCGGCTTTTCTGCCGTCATCGGAGCGGGTGGCTTCTGCGTATTCCGTCTCCATCTCCTGCGCTTTTTCCTCTGTCACCTCGCCTTGCCAGCGATCCATGTAGGCCAGATAAGTATCTTCATTCCGGTCAATCATATAACTGCTGTCGTAGCCGCTGCCGACGCAAAAGACTGCATAAGCCGCCAGAGCAATCAGAAGAAGTAAAAGCCCTTTATGATGAAATAATATCTTCTTTAATTCTACTTGCAGCATGATTTCCTCCTGATTGCTATGACCAGCAGACACGCGATTACAGCTTGAACGATCAGAACCACGAAAAGTCGGAGCAGATATACCCCGCCGATGCTCACCCCAGACAGGCTTTCCAGCAGTTTACTGCCGCTGGTCAAGGTGAATGGGCTGATGCAGGAGAGGGCCTGTTTCCACCACACGGGGGAGAGCGCCCAACCAGTGCAGTAGTTTAATGCCACGCCAAGCCCCAATCCCATCAGACATGGATAGAGTGATTTTTGGAAACAGGCGGACAGGAGAATCAGCAAGAGTGCTGTCACGCTGAAACCGATGGCCTTTAACCCGCAAATCAATCCATAGAACAGCAAAATCGAGCCGGAGAATGGAGTATATTGATAGCTTTCGATGGCATAGAGCGGGCTGCCCCAGCCATCAAAACCGCACAAAAGCCCAAATACCAGGAGGTTTAACAGGGCGAACAGGATTGTCGGTATCCATGCAAATATCACTCCAGCGCCGCATTTGGAAATAAGCAGAGGCCATCTGCCTCGTTTGCAGGAGGACAGAATCAGGGTCATCCCGTTTTCCTTCTCCCGCGTGAATGCGGGCGCTACCGCCAAAATGAGTAAAAGCAGGATCAGTAGATCGGAAAAGTCATAGGACAGTAAAGCTTCCCAGCCATCATACAGATAAAACGCAGGAATCGTTCGGCCTGCATAGTGATGGAGAATGTAGGCATTTTCTGCCGCTCCCGCTGTGTTACCGCTCTCTTGATAGAAAGTCATATTTTCTTTCGCCTGGGCCAGAATCTCCTCCATATCAGAGGAATACTTGACACTGTACTCCATGTGGGGATAGAAGTAACTGTGGAGCAGATAGTAGTCGCCAAAGATATAGCCGCTGTAAGTCTCCTCCTGCGGCTCCCGGCTATATGTTCCATCTGCCGTCAAAGCGTCCAACCGCTGGTACTCTGACGTGAGGAAGCGTACGGTTTCCTCTGTAATGGGGCCTTTGATCCGCTCATAGATGGTGTCGTAGCCTGCCTGCATTCCGCTTGTATTGGCCGCAACGGGCCGTATCTCTCCGGCGTGATAGTCCGCGATGATTTTGACCGTATTCAGACATAGGAACAGCGCCAGCGCAATCAGTGTATAGCGCCGCAGGATGCCTTTTCTGGCCTCCAAATAGAGAAAACTCATATCTGTCCCTCACTGGGCTGGAAAAAGGTGTGCAGGAACACTTCGTCCAGATTTGGGGATACCGGCTTTGCGCCTCGGAGCGGTTTCCCATCATCCACAATGCGCAGCAGATAGGAGCCATCCTGCTGCTTGATATTGCTCACGCAGTAGGTGTCCACCATCAGAGCCATATCCGCCTCGTTGGCTGATACCTCCCACACCTTTCCCTGGATGCTCTGCTCCAGTTCCCTGGGCGTGCCCTGCATGACCAGTGTACCCTTCCGCAACAGGAGGATCTCTTTGGCGATATATTCCACATCGGAAACAATATGGGTAGCTAAAAGGATGATGCGCCCCTTGGCCAGACGGGAAATGAGATTGCGGAAACGGATTCGCTCACCAGGGTCAAGGCCCGCCGTCGGCTCGTCCAGCACCAGCAGTTTAGGGTCGTTCAGAATAGCTTGGGCGATCCCCAGCCGCTGTCTCATCCCACCGGACAGCGCCCCGATCCGCTTGCTGCGGTTTTCCTCCAAATTGACGAAAACCAGCGCCGCGTCGATGCTCTCTTTTGCGTTCGCTACCCCTTTTACTTGGCACATATAGTCCAAAAATTCCTGTACGGTAAAATTTGCATAGAACTGAGGGTACTGGGGCATATAGCCAATCTGGTCAAAGTAGCGCCCGCCCATCTGGACGGTGTTTTCACCGTCCAGATGGATCACGCCGCCGCTGGCAGGCAGTATTCCAATCAAAATGTTGATCAGTGTCGTCTTACCGGCCCCATTCGGGGCAAGTATTTATAGACAACCACCGCAACACCGCATAAATCAAGGCTTTTAAGAAACACGAAAACTAAACACGAAGCCCTATAATCACATGGTAAACGCCTTTTCCACACGGAACGGGCGTTTTTCATTGTCCGGGCTGATGAAAGGAGCTGATAACGTGGCAGTATTCCGGGTGGAGAAAAACAGGGGCTACACGGTTATGTCAAACCACCACCTACGCAACCCCGACTTGACCCTAAAGGCTAAAGGGCTGCTTTCTCAAATGTTGTCCCTGCCGGAAAATTGGGACTACACCCTAAAGGGCTTATCCAGTATCAACAAAGAAAGCATTGACGCAATCCGTACCGCCGTATGGGAACTGGAAAAAGCCGGGTACATCACACGCAGGCAGGGACGGGACGGAAAAGGCAAAATGACCGCCATTGAATACACCATTTACGAGCAGCCACAGCCGCCGCAGTTGGAAAATCCAACCACGGATAACCCGGTGTTGGAAAATCCAATGTCGGATAACCCGACAACGGAAAACCCGGTATCGGAAAATCCAACGCAATTAAATAAAGAACTATCAAGTAAAGAATTATCAAATACGGATTTATTAAATAACCATTCCATTCCTATCCTTTCCACCCTTTCCAAAGGGGAAGCGGCACAGCCGCAGGAACGGAAAGGAAACGGACACACCAACATGGACGCAGTACGGGCTTATGAGGAAGTCATAAAGGACAATATCGAGTACGCCTATCTGGTACAGGACAACAACATTGACCGGGGTATGCTTGACGAGATTGTGTCCCTCATGCTTGAAACCGTCTGCACCCGCCGCAAGGTAATACGCATTGCCGGGGACGACTACCCCGCCGAGCTTGTGAAGTCTAAGTTTATGAAGCTGAACAGCAGCCATATCCAGTTTGTGATTGACTGTATGCACCAGAACACCACCAAGATACGCAACATCAAGAAGTATCTGCTTGCGGTTCTTTTCAACGCACCAAACACCATTGACAGCTATTACACCGCCCTTGTCGCTCACGATATGGCAAGCGGCGTATTCTTATCACAGGACAGGGAGGACGACACCTTATGAAACAGGGAGCTTTGATTTTTGACAAAGAAAGCGGACGTTATAATATCCGCTTTGGGCTGAATGATTACTACGGCGGCTTGCATTGCGGCGAATGTTTTGACGTGTTCGCAGGCGGCAAATGGAAGCCGACACGCATTGAAATGAGTACCGGGCAGGAATGGTATCTTGTCGGTATCAAGACGGACGTACTGGACGGCTTGCGTGTGCGTGTGCATAACCGATAACCGGGACGGCTTCCCCGTACAGACCCAAGAAAGGAGGGATTGACCGCCCATGCAGGAACAAATCAACGAAAAGACCGTTGCTATCTCAATCAAGACGGCAAGGCTGACCGCCGAAGTCTTACAGAAAGCCGTGAAAAAGCTGCTTGACGCAAGGAAGCACAAAGCACCAAAGGAATACAAGGGCAAACAGACCCTAAAGCACCTTATGAAGCAGAACACGGGCGTTTCCAGTATGGAAATCACGGACGCTAACATAAAGGCGTTTGAACCCGTTGCCAAGAAATACGGCATTGATTACAGCCTAAAGAAAGTCAAGGGCGAAGAACCGCCCCGGTATCTTGTCTTTTTCAAAGGGCGGGACGTGGACGTTATGACGGAAGCCTTTAAGGAGTTTGCCGCTAAGAAATTAAGCCGGGAGAAAAAGCCGTCAATCCGCAAGGCGTTAGCCGCCTTTAAGGAGAAAGCGAAACAGATAAATGCGAACCGGGAGAAAGTAAAAAACAAGGACAGGGGGCGTGACAGATGAAACCGAACATCAAAAAACTGCTTATCCTCAATGCGCCGTACCTGCTCTTTGTATGGCTCTTTATGAAGATTGGCGAAGCGTTCCGGCTCTCTCCGGGGGCTGACCTCTCCGGGAAGCTCCTACACATCATGGAGGGCGTGACAGCCGCTTTTGAAAATCCATTGCCAAGCCTTAACGGGCAGGATTTTCTTATCGGCGTTACCGGGGCGGTTATTATGCGGCTTGCCGTCTACCTAAAAGGCAAAAACGCCAAGAAGTACCGCAAGGGCGTTGAATATGGCTCTGCAAGGTGGGGCAATGCAAAGGATATTGAACCCTACATTGACCCGGACTTTTACAACAATGTGCTGCTGACGCAGACGGAACGGCTTACCATGAACAGCCGCCCCAAAAGCCCCAAGTATGCGAGGAATAAAAACGTATTAGTCATAGGCGGTTCGGGCAGCGGCAAGACCCGCTTTTTTGTCAAGCCTAACTTAATGCAAATGCACAGTTCCTATTGCGTCACTGACCCGAAAGGCACAATCCTCATAGAGTGCGGGAAGCTGCTATACAAGGGCGGCTATAAGATAAAAGTGCTAAATACTATCAATTTCAAGAAGTCCATGCACTACAACCCCTTTGCGTACCTGCACAGCGAGAAAGACATATTGAAACTTGTCAACACAATCATGGTAAACACCAAAGGCGAGGGCGAAAAGTCGTCCGAGGACTTCTGGACGAAAGCGGAAAAGCTCTATTACACCGCACTAATCGGCTACATCTACTACGAAGCCCCGGAGGAAGAAAAGAACTTTACGACCCTGCTTGACATGATAAACGCAAGTGAAGCGAGGGAGGACGACGAGGACTTTAAGAACCCCGTGGATTTGATGTTTGACCGTCTGGAAGAAAAAGACCCGGAACACTTTGCCGTAAAGCAGTACCGCAAATATAAATTAGCGGCGGGCAAAACGGCGAAGTCGATTTTAATTAGCTGCGGCGCAAGGCTTTCCCCCTTTGACATTAAGGAGCTGCGGGAGCTTATGGAAACGGACGATTTGGAGCTTGACACGTTGGGGGACAGGAAAACCGCCCTCTTTGTCATTATCTCCGACACGGACGACACATTCAATTTCATTGTCGCCATGATGTATACGCAGCTTTTCAACCTCTTGTGCGACAAGGCAGATGATGTGTACGGCGGCAGGCTTCCCGTACACGTCCGCTGCCTGCTTGATGAAGTGGCGAATATCGGGCAGATACCCAAACTGGAAAAACTGATTGCCACCATACGAAGCCGGGAAATATCCGCCTGCCTTATCTTGCAGGCGCAGAGCCAGTTAAAAGCCATTTACAAGGACAACGCCGACACAATCACAGGGAATTGCGACACGACCCTTTTCTTAGGCGGCAAGGAGAAAACCACGCTCAAAGAAATGTCGGAGCTTTTGGGACGGGAAACCATAGATTTATACAACACTTCCGAGAACCGGGGAAAGGAAAAGACCTACGGGCTGAACTATCAGAAATTGGGAAAGGAGCTTATGAGCCAAGATGAAATAGCCGTCATGGACGGCGGCAAATGTATCTTGCAGGTAAGGGGCGCACGTCCCTTTTTCAGCGACAAGTTCGATATAACCAAGCACCCAAGATATAAATTCCTCTCCGATTTTGACAAGAAGAATGAATTTGACATTGAGAAGTATCTAAAACGCCGCCCGGCAGTTATCAAGCCGGAAGAACCCTTTGACCTCTACGAGATTGACGGGGCAGATTTGCAGGAGGAAACAGACCATGAGCAGACGTAACACAAAGACAAAAGAAAATGACATTGAAAGATTTCTGATGAATGTTGCGGAAACCGCAGAAAACGCATTGCGGGAATACTGGGAGGAACGGGACGCAGAAAACCGCCTTTATGCAACGGAGTATGTCACACGCCGGGGGCTTATCCCGCAACAGTGACGGCAGGAAAGCCGCCCTTTTGCATAGCAGCCGGGAGGATATGGGGGCAGGGGAAAAGGCGCAGGGAAAAGGGCTTTGCGTCATGGAAATGTGCATAACAGCCTATTCCGTCATGGAAAACGCCATTCACAGCACATGGAAAAGCAAAGTGCAGCTTTCCCACGTCCTGCAAACAGCGTTTCCCACAACTCCATGAGCAAGGCAGTTATACACATTCCCACAACGCCGGGCGGCTGCTGAAACTCCCCCTCTCCCCCATTCATTTATTTATAAAAACGGAGGTACATATCATCAAAAACGTAAACACCGGGTACATGGTTCGTGCGCCCACCAGAGGGGCGCACCACCCCTTTACAACTGAATACCGCCACGCCGCAGCACCTACGCAGCGTGGGGACAGCCGCCAAGACTGGCGGCTTTTTTCATACCCAGAAACCATTTTCCAAGCCGCAGGAAACGGCAGAAAGCGAGGGCTATATGGCATTTTTTAACAGCGCAGTAAACGTATTGCAGACACTTGTTATCGCATTGGGCGCAGGTCTGGGCGTATGGGGCGTTATCAATCTCTTAGAGGGTTACGGCAACGACAATCCGGGGGCGAATGCTCATGTACGGTAAGGAAGCAAGCAACCGAAAACAAGAGATAGACCGCCAGCACTACACTATTCCGAACCAAAGACCAAAAGATAAGCATTGTGGGAAAATCTAAACTTTTGGATTTTCCTACAATGCCAACTACGGCGGAATCCCTCCCACTCCTTATATCTTTCTGTATACATTGAATTTGTATTTAGTAAAATGCAGACAACACCACGGATCGGCTTTTGGTTGGACAATTCCAACCAAACACCACAGCAGACAGCAGAAAACATTCTGAACGCTAGGAAGCCGGTATGATTGTTACATATAAGGGGAAGAAAAATTTCTTTTAGGTACTTGCTTTCCTAAAACTGATGTGATACAATGATTTAATCCAGAAAAGGAGTAAAAAATATGCGGCAAGGTATTCTTAAATAAAACTATAATCAAATAGTGGGAACAAAGGATTATGATAGCTCCTTTTGTAGGGGCTTAGTTTTTTGTACCCAATTTAAGAATACTTTTGCCTTATCAATTTTGACATATCCCCAAAAACAGCAATCACAAACAGGTGTATGCTGTATATGTGTATGTCCGCAACTTATAATCCCCAGTGGTAAAAGTATTTTACTGCTGGGGATTTTTATGCCCTTTGGGGCTGTAAAGGGAGGACAATCACATGAAAATAATCAATATTGGAATTCTTGCCCATGTAGACGCTGGAAAGACGACCTTGACGGAGAGCCTGCTATATGCCAGCGGAGCCATTTCAGAACCGGGGAGCGTCGAAAAAGGGACAACGAGGACGGACACCATGTTTTTGGAGCGGCAGCGTGGGATTACCATTCAAGCGGCAGTCACTTCCTTCCAGTGGCACAGATGTAAAGTTAACATTGTGGATACGCCCGGCCACATGGATTTTTTGGCGGAGGTGTACCGCTCTTTGGCTGTTTTAGATGGGGCCATCTTGGTGATCTCCGCTAAAGATGGCGTGCAGGCCCAGACCCGTATTCTGTTCCATGCCCTGCGGAAAATGAACATTCCCACCGTTATCTTTATCAACAAGATCGACCAGGCTGGCGTTGATTTGCAGAGCGTGGTTCAGTCTGTTCGGGATAAGCTCTCCGCCGATATTATCATCAAGCAGACGGTGTCGCTGTCCCCGGAAATAGTCCTGGAGGAAAATACCGACATAGAAGCATGGGATGCGGTCATCGAAAATAACGATGAATTATTGGAAAAGTATATCGCAGGAGAACCAATCAGCCGGGAAAAACTTGCGCGGGAGGAACAGCAGCGGGTTCAAGACGCCTCCCTGTTCCCAGTCTATCATGGCAGCGCCAAAAATGGCCTTGGCATTCAACCGTTGATGGATGCGGTGACAGGGCTGTTCCAACCGATTGGGGAACAGGGGGGCGCCGCCCTATGCGGCAGCGTTTTCAAGGTTGAGTACACCGATTGCGGCCAGCGGCGTGTCTATCTACGGTTATACAGCGGAACGCTGCGCCTGCGGGATACGGTGGCCCTGGCCGGGAGAGAAAAGCTGAAAATCACAGAGATGCGTATTCCATCCAAAGGGGAAATTGTTCGGACAGACACCGCTTATCAGGGTGAAATTGTTATCCTTCCCAGCGACAGCGTGAGGTTAAACGATGTATTAGGGGACCAAACCCGGCTCCCTCGTAAAAGGTGGCGCGAGGACCCCCTCCCCATGCTGCGGACGACGATTGCGCCGAAAACGGCAGCGCAAAGAGAACGGCTGCTGGACGCTCTTACGCAACTTGCGGATACTGACCCGCTTTTGCGTTGCGAAGTGGATTCCATCACCCATGAGATCATTCTTTCTTTTTTGGGCCGGGTGCAGTTGGAGGTTGTTTCCGCTTTGCTGTCGGAAAAATACAAGCTTGAAACAGTGGTAAAGGAACCCTCCGTCATTTATATGGAGCGGCCGCTCAAAGCAGCCAGCCACACCATCCATATCGAGGTGCCGCCCAACCCGTTTTGGGCATCCATAGGACTGTCTGTTACACCACTCTCGCTTGGCTCCGGTGTACAATACGAGAGCCGGGTTTCGCTGGGATACTTGAACCAGAGTTTTCAAAACGCTGTCAGGGATGGTATCCGTTACGGGCTGGAGCAGGGCTTGTTCGGCTGGAACGTAACGGACTGTAAGATTTGCTTTGAATACGGGCTTTATTACAGTCCGGTCAGCACGCCGGCGGACTTCCGCTCATTGGCCCCGATTGTATTGGAACAGGCATTGAAGGAATCGGGGACGCAGCTGCTGGAACCTTATCTCTCCTTCATCCTCTATGCGCCCCAGGAATACCTTTCCAGGGCTTATCATGATGCACCGAAATACTGTGCCACCATCGAAACGGCCCAGGTAAAAAAGGATGAAGTTGTCTTTACTGGCGAGATTCCCGCCCGCTGTATACAGGCATACCGTACTGATCTGGCCTTTTACACCAACGGGCGGAGCGTATGCCTTACAGAGCTGAAAGGATATCAGGCCGCTGTCGGTCAGCCGGTCATCCAGCCCCGCCGTCCAAACAGCCGCCTGGACAAGGTGCGCCATATGTTTCAGAAGGTAATGTAAAGATACATAATCGTCAAGACGGCAACAATCAGAAGTTATGGAGGGTAACAATGGAATATAGTAAGGAAGATTTAATGGAAGCAAAAAAGCAAATTTGGGGAGTGGGAGAGAACATGGGAACAGAGGAAAGTAAAAAAATCTGGGAGGAGAACGCACAATTTTGGGATAATGCAATGGGTGACGAATCTAATGAATTTCACAGAGAGGTAGTGCGTCCCAAAGTAACGGAACTTCTATCTCCTAATCCTGCGGATTACATTTTGGATA
>OFGA01001822.1_pt1 | contig 14101 bp, 14 predicted proteins | sample 1521471 | NCBI WGS metagenome assembly OFGA01 (sample SAMEA3504086, study PRJEB24116) | mouse gut metagenome | biome: mouse gut; feature: mouse-associated habitat; material: faeces | place: Denmark | collected 2011
TTTTCAATTTATGAAGTGGCGGCTTTTTCTATTTCCAGAAGCAACCACAACGAATCAGAAATGAGGTGATTATCTTGAACGCGCAAATCATCGCCATCGCCAACCAAAAGGGAGGTGTGGGTTATGAAAAGTAAGTTATTATGCAAAGCTGAGTCCATACTCTGTTGGATTCTTAGGATATGGACTCCTTTTAACTTTGCATAATTCGGGATAACTCCTTACAAAGATTTCAGCCAATCAAGAAGGTCTTTATCCTTTTTCCATTCCGGCAGTTTGTCAGATGAGGGACTATTATAAGCTTCCATCAATGCTTTACGTTTCATTTTTTCATCTGCACGGGCGTAGATTTCAGTTGTTGAAATATTTGAGTGTCCCAGTAAATCCCTGATATAAACAAGATTGATACCGGATTGAAGCAGATGCAATGCTTTGCTGTGCCGTAGCCAATGAGGGGTAATCTCATCAGATATATCTTTTACTCCAGCAGCCTGAGCCTGTTCAGCATATTTTTTCAAAATATATGTTACTCCGGCTCTTGTCAGTGGCTTGTTCCCATGATTCGTAAACAAAGGGGTGCGGCTATGCCGGTGATTGTCCGGGATTTGGACGATGACGCCGCCACGATTATTATGGTTGACAGCAACTTGCAAAGGGAAAGCCTTCTCCCCAGCGAGAGAGCCTTTGCCTACAAGATGAAATTGGAGGCCATGAAACATCAGGGGGAACGCATGGATTTAACTTGTGCCCAACTTGGGCACAAGTCCGATGGAAAGAAATCAAGGGATATTTTAGCAGAACAGGTAGGTCAAAGCCGCAATCAAATTCAGCGGTATATCCAAGATGGGGTGCCGGTGTCGAGATTGGAACCTCATGCAGACTGGAAAGCAGGGAATTCAATTCGACGATGGGATATGCATATGTCTATGGGTATATCCCGGGATTCACTAGGACACAGGGCTTCCGGTTGAGCGTAATGCATCAGCAGCAGCTTGACAAGAAGGCTATTTTCAGCCAGCCTACAGTGAACACTCTTCCCCGCGGAGCCATATCAGAGACTCCTCAGCTGCTCAGCTACCTGACGATGCGCCATCCTTCCATGACGAAACTTACCGTTGACTATGCGATACCGATATATATCGGCGAACTGTCCATCGGAGGCAGTTTCTTTTCAATAAAGAGGCTGACCGTAAGTCCTCATGCCGACTTCACTTTTGCAGGAAAAGACTGTCTCATGTCTTTCGGAGCGGATGCTGTATTGGACTTGCACAGCATTCTGACTTTGGAATGGCCTCTGTCCATAGGTGTGACATGGTCTTATGCAGCCGGACCTTCACTCGGAAAAGTATTGGATGAAAGCGGAATGAAACTCAAGTGCAAAAGTTTCTTCGGACCCGTGTTCAACGTTTCGTTCTAAGTCAGCAAATTCTCCGTATCTTTGCAGAATCCTTGGGTGAAGGATTCATGTAATCTTAAAAAGAACATAACACAATGTCAATCATCAACGAAACATCAGCCCCTTGCAGCAAATGCGGACAGCAGCACAAGGTAGTGATTTACAGAAGCATAAACATATCGGAAAATCCAGAATTCAAGGAACGGACAAAGGACGGGTCAATATTCCTTTGGGAATGCCCACACTGCGGACAGGTAAATCTCGCCAGATATGAGACTCTTTATCACGACCCTGCCGGCAAACTGATGGTGTGGCTGCTCCCTGAGGGTGACCTTCCGGAAAGCCAGATGCAGTCAATAACCATGCATACAAAGGCGATGGGAGGCTATGTGCTTCGCAGGGTGAACGATACCGGCTCTCTCATGGAAAAGGTGCTCATACACGACGCAGGTCTTGACGATGCTGTGATAGAGATGTGCAAATACGTGACAAAACTGGAAATGGCTGCAAAAATGCCCGAACAGGATGCGGATTTCATGTCATCTGCCTTTCATTTCTACCGTATCGAGGGAGAAGGCGACTCAAGACTGATTACTTTCTCGTATCCCCACAAAGGACAGATGATGGGAGTGAATGTCGGCTGGAACGTTTATCAGGACTGCAGCGGCATCCTCGAGCGCAATCCCCAGGCCCGTCCCGGCGAAGGCTTCATCCGTGTGGATAGTTCCTGGATTGACTCCATAATAAGATAAGCAAAATACAACCAATTAATATTCAGCAATATACGCAATGACGGGTATGCAAATTCACACACCCGTCATCATGTATATAACTATCAATCTACACCTTACTCAAAAATAACTTCAACAGAGCTCTCCAAAGATTTATCTTTTTCAATAAAACTGATTGTTATATTGTGAGTTTTTATTTCCGGCTTTTCAATAAACCGGAAATAAATATTGTCAGGACATAGAAGCTGCAAATCATCTTCAGTCAAAAAACTTAACTTCTTGTTCACAAGATACATTTGAGGCAATGTATAAAATCGCGTAAGATAACTGAAAAATGAATGTTCTACATTACTTGTACTCCAGTCATAAGTAACAGTACTCCCACTTTTCAGCCAAAAATAGGGCGTCAGTGCAAATATCATGACTTTATCTGCAATACTTTCACCTGCAGGAACCCCATTGAATTCAACATCACTGACTACTTCAATTTTCTGAAATTCATTTACATATGCCGAATATCCACCTGGAATCTGCACGCTGTTATAATGATAATCATCATATTTATCCCGGTATCGCAAAGTTTCAGGCATATAATAATGCTCGGATTCACCCATTACCTTTATGCTCTCTTGATTCCCGAAATAAATTGCAGATGACAGGGAAAAATCTGTCATTCTTTCATAATTTACTATAATATAATCAGTTATAACAGTATCTCCTCCTAAAAGATCAGACTTCGTTACAGTACATCCGACAAGCAGAATACTGAGATAACATAACGACGGATATATCAAGCGTTTCATTTTCTTATATCGCAATTCATAAGTAAGTTATATTGGTAATAGTTATCCGTACCATATGTTTCAGTAACCTTACCTTTTGTTTCAGGTCCATTAACCGCATCAAAACGTGAATACAGATAATAACCATTATATTTATTATGATTGCTCCATCCCCAATTGCAATGCACCAGTTTTTGTGTATCAGAATAAGTATAATCAAGTATGTCATCGACATATACTGAAACATTCCTGCTTCGGCATAATACTTCATCTGCAACCCACAAATGCCCTCCACTATATGTCACATCTGTTTTCCAGACAATTCCAAGAGCCTTGGTTTTAGTAACATGTTTATTATAATAACCAAACATAAGTACAGGGCCGTGAGATATATTACTTATCATTGTACTAATATCATAATTCTGAAAATACCCTCCATTTGAATAGCCAAAATTAAGAAAAGTACGTTCAATATCCTTTACATATGCTGAGGTTCCGGAAGTTCCATATACTGCAGCCAAATTATTAGAATCACCTCAACAGGCAGGATTACAATTTCCTTGCACCGTCACTGATTACAACATCAATCACTACAGGCTCATGTCCGTATTTCTCTGCAAAAGCAGACTTGGCCTTTGCTATGAAACCGTCATAAAGTTCCTCTTTGACAAGGTTGATTGTGCATCCGCCGAAACCGCCTCCCATGATGCGGGAACCTGTCACGCCACACTCCTTGGCTACAGTAGCGAGGAAATCAAGCTCTTCGCACGACACCTCATAATCCTTGGACATGCCCCAGTGAGTAGCATACATACGTGCACCGACAGTCTCATAGTCACCTTTTTCGAGAGCCGCACACACATCAAGCACACGCTTCTCCTCACCGATGACATAACGAGCCCTCATGTAGTCCTCATCTGACACCTTGTCACGCACAGCCTCAAGCTGCTCCATAGTCGCGCCTCTGAGGAACTCCTGCATGTAAATGTTAGGAGCCTGTTCCCTTGACCTCACAGTGGGTCATTATATGGAGACCCTACAAGCTCATGCTTTACAAGTGAATTGAGAAGGACAAGCCTGTACCCATGCTGACCCGGGTCAAAAGGGAAATATTCAAACTCCATTGAACGGCAGTCAAGACGCATAAGATGTCCCTTCTTTCCGAATACGGAAGCGAACTGGTCCATGATTCCGCAATTGACGCCACAATAGTTATGCTCGGTGCTCTGCCCTATCCTCGCAAGCTCGAACTTGTCGATTCCAAGATTGAAAAGATTGTCAAGAGCAAACGCGAAAGTGCTTTCAAGCGCTGCAGAAGACGACATTCCGGCTCCGAGAGGCACATCACCGGCAAACACAGTGTCAAAACCGGAAATCTCTCCTCCTCTCTTTATAATCTCACGGCAAACTCCGAAAATATAGCGTGCCCAGCTCTGCACAGGAGCATCCTCCTCATTCAGCCCGAACTCGCAATATTCATCAAGGTCAAGCGCAAATGCACGCACTGTACCGGTCCCATTGAGCCTTATCTCAGCTATCATTCCCTTGTCGATTGCACCAGGGAAAACAAAGCCCCCGTTATAGTCGGTATGCTCACCTATCAGGTTGATACGTCCTGCTGAGGCAAAGAATTCACCCTCCTCAGAAAACAAAGTGCGGAATTTTTCTGCAATTCTCTCTTTCATGTCTTAGTGTATTTAATTGTTTTTCAATATCCATTTATAATTGACTGTTAATGCTACCTTTACAAGTCTCCTTTCTGCCACCATCCATGGCGCCAAGAAAAGCATGTCCGGCACATTATGCAAGCCATCCCACAAAAGTCCAAAGATAAATAAAATCCGTAACGGATTCAAGACCTTAAAATGTTTTTTCACATATTGCCATCATCTTATTTCAAGCACTATAGGACAATGGTCACTCACACCGCCGATATACCTTGGTCCGGAATAAGTCCTCAGAGGCTTCTCACCGGGATGCTTCCTGTCACGCACCATTAGAAAAGGTATCCGGCATATCTCCATCGCGGAATATTCATCGAGCCATGGGCTGACCATAAACATGTCTATCAAATCCCATTTCCCCTCATACCTTATGGTTCCCTCACCTGCCGCATGCAGTCCGGAAGCCTTATTGCACAACAATCCTTCAATAATGCCGAACTGCTCCCCGTCAGGCGTGTCATTGAAATCCCCCATTGCAATCACCCCATCAGAACCTCCCGCTGAAATCAAAGAATCGCACAATGCACCCAAAGCATGCATGGCCGCCTCCCTCCTGCCACGGGAAGCGGCTTCACCCCCAAATTTGGAGGGATGATGATTTACAGCCATGTCAAAAACCCTTCCTCCGGCGGATTTCACTCTCGCGTGAAGTATATGCCTTGTGGCCATCTTTTCACCCATATATTCCGGCACAATGAAAGCAGCAGACTGCAATTCAAACAACGATTCCCTGTAAAGCAGGGCCACATCTATGCCGCGCCTGTCCGGGGAATCACTGTGCACAATCCGATACCCGAACTTTCTGAGCGGAGTGGACTCAAGAAGCTTTCTCAGGACAAAGGCGTTCTCAATTTCCGCAAGCCCCACGGCATCAGGCATTCCACCATACCTGTCAGCAATCCACAGCAGGCCCTTTGCAACCGCATCACACTTCGCATAGAACCTGCGGCGTGTCCATCTTCTTTCTCCGAATGAGGAGAACCCGCTGTCAGACTCCCCTCCTCCGCCGTCAAAGTAATCAAAGAAATTCTCAAGATTCCAAAACACCACCCTAAGCGTATCTCTTCCGTCAGAATAAACAAATGGCCAAAGGGCAAGCACAAAGACCAGGAAACCTCTTTTCACGCAATCAGATATTTTCATGTACGCTTCCATCATAACAGGATTTAAAAGATTCAAATATATAAAGCACAAATGTGGCAATTTGCACCATAGCCGATTATAAGAAAAAGAAAAACTTTCCGTAAATTTGCGACCCTGTTTATAAAAAAGAGAAATATTTATTTTTAAAACTATAGAATATGGCACTCAAATGCGGTATAGTAGGACTTCCGAATGTCGGCAAATCAACCTTGTTCAACTGCGTAAGCTCAGGAAAGGCACAGAGCGCAAACTTTCCTTTCTGCACGATTGAACCTAACATAGGCTCCACAATAGTGCCCGACAAAAGGCTTGAAGTTCTCGAAAGCCTGTGCAATCCCAAAAGAGTGGTGCCTGCTACAGTTGAGATAGTTGACATCGCCGGACTTGTAAAAGGAGCAAGCCGCGGAGAAGGACTCGGAAACCAGTTCCTTGCCAACATCAGGGAAACAGACGCCATACTGCATGTCCTCAGGTGTTTTGACGACCCTAACATCGTGCATGTTGACGGAAGCGTTGACCCTGTGCGCGACAAGGAAGTGATAGACCTCGAGCTTCAGCTGAAAGACCTTGAGACAGTGGAGAACAGGCTCGCCAAAGTACAGAAGCAGGCCCAGGCAGGAGGCGACAAGAGTGCAAAGAGACTGTTCGAGCTGCTTACCAGGTACAAGGACGTTCTTGAGCAGGGCAAGTCATGCCGTACAGTACAGCTGGACAACCCTGAGGACCAGCAGCTTGCAAAAGAACTTTTCCTTCTGACAAACAAGCCGGTAATGTATGTCTGCAATGTTGACGAATCATCGGCAAAGACAGGAAACGGATATGTGGAGATGGTCCGTGAGGCAGTAAAGGATGAGAATGCCGAGATACTTGTAATTGCGGCCAAAATCGAATCAGACATAGCTGAATTGGAAAGCTATGAAGAAAGGCAGATGTTCCTCGAAGAAATGGGACTCGAAGAATCAGGCGTGGTGCGTCTTATACAGAGCGCATATTCGCTTCTGAACCTAAGGACATATTTCACAGCTGGTGCAGACGAGTGCCGCGCATGGACAATCAACAAAGGTGACAAGGCACCTAAGGCGGCAGGAGTAATCCACACTGACTTTGAAAAAGGATTCATCAGGGCCGAAGTAATCAAATATGAGGACTTCGTGAGCCTCAAATCTGAGTCAGCATGCAGGGCAGCTGGCAAATTAGGCATAGAAGGAAAGGATTATGTAGTCCAGGACGGCGACATAATGCACTTCCTGTTCAACGTATAGGCACAGGAAACTACTGAAGAAGCCCGGACAGGGCAGACTCAAGCTCATCATAAGAAGGGACGGGATTGTCGGCAAAAACATGCCTGATGATTCCGTCCCTTCCTGACATATATACCCTCGGTATTCCGGAATTTGCGAAAAGGGAATACACATGTCTCGTATCTTGGGCAGAAAAGGGCATTTCCAGCCCGTTACGGCTCCAATAATCCATTACAGATGAATATCCCTCACAACGGCTTATCACGGCAAATGACACCCCTTTTGAGGCATATCTGTCATAAAGGCGCTGTATTGACGGCAATTCTTTCCTGCAATCAGGGCACGAGGTATTAAAGAACACTATACATGAAACCTGTTTGCGCAGCATTACACCCGAAACACAGCTGCCGTCGCTCATTACGGCCTCAAATTCAGGCAGCATGTCCCCTTCCCGCAGAAATGCCCCTTCCTCGCGGTCACGTACGCAGCCGCAAAGAAAAAGCATGAAAACAGCAGCAGACACTACGCCACGAATAACCAATATGAAACCTTCCTTTTTCATACAGGCAAATATACTGCAATCATTCAAAAAACAAACAAAAAGGACGCAACCGGCCGGTCACGTCCTTTCATATTTCATAAGGAAATTTTCTACTAATAGAAACGGGCTATATTGTTCTTCACATCAGCAGCCTCTTCCATAACCGGACGGTACATCCTCATGGCATAGTAGGCCAACTGCATGTTGCGGTTATTTGCATCATCCTCAGTGAAGAATGCTCCGTTGTCACGTCCTGTAACCTTATAGACATAGACTCCGTTGAGACCCTTGAGAGGACCGCAGACCTTGCCTTCCTCAGCAACCGAAGCGGCACCGATGAACACATTGTCAAGACCATATGAAGTGAAAGAAGCGAAAGTCATTCCGTCCTTTTTGCTTACAGCAGTTCCGAGAGCATCGGCAATCGACTGAAGATCACCAAGTCCTTCAATCTTGCCTGCAACCTCAGCTGTCTTCTTGTCAGCAAGTTTCTGATGGTGAAGGATGTTGCGGATTACAGGAGACACCTCCTTGATGTCAGTATATCCTTCCTCATGTATTCCCTTGAGGGCAGCCACGATATAATACTTGTTGTCGATTGATATGATGTTGGAAACATCTCCTACCTTGGCCTCGAAAGCCCATCTGCTTACTTCCTTGGTGTTGTCGATTGAATTGAGGCTGTTAGCTCCCTCAGCCATCTTGCTTACAGGATAAGCATACAGACCGTCCTCTTTGACCGCATTCTGGAAATTCTCATATTTTCCTGCAGACTTGGTAGCAAGAGTATTGGCCTTGGCATAAAACTCATTCCTTGTCTTGTTGCTTGCCTGCGCTGTCTTTTCAAGACCTGCCACTCTCTTCTTGGCGACAGGAGAAGTCTTGCCGGTTACAAGGAGCACCCATTTTCCGTTCTGGTCATTCATGACGAAAGGCTCATTCATATCAAAGCCAGGGAGAGTCATGGCATTGTTCAGAAGAAGCCACATACCCTGTTTGTCGGAACCTTCCTGATAAACTGCAGAATACTTGGAAGCCAATGAATTGAAATTCTTTGCGTTTACGGCACCTGCAAGAGAGTCAGCCTTCAAAGCGGAATCCCCCTCAAGATAAATCTGGCTTACGAACACAGAATCAGGAACCATAGCGCTCTCCATTACCCTGACACCATAGAAAGTGTTGCCTTCAGAAATGACCTCAGAAACAGATGCATTCTCACTGAAAGCATAGTCGTTGACTTTCCTTGATATCCTGTTCAGCTCGCCTGCCTTATACCAGCTTGCGTCATATGGCCTGTCAGAGTTCGCAAGCAGGAAGCTCTTCATGTTCTCAGTAGAGGCAAATGACTCATATACATTAGCAATGGCATTGTTTGCAGCCTCGATATCCTCAGCAGAAGGAGTGATTTCGAACACCACATAATCAATGTCACGGCTTGCATTCTGCTTGTAATACTTCTTATGGGAGTCATAGTAGTTCTTTATCTCCTTGTCGCTCACCACGATAGTAGTGTCCTGCGCAAAACCGAAAGGAACCATCACGAACTCGACATCAAAAGTGCTGTTGTTGTCCTTAATCTGCTCAGTCAGCATAAGGGAGTTGGTGAAGTTGCTCTTCATGAGCACAGACTCATACTTTGAGTAGTACTGGGCCGTCTTGACATTCTCAAGAAGATTGTCCCAGAACATCCTCATGCGTCCGCTCTCGTCTGAGTTCACCTGGCTCTCCAGCTGCACGAGAAGCTCCTTGGACATGTTTCCGCCGAAAATCTGCATGAGTACCGGAGACATTATCTCACCGGACATCATCTTGTACATTTCCTCATTTCCGACTTCAAAGCCCGCCTTGCGTGCCTGAGGAATGAAGAGATATTCGTCAACGAACTGGTTCCAAGCCTGGTTTCTGACCGCTGCCATAGCTTCCTCGCCATGAACGGGCATACCGTTCATCTCGCTGATGGAAGTGAGCTTGTCAACCTCTTCCTGGAAATTTTCATAGGAAATTGATTTGCCCGCTATCTCGCCTACGTCATATTTTGATGACATGGAAGCCGAGACAGACTGCAGCGTGCTCGGGTCAATTATGAAAGACAGCAGTGCCACAGCAATGAGCACTGTTATCAGAATCCCGAATTTTACGCGGATTGTTTCAAGAACTGCCATTTTATCTGTTTTTTTTGATTTATAATCAATATTGGGGTGCGAATATAACTATTTTCTGCCAATACGCAGCTATTTTTTTTGTAATGGTCCTATAAAATTGGCCGAATCAACCAAAACTTTCGTACTGTCCTGGACAACAATGCCGTAACTTGAGAAAGGATTCAATATTGAGGAGTTTCTGGCCCTCTGGTCTGATTCCATCCCATATCCCTGCATGAAGCCTTTCGGAGAATATAGCTTCACATAGCAGTCCGTGTGGATTCTCTCGTTCTTCTGGTCCCAATACAGGGTATCGGTTTCCATCACCTGATGATTCATCAGATTCTTGACCACAACATTGCCGAAAGCCTCCCAGCTCTCACGCCCGTCAGTATATTTAAGATGCCTCGCGTTGTCAGCGACAATCTCAGTCTCAAGCATACCCTCGTCAGTGTAGCCATAGACATAGAAACCCTCAGGAAAAAGCTCATACCAAAGCGTATCCCTTTCGTATTTCTGCATCAGAGGAGCCTCGGCCCTCATCTTTATCATCCCGTTCTCAGACTGCACAATGAACATGTCATCCACCGTCTGGACAGGAGTCTCCGCAAGTACGATGCTGTCGGCTTCGCCCAATTTTCCTTTGCAGGAATAAACGATGAAAGCAACCGCCGCAGCGGTTGCCGTCACCGATATCTTATGAATGATGCTTTTCAAGCCTCCGTTATTTCTGTGTCCTTACGGTAGTAACGGCCCTCATTCCGCCGCATGAGACTGTATATGACTGTCCGTCTGTCAGGTCATACATGAACGCCTCCGCTGTCTGAGGATAATATGCGCTATACTGCCTTATCAAATTGGCAGCGTCGCTTGCAAGGGCAGGATCTGCATTCTTGGCCTTTGTCATATAATCGACAGCAACCCAGTAAGGTGCCCTTCTCTCGATTTCATTCCCGCTGCATACCATTGAGCCCCAGATGGTTCCGATAAGCATATAAGCCTTTCCTGCGATAGCTTCATCAAGCTTTGCTGCCTCCTGTGCTGCTGAATATGCCTTTGCGCTGTTTCCGTTCTTGTAGCAGAAAGCAGCAAGCTCAAACCAATATGCAGCGTCAGTAGCATTGTCAGACTCAGGATATGCGATAGCCTCGTCCATATACTTTATGGCATTCTCCATATCATTCCTTCCTGCATAAAGCTTATAGAGATAATAAGCGGAAGTATATGAAGGCTCCATTGTGTACATTGTAGTAACAGCCTTGAGGAAAAGGTCATTGTCGGTACATCCGTCAGTCATTCCCATCATCCTTACTATATTCTTCGCAAGGTCAAGATCCTGAGGGTCAGCCTCGTACCTCGGAGTGAAAAGTGAGATGAGATTGTCGCAGCTCGCAACCTGGCTTCCGATGAAAATGCTCTCAAAATCAGTCACGTTCTTCTCGATGCTCCTTCTCTCCACGTCATTCTTGGGAGTAATCTTCGCAAGAGTCTCAACACCGGTCTCATAGATATCGATTACTTTCTCAGGCTCAAGCATTCCCATCTTGTAAAGCTCAACAGCAGTATTGAGCTGAAGAAGGAAGATGTTGGGCTTGGTCTTCACTCCGGTCTTGCTAACTACATCAGTCAGGCCCTCAAGAAGCTTTACAGGCTCATCTTTCATGTAATTGTACATGTCAAGAGCCTTGTTGTTTAGAGAAGCCACCTTATATTTAGGCCAATACTCAACTCTCTGGTCATAGATGGTCATGAGAGAATCAATGAGCTGCTCCTTATATACTGCATTGGAAGCATTCTTGTTTATCAGGTTGCGGATAAGTGTAGTTCCGTCAGAAAGCATTGAATACCTGGCAGTAGGAGGACAGTATTTGTACGCAAGCCGCCAGTTAGGCAAAGCCGCCTCATAATTCTTCTGCTTATAATATTCAGTGTAATAAGACAGATACTTGATGCACTCGGTGCTGTCCGGACCATACTTTCCCTGAGCGGAAACAGTCCTGCCGCCGAATGATGCCAAAACGGCAAAAGAAATCAACAGTACAATTCGTTTCATAGCGTTATTTGTGTTTTTTTTCATTAATTATATCTTGGTTTCTGGAACCAGATGTCGTGTATATTGAAGCCTATCACGAACATCGCGTACCTTTCCCTTATCATATTGTTCCTCGTGCTTGCCCTCTGTCCAACATCCACACCGAGTGATATTCCGTTGTACCACCTGTACACAGGAAGAGTAACGCCAAGGGTAAGTCCCACAGAGTTGACATTGTTCCCGTCCAGCTTATAATAGGCCTGGTCATAATATACACCGGCACGATAGGCGCATCTCCTCAGATAGTACCTGATATCGTTACGGTTCGGAACAATCTCAAAGCCAGCCCTGAATGACTGCGACACAGTGGAGCTGAATCTCGAATCACCCACGGCAGAAAATCCCTGCGCCTTGTCCATGCCCGACTTTCTCCAGTCTGACCTGAGATAATTGAACTCCGCGCTCCATCTCTCGCCGCCTTTGAAGCTGATACCTATTCCAAGCTCATCGGCAAACCTTACTCCCGTCTTGGCAAGAGTGTCAACCTTATGCTTGAGAGTATCGGTCACGCTTGACTGATTGGCGTACCTGTAATTGGTGGCATATCCCCTCATTCCAGTACCGAGCTTATATGTGGCACCTATTATCATTGACACGTCACCTCCGAGCTTCTGCTCATACTGGAGTCCGAATTTCCCTGTCACACCCCTGACCATCAGCTCGCTTCCGCTGTTGACAGACCTGTAGGAAGAATTGGCATAGTCCATCCTGGTGACCTTGTCGAGATTTCCGAAATAATATATTATCTCGGCACCTACGGAAAACCTTTTCCAAAGAGTGACTCCGGCTCCTCCGAACACCTGATATACGCTTCCGGTACCATATGAGTCATATGAGATGTTACCGGTCTGTCCGATTATGTCAGGGTCAGTCTCGACTGAAGAAAAATCATATCCTACATCACTGTATGGCGTTATTCCCACCATGAATGCAGATGACCTGTAGATAGGGAAGCTCAATACGAAATCATATACGTTGAATGTATTGTTTCCTGACTTGATATCCCCCTGACGGTAGAGGGTATTCTTCTGTACAAGGCCGAAGTCCGCCATGAAAGCAAGGGAATCCCTGGCGGTAACGGCCGCAGGGTTCAGGTAATTGATGAATCTCCTGTTCCTTGTGGCTATTCCTGTGCCTCCCATGCTCTTGTTGTACGCAGTGCCCTCCTTTGAAATGTCTCCTATTCCGAAGATGGAATACGGAGAATACGCACCATAAGTACCCTGCTGCGCATACGAGCAGACACCCATGATGAGAAACACTGACACAAGAAATATTCTTTCAATCTTTCCTATCATATTCAACAGCTATTAAAGCCAACCCCATGAGAACGAGGTTACAAACTACAAAGATGGAGTTTTTCATCTGTTTTGCAAAATAAATCGCATCACCGCCGGTAAAAACATTGACATTGTCACCGTGACGGCAAATGTGCCCTTCTATTTCAAATATTATGCCCGATATGACACCGGAGGAAATGGAAGAAGCCATTCAGAAAATGGAACTTCAGGAAGCCTCAGAGCTGCGCAAAGAGAAGGAAGCCCTGCAGGCAGAGTATGAGAAACTGCAGAAAAAAGCAAAAAAATCCATGAAACGTAAAAGAGCGGAAGTAGGGGAAAACGAAATTGCCGAAGTAGTGTCCCAGTGGACGAAAATTCCCGTAAAGCGGCTGGCTGAGGAAGAATCTGCCCGACTGCGGAAACTGGAATCCGTACTGCACAAACGGGTGATTGGTCAGGAAGAGGCGGTGTCTGCTGTGGCAAAGGCAGTGCGCCGGGGCAGAGTAGGCTTAAAAGACCCCAACCGTCCCATTGGCTCTTTCCTGTTTCTGGGGCCCACTGGCGTGGGCAAAACAGAGATTTCCAAAGCCCTTGCAGAAGCCATGTTCGGCAGCGAATCTGCCATGGTGCGGGTGGACATGTCGGAATATATGGAAAAACACAGCGTATCCAAAATGATTGGTTCTCCCCCAGGATATGTGGGGTATGACGAGGGCGGACAGCTGAGTGAGAAAGTAAGACGGAATCCCTATTCTGTCATCCTTTTTGATGAAATTGAAAAAGCCCATCCGGATGTATTCAATATCCTGCTTCAGGTTCTGGATGACGGGCACATTACAGATTCTCAAGGCCGGAAAGTCGATTTCCGGAATACGGTCATTATCATGACATCCAATGCAGGGGCGCAGGCGATTATAGATCCGAAAAAGCTGGGCTTTAATGCAAGGGAGGATGCAGCAGGAGATTATAAGCGAATGAAGGGCAATGTCTTAAACGAGATCAAGCTTATCTTCCGGCCTGAATTCCTGAACCG
>OFGA01001825.1_pt1 | contig 14092 bp, 18 predicted proteins | sample 1521471 | NCBI WGS metagenome assembly OFGA01 (sample SAMEA3504086, study PRJEB24116) | mouse gut metagenome | biome: mouse gut; feature: mouse-associated habitat; material: faeces | place: Denmark | collected 2011
TGACTGGTTCAATCGCATGATTGCATTAGGCAGTATTCAGCGTTATGCAGTATAAGAAGATTGTCCGCCTCCATGAGGAAGAAGGACGAAAGATGCCGCGGCGTCCCCGGCATCTTCCGCTCGTGAGTGGTCTTGCCAGGAAGAAGGAAGGACAGCCTTCCTGGCAAGCCTCAGCAATCGGCAGTTATAATGTGAAGCCGACCTTCCTCTGGGCAGGCCATGGGCAATCGCGCCATTGGCCATTACCCTGCCCGGCCTTTCCGGTCAGGAGGTCGGTGGCGGCGTCTGCGAGGTAGCCCAGGTAACTTGCGGCGGAGCTGTCGCCGCACAGCAGTTTCCACATGAGGCCGCCAAAGAGATAGGACTGGGCAAATTCCCGCCAGCTATGCAGTTCCTCCGCCGCCTTGTGGGAGAGGTCCCAGAGGATGCCCACGGCTTCGCTTTCCGTGAGGCAGCCGATATAGCACCCCCAACGGGTCAGCATCGCCGCCCTGCCCACATCCCAGCCGGCCATAAAGCCGGGGGCATAGCGGCTTTTATACCGCTGTGCGAACCTCCACGCCCGGCAGGCGGACATACAATCGTCCTCGTCCATGGTTTCGTCCGTCAGCTCCTCCGGAGAAGCGGCCTCGCCATAAAGCTGATACCGCAGGATATAGCCCTCCTGCGCCAGATAGCGGATCATATCCAGCAGGTCGCTGCGCCCGTCTATGCCCCAGGAGCGGCGCACGAGGGACACGACTTTCTGTTCCATGACAGGGATATGTTCCTCCACGTCCATGCTGTCCAGATTGTGGCTGTTAAGGGTGGACAGGATGCCGGACAGCAGGATGCCGAACCGTTCCCATTTTATGTCGTCTTTTTGATAGGGGATGGGCTCCGGTTCCGGCATGGCTTCGATTCGGGCCATTGCTTCTTCCAGGGTGGTATAGAGGCTTTCTTCCAGTTCCGGGCTAAAGGACAGTTCTTCCTCCTCCTCTGCATCTTCCAGCTCCAGGGTCTCCAGAGCCGCCGCAAGGACGCCCATATCCTCTCCGAACAGTTGCCCCATGATGCCCTCCGCGGTGGAGGCGGTGGCTTCGGCTACTTTGTCGTTTACCATTTTTTGCAGCAGTTCCTCGTTGACGGCCATTTGAGCCATGCTGTCCGGCGGGAACATCTGGCCGAGGATTTCCACCTGGCGCTGGGTATTGGCGGCAATCTGTTCTTCCGCTTGGGCGGCAGATACGGACGGGCTGTCTTCAGAATTTGGAACCTGGATTCCGTTTAGGATTTCCTGGCTTTTATCCAAAGTCTTTTTCATGCTGTCCGCAGCCTGTTCGCTGGCCTGCTGTGCCCGTTTTCTGATTTCGTTTAAATCAAACATAGTCAGTCCTCCTGTTTTTGTTCCGCAGCTGCCCCGCCCGGCGCCCAGAGTAAGGTGGGAGGATTTCCGTCCGGGAAAGGAATGTGCCTGAAAATGCACTGGGATAGTGGACGGGGCAGCGGCTGTTTTGAATCATTGAGGGTACATTCCCCGATGGTTGTATCGCGTAAACTGGCACCGAGTGCAGCAAGGTTGGAGCGAATACCCTGCTACTGAGAAGCATCAGGCAAATGCCCTTGCGACGTTTGAGTGCTTGCACCGGGGGAGTTTATTTAGCAATTGACATTTCCTGGCTGGGCTATTATGTACCCGCTGCGCGGCGCTAAAAATCGCCTGGGACAAAATAGTTCCAGGTAGGCGCCGGTCATTTCTCGGCCTGGTTATCCGGGGGGAGCGGGTGCCATGGGGGAGGTTCTCTGTGGCGCGAAAACAGCTTTTTCAGCCGCTTCAATATGGCTTCTATGAAGCGGAACCATAAATTGCCGAAGACAAATACGCCCACAAGAAACAGCAGGAACGCTCCGGTTTCTCCAAAAGGCATCTTTCACCTCACTTTGTCGCGAAGCGATGCAGGAAGAAGTCGGTAAAAGCGGCCAGTTCCGCATCCTGTGACACATAGACATACAGCTTTTCGTCTTCCAGCCAGTCGTAGGCGTTGATGGCGATGTAGCCTTTTTTGTCCGGGTAAATGATAAAGGCGTCCGTAGGGTATTTGTTCCGATAGGCCTTCAAAATCTCGGAACGGCGATAGTAAGTGGGATCGCCGCAGCCGGAAAGGTCGGGAACTGTGGGGACGGCCACGATTGTCTGGCTGGCCTCATTCCAGCCCACCAGCAGGTTCCCGATCTTCGATTTGCTCCCATGGACAAAACCGTAGTTGAAGCGGCTTACGTCCTCGGTATATCCGAAGATGAGCCTGTAACTGTCCCCGTCTTCTACGACCTGGTTGAACAGGGCGCGCATTTTCCTGGCGTTCGCATTGCTCTTTTCCATGTCGATTTCGGGCCCTTTAAATAACTTGCTGAAAAATCCCATCTTTTTTTCCTCCTGCATAGTGGGGAATTGCCTGCAGATAACCGGTATGGGTTCATGCCGGACTTGCTGGACAGATCGTACAGGTTAGGTGGCGGCAGTTCCTGGGTTTTTTTGTGAAAATAAAGTCAAATATCCGAATTTGTTTTTATTTTGCCTGAAAAGGAATCCGTCAGAATATGACATGCTATCCGGACGGATTGACTCCTTCCCTATAATCAGGACATGATGATCAGGACATGGGGGCTGCCCTCAACTTCTCCAGGGCATCCACAATGGCGTTGAGCTGGAAATCCACCGTTTCATCCGCGGCTTCGGGGACGAACAGGGGGAGCGTATGGGGAATCGCCTTGCACACCACTATCGCGGCCAGGCTCAGGTTCGTAAATAAGCCGACCCTTGCCGGGTCTGCCTCGATTCCGAAAGTCTCTAAGATTTCTCCGAAGAGACGGCGCTGCTTTTGGCGGAATACCTGATAGCTTTCCTCTGACAGGCGCTTGAAAATGAGCTGCTGTTCCTCGATGGTCAGGATGGCGATTCCGTTTTTCTCGCCATAGCAGCAGGTGTGGAGAAACTGCTTTACAGCGTCCCGCCAGCTCAGGGCAGGATTGGCCATGAGCTTTTCCGCATAGGCGATGAGCCTGGGCTGCTGCAGGTACAGGGTCTCGACAATCAAATCTTCTTTCGTGGCGAAAAAAGAATAGAAGAAAGTGCGGGAAATCCCTACTTTTTTATATATCTGCTCTACAGTGGTACGTTGTATGCCCTGTTTTGCCATCAGCTCCAGCCCCGCTGTGACAAGCTCCGTTCTGATGCGTTCCCTGTCCTCCTCAGAGTAGGCTACCTTGGGCACTCCATCACTCCCTTCCTGAAATAAAAACAAATTCTGGAATTTGACTTTATTTTAGCATATACCATGAGAGATTGCAAGAGGGAGATGGCGGAATTATGGCCAGCCATATTTGGGATAGGCGGCCGCGCCCCAGAGGAAAGGAGCCTGCGGTCTGGAAATCCCAAGAAGTTACAGGAAGGAATGGAGAGTGTAAGTTTTTCCAGCTCCCTCATTGATTTGCAGGCGGGGCGGCAGTATAATAGAACTGTCAGCGGCAAAAGCCGGATACGGCAGTAGCTGACGGGGGACTGGCTGTTCCCGCAGGCGGCAGGGCTTCGGCGGGATCGGCACCTGGCGGCCGGCAGGGAGCCCGGCGGATGCCGGGAGGCGGCCGGAGATGTCTGAAAGGAGAAAATGGATGAAAGCATTTGACAAAAATTATAAGCTGTTGGAGGAAATGTACCAGGACGGATACTTTCCGGATTTTCTGGTGGACAAGGTGAAGGCTGAGCTGCAAAAGGTCATCGACTTGCTGGAGAGGGGCGAGACGGACAGGGAAGCGGTTCAGGAGAAGCTGGACGAAGCGGTCTGCGCCATCAATGACCTGCAGGAGGAGTTCGATGAGAACGACAGTGAGATAGAGACGGTGGCTCGGGACTGCATCGGGGAAAGCGTGGCCTACATTCTGGCGTGGTTCGGCATTCCCATTGATGTGGAGGAAGCCATCCGGGAGCGGGACTGGTGAGGGAGGAAACATTTACAATGGAACGCACGGAAAGGGTGGAACTTACAGCGTTATGCCTATTGCACCAAAATGGACGATATCTGTTACAAGACAGGGTGAAGAAAGACTGGAGAGGATTTACCTTACCTGGAGGACATGTAGAACCAGATGAGTCTATAGTTGACGCCATTGTTCGAGAAATGAAAGAAGAAACAGGGTTGACGATTACAAACCCAAGATTATGTGGTGTAAAACATTTTCCCATTGACGAAGGACGATACATTGTTTTCCTTTTTGAGGCAACTCAGTATGAAGGAGAGCTTTGTTCTTCTGATGAAGGAAGAATGCATTGGATTAAAATAGAAGAACTTGATAAAATCAACTTGGTTGATGACTTTCATGATTTGATTGATGTGATGCTTCATGAAGATTTAAGCGAATTTCAATATGTCATTGAAAATGAAAAATGGAATATCATCAAGAAGTAGATTGACAGAAATTCCGGTGTGGAAAGAAGGCGTTCTAATCGTTTTGATTGGTGCGATAACGCCCCATAGTACATATGTTTGCTGCCTTGCCTGTAGTGCAAAATGGTGCTAAGAGTTTTCCTGCGGAAAGTATTCCAGCCAGCAGTCCTGAAGCGAATGGAGCAATCGGAATGGGATTGGTGGGGGAATACAGACCAGGCCAGGGACAGGATAATCCAAGTGCTCCAACGTACTCCAACGGCTGAATCCGGAAGAGGCAGAGAGGGCGAAAGAAAAGCGCTAAAACGCGGATTTTCCAGATGGCAGCATCCAGAACCAGAAACGAAAAATCCATGAAAGGAGAGCTCCATGCGTGTTGAGCAGAAATGGACAATTCAGATGAAAAACAGCATAGACGCTGTCATGCTCCCCCAGACAGACCCCTTTGATAAAGCTGTTTTCTATGTTTCAGACGGCCTACGCTCTACTTTTTCCAGTATGCGATTCCGAAAACTGTCCATGGAAACAGGAGAAGAACAGGCGAATGTCCTGACCAGGGACGGCACTCGGTGCATCTATTGCGACAAAGAATACATATATGCCTTTCTGAACAAGCGAATACTGAAACTGCATAGAAGTGATTTGACCATTGCGGATGAATATAAAGAAAGGATTCCCCGCTATACAGATTATGTGGATTCTGACGGGGCAGAGGTTTTTCTGCTTGGAAATCACAATGCGGATTCGCTGTCTGTATTTCATCTGCAGACAGGGCGGAGCCAACGGAAGAAAATCGGCGGCTGCTGTGGTATTTTCCAGGCAGAACCAGATACTTTTTTCATATTCAATTATGACAGCATCCTTGCATATTCCTTGAAAGACAACCGGCTGAAAAAGATAGCGGATACGGAACACTATACAGAATGTGCCAGAGGGAAATCGGGCAGAGCATATCTCCTCTGCGGAGGAGTCCGCTATTCCACGACGATGATTTCTTCCGCTGAATATAAAATATTGATATATTCCTTTGTGCCGGATACAAAGATGGAAAAAGTCATTTTTATTCCGGAAGAAATATGCGGCCGCCTTTGCAGCGCAATGGCTTTTCGCTTATCGGAAGATGAAAAACGGCTATATTTATTTGACAGTCGAACTATTTGGATATATTCTATCTGCGAAGATAAGATTATCTTTCAGCATACGTTTTCTGCCCATATCCTAAATGTTTTGGCAGAAGAATCATTTGTGATTACATCATGCAGCCTGCAGAAAGGATATGAAGTGGCCGGCTGGGGGATTCTTTGAAAAGCAATCTGATAAGGCAGAGCCGGTTTCCATTTCTTCGGAACACAGAGCATGACGGATAAGAGGACAGCAGACAAGAGAGGGGAACTGTCCGGTATGCCGGGACGGATTCAGGAGAAGGAAGTGAATGCTGCAAAAGCTATTGACAATGCAAGAAAAGTCAATTATATTTAAGTAAATCGTAAACCACTAATTTGGGAGGCGCGCCGATGTTTATAGGCAGACAACAGGAACTGGATACACTCAATAAGCTATACCATTCCGGCAAGTTTGAATTTGCGGTTATCTACGGTCGCCGCCGGGTCGGCAAGACCGCCCTTATCAGCGAGTTTTCAAAAGAGAAAGACACCATTTTCTTTACCGGTGTTGAAACCAATGCAAAGCAGAACTTAGACAACTTTTCCAGATGTATTATGGAATATGACACGGGAATCGCTGCCGGTCTGTCTTTTGCATCCTTTCAAGCGGCGCTGGAATATGTATTTGAACTGGCAAAGACGAAAAGGCTCGTGCTTGTCCTCGACGAATACCCCTATATTGCCCGTGCGTCCAAGAGCCTTGCATCCACGCTCCAGCTTTTGATTGATAAAAATAGGGACAGTTCTAAGCTCTTCCTGATTCTCTGCGGTTCTTCCATGTCTTATATGGAGGATCATGTCCTGGCGTATAAAGCGCCCCTTTACGGAAGAAGAACGGCACAGCTTAAAATCAATCCCTTCGACTTTTTTGAAGCCTGCCGCTATTTTACCAGATTTTCTGATATCGACAAGGCGTTTGCATACGGGGTTGTCGGCGGAACGCCGCAGTATCTGATGCAGATGGATGACAGCCTTTCCATTGAGGAGAATATTAAAAACACTTATTTGAATCCCGCTTCCGCTATGTTTGAAGAGCCGAACAATCTCTTAAAGCAGGAAGTGCGCGAACCGGCGATTTACAATGCAGTCGTTACGGCGATTGCCATGGGCTGCTCCAAAATGAATGAAATCTCCAATAAAATCGATGAAGATACCAGCGTGTGCGCTACCTACATTAAGAATCTCACCGCGCTGGGCATCGTAAAAAAAGAACCGCCCTACGGCAAAAAACCCAGCCGCAAGACGATCTACTCTATTGAGGATAATATGTTCCGGTTTTGGTATCGCTTTGTCCCGGAAAATGCCTCGATTATTTCCCGAGGTGCCGCCAATCTTGCCTATAAGAGGATTGCTCCTGAGCTTTCAGCCTATATGGGCGGCGTGTTTGAGGAAATCTGCAGGCAATACCTTTGGAGACTGCTGCTTGACGGGAAATGCGCCGTGGATTTCTGTGACCTCGGCCGCTGGTGGGGGACGAATCCCAAGACCAGGACACAGGTAGAAATTGACATCATGGGCACGGATAGGGACTCCGCACTGTTTGCCGAGTGCAAGTGGACAAACGAAAAAGTTGACCTAAGCGTTCTGGAAACCCTTGTAGAGCGCAGCAATTTGTTTCATTATAAACAAAAGCATTTCTATCTCTTTGCAAAAACGGACTTTACAAAGGGCTGTATGGATAAGGCGGCAGAAATGGGGAATGTGACGCTTGTTGCATACTCGGATATGCTGAAATAATGTATATTGCTTGACGATTTCACTTGCTGTGAAACCGGACTGCATAATGCTGACTGGTTCAACCGCATGATTGCATTAGACAGTATTCAGCGTCATTGTATCATAGGGGGCTTCTGTAAAAATGCCGGATTTTGAACCTGCACAGGAACGGCTAGAATCCATATTTGATTGGAGCCTGCAGGCAGGGGGAAGGAGCGTTTGATTGGGCGAGAGACATTCAAATTTCGATGCATTGATCCATAAAATAACTCCCTTTTCGGAATTGTGTACCCATGAAAAACAGGCCTATAAATATACATTGCAAGCGGCATATATATTTTAGAATCAAGTATATAACTTGGAATTTAAGGAGTGTGGACTGATGATTATTCGGGCTATAGTAGAGTTTAATGAAGAAGGATATATGATATTTGCAGAAAATTTCCCAGGTGCTTTTTCAAGGGGGAAAACCAGAGATGAGGCATTGGGAAAATTGGTTGGTGAAGTAAGGCAATTTCTTTTATGGTCAACAGGAATGAAATGTTCTGATGACTGTTATATTGAAATAGTGCAAGAAGAAAAGAGCGATGCTTGTATATCTGATGCTGATACTACCATTATTTTTGATAGCGAAGAGTTGCCTTTGACATTCAATGAGTATCAGTATACAAAGTCGCTTGTTATAAAATCAGCGAAGGATTTTAAAATATTATATGATTCTATTCCAGATGTGAAACAGACAACTCTTCCAGCTCGGCAAACTTTTTATGGAAGTATTCCTCGTACACCTGAGGAAATGTACATGCACACAAACGAAGTTACTAAATCTTATTTAGATGGTTTGGCGACAATCGAAAATAATACTGATATTTATTTAAATCGAATAATTGCATTTCAACAAATCGAACAAGTGCCAAACTATCTTGATAATAATGTTTACATTCATATGTATGGAGAACCTTGGTCATTGAAAAAAGCAATGAGAAGATTTATTTGGCACGATAGAATACATGCCAAAGCGTTATATCGTTTAGCAATTGGATTATGGGGGAGTTGTGTTGTAAATCCCTTTCACTTTATTGTCTGAATAGGTTGAAAAGTGAATAAATAAATTCAAATTTGAAGAATTGTCAGTCTAGTGCAAATTCAGTAGTCTCATGTATAAATATACATTTGAAAACCCGCCCTTCCAAAGATGCCCCGACGGGTATTTTTACGGGGCTTCCGGAATGGAGCTGACGGTAAATGAGCTGAGCCGCATCGGATTTGTGCTGATGGACGAGGGCTTGTATCAGGGGACAAGGATCCTGTCGGAAAAATATGTAAAGGAAGCCTGCGGCATCCAACAGATGAACCGGGAGGGCGGGTACGGATATTTCGTCTGGAAATATCAGGACGGCTTCCGGATCAGCGGCAAATGGGGGCAGAGATGCTATATTTTCCCCAGCAGAGGGCTGATGGTCACTTATCTGGCGCACATGGAAGAGGATTCGGGACAATTGGCGGACTGTATGTGGGAAATGATTGGCGATTGTGAGCATTGAAATTCATACCCGGCGGCAATCTTAAGGAGGAGCGGAACATGGACGACAGATTTCCTCAAAAACAGGAAACCAGCGAGAAGCTGAAAGCGAAACAATACGGAGCTGCGGCACTGACCTGTATTCTGGCTGCTGCCATCATGACGGTCATCCGCCTGATATGGGGCAGTGTCATGTTAGGCGGAGAAGCGGATGGAATCTCCCTGGGAATGGCCATTTTTTATGTCCGTAATCCCGTGCTGCTTTTTGGAGCCATAGACCTCGTCTCTGCAATCTATCATTTTATGATTTGGAACCGGAACGGGCGGTGCAGCATGGATGATGACAACAACAGCCTGTTTTCCGACTGGAAAAGCGGGGAACGTTCTCCGGTTAAGGTTTCGCTGGTTCTGATGGCTGGCATCATGGTGCTGGCGCTGGTGATCATCCTGCAAGGATAAGGATGCCGTTCAGGTGAGTATTGGCGGCATGCCAGGAACACTGCTGGCAACAGCAGCGCTGATGAAGTCCGCTGAAGAAGGAAGTCCGGATGAGGTCTATGAGATGTTTTGCCTGACGGCAAAGAGAGACTTGAGGAGATTACAGGAACAAGTAGGGAAACCTGTGCCTGGAGCCGGGAGAATATGGGGATTTCTGTAGTTGTATTGGCAAGAAAGTTGAGGTGCATATAATGATTTTTCAAATGGCGGGTACATCAGCTTATGATAAGAATGAAGTTCAAGTATATATTATCGCTGAAAAAGGAGAAAGCATTAGAATTGGAGACATTATCACAATACCAATGAATGACCATACTTTTGAACAACGTGAGATTACGGCTATGTATAGAGATAGAAAAAAGTGGGAAAAAGGAAAATGCCTATTCTCTGAAATAAAGGATAGCGAATGGGCGGTATGTATAATTCATAATATCCATTCGGGGATGATTCATACAATTAGTTCTCCTTATAATGAAGATTTGTTAAAAGATGGTTGGATATGCTTTAGGAGAGATGGAGGTATAGTACAGTGATACTGGAGGAACTGTGTAAGATAAAGTCTTTCGGCAGCAATATGGAAAGTTCCGTGACACCACAGGATATCGCAGACAAGGAGGCAGAACTGGGATTCGCTCTGCCCCAGGCTTTCAAGGAATTATACCTGACCTTTCATCCGGATGACCCTGCCTTTTCGGGAAAGGGAAATCTGATTCCTTTTGAGGAACTGAAAATTTATAAACGTATCTACTGGACAGATACCGTGATTACGATTCTGCCCTTTTGCCGGCATGAAAGGTACGGTTATGGATTTGAAGTAAGCCGGTATCACAAAAGCAAGGACATTATGAGCAACGACAATCCGGACGATCCCCCAATGTGGGGTCTCTATGTATCGCCGGAAACACGCAAGGAAGAAAAGCACCTGGAAGGCCATGAAGTGCCCTGTAATCAGTCAAACCTTTCCAGATGGATTGTGGAGTGGCTGGGATACCAGCAGACCCTGGCGCAGCCCAGCGTTACAGCCGTCAACCGGGATAAGACGGAAGACTTTTGGAAAAGACTGAGGGAACTTCCCCTGAATGCTTTTTATCATATCCCATTAGAACAGCTTTCCAGTGTCAGGATGAATTTTAATGTAAACTTTATGGAAGAGCCATTCCGGCTTTTATGCGGATGCATTACTTATTCAGGAACGGCCTATTTTGGCGGCAAGACCGACAAAGAACTGGAGCAGCTCATGAAGCGGATGGGCTTCAAATATGTCTGGATAAAGAGCCAGGACGGGCATCCCATCTTTCATTCGGCTCCGCCCAGTCCGCCCCAGGAACGGGAACTGGAATCTATTGCCCCGGTATTGCAGTTTCTTTGTGAATTTGCCGGGATGGAGGGCAGGGGAGCAAAGGAGGAAAGCATCGGCCGGGCAGAAGCCCGCCTGGGGACTTCCCTTCCGCTGCCATTGGCAGAGTTTTACCGCTATCTGCCAAGTAAGTTTTACAGTAGTTATAACGTAATCCGTCCTCTTTCCGGCCTGAAACAGACAAAGGACGGCAAGCTGAATTTTCTGGAAGAAAACCAGGCGGTGTATCACTGGGCAGCAGAATGGAACAGCCCATTTCTATACCGCCGTGCCAATGACGGCGTTTCCGGATGGGGCGCATATGGCATTCTGGACGGTTTCCTTGCGGCGGAATTTTTGTGGGCGCTGGCCTGTGATGAGACATTGGATCTGTTTCTTTGGGAGCTTCTGGATTTTGAACCGGCAATGCTGCTTGAGGGCGGGAAGCTGCATCCGCATCTGTCCCCCATTGCGGGCATTACAGACAGAATAGCTGCAGGCAATACCCGGACGCTTTATCAGGCTATGGACGGACAGGCTGTTGGGCTTTATGACAGCGAAGAATGTACCTTTTGGTTCGTGACAAAGGAGGAGGCGGTACAGGAACAATTGGAAGCATTATTTGATGTTTGAAACAGGTAAGTTATTATGACAACAGCAGGAAAATATCCGGATATTTTGAGACAGTAGGAACCGCGAGGAGACCGAAATTGACAGAAAAATTTTTAGTTTATATGGAAAATCAGGGCTGGTCAGCAGAGATGAATGAAAAGCAGGAATTCTGTCTGCCTGAGCCGATGAAAAGCAGGTATACCGGCTATCCGGAAAGCTGGATGAGATTTGTCTCGATTGTAAAAAGCATGGTGCGTAAAGATGAGAGAGCCTGGTTTTTATGTGGGGAAGATTATGATATGCAGGGAGACAAGGCCTGGCAGTGGAATGAGTGGGAACTGCTCAGCCTGGACGCAGCAGGGGATGATGCCGTATGGAAAGAGGAGATTCGGCAGTTCTGGGATGGACATCTGCCCTTTTTCCTGTCCCTGGAGGGCGGTTATGCTTATTATGCGTTCTCTTTGGAAGATGGTTCTGTAGTCCGTGGCGCGGAGCCGGAATTTGAGGAATGTGAGACGGTGGCCGATTCCTTTGAGGATTTCATGGAAAAAGTGATGAGCGGCAGAATCCGGCTGTAAAGCGGGAATATGAAAGGAGAGAAACGATATGGGATTATTCGGTAAGAAGAAAGAAGACAAATCGGCTCAAGGTAAATCGGTACAGAAAACCGGGCAGAACACGGAACAAGAGCTGGCAGAAAAGCAGACAGGAGAGGAACAAGGACAAAACGAAAGGAAGGTATACATCCGAGGCGCCGGAGGAACCATCGTCACGAAGTCCATCCTGGACGGCACATCAAAGCTGAAATGGCTGTTCCGCCAGGAGGGCGGACATGGGAACGGATGGGTGGCATTCGGGGACAGGGACAGCCAGGAATACGTGGATGACGCCAACAACATGGCGATTGTGGATTTCAATACCCTGGCAAACATAGAGCCCACAGTGGTGAATGTGTTCTACATGCCCATGGGCAGCGACCTGGAATTCCGCTGCGACAAAACGGGGAAATATTTCGTGGACACAAGGACGGGGAAGGAAATCCGGGAGCCGGTGAAGCATCCGGCTCAGATCGCCTTTGAGAAGAACCTGAAATTCCTGAACCAGGATACCTACCCGCCAGCTTTTTTCCAGAGCCTGTTTACGGAAAGCCCGAAAATCAAGGTAGTCCGGGCGGGAGAAGCGGACTTCCCAACAGGGGAGGTGGTGCTGGCAGACCCCATTGCCTATCTGGGCAGCCAGTACGAAACAGTCCTGGACAGGAAGATTCCGGCCGGGAGCTACCCCGTGGAGCTGTCGGTGTGCCTTTCCCGGATTGCAGGCCTCAGAATCGCTGCCGCAAGGCTTCCGGTCAGCCCTCAGGCGGCTGTCCGGTATGAGATTGCCATGCCCAAAGGAAAGGAACCGGAAGATTTGGGAAAGCCGGGTATCTTTACCTTTTTCGGCGTGGATACGGGGCTTGCCTGTATTGCGGACGGGAAGGTCTCGGAGGAGAACCGTCTGTTCTTTGAAAAGTGGGAAAAAGAGAATCCGGGAAAGAACAAGTATACAGACTATTTTGCAGCCCTTTTCCAGGAAAGCTTCCAGGCGAATCCGGAATTCCAGAACCAGGGCGGGAGCTTTCTGGAGTGGCGGCTGCCGGGGAGCGGCTTAAGGACAGTCCTGTTTTCCAGCGGCATGGGGGACGGCATCTACAGCGGCTACTGGGGGCTGGACGCAGAGGGGGAGATTGCCTGTCTGGTGGTGCTTTTCCTGAATCCGGCGTATTTCTGAGGGGAGACCATTCGGCTGTAAACCGAAGGATTGTTGGTTCGATCCCTACTCGGGGAGTTTGAAAAGCTTGTAAACATCAAGGTTTGTGGTGATAAGGAAGTAATTTCAGATTAGGAGGGATTACCCTATGAGGATAAGGCCATATATAGAGAGCAGAGATTATGAATATATAGAAAAATGGGTTGATAATGAAAAAATTCATGCCTTGTGGTGTGCTAACTTAATTCCATATCCGGTTACAAAGGAAAATCTTCATGCTTTCTTAGAAAAAACTGCGATTGAATGAACAGACAGCGCGTATTTAGCAACGGAAACCAATGGAAAAGTCATAGGTTTTTCTGCTACGCTATCAATGTTAATGATGATACGGGATTTATTAAATTTGTTGTGGTTGACAATAATTTGCGGAGAAAAGGCTATGGAAAAGCAATGATTAAATTAGCTTTGAAATATGCTTTTGAAATAACAGGGGCTAAATTAGTCCAATTAAATGTATTCGATGAAAATACTGCGGCAAAGTATTGTTATGAAAAAGTTGGCTTTATTGAGGAAAGTATAACCCAAAATGTATTTACCTATAAAAATGAATTATGGAGTAGATGTCACATGGTGGCAACAAAATAGAAGTTGCTCTTTAAAAGAAAAAAGCCATCGTTCAGTAGATACATATTTTGAACCATCTGCTATGGACAGCTGCTTTGAAAAGCAAGACAAGCCGACGGCATTTCTTGCGTTTATAACGTAACAATATAAAAAAGTTGTTAATTTCGTAAATCCTGCTATAATAAAGATATGGTCACTTGATGTGAAAAATTGTAGGCAGAGAGGGGAATTATGGCAATAGAAAATTTAATTGAAAATGTGGATAGTCAGATTATAAAAATTAGAACAAAAAGTTTAGATGTTTCATTTAATGAATTGTACGATATGTATAAAAATAAGGAATTGACAATTTCACCAGATTATCAAAGACTCTTTAGATGGGAAGAAGAAAAGCAATCACGTTTTGTAGAGTCATTAATCTTAGAAATGCCTGTTCCACCGATTTTTGTTA
>OFGA01001830.1_pt1 | contig 14051 bp, 12 predicted proteins | sample 1521471 | NCBI WGS metagenome assembly OFGA01 (sample SAMEA3504086, study PRJEB24116) | mouse gut metagenome | biome: mouse gut; feature: mouse-associated habitat; material: faeces | place: Denmark | collected 2011
ATGGGAAAGGGCTGGCAGCGGCAGCCAGTAAAATGGCATTCGGCAACAAACTAGGCGTTACCATAAATACAGCATTGAGTACGGAAAGCCTGTTTGCGTCTGGATTTGGCAATATATTAGCAGAAGCACCAGCAGGGAAAGAGAAAGAAATATACAGCGCCTTTGAAGAAGCAGGCCTTGCGGAATTTGTATCCGAGACAGGTGAAGTAAACGGCACACAGGAATTTATCTACAAAGACATGCGCCTTTCTATGGACGAAGCTCTTACGGCATGGACGGGCACGCTTGAAGGTATATTCCCGACACGCACTTCGGATCAAAAAGACATTGTAGGCACAAAGGTTTATCAAGGCGGAAAGGTATATGTCTGCAAGCACAAGGTAGCAAAGCCGACGGTATTTATCCCTGTATTCCCAGGGACAAACTGTGAGTATGACAGCGCGAGGGCATTTGAAGCGGCAGGGGCCAATGTTGTGACAAAGGTCTTTCGTAACCTAAACGCGCAGGATATCCGCGACTCTGTAGATTTTTTTGAAAAAGCAGTATCGGAAGCACAGATCATTATGTTTCCGGGCGGTTTTTCGGCAGGGGACGAGCCAGAGGGCTCGGCAAAATTTTTCGCAACGGCATTCCGCAATGCGAAACTGGCCGAAGCTGTCAGCCGCCTGTTAAAAGAGCGTGACGGGCTGATGTTGGGCATCTGTAACGGCTTTCAGGCGCTAATTAAGCTCGGGCTTGTACCCCACGGGGAAATAACGGAACAGAAGGCAGATTCCCCCACTCTGACCTACAATACGATTGGACGGCATATTAGTAAGATGGTTTATACTAAAGTTGTGTCGGATAAATCACCGTGGCTGACAGGCGCAAAGACAGGGCAGGTTTACTGCAGCCCGACTTCTCATGGCGAAGGGCGTTTTGTCGCACCAAGGGAATGGATAGACAAGTTATTTGCCAATGGGCAGGTGGCGACACAGTATGTCAATGAAACAGGGCTGCCCACAATGGATGAAGAGTGGAACGTAAACGGATCGTACGCGGCAATTGAAGGGATTACCAGCCCTGACGGACGCGTGCTTGGAAAGATGGCGCATGTAGAACGGCGGGGAAGATCTGTTGCAATAAATATATACGGGGAACAGGATATGAAGTTATTTGAATCTGGCGTAAAATATTTTCAATAAGGATTTTTCATACACGCCCCAAGATAATAATACCGCGCAGCTTCCTGCGCGGTATTGTTCGTGTGAATACAAAATATGGGATAATTATGCCTTGCAGCGCTCCAGATAAACTGTTAAGGCATCTGCATCCGCTACAACCGTAACATCAGGATGCATTTGTAAAATAGATGCAGGAACTTCAGGCGTAACAGGCCCTAAAAATGCATCTGCCACGATTTGCGCTTTATTAGCGCCGCTGACAATGACAAGGATTTTCTTAGCTAGCATTATTGACTGGATCCCCATGGTATAAGCCTGTGTCGGAACATCGTCAATGGATGCAAAGAAACGGGAATTTGCTTCAATGGTACTCTGGGTCAAGTCTACACAATGTGTTCCCTTGGGGAACTCTGAAGCAGGCTCATTAAACCCAATATGCCCGTTTAACCCCATCCCAAGCAGCTGTAAATCAATACCGCCCAGCTCTTTAATAACCTCATCATGCCTGCTGCATGCTTTATCGCTGTCCGGCTCTGTCCCGTCTGGAACAAATGTCTTTGCCTTGTCAATATTGATATGGTCAAATAAATTAGTATTCATAAAATACCGGTAGCTCTGATCATTATCTGCCGTAAGCCCGCGGTATTCGTCTAAATTTACGGAAGAAACGTTGCTAAAATCCAAGTCCCCTTTTTTGTACCATTCAATTAGGTTTGCATAAGTGGATAACGGGGTTGATCCTGTCGCAAGCCCCAGTACGCAGTCCGGTTTTAAAATCACCTGCGCAGAAATAATATTTGCTGCCTTGCGGCTCATGTCTTCATAATCTTTTGCCTGAATCAGCTGCATAAAAAATCCTCCTGATATTATATTTTATAAATTAGCGCCCTGACGCCGCTGTTATATATAGTTATACACCTAAAAATCACCTGTTGTCAATATTTTACAACTTTTTCGTGAATTTTTATGAAACGGTTGTATGTTTTAAAAATATTTGTTATAGTAAAAGTTGCTTTCCAACTATAAATGAATAAGAAAGCGACAAAATAAGACAAAATTTTAAGGAGGTATTCACAAATGGCAAGATTTACATTACCGCGCGATTTATATCATGGCAAGGGTTCTTTAGAGGCATTAAAGTCGTTTTCCGGAAAAAAGGCAATGATTTGCGTGGGGGGCGGTTCTATGAAACGTTTCGGTTTTTTAGACCGCGCAGCAGAATATTTAAAAGAAGCAGGTATGCAAGTGGAGGTTTTTGAAGGCATTGAGCCGGATCCATCCGTAGAAACCGTAATGAAAGGCGCAGAAGCAATGGCCAAATTTGAACCTGACTGGATTATTGCAATGGGCGGAGGTTCTCCGATCGACGCGGCAAAAGCCATGTGGATCAAATACGAGTATCCGGATATTACGTTTGAAGATATGTGCAAAGTGTTCGGTATCCCGAAACTGAGGAAAAAGGCACAGTTCTGTGCAATTTCCTCCACATCCGGGACGGCGACCGAAGTGACGGCATTTTCCATAATCACGGACTACCAGAAAGGGGTTAAATATCCGATCGCAGACTTCGAGATCACACCGGATGTGGCGATTGTGGATCCGGATCTCGCGGAGACGATGCCGCAGAAACTGGTGGCGCACACCGGAATGGATGCGATGACCCATGCGGTGGAGGCCTATGTGTCCACGGCAAACTGTGATTTTACGGATCCGCTCGCACTGCATGCGATAAAGATGATTCAGAGCGACCTCGTGGCTTCATACAATGGCGATATGACCAGGAGGGCGTCCATGCACAACGCACAGTGTCTGGCCGGTATGGCGTTTTCAAATGCACTGCTCGGTATTGTGCACTCAATGGCGCACAAAACGGGGGCGGCGTTTGCGGACCACGGCGCACATATTATTCACGGCGCGGCGAACGCGATGTATCTTCCGAAAGTGATCGCATATAACGCGAAGGATGAGACCGCGAAAAAGCGCTACGGCGAGATCGCTGATTTTATGAAGCTGGGCGGCGGGACACCGGAAGAGAAGGTGGAACTTCTGATCGCATATCTGCGCAAAATGAACGACGATCTGAATATTCCACACTGTATTAAAAATTACAGCGCTGACAGCTATCCGGCGGAGCAGGGTTTTGTGCCGGAGGAAGTATTCCTTCAGAGGCTGCCTGAAATTGCCGCGAATGCACTTCTGGATGCCTGCACCGGCTCCAATCCGCGTCAGCCGGATCAGGAAGAAATGGAAAAACTGCTGAAATGCTGTTATTATGATACAGAAGTGGACTTCTGAGATTGTGAAAATAAGGGATAGTCTGTTTCTGAGTGGAAATAATATTTGTGGCAGATCATAGCCAGGGATACATAATACTGAATTGATACAGGCCTCCCGGAATATAGTTCCGGGAGGCCTGTATACGGTTCCGGTGCGTTTTTCAGTAATATATCCGGCATTTTTGTGTTTTACCGGTTTACCGGGCGTCGCCATCTTTTCCGGGTGTCCGTGCATTTGTGCCGGGATTCATGTGCGTGCGGCAGGATGAAGTGTTTTCAGGTTCCGGCAGCGTCTGTGCGGCAGGCGCCGCATCCGGAGGGGGTAGCCGCGCAGCCGCCGAGAGCGGTTTCGCGGAGTTCATACGGGATCCGTTTTCCCACCTGGTACATGGTATCGATCATCTCGTCGAGGGAGATCAGCTGGCGTATGCCGGAGAGAGCGGTCTCCGCGGCAGTCAGCGCGACAGCGACGCCGGAGGCATTACGGTTCTGGCAGGGATACTCGACGAGGCCTCTCACGGGATCGCAGACGAGACCGAGCAGATTCATCAGGACTGTGGAGGCGGCATCAAGGCTCTGTTGCGGTGTCCCGCCCATGAGTTCCACTGCTGCCGAGGCAGCCATCGCTGCTGCGACCCCGGTCTCCGCCTGACATCCGCCGACCGCTCCTGCCACGGTGGCGTTGCGCATTGCCAGATATCCGACTGCCCCTGCGTTAAAGAGAGCGTCGGTCACCTGTGCATCCGACAGACTATTGTCCTGCTGCAGGGCCAGAAGCAGTCCCGGAACAATCCCGGAAGCACCCGCGGTTGGCGCCGCCACAATGACGCCCATGGAGGCATTGACCTCAAGCACAGCCATTGCATAAGTGATTCCAAGGCTCAGGACATCACCGCAGATCGCACGGTGATTCCTGCGGTGGGCGCTCAGCTTTTCCGCTTCCCCGCCGATGAGTCCGCCCATTGATTTCACCGGTGATTTCAGGGCGGAGGAGACAGCCTGTTTCATAATTTCCAGGGCGCGCTCCATCCGGCGCACGGTCTGTTCCATGGAGACTTCCCCCAGGTCACATTCCCGCCGCTTCATCACATCTGAGATAAGCCACTGGTGATCCTGACACAGAGTAAGCAGTTCCTTTGCAGTTTTAAAATCAGTCATTTCCCGTTCCTCATTATCTTTCAGTCATTCTGGATGATCATTGCGTCCTGAACATTCGGGTTTGCCAGCAGCTGGTCTTTTAATCCGGCGGGAAGCCGGTCGTCCGATTCGACAATCGTGTAGGCATTATCCCCCTTTGTCTCCCGGAAAATGCGCATAAACGCAATGTTTATATTTTTCTCGCTGAGACACCGGGTGATGTGGGCTGCTACCCCGGGCTTGTCTTTCTGAATAATGATAATCGCGTTATACTCACCTGTAAAATCGATCTGTACATGATTGAGACGGACAATTTTTATTTTTCCGCCGCCGACGGACTCGCCCCTGACGGTGAGGGTGCTGCCGTTGTCACTGGTCATCCGGATATCCACCGTGTTCGGATGTATATCGGTCTCAGTGCTGTCCGGGGTAAAGGAAAATTCGATGCCGCGCTCCTCTGCAATCCGGAAAGAATCGCGGATCCGGATATCGTCCGTGGAAAATCCCATGATACCGCCCAGAAGGGCGCGGTCCGTTCCGTGCCCGCGGTATGTTCTGGCAAAGGAGCCGTAAAGTGTGAATTCCGCTTTTTTCAGTACCCCGCTGTTCATTTTCTGTGCAAGAAACGCGATAGCGCAGGCTCCGGCGGTGTGTGAGCTTGATGGCCCGACCATATTCGGGCCGATTACGTCGAATACGCTGATAAATGGCATCTCTGTCCTCCTGTGATTCTCTGAATATACCGAATATATCACAAAGTGAATAAAATTTCCATTTGAATTTCGAAAGGTTCTTTTGTCCGTCCGGCACGACTCCGGAAGCTGCGTGGATGAATAAGGAAAATTGCGCATGGGACAGCCGGGAAAATGATATATTGATAGAGAGAAAATAATTTTCCGGGTTTGAGAGTATGAAAAAAGAGATAAGGAACGGAATCTGCCTGCTTTTCTTTTTTGCCCTGATGTTTTTTTCAGGGCGGGGAGTGGCACAACTGCGGGTGGAGAAAACAATGGAGATTCTTTCGGTCAGGGCGGAGGCGGACAACTGGGGGCTGGGCTTCGGGGCGGAAGGGACACAGCCGACGGGAAATGTGTCCGCGGATGAGCTGAAAAAGTATGACGCCTATTATGTCGGGGGCCCGTCGGAAAAGGTATTGTACCTGACTTTTGACTGCGGATATGAAAACGGCAATACTGAGCCGATTCTGGACGCGCTGAAAAAACATGGCGCGCCCGCAACTTTTTTTGTCGTCGGTCATTTTCTGGAGAGTGCGCCGGAGATCGCAAAGCGGATGATTGCCGACGGTCACACCGTGGGAAATCATACATATCACCATCCCGACATGTCCGCCATTTCAGACGCCGCCTCGTTTCAGAAGGAAATGGACGACGTGGCCACCCTTTTTCAGGCGCTCACGGGACAGGAGATGGCGAAATATTACCGCCCGCCGCAGGGAAAATACAATACGCAGAACCTTTCGATGGCAAAAGAGCTCGGTTACAGCACATTTTTCTGGAGCCTGGCCTATGTGGACTGGAATGTTGATAAACAGCCATCAAAAGAGCAGGCATTTGATAAGCTTCTGACACGCGTGCATCCGGGGGCGATTGTGCTTTTGCACAGTACCTCAGAGACCAACGGAAAGATTCTTGACGAACTTCTGACAAAATGGGAGGAGATGGGATATCAGTTCCGGCCGCTTGGCGATCTGGCGGGAAAGTAAAGCTGGTTTCAGATTCGCCCGGATATGGCCCTGCGTCCGCGAAAGATATCGGAAAAGATTCTGAACCGGTTTAAAAACCTGTATTGCAGCCGGAAGCCTGTTGTGATAAGATGATCTGCACGGAAACCGGATATACCGGTGAAATCGTGTGAAAAGTACTTCTAAAAGCTTATGTCAGATGACATTTGTCAGTTTTTCATTCGGATTTCAGATTCCGGCAGGCGAAATCATGGAGGCTGATATGCAGAACACAGAGAGAAAAAACGGGGATACTTTTTACAGGCAGATTTTTAAGCTGGTACTGCCGATTGTGATTCAGAACCTGCTGAGCGCCGCGGTCAGTTCAGCCGATGTGGTTATGTTAAATTATGTGGGGCAGTCATCCATATCGGCCGTATCGCTGGCATCGCAGTACGCTAATATACTTTTTATGGTGTTTTACGGACTTGGAACCGGAGCGACGATACTGTGTGCACAGTATCACGGAAAAGGGGATATGAAAGCGATTCAGGTTGTGGAGGGGATTGCCCTGCGGTTTTCCCTGTCCTTTTCGCTGGTGTTTGCGGGGATTGCCCTGCTATTTCCTCAGGGGATGATGCGCATTTTCACGGACGATGCGGAGCTGATCGGGATTGGTGCCTCCTATCTGCGTTTTATGAGCGTCAGCTACCTGTGCTGGGGTATCACGGAGGTCTATCTTGCAGTGCTCCGGAGCATCGGAAGGGTTGTGGTCAGCACAGCGATGAATGTGCTTGCATTTTCACTGAATGTGATTCTGAACGCAGTATTTATCTTCGGGCTTTTCGGCGCGCCAGAGCTCGGTGCGACAGGAGTGGCGATCGCGACGTCGCTCTCCAGACTCATCGAGCTTGCAGCCTGCTTTGTGGTGTCGTCCTTAAGCAGGGATATCAGGCTTGACTTCCGGTATCTGTTTGTGAAAAACAAACTGCTGTTTGCCGATTTTGTCCGTCTCTCCCTGCCGGCGCTCGGCAATGATATCAGCTGGAGCGTGGCATTTTCCATGTATTCCGTGATCATCGGGCATCTCGGAACGGACGCGGTGGCGGCGAACTCTTTTGTCATCGTGGTGCGCAATTTCGGGACAATCTTATGTTTCGGGATGGCGGGTGCAGGGGGGATCCTTCTTGGAAATATTATCGGTGAAAACCGCACTGAAGAAGCCCTGGAAGGCGCGAAAAAGCTTATGAAACTGACCGTGATTACCGGTGCAGCCGGTGGTCTGATCATTCTGGCGGCCACTCCGCTGGTGCTTAAGTACGCAGCGCTCTCGGAACAGGCGATGGAATATCTGAAATATATGCTGCTGATCAATACTTACTATGTAATGGGCGCTGCGGTCAATACCACGCTGATTGCCGGGGTCTTCCGCGCGGGAGGAGACAGCCGGTTCGGTTTTTTATGCGATACGATTGATATGTGGTGCTATGCGGTGCCGCTCGGATTTCTGGCTGCATTTGTATTCCGGCTTCCGGTGATGGCCGTATATTTTCTGCTCTGCACGGATGAATTTGTCAAATGGCCGTGGGTGCTGCGTCATTACCGGAGCGGAAAGTGGCTCAATAATATTACGCGGGACGATGTATTTGAGCGCGGGTGAGCCGCTCCATAAAAATCTTTCTGTGAATAACGATGCGGCACGGGGACGGCGGCACCTTTAAATATTTCGGAAAACGCTTGTCATTTTTCTGTTCCTGTGCTATAATCGACAGCGCAGAAAACACATGTGCTGACCGCCGTGCCGGTGCCGCAGGGTCGCTTCGGGGGGATGAGGCATATGGAAGAAAAACCATGGAGGTAAGGAAAATGAGTGTTATTTCAATGAAACAGTTACTGGAAGCAGGCGTTCATTTCGGTCATCTGACCAGGAGATGGAATCCAAAGATGGCTCCGTACATCTACACGGAGAGAAACGGTATCTATATCATCGACCTGCAGAAGTCTGTGGGCAAGGTGGACGAGGCCTACAAGGCGGTATCCGATATCGCTGCGGAGGGCGGAACGATTCTGTTCGTGGGAACGAAAAAGCAGGCACAGGATGCCATCAAAGCCGAGGCTGAGCGCTGTGGAATGTTTTATGTAAATGAGAGATGGCTTGGCGGTATGCTCACCAACTTCAAGACCATCCGCAGCCGTATCGCGAGACTCAAAGAGATCGAGAACATGGCGACGGACGGCACATTCGAGGTGCTGCCGAAGAAGGAAGTGATCGCGCTCCGCAAAGAGTGGGAGAAGCTTGAGAAAAACCTGGGCGGTATCAAAGAGATGAAGCGCATTCCGGATGCAATCTTTGTCGTGGATCCGAAAAAGGAAAGAATCTGCATCCAGGAAGCACATTCCCTTGGAATCACCCTGATCGGTATCGCGGATACCAACTGTGATCCGGAGGAGCTCGACTATGTGATCCCGGGAAATGATGACGCTATCCGCGCCGTGAAATTAATTGTATCCAAGATGGCAGACGCCGTGATCGAGGCAAACCAGGGTGTTGAGATGACCGCGGAGGAGGCAGAATCCGCAGAGGCAGACGCTGCAGAGGAAGCTTCGGGAGCAGCAGAGGCCTGAGGAAATTATACACGGGATGTTTCCCGCAGTCTGTGTCAGCACGGCGTACACAGATCTGAGATTACTGAAAATAGCCGTGCAGAAATGAGGAGAGAAATGGCGATAACAGCAGCTATGGTAAAAGAACTGCGCGAGCAGACCGGCGCAGGCATGATGGACTGTAAAAAAGCCTTAAATGAGACAAATGGCAATATGGAGGAGGCTGTCGAGTTCCTGAGAAAGAACGGACAGCTCAAGGCAGAAAAGAAGGCGGGCAGAATCGCGGCGGAAGGACTCTGCACAATTGTTGTGAAGGATGATCAGACCGCGGCGGTTGTGGAAGTCAATTCCGAGACGGACTTTGTCGCGAAAAATGAGACCTTCCGGGATTTCGTGAAAGCAGTGGCGGTGCAGGCGGTGAATTCCGGTGCAGCGGATGTCGATGCGCTTATGGAAGAGGCGTGGAACGAGGATCCGGGCAAGACTGTAAAGGATGCCCTGGTGGAAAAAGTCGCAGTGATCGGCGAGAACTTAAAGATCCGCAGATTCGAGAAAGTCGTCGCGGAGCACGGCTGTCTTGCCACCTATGTACATGGCGGCGGCCGCATTGGCGTCATCGTGGAGGCGGACACGGACGTGGTAAACGATGCTGTGAAGGAGGCGATGGTCAACATTGCCATGCAGATTGCAGCGTTAAATCCGGGCTATATCACCAGAGATCAGATCAGCGAGGAATACATTGCACATGAGAAAGAGATTCTCCTTGCGCAGATTATGAATGACCCGAAAGAGTCCAAGAAGCCGGAGAAGGTTATCAACGGCATGATCGAGGGACGTGTCAGCAAGGAGCTTAAAGAAATCTGTCTTATGGATCAGGTCTATGTCAAAGCTGTGGATGGAAAACAGACTGTTGCGAAGTACCTCGACGAGGTGTCGAAGGCGGCAGGCTGCACAGTGAAAGTGAAAAAGTTCGTCCGGTTTGAGACAGGAGAAGGACTTGAGAAGAAGCAGGAGGATTTTGCGGCGGAGGTTGCGGCGCAGATGAATCAGTAAACTTCTGAATGAAATTGATTTACGAACCCCTGAAAATCCCATGAAATGGGCATTTTCAGGGGTTTTTTGCGTTCTTGGGAGAGGTTCATAACTTATCGTAAATTACCGTATTTTGAGTGCCGATTTGGGGGATTTTTGGGGGAAGAGTTGGGGGAAAGGGTATCCCCCAAATGGTGTGTGAAAGTTTGCCTCGTTCTTTTGGGAAAAGGGGAGAAGTTTGCTTGGTGTTTCTGGCCGGGAATTTTCGTAGATTTCCCCCAAATGGCGTTGGGAGTTATAAGTTGCCATATCTTATCAGAAAGGGATTAGGGGAATGCTGGAAATTGCTGGTTGATGGAGGGGGAGGATTGAATTATAATGATTATATTATTCATTATAAGAATAATGATGTGTATAAGTTTAAAGGTAAAATAAAAGAATAGGTTTACATTTTTTAATATATTGGAATAAGTAAAAATGGAAGGAAAAAGGATGGCAAGTAAAAATAAGTTTGAAATCGTGAATGGAAATGTTCATATATCAAGAGAAGAATGGAAACAAATAGCAGAAGTTACCTATCGGGAAGATTACTATGAAGAATTGACAAGTGTTACTTGGACAGCAACGAATGGTTATATTAAAAATGCAAAATTTGGATTGTTGCATAGATATATGATGCAGAAATGGTATGGAAATGAGGTTTTCGATGAAATGACAAAAAGAGGTTGGGTTGTAGATCACATGAATAACAATGGCTATGATTGCCGAATTTGTAATTTAGAATTTTTACCATCACGTCATAATGTAGCTAAAGGTCAAATATTAGATGTGGAAGCAGAGGAAATGAGACTTCATATTGCACTGAATATATTTAAAGATTTTACAACAGGCTTATATCAAATTTCAATCGGATTTAACGATAATATTTACTTTTATAATGCTGAAACAAAGGAAAATCAGTTGATAAATACATTGTATTTATTATATGACTGCGATTATAAACAAGTGATATATGATGCCGAAGAAATATTGTTAAAATACCAGACAGAAAAGAAATTTGGATTAGGAAAATTAAACTTTATTGATTATAGGTGTGAGTTTCCACCCAAAATAGAGTTTACAGAACGGGAGTTAGATGAAATTGTCAATGGAGATAGGTGTTTTATTGAACGAGACGGAGAAATTTATTTTGTGCCAGGGAAAAATAACTGGATACTTTCGGCTCATTATGAAGAAGGATGGAAACCTTCTTTATGATAGGTTATGTTTTCTGTAATATAAGCACGATTTGTCTATGCCTAGTAAATGTGGTCGTATTATTTTTATGGTGTAGTAAGATGGACGATTTATCTAATTTAAAGTACAAAAGGACGTTTTTGAAAAGAGGAAAAAGATGCAGGTACATGGTAAAATAATACTGGGATTTCCATTTGGAGATAAAGAAATCAAACAGCATTGTTGTGATTTTTATCTTAGTGATGACAGTCATAATTTCATAATTGATATTGATGAGTATCCAATAGAAAAAGCTTTTGAATTACTGTGTAGCAATGAGTCGATATACGAGGACTGTTTATTTTGTTATGATGAAAATGGTAATGCTTTTACGATTTATGAGTGTTATATAAAGCCAATGCAGATTCCTGTTAAACAAATGAAAATCATATGGAGGAGATGTCTATGGGGGTATCATATTAAAAATTTTAAAGATGAAAAGATAATTTCTGCAAAATATGTTGTGCAAACAGATGAAAAAAGATATCCATTTCATATGTTTGTTGGAAAAAATGAGTTTGAAGTGCTGGATGGTAAAGTAAGCATTGGTACAGATTGGAATCAGAATGATTCTAAATTTGAAGGAGTTGCTATTTCTATTTCTTCTCTAAAGGATGGGTTATTGATTAGTGAAGTGGAGAAAATTGTTCTAAGAATGTTGGAAATCTTTTTCCTGCAGATAGGCTTTTTCCCAAAAGTTGAAAAGCGTAAAATGGTAACAGAAGAGAAGAAAACTTTTTATTTTATGGAAGATTTCGTGGCTTATGGAAAAACGACAAAGAGAAATATTAATCTGGATTATGTTTTATATACAAAAAGAAATTTTGATTTCTCAATGGTTTATGATAATTGGTGGAAGTTAAGAGAGAAAGAAGTAGTTACATTTAATCTCTTTTCGTATTTGACTACTGATAATTCACCTGTGATGGAAGTTCCAATAGCAACCTGTATCCAATGTTTAGAAGGATACTTTCGTATTCATCATACAGAGGAAATGCTTAGATTTTCAAAAGCAGCAAAAAATCAGATTAAAAAGGAAGCATTAAAAGCATTGAATTCTTCAGATAACTTGAAAGAGATTTGTGAAAAAAATGGTATTGAATATGAAAATATAAGAGAAACTTTCGGCAGAATGTTCGGTCATATAAATGAATACAGTTTGCGGGAAATTTTGCAATATGCAATTGTAAGATGTGATTCTACGAAAATGCTTTTCTGGTATGAGAGAGAAACAGAGGTAAATGAGCAGATGTATATAATTGATTTATTTATCCAGAAAGCAACAGGGCATAGAAATTGGCTATCACACTTAACTGAGCAATCTAAGCGTTTTACATATGATGAGATAAAATTGGCAGATGAAAAATTAAGGATGCTATTCAGATTGACACTATTATATGATATAGGAGTTGAGGTTACAGACACTTCTCTAGACAAAATAGTTCAGAGAATTAATCAGTGGTATCAGAGCAATAAATTAGTATGAATACAGGGCGAAACTGACTTGATAAAAAGAGAAGATTGGTCAAGTGAAAATAATTGAGGGAGAAAGGAATTTGATACATTATGAAAAGAGGGTTTACTCATTATTATTATTTAATATCATGTCCATCGGATGTGCAGGAAGAATTAGAAATTGTTCTTAATGTCATAGATGAAATTAATATGACAGTTGGAGAGGATAATGGAATTAATATAAAGTGTCTTTATTGGAAAAATAACGCAAGACCTAGTTCTGGTGAGAATGGACAAAATATAATTAATAAGCAATTATTGAGTAGAGCAGATGGCGTTATAGCGTTATTTTGGACTAAATTTGGAACTCCAACCGAAGAGTATGGTTCTGGCACAGAAGAAGAAATTGAAAAATCTATTTTACAAGGAAAAAATGTAATGTTATATTTCTCTAATAAGCCAATTAACCCAGATAAAATTGATTATCAACAATATGTACGTGTTATAGAATTTAAAAAGAGGTATTCAGGACTTTTTGCTGAATATAATACATTGGATGATTTTAGACAAAAATTAAATAGGCATATATTAGATTTGATGTCTAAACTAATTGAGAAAGAAGCAATTTTATCTCAACATGTAGTTGAACAAGATATGAGTTTGACAGAAATTATGGAGTGTGGATGGTTTATACGTCGATTTCTTCTTGAATTGCCTGTAAATCAAGAATCAATATCTGTTTTTCAAGAGCGTATTGATAAAGTAGTGCAGTTGGCTAATAGATTTGAGTTATTAAATGATAGGGATTTGAATTTGATTCTTTCTAGCAAGATTAAGACAGGACATAAGGGAGTTCATTCATTAAGTACTGAGGATATTGAAGAAAGTCGAAAAATTCTTGATAATGTTGAAATATCATTGATGAAAAAACTGAAAAATAGAGAAAATGCTTCTTTTCAGTTAGGACGATGTCTAGGTCATATTCTAATGCTGACAGAGGTTATTTGGTCAGATAATAAGAATTTTAATGTATCAGATTTTCATAATAGATATCAGGGTGCTTTTGATGATTTTATTAATAGAGCAAAAATTGCCGCAGCGGTTTTAAACAAGGATATTGAGCAAATTATAAATTCTGTTGAACAAATATATTCCGATGGAGAAAAAACTTGTGAGTCAGCAATGAATGCTTTACGATTATCCGCAGAAAAGATTACAACAATTTTACCCCTCCTTAGTGATATTAATTAAAATAAAAATATAACAGTATACATAGCCGATTGATTTTCAAAACGAGAATCAGTCGGTTTTTTTATTGCCCAAAACCCATACATAGCCATTCTGCTTTATACAGAGTGGCTATTAAATTTTTCAGGAAAGGAGGTAAACCGTGATGTCTAAATGTAAGGTAATCGCCCTTGCAAACCA
>OFGA01001832.1_pt1 | contig 14034 bp, 12 predicted proteins | sample 1521471 | NCBI WGS metagenome assembly OFGA01 (sample SAMEA3504086, study PRJEB24116) | mouse gut metagenome | biome: mouse gut; feature: mouse-associated habitat; material: faeces | place: Denmark | collected 2011
CGCCGCCCGCAGGCCGTCAAACTCCAGCCACACATATTTCCAGGGGTCCTCCTGATTGGCAGCGTAGGTGGCAACCTGCCCGGGAAAAATCAGAAACCCCTCCCCCTCCCGCAGCTCATACTTTCGGGTTACCCCCTCCAGATCGTCGGAATCCAGACTGCCCTGCCCGGAGATTACATAGTGAAACAGGTAGTGGTTCCGCACAAAGGGGCCAAAGGAGTGCAGAGGGGCGCACTGCTCCCAGCCGTATTGATACAGCCGCAGGTCCATAAAATTCTCGTTGGGAAAGAGGGAAAACGAATATTCATCCATCCACGGGACACCTCCTTTCAAGCCTCGCCCGGCTTTTCACGCAGCGCATTTCCCCAAAACGCTGTTCACGGAATGGCATTATATACCAGTGTTCGCGGATATTATATCACAGTATTTTGAAAAAGCAACAAAAAATCTATCAAAATACCGTAAAATCTTTGAAGTCACCCAAAAAGTCAGACAAAATGCCGGCGCAGGGATTGTGCAGGCGGCCAAAGCGGTATGCCGCCCGGAAAAACAACAGGACCTGAGCACAGTGTTGCTGTACTCAGGTCCTGTCTTATTCTGGCAGCCGGAGAAGGATTCGAACCCTCACAAACAGAGTCAGAGTCTGTCGTGCTACCCTTACACAATCCGGCTATCATTCCCACTCCTGTCAGAAGCAAGTGTTATTATAGCAAATAATCAGAAAATGTCAAGGGGCATTTTCAACTTTTTTCGAAACGAAAATGCCAAGGGTTAATACGGAAATCCCCACTTAGCGTACCTTCCATAAAGGATGCTACATGGGTATTCATTTACCCACCACCGGACCGCCGGCGTGTCGGCCGCCGTTATCCCGGTGCAATCCCCCCTGGAGCTTTTCATCAAATCATTCGGTCTGCTTCACCGTCTTTATGGTGGCAGTGTTCTCGTCTCGCTCCACAAGGATGTGGCATACATTAGCGAAGGTTCGATCAAGGGGCCGGAAGCATGTTTTGGTTGGCCAAGAACTTGACGATAGTTTCCTGAACAGGGTGTGCGTTCCTACTTTTGCTTTTTCGCCTTGGGTGTGGTATGCTGTTATTGATTAAACTCATAATCTCACCATAAACTACATCATCTGGTGGAAAATTGCTTTCTATCCCTGAAGCGCTGGAGAGGTATTGCCACTTGCTATGCCAAGATATCAGATGCTTTTTCGCTGCGGTACTCGCCCATTGTATCGCTATTTGAGCTGCCATCCGGCTTGACTCGGGCAGACACTATTTAGGAGGGTGCGGTCAGAACCATGGAATTGCTGCAATTAAGATATTTTAAACTCACCGCGGAAAGCCAGCAAATAACCCGTACAGCAAGTAAACTGAATATTTCCCAGTCTTCTCTTAGTAAAACGATTAAAAGTTTGGAAACTGAATTGGGTGTGCCACTATTCAGACGAGAAGGCAGAAGCATACGTCTGAATGAAAATGGGCAGGAATTTTTAAAATATGTCAATCAAGCGTTAGAGGCACTGGAGAGTGGGAAAAAAGCGCTTATAGATCGAAACCAAATTGATTACCCTGATTTGATTCTCCATGTACAGGCAGGGATTTCTGCACTGCCTAATTTAATTGGCGGGTTTATGAAAAAATATCCAGGAATTCATGTTATCATAAGCAAAAAACAGTACTGTGAGTTTGATAAAGCAAAGAGAAGCTGTGACCTGACAATCAGTCTGCCGATGACGGATGCTGTAAACGACAAATTCAGCATTACTATTTTTGAAGAAGATATGATGATGGCCTTTTCCAAAAACCACTGGGCTGCTGGATATTCTAACATCGCACTATCCCAGCTCAGAAATGAAAGATTTATTTCCTTTACCAAAGCGGCAGTCTACCGGTATGATACAGAGCGTTTCTGTCAAAAGGCCGGTTTTGCACCCGATATTGTTTTGGAGTGCTACGATTGGGTAACGCTTTGCAGGTTTGTAGAAATTGGCATGGGAATTGCGTTTGTTCCGCAATATACATGGTCTGATTATGCCAATAATAGGCTGGCTTTGGTTCCGATCAGTTCTCCACATTGTACACGGCGCATTAATCTGTCATGGTCGGACGGAGGCTATCTGTCAGAATCGGCGCTGCTGTTCCGTGATTATGCAATTGAGTATATTGAATCGTATGTAAAAAATAAAATAATATAGGCGCCATAGTCAAACGCTAAAGCTGTTTCCTTTATAAATCAAGGAAACAGCTTTATAACTTTGAATCAATAAGCATAGGAATAATCATATATTTTACATCATTAGGATTCCTGAGTATAATATAAATAGAAGGTCAAACTGTACCTTTAGAAAAAAATAGGAGGTTATCACGTTATGAAAAAGACGAAAAGAGGTTCTCTCATTGCGTTTGCCATAGCATTGGCAATGGTAGCATCTGGCTGCGCTGGAGGGAATGCCGGTTCTAAATCTTCTGGAACAAATTCCTCGCAATCCGGCAGTGGTGCAGCATCTGCCTCCCAAAGCAATTCCGCAGCTTGGAAGCCAACGTCCAGCTTTAAGGCGTTTATTGGCTATGGGGCAGGTGGAAGCACAGATAATGTGGTACGTCCATTATTTACCGCCTTTGAAAAGATAGCCGGCCAAAATGTGACAGTTGAAAACCTTTCCGGGGCTTCTGGCTCAATCTCATTCGCAAATGCTTGCGAGGCTGCCGCTGATGGCTACAACTTGATTGTCAGCGCCGAAGCTGCGTGCCTATATGATGCCTATGAAGTAATCGATTACTGCATCAAAGATGTACAGCCTCTGCTGATTGTTGGGTCAATGGATAACACGCTATATGTTCGTGCAGACAGTCCGTATCAGACGGTCAAGGAGCTGTTCGATGCAGAATTAGCCAATCCCGGTTCTATTTTGAAGACAGCATCCGGCACCATGGGGGTGAATGCCACCCTGTCGGCTGTGTTTAAACACTTGCTCGGCGTTGACTTTAAAGCTTACACCGCAGACAGCGGCACCAGCGCAATTGTAACAGTTCTTGGCGGATTTGCCGATTGGGGCATCAGCTCTTTGGGAAGTCTAGAGGATTATGTGGAAAACGGAGATGTCAGAGAGCTTTGCACCCTCACTACAGAACGCATTGATGAAAATGTTCCGGCCATCACAGAGTTTTATCCGGAGATGGCGCCGTATCTGCCGTTGGACCCCTTCTATACGATTAGTGTTTCCAAAGACTGCCCCCCAGAGGTTGTTTCCTATTTAAGCGAAACGCTGAAACAGGCTTGGGAAACCCCTAATTACCAAGACGCTATGGAAGCATACAATATCCAGCTCCTGGGCCTTAGCGGAAGCGATGCAGACCAATATATTGAAGACTGGAGGCAGTCCGCTTTCTCCTCCTTGGGAGGCGCGGGCGACATTAGTGTAGAAAAAATTGAGTCGCTGGGCTATACGGTTGGGTAAAGCCGCCCTCTATAGCTGCAAGGAGAATCAATATGAATATGAATGATGACATTAAGAAAAATGAAGCCTCCATGGCAGATAGGGAAATGGCGGATGACCCCAAAAAAGTATTGGCTCCAGGGGCCAGGATTTTTAGTGTGGTGCTGTTTGTCTTTGCTTTATTCTTTTTTGCACAGTCTCTAACAATTTATCTTGCAAATCCCGGTCTGTCGGGCCCGGGTATTTTCCCCTTAGTCATCAGCGGCGGAATGATGATATTGGTTGTAATCGACTTCATAAAAGACCTGAAAAAGCCGTCAGAAAATACGAAGCGGGCAGTTTATGATCAACTGAAAGCGGTTCGAGCGTATATCGTACCGAAAGAAACCGTAGTCTTTCTTGCAATTTCGGTTGCCTACTACCTTCTCCTGCAATTGGGAGTGCCTTTCCTGCTGGCGTCCCTGTTCTTCCTTATGGGGGGCATGTGTTATCTGATTCCTCACAGTGTGAAGAAAAATGCGTTGTACTCCGTGGCTTTACTGGCAGCCGTCTATATCATATTTACGCAGATATTTAAAATTCGACTGCCGTAGAAAAGGGGGAAAAGTATGATAGAGAACTTATTGTACCCGTTGATGAACCCCAGTATGCTGTTTGCGGTGACCTTGGGAACATTAGCCGGCGTCTATGTTGGCGCAATCCCCGGACTGACAGGTACGATGGCGGTGTCTCTGCTGGTATCGCTGACATTTAGTTGGTCGACCAATGTGGCGTTGGGCGCTTTGATTGGCGTCTATGTAGGCGTGGTCTTTGGCGGCTCACGGAGCGCGATTTTGTTAAACATCCCAGGCGCTCCCGCAGCGGTAGCTGATGTGTTTGATGGATATCCGCTTGCAAAAAAAGGGAAAGCGGCCTATGCGATGGGCGTGGCAACCACAGAATCTGTAGTAGGGACGGTCGTTGGCGTAGCGGCGCTGATTTTCACCACACCCATTGTGAGCAAGGTAGCGCTGAACTTTAGCCCTGTTGACTATTTCCTGCTGGCCATCATGGGTGTGCTGATGATAGGCGCACTGGGGCGGGGTTCCATGATTAAGGGGCTGATTGCTGCCTGCATCGGCACCATTTTGGGTCGGATTGGGCAGGACGCCTTTACTGGGATTATGCGCTTTACCTTTGGGTCCCGTTCATTGATGGCAGGCATACCTTCAGTGGTTGCCATGATCGGCCTCTATGGCTTTGCTGAGGCCCTGTCACAGGTTTCCAGCAAAGACGGCTTTGTGGTTAAGCAGGACTGCTCCCGCATCGCCCCTGAACTCAAAACGGTATATAAGCATATGCCATTGGCGTTGAGGTGCTCAGTAATTGGCACAATTATTGGCGCCCTGCCTGGTTCCGGCGGTACAATTGCGTCGTTGTTGGCATATCAGCACGCGGAAAATTCCACCAAGAATCCAGAAGTGCCTTTTGGCGAAGGGGCAATTGAAGGGATCGTGGCTCCGGAGAGCTCCAACAATGCGGCCGTGGCAGGCGCTTTTATCCCTATGTTGACCTTAGGCGTTCCAGGGGATGGAATCACCGCAATTATTATGAGCGCGCTCATTGTTCATGGTATGAATCCGGGCCCTCTATTGATGACAAAATCTCCTGATGTATTTTATATAACCTGCGCGTTGCTCTTAATTGCAGGCTTCCTGCTGCTCCCCTTCGGCCTAACAGGCATTAAGGTCTTTGCTAAATTTGTGGAGATTCCCAAAGGCCGGCTTTTTCCCATGATTGTTATTTTAGGTGTGACCGGCGCTTATGTCAGCAATAATCTTCTTTTGCATATTGCGTGGATGATGGCCTTTGGCATTATGGGATATTTGCTGAAAAAATATGATTTCCCCGCGTCTCCGCTGACCCTTGGCATTGTTATGGGGAGCCTGCTGGAAGATAACTGGCGGAATGCATTTCTCACATTCAACGGAGTGGGCGGAATTGTACAGAGTATTTTTACTCGGCCAATTACCTTTATTCTATTTTTAGTTGTGATATGGACTCTGGTAAATAAGACAAGATCGTATCTGGCGGCGGTGGCAGTAATTAAGGGTTCTTTCCGGAAGCTCTTTTCCGGAGTCAAACAATAATTAAAGCAAGGAGTGTAAGGCAATGACAGAAGATAAAATGGTAATGCTCTTAAACGCATTTCATGAGGGACAGTCGGAAGCAGTGGTCTTAGGAAATCCCGAGCTGCGATACGAGTATACAAATGAAGACGGCACGAAGGGGACCTTTGGATCTGTCCGCAAGGTGTTCCGCGTGATCAACAAAGAATTAACGGGTTCGGAAAAATTTGTTGTTGGCATTGCTGTCTTCGCCCCGGGAGAAGGGGGCCCGGTGCATGTGCATGAAAACGCGGAGGAGTTCAGCTACATTATTTCAGGCGGCGGCGTCCAACTGGATAAAGATAATCGGATTTGTGGCTATTACAAAAAAGGCGACTTCAAGTTTGTTCCCAGAGGCGCATACCACGGCGGCTTCTGCACTTCGGACGAGCCCATGGTCCAGCTGTTTTGTTATTCAACGGGCGGTGAACTTCCAACAAAATAAAGGGGTAGTTCATTGCAAGTATTGCGGACAAAATAGTCTGGGTGCCGCTTGGGCATATGGACATGTTTCAAACAAGCCTTAGCAGCGAAAAGTTTTGACGCCAGGCAAATACAATTTTCGGTCTAAATTTGTGCCTGTAGGCATTGCTATGAACGAATTGTGTGCTTGACGGACGGCTGCGTCAAGCACACAATTCCTTTTTGTCTTTCGACATGATTGCGGAAAGAAAGGGTAAATTATGAGATATGACTTTACATCTATTTTGGACCGGACAGGGAAAGACGCCAAGGCGGTTGAACTGATTAATATTCCAAACGCGACGATTCAAGAGGGGTTTGACCGTATTCCCATGTGGATTGCAGACATGAGCTTCCCAACGGTTGACACAATTGTAGAGGAGCTGAAGGCCAGGGCCATGCACCCGGCCTATGGATATTTTCTGCCGACAGATGAATACTTTGAGAGCATCATTGGATGGCACCGCGGCCGAAAAGGAGTTTCAGATTTAAAACGCGAGTACATCGGCTATGAAAACAGTGTGTTGGGCGGCATGAATACTGCTTTAAAGGTTTTATGTTCGCCAGGAGATAATGTCTTGATTCATTCGCCCACCTATATTGGTTTTACCGCAGCCATTGAGAATAATGGATACCATATGGTGCGCTCTGATTTAAAATTGGATGAATCCAATATCTGGAGAATGGATTTTGAGGACATGGAACAAAAGATTGTGGAAAAGAAAATCCACACAGCGGTATTTTGTTCCCCGCATAATCCATGCGGACGCGTGTGGGAGCATGATGAGCTGGAAAAAATGATGAATCTCTTTAAAAAGTATAATGTTTATGTGATTTCTGATGAGATATGGTCTGATATATTGTTGGATCATCACCATCATATTCCATTGCAAAGCATATCAGAGGACGCAAAAAGCCGTGTAATCGCGCTATATGCACCATCAAAGACCTTTAATTTGGCCGGCCTTGTTGGCAGCTATCATATTATCTATGATGACTGGCTGCGCGGACGCGTAGAAAAAGAAGCTTCGCTGTCCCACTATAATATGATGAACGTCCTCTCTATGCACGCGCTGATTGGTGCTTATAAACGGGAGGGCTGCCAGTGGTGCGACGAGCTGTGCCAGGTGCTGACACACAATGTGGACTATGCATGCGATTTTATTCAGAAGCATTTTCATGGCGTAACGCTGTCCAAGCCCGAGGCGACTTATATGTTGTTCCTGAATTGCAGCGGTTGGTGCAAAGCGCATGGAAAAAGCTTTGATGAACTATTGAGGGCGGGCGTAGCAGTGGGGGTTATTTGGCAGGACGGACGCCGTTTCTTTGGTGAAAACTGTATCCGAATAAATTTGGCATTGCCATTTTCCAGGATGCAGGAGGCCCTTCAGCGTTTAGATCAATACGTGTTCAATGAAACAGCGGCAAATAAAGGAGGACTGTTGTGAAAAGAACGATTGCTATTCCCTATCACACGAAATCAATGGAACTTCATATAGACGAAGACAATCTTAAGGCAGTGATCGAAAGCTCCCCAGATACTGGTTCAGAAGCTTCTCCAGCAGAGATAGTGAGATCTGCGCTGCTGCATCCGACAGGTACGCCGCCATTAAGAGAGCTGGCAAAAGGGAAAAAAAGAATTACGATTGTTACCAGTGACCATACAAGGCCTATGCCAAGCAATATAACCATGCCGATACTTTTGGAGGAGATGAGGGCCGGAAATTCCGAAGCAGCCATCACGATTTTGATTGCCACAGGCCTGCATCGAAAGACAACTGAGGAGGAGCAGAGGCAGCGCTTTGGCAATGCCATTGTGGACACAGAGCGCATTGTTGTTAATGACGCGTTCTGCCAGAACGATTTTCAATTTATAGAGGCACTTCCTTCAGGCGCTGAGTTGTGGGTAAATAAAGAGGCGCTAAACTGCGATCTTCTGATTACTGAAGGTTTTATTGAGCCCCATTTTTTTGCTGGGTTTTCTGGGGGGAGGAAGAGCATCCTGCCTGGAATTTGTAATGCAGCTACAGTTAACGAAAATCATTCCTATGGAGCTATTGCAAGCCCCTACGCTATGGCGGGAGTGTTGTCAAACAATCCCATCCATATTGATATGCTTGCCGCAGCCAGGGCAGTCAATGTCCAGTTTATTTTAAACATAGCTTTGGATGATGAAAAACGAATTGCCGCAGCCTTTGCCGGCGACTTGGAAATGGCCCATGCAGCAGGGGTAAGCTATGTGGAAAAAGCCGCTCGGCAGCCTTGTGTAAAGGGCGATATTGTCATCACCTCCAATGGAGGGCATCCCCTTGACCAAAACCTCTATCAAAGCCCTAAAGCAGTGGCGGCGGCCGAGGCGTGCTGTCGAGAAGGCGGCATAATCATCATGTGCTGCTCTTGCGCCGACGGAATGGGCGGAGATAATTTTGAACGGTTGATGACCATGGGAACGGTGGACGAAATTGACCAATATTTGTCGTCCATACCAGCAAAGGAGACAATTGCAGAACAATGGTGTGCACAAATTTACGCTAGAATTTTGAAAAAAAGGAGGGTAATACTCACCACAGATTTTTTGGATCATGATCTTATTAGAAAAGCAAATATGATTCCCGCAGCCACTGTAGATGAAGCCCTTGAATTGGCCTATTCCATGATAGGCGCCGATGCTTCTGTGGTTGTGGTTCCCAACGGAGTATCTGTACTCATTGTGAAGGAGGAGTGCGGCTGATGGAAGAGCATGGAGCATTTAAACTCGCTTTAAAAGTAGACCCACTGGATAATGTAGCCACTTTATTTGCCAATAGTGTTTTAAATGGGATGCAGGTCGGAATTCAAGACAAGCAGGGCAAAACCCAGTATGTAACAGTGATTGGCGATATTCCCTACGGACATAAAATTGCAGTACAGGGGATTGACAAGGGGAGCCGTATTATAAAATATGGAGAATGCATTGGTGCAGCCAGCCGGGCAATACAGCAGGGAGAATATGTACATATTCATAATATGGAGGCGCTCAGAGGCCGGGGGGACTGGAAAGAGGGAAACACATGAACAGAACATTTATGGGGTATAGACGCCCGGATGGAAAAGTGGGCTCCAGGAACCTGGTTGCTGTAATTCCAAGCGTTATTTGCGCGAATGATGTTGCGCAGGCAATTTGCAGGCAAATCCAAGGCACTGTAGGTTATTTTCACCACCAGGGGTGCTGCCAGCTGCCGTTGGATTTGAAACGAGTGACAGAGGTGCTGATCAATCTGGGCAGAAGCGCGAATGTTGGGGCCGTACTGATTGTCAGCCTGGGCTGTGAAGGAACGGATACCGAAAGACTTTTGGAAGAGCTCCAAAAGACGGGCAAGCCAATAGAAATCATTCGGATACAAGAATTGGGTGGGACTTCAAGGGCAATCCAGGCAGGAATCGACGCGGCTCAGCGGCTTGTTATTGCAATTTCCGGGATGCAGAGAGAGCCAGCTGATATTTCTGAAGCAATTATGGCGATTAAATGCGGCGCATCTGACACTACTTCGGGAATGTCGTCAAATTGTACGATTGGCTATGTCGCAGATAAATTAGTGGATTTAGGAGGCACCGTAATTTTTGGAGAAACAACAGAATTTTTAGGTGGGGAGCATATTCTGGCCCGACGGGCTGCCGGCGGTGAGCACGGGCCTGTGGGGAAAAGGATATATGAAATTGTCAATCGGATGGAGGAGCGCGCAAAGGCTATCGGCGAAGATATGAGGGGCGGCCAGCCAACGCCTGGGAATATTGCCGGGGGGCTTTCCAGCATAGAAGAAAAAAGTTTGGGCGCAATTATGAAATCGGGGCATCGTTCCATTCAAGGCGTCTTAGAGTATCAAGACAGTGCAGATGGAAAAAAAGGCCTCTGGATTAAGGACGCCCCAGGCCGGGAACCTGAAATTTTAACTGGCATGGCTTGCTCAGGCGCGCAGGCAATGATGTTTTCTACAGGACGCGGCGCTCCACAAGGCTTTCCATCCATGCCTGTCATTAAAATCTGTGGAAATCCTGAAACCTATGAGCGGATGCAATATGACATGGATTTAAATGCCGGTGAAATTTTGCAGGGAAAACGGAGCATCGAAGAAGTAGGAGAGGAAGCTTTCCAGTTATTTTTGGAGGTTCTCTCAGGACGCTATACAAAAAATGAGGCCCTGTCATATTTTAGTTCCATTGATATCTATTGTTTAGGGCCAGTCATCTAAGGCTTGTTTGAAAAATATCAAAACCTTGCAAAAAAAGAAAAAAACGTAATTTTCGGCGGACGTCTTGGGCAATATAAGTATTACGACATGGATGATGTGATTGAGCAGGCTTTGCTTTGTGCAGAGCGGGAGCATTCATAAAACATACAGCTTCGGGGAATTCCGGGGAGCGTGGCAGAAACTGCTGTAAAAAATCAGGAAATGAGGTAGATATTGTGAAGAAAATTTTGGTAACCGGCTGCAACGGACAGCTTGGAAGGGCGATTAATAAGGTATATCAGCAGGAAGAAGTGGAATTTATCAATACGGATGTGGTAGAAGGAGAGGGAATCCGGGCTTTGGATATTACAAAGGTAGAAGAAGTCCTTGCCCTGGTGCGGCAAATCCGCCCGGATGTGATCATCAATTGCGCGGCCCACACCAATGTGGACAAGTGTGAGGAACAGTGGGATCTGGCATACCAGATCAATGCCATTGGAGCCCGGAATTTAAGCATCGGGGCCGCAGATGTGGGTGCAAAGCTGATGCATGTTTCCACCGACTATGTATTTGCAGGAGACGGAAGCCGTCCCTATACGGAATTTGACGATGTGGCGCCCAACAGCGCATACGGAAAGACAAAACTGGAAGGGGAACGGTTCGTACAACAGTTCGCGGACAAGTATTTTATCATACGGACGGCGTGGCTGTACGGGGATGGAAAGAATTTTGCAAAGACCATGCTGCGTCTGGCGGAAACCCATGACAAGGTCAGCGTAGTTTCGGATCAGTTCGGCAGCCCCACCAGCGCCATGGAGCTGGCCCGGATGATCCATGTTCTGGAGCCTACGGAGAATTACGGCTTATACCACGGGACCTGCGAGGGAAGCTGCAGCTGGGCGGATTTTGCCAGTGAGGTATTCCGTTTGGCAGGTAAGGATACGGAGGTGGAATATATCACCACGGAGGAATACCAGCGCAGGAATCCGGCATCGGCAAAGCGGCCCGCGTATTCGATTCTGGATAATTATATGATGCGCCTGACAAGCGATTACCGGATGGCGGACTGGCAGAAGGCGCTGGAAGAATACATGAAGGAAGCCACCGTAATCCTGATTTCCCACAGAATTACGACGCTCATGGGCGCAGACCGGATATTGGTCCTGAATCATGGACGCATCGAGGAAATCGGGACGCATCATGAATTAATCAAGAGTGGCGGGCTCTACCAGCAGATTTATGAGATACAGATGAGCCAGGATGACAGAAAGAAGATGGAGGTGTAAGAAATGGCGGCATATGAAGAACAAGATTACAATAAACCGTTCAGTTTCAAGGTCTGGGGAAAAATGCTGCCTTTTTTCAAGCCTTATAAGAAGTTTTTTGCGATTTCTCTTGGGTTAAATATTTTTCTTGCCGGAATAGACGTGGTAGTGCCTCTGTTCCAGAGCTACGCTATCGACCACTTTATTACCGTGGAAAGCCTTGCCGGGATTGGACGGTTTGCAGCGGCCTACGTGGCTGTCATCGTGATCCAGACGTTGTGCGTCTATTTTTCTGTCCGGGCGGCTACCACCATAGAGATGAACGTGGGAAAGGATTTAAAATGGGCGCAGTTTGAACATTTGCAGACGTTATCATTTTCTTATTATAATACGACTCCGGTAGGTTACATTCATGCCAGAGTCATGAGCGATACGTTGCGTATTGCGTCCATGGTCGCATGGGGGCTGGTGGATATGTTCTGGGCGCTGCTCTACGTGGTCAGCGTGTTCGTGATCATGTTTCTGCTGAATGTCCGGCTGGCGTTAGTGATCCTGCTGATCGTGCCGTGCACTGCAGTTCTGACGGTGTATGTTCAGAATAAGATCCTGCACTGGAACCGGAAAGTGAGGAAGATCAATTCCCAGATCACCAGTGCATACAATGAGGGAATAACAGGGGTCAGGACTTCTAAGAGCATGGGAATCGAGAAGGATAATGAAGAGGCATTTTTCCGGCGGACAGCCGATATGCAGCGTGCGGCAGGACGGTCCGCGAAGCTGAATGCGATCTATATACCGACAATCCTGCTGTTTAGTTCCGTTGCTGCGGCGATCGTTCTTGCACAGGGGGGATATATGGTCAAAGAGGATATCATGCGGCTTGGAACGTTATCGGTATTCATATCCTATGCGGTGATCATCTTTGAGCCGATCCAGCAGTTGGCGAGGCTGTTGGCTGAGCTGATCTCCTGTCAGGCGAATATCGAACGGGTGATGGATCTGTTGGAGCAGGAGCCGAATGTGGTGGACAAGGCAGAGGTTATTAAGAAATACGGGGATGCCTTCCATCCGAAGAAGGAGAATTGGGAGAAGATAAAGGGGGATATTGTGTTCGAGGATGTTTCCTTTCGATATCCAGACGGCAAAGAATTTGTGCTGGAGCATTTCAGTCTCCATGTGCCTGCGGGTATGAATGTGGCGATTGTTGGTGAGACAGGAGCGGGTAAGTCAACCCTTGTGAATCTTGTGGGGCGTTTCTTTGAGCCGACCTATGGCCGTATCCTGATTGACGGAGTGGATTATCGGGAACGTTCCCAGTTGTGGCTTCACAGTCAGATTGGATATGTACTTCAGAATCCCCATCTGTTTTCAGGGACAGTGCGGGAAAATATCCGGTATGGGCGTCTGGATGCAACGGATGAAGAGATTGAGGAAGCAGCGAGGAATGTATCGGCAGACGAGGTGGTGATGAAGCTTGAGAAGGGATATGACAGCGATGTGGGAGAGAGCGGCGGAAGGCTTTCTACCGGAGAAAAGCAGTTGATTTCATTTGCAAGGGCAATCCTGGCGAACCCGTCAATCTTTGTGCTGGATGAGGCCACCTCCTCTATTGATACCCATACAGAACAGTTGCTTCAGCAGGCAACAGGGCGGCTCCTTCGGGGGCACACTTCATTTATCATTGCACACAGACTGTCAACCATCCGGCAGGCAGATTTGATTTTGGTGGTGAAGGATGGAAAGATTATCGAGCAGGGAACTCATAAGGAGCTTTTGAGAGAAAAGGGATATTATTATGAGCTATATTCCAAACAGTTTGAGGAAGAAGCCTCCATGAAGGTATTTGCAGGAGGAACCATTTAATATTTTCGCCGTATATTGAAGATGAGGTGAAAAATATGAATGGAATCTTATGGACGTTTTTAGGGACATTACTTACATTTTCCGTAACAACCCTTGGTGCGGCAGGCGTATTCTTTGTAAAGAAGGATATGGGCGGGAGGCTTCAAAGAGGATTTTTAGGGTTTGCCGGAGGCGTGATGGTTGCAGCCTCCGTGTGGTCCCTGCTGCTTCCGGGAATTGAATTTGCAGAGGAGAACGGGCAGGTAAGCTGGCTGGTCATAACAGGCGGTTTCCTGCTTGGTGTGATACTACTTCTGCTGGCGGATTATCTGATTGGAAGATGGGAGAAGCTTCGAGTTCAGAAGAATACCGCTATGCTTGTTATGGCGATTACGGCCCATAATATTCCGGAAGGAATGGCTATTGGGCTTGCATTTGCACTGGCGGCTCAGAATCCAAAGGAGCCTGCGCTTTTGTCGGGGGCGATCGCATTGGCGGTGGGGATTGCTATTCAGAATTTTCCGGAGGGAACGGCGGTTGCCCTTCCGCTGATTCAAAATGGATTCAGCAAGAAGAAAGCGTTTTTATTCGGAAGTATGTCGGCTGTAGTTGAGCCAATTTTCGGCGTGGCTGCCGCAGCCCTTGCAGGTGCGGTACGAAAGTGGATG
>OFGA01001834.1_pt1 | contig 13994 bp, 18 predicted proteins | sample 1521471 | NCBI WGS metagenome assembly OFGA01 (sample SAMEA3504086, study PRJEB24116) | mouse gut metagenome | biome: mouse gut; feature: mouse-associated habitat; material: faeces | place: Denmark | collected 2011
GTGGAATCCGTCTCCAATCTGCGCCAGCCCCTCTACCGTAATGGGCGCTTCGTAGTGGTTCATGATGTACTCCGCCGCCAGCGTAGCGCAGTCCGATCCCTTGGCCCTCTCCCGCTTCCCTGTATGGGCCGTGCGGATCAAAAAGGACAGCAGGTCGTACAGCCGCGCCGTCATTGCCAGCTGCGCCCATGCCTGCGTGCCGAAACAGGCGTATATCGCCTGAATCAGCTCCCGCAGCTGCTCGCCGTCCCGGCCATAGTAGACCGGCTCCTCCATCGTAAAGTCCGTCCGCTCCATAAACCACCCCGCGTCCAGTCCGCCGAAGCCAACCCAAACATACTCCCAGGGCTCCAGCGAGTCGGCACAGTAATGAATGGAGGTGTTCGGATAGACAAGGAAGGTGTCTCCCGGATTCAGTTCCCGGCGCTTGTCCTGACACACGTACACGCCCTTCCCGCTGATGACGTGATGCAGGAGAAAGTGGTCCCGCACTCCCGGACCCCAGCCGTAGCCGGGAGCGCACTGTTGACAGCCCGTATTCTGGACATAGAGTGATGCCGTACGGCGTTCCAGTTTCATGGAATGTTTATATGTACTATTGGTTTCGTTCATTATGACATCCCCTCCTCCTCTCAGATTGCCTGCCCGGGCTGACGGGCAGAGGGAAACCGTAAGGGGCGTTTCCCGTAATTTTATTATACTGAAACGAACCAAGTTTGTCCACCGTTGAGAGGAGTTTTTCCCGAAATCGTCTATTATGCCTAACATTTTATTTTTGATTTGTGAAATTTGCCACAAACAAGGCATGCCGCACCCCAAAATATCGGGACATTTTCCAGTTATCTCCGCCTTTACTTTATCATGCTACTGTGCTACTATACTAAAGTAAAAATAATGGAGGTGAGCAGCGCCGTGGATATATTTCATGGAGAGGGCTCCGCCCTGCTGGTTCAAGCAATTTTGTCTTTGAAAACGGAGGAGGAATGCCGGGCCTTTTTGGAGGACCTGATGACTGGGAAGGAGATTCAGGACTGCTCCCAGCGCATCCTGGTGGCAAAGCTGCTGCGGGAAAAGCTGGTGTATAACCAAATCGCCCGGCGCACCGGCGCCAGCACCGCCACCATCAGCCGCGTCAACCGCTGCTGCGCCTACGGCGCGGGCGGCTACCAGACGGTGCTGGACAGGCTGGAAAACAAGTAAGAGCCTGTCGTAAAAATCCCCGCCCAGCCGGTATCCCCCGCCTGTGAATATAGGTTTTAAGCTTTTCACGCGGAGCCATGCGGCACGCATGGCATCTTTCAGGAGGTTTCCTATGGAGCGATCCCCGATCTGGCGTGCGGACGAGTGGGGCGGACTGCGGCTGCGGGAGCTGTACCGCAGCCGGGGCTATCTTCCCTACCGCATGAGCAAGTTCGAGCCCTACGACTTATATCTGAGAAACAAGAGCTTTTTGGTCAGCGAGAATATCCTGACCTTTACCGATACCGACGGGCGGCTGATGGCACTGAAGCCGGACGTCACCCTCTCCATCGTCAAGAATGCCCAGCCCCCCTCCGGCGGACTGGAGAAGGTTTATTACCACGAGAACGTCTACCGCACCACCTCCGTCGGACTGGGCTTCCGGGAGATCATGCAGACGGGGCTGGAGTGCATCGGCGACCTGGATTTGGCGGCCATGGGCGAGGTACTGTCCCTGGCGGCGGAAAGCCTGGGGCTGCTGGGCGGCGGCGCGTATCTGCTGGATCTGGGCCATATGGGCCTGGTGTCCGGATTGCTGGAGCAGGTCCGGGAGGAGAACGTGCGGGAGCGGCTTTTGGCGGAGCTTGGGCGGAAAAACACTGCGGCGCTGAGCCAGCTCTGCGCCCAGGCCGGCGTGGAACGGGACCTGGCGGAACGGCTGTGCCGTCTGGCCCAGCTGTACGGTCCGCCGGACCGGATCCTTCCCCAGCTGAAAGAGCTGGCGGCAGGCAGCCAGGCGAAAGAGTCGCTTGAGGAGCTGGAGGGCCTGTGCCGGGTCATGGCGCATCTGCATCTGGCGGACAGCCTGCGTCTGGATTTCTCCATTGCCAACGATATGCGCTACTACAACGGCATTATCTTCCGCGGCTACCTGCCCGGGCTGGCCAGCGGCGTGTTGGCGGGAGGCCGATACGACAACCTGCTCCGCCGCATGGGCAAAACCGGCCAGGCCATCGGGTTCGCGGTGTACCTGGATCAACTGGAACGGCTGGACGCGGACAGCGAATACGACGTGGATATGCTGCTGCTGTATGGGCCGGAGACGGACCCCGCCGCTGCAGCGGCCCGGGCCGCGTCCCTGGCGGCGGAGGGAAAAACCGTCCGCATGGAGCGGACCATCCCCCGGGAGCTGCGCTGGCGGGAGCTGGTCCGGTTCGAGGAAGGAGGACAGTCGTAATGGATATGCTGAGCGTCGCCCTGCCCAAGGGGCGGCTGGGCGAGAAGGTATACGCCCGGTTTAAGGCTGCCGGGTACCCCTGTCCTTCTATCGAGGAGGAAAACCGGAAACTGATTTTTGAAAACCCCAAAGCGGGCGTCCGGTATTTCTGGGTGAAGCCGTCGGACGCGGCCATCTATGTGGAGCGGGGCGCGGCGGACATCGGCGTAGCCGGGAAGGACATCCTGCTGGAATACGATCCGGATGTCTATGAGCTGGCAGACCTGGGACTGGGCCGGTGCCGGATGTGCGTAGCGGCCAGAAAGGATTTCCGGGACCGGGCGGACCGCGTGCTCCGGGTGGCTACCAAGTTTCCCCATATTGCCGGCAGGTACTACGCCTCTATGAGCCGGGACATCGACATCATCCATTTGAACGGCTCTATCGAGATTGCCCCCATTCTGGGGCTCAGCGATGTGATCGTGGACATTGTGGAGACAGGAAAGACGCTGCTGGAGAATGATCTGGAGCCGAAGGCCGCCATTGTCCCTATCTCCGCCCGGCTGATTGCCAACAAGGTCAGCTATAAGTTCCGGCATGACCGGATCGTGGAGCTCTGCCGCCGGCTGGAGGCCCTGCCGGAGAAAGGATAAACCGGGCATGATGAAGATTTTACATGCGGATCAAGTTCCCCTCTCGGAAATTCTGGCCCGGACGGAGGACCAGCGAGATATTTCCGGCATCGTAGCCGGGATCATCGCCGAGGTCCGGAAAAACGGCGACGCCGCCCTGCGGCGGTACGCAAAGGAGTTCGACCACGCGGACATCGATGCGCTGGAGATCCCCGGGGAACAGCTGGACAGGGCCCTGGCGGATCTGGAGCCCGATCTCCGGGAGGTGTTAGAGGAAGCGGCGGAAAATATCCGCGCCTTTCACCAGAGGCAGGTACAGAACGGGTTTACGATCAGCGAAAAGTCCGGCGTGGTGCTGGGCCAGAAGGTTACGCCTATTGAAAAAGTGGGCGTATACATCCCCGGCGGCACCGCTCCCCTGCCCTCTACCGTTCTCATGGACTGCATCCCCGCCAAGATCGCCGGGTGCTCCGAAATCATGATGGTTTCTCCCCCCGCCTGCGGCGGAGACATCGCCCCCATTATTCTGGCGGCGGCGCGGATTGCGGGGGTGGACCGGGTATTCCGCTGCGGCGGGGCCCAGGCCGTAGCCGCCCTGGCCTATGGGACGGAGAGCGTTCCCCAGGCAGACAAGATCGTGGGTCCCGGCAACGCCTTTGTCGCGGAGGCGAAGCGGCAGGTATTCGGCAGGGTGGGCATCGACATGATCGCCGGCCCCAGCGATATCCTGGTCATTGCCGACGCCGCCAGCAACCCCCGCCATGTGGCGGCGGACCTGCTCAGCCAGGCGGAGCACGACAGGGACGCCTGCGCCGTGCTGATTACCGACTCCCCCGTTTTGGCGCAGACGGTATTAAAAGAAGTCGAGGAGCAGCTGGCCCGGCTGCCCCGGATGGAAATTGCCCGGGCCTCTCTTTCGCGCAGCGGAAAAATCATCCTCACAAAGGACATCCCGGAGGCCGTCCGCATCGCCAACGCCCTGGCCCCGGAGCATCTGGAATTGTGCGTAGACAACCCCTTCGACTATCTGGCGCAGGTAAAGAACGCCGGATCGATCTTCCTGGGCCGCTCCAGTCCGGAGGCCCTGGGAGACTACTTTGCGGGAGCCAACCATACGCTGCCCACCAACGGTACCGCCCGGTTTGCCAGCGCCCTTTCGGTGGAGGATTTTGTGAAGAAATCTCAGTTCACCTATTACGGCAAGGACGCCATGGCCGACGCGGCGGACAAGATCGCCCGGTTTGCCAGGCTGGAGGGCCTGGAAGGCCATGCCCGCAGTGCGCTGGTCCGGATAGAAGGAGACACAACATGAGCAGATTTCTCAGCCGGAGGTTTGCGGACCTGGAGGCTTATGTCCCCGGGGAGCAGCCCCAGGATATGCAGTATATAAAATTGAACACTAACGAGTCCCCCTTCCCGCCCGCTCCGGCGGTATTGGAGGCGGTAAACGCGGCGGAGATCAACCGCCTGAACCGCTACCCCGACCCCGAGGGCAGGGCCCTGCGGCAGAAGCTGGCGGAGCACTACAACGTGGGAATGGAGCATATTTTTCTCGCCAATGGCTCCGACGAGCTGCTGAATTTCTTCTTCATGGCCTTCTGCGACCAGACGAGGCCGGTAGCCTTTCCTGCCGTCAGCTACGGCTTTTATCCGGTTTACGCCTGCCTTTACCGCCTCCCCTATGACGAGATTCCCTTGAGGAAGGACTTTCGCCTGGAACCGCTGGACTACTGCGGCATCGGCAGAAACATCGTCATCGCCAACCCCAACGCCCCCACCGGGCGGGCCATCGGGGTGGACGATATCGAGCGCATCGTCAGGAGCAACCCGGACCACGTGGTGATGATCGACGAGGCCTACATTGACTTCGGCGGCGAGAGCTGCCTGCCGCTGGTGGGGAAATACGAGAACCTGCTGGTTTGCCAGACCTTTTCCAAATTCCGATCCCTGGCCGGGGGACGGCTGGGCTTTGCCATCGGCTGTCCGGGCCTGATCGAAGACTTGGATAAGATGAAATACTCCACCAATTCCTACAACATCAACCGCCTCACTATGGCTGCGGCAATCGCCACTATTGAGAATCACGAGTACTACGTAAACAATAGCCGGAAGATCCAGGAAAACCGCGCCCATACTGTGGCGGAGCTGGATAAGCTTGGCTTTGAAACCCTCCCCAGTATGGCAAACTTCATTTTTACCCGCTGTCCCCGGATAGAGGGCGGCGCTTTCTACCACGCCCTGAAGGCCAAAGGCATCCTGGTGCGGCACTGGGACAAGGCATCCATTGCCGACTGGTGCCGCGTCACCATTGGCTCCAGGGAACAGATGGACATCTTTCTGAAGAAGGTCCGGGAGATTTTGAAGGAGGTGGACTGATGCGCACTGCCGAACTGAACCGCACCACGGCGGAAACGGATATCCGGCTGTGTCTGGAGCTGGACGGCACCGGGCTGAGCCAAGTTGCAACCGGCTGCGGTTTCCTGGACCATATGCTGACCCTTTTCGCCCGACACGGGCGGTTCGACCTGTCCGTCCAATGCAGGGGCGACACCAACGTGGATGACCACCACACAGTGGAGGATATCGGCATCTGTCTGGGAGACGCCTTCTCCGAGGCCCTGGGCGACAAGCGGGGTGTAGTGCGCTACGGCTCCATGCTGCTGCCCATGGACGAGGCCCTGATCCTCACCGCTGTGGATCTCTCCGGTCGGGGAATGCTGTACTGGGATATGCACATCCCCACGCCGAAGGTCGGCTCCTTCGATACGGAGCTAGCGGAGGAGTTTTTCATCGCCCTGGCCCGCCGGGGAGATATGACCATCCATGTCCGGCAGCTGTCCGGCAGCAACAGCCACCACATAATCGAGGGGACCTTCAAAAGCCTGGCCCGCTCCCTGTCGGCGGCAGCGGCGATTGATTCCCGGTTTTCTCAGGAAATTCCCTCTACCAAGGGGGTGCTGTAAGATGATCGCCATCATTGATTATGGCGTAGGCAACCTGTTTTCCCTCCGGAGCTCCCTCGCCGCCATCGGCGCTGAAACGGTTGTCACCGGCGATCCGGCGGTGATCCGGACAGCGGAGAAATTGATCCTCCCAGGCGTGGGCGCATTCGGAGACGCCGCCGCGCTGCTGCGGCAAAGCGGCCTGGATAAATTGGTCTGTCAGGAGGCGGCGGAAGGCAAGCCGCTGCTGGGGATCTGCCTTGGGATGCAGCTGCTGTTTGACTACGGCTTGGAGTATGGCCGGCACGAGGGATTGGGGCTAATCCCCGGTTCCGTCCGGCCTATTACGGACTACATTCCCGAGGGGCTCAAGATTCCGCACATCGGATGGAACGCTCTGCGCTTCCCCGCCGGGAAGCCGGCGAGCCCCCTGTTCAAGTATGTCAAAGAGGGGGAATGCGTCTATTTCGTCCATTCCTTCTGCGGCGCGGAGTGCGAGGAGAGCGTGATCGCCTCCGCAGAATATGGGGCCATGCTGACTGCGGCGGTAGGAAGGGGCCAGATCTACGGCGTCCAGTTCCATCCGGAGAAAAGCGGAGCCACAGGGCTGCGCATCCTGCAGGCGTTTTGTGAGCTGTAGGAGGGGTAAATATGCTGATATTCCCTGCAATTGACTTGAAAGACAGTAAAGTAGTACGGCTTTACAAAGGTGATTTTAACACGGTTCATCAGGTGGCGGACGCCCCCATTGTCACCGCGAATACCTTCTATGCCGCCGGGGCCCGTTACCTCCACATGGTGGACTTGGACGGCGCCAAAGACGGAAAACGGAAAAACGCCGCCATTGTGCAGGCAGTGGTAAATACGGGACTGAAAATCGAACTTGGCGGCGGCATCCGGTCTATGGCAGACCTGGAAGCGGTGTTTGCGGCGGGCGTATGGCGGGCGGTAATCGGTTCCGCCGCTGTCTCCAATCCTGATTTTGTCCGGGAAGCCGTGGCGGAATTTGGCCCGGAACGCATTGCCGTCGGCATTGACGCCAAGGACGGACTGGTGCGCACAGCCGGCTGGGCAGAAAACGCGGGTATAGCGTATTTGTCATTCGCAAAGCAAATGGAATCAATTGGAGTAAAGTATATTATCTTCACAGATATTGACACAGATGGAACGCTCTCCGGTCCCGCCTTCCATTGTCTGGAGGCGCTGCAGAGGACGGTTTCCTGCTCTATCACCGCTTCCGGCGGCGTGTCTTCCAATGAGAATTTGCGGCAGCTCCGGGACCGGGGCCTGTACGCCGCCATCGTAGGCAAGGCGTGGTACGCCGGGGCCGTGGACTTGGCCCAAGCGGTCCAGGAAGGAGGTCCCCAATGATTACCAAGCGCATCATCCCCTGCCTGGATGTGAAGGACGGCCGGGTAGTGAAGGGGGTTAATTTCCTGGGGCTGGCGGACGTCAGCTCCCCGGTGAAGCTGGCGAAGTTCTACTCCGACTGCGGAGCCGATGAGCTGGTGTTTTACGACATCACTGCCTCCGCTGAGGGCCGTGCTCTGTTTACCGGCATCCTGACGGAGGTGGCCCCCACCATTTTCATCCCCCTCACCGTAGGCGGAGGCATCAATACAGTAGACGATTTCGACCGGGTGCTGAAATGCGGCGCGGACAAGGTCAGCGTCAACTCCGGCGCCTTGAAAGACCCCTCACTCATTTCGGCGGCAGCGAAGAAGTACGGCGACCAGTGCGTGGTCCTTTCCGTGGATGCCAAGCGGGTAGACGGACAGTTCCGGGTCTTCGCCAAGGGCGGACGGGAGGACACCGGGCTGGACGCCATTGCCTGGATCAAATCCGGCGTTGCCAATGGAGCTGGAGAAATCGTTCTCAACAGCATCGACACCGACGGCGTAAAGGCCGGATTCGATCTGGAGATGCTGGAGGCGGTGTGCGATGTGGTGGACGTACCGGTGATCGCCTCCGGCGGGGCCGGATGCGCCGAGCACTTCAAGACGCTCTTCCACTCCCTGCCCAAGGTAGACGCGGGACTGGCGGCCTCCATCTTCCACTTTGGAGAGGTCTCCATCCCGGACCTCAAGCGGGAGCTGGCGGCGGACGGCATTACTATGAGACTGTAAGGAGACGCATATGCTCAACATCAACGAACTGAAATTTGACGCCCAGGGCCTGATCCCCGCCGTCGTGGTGGACGCGGCCAGCAAGAAGGTGCTGACCCTGGCCTACATGAACCGGGAGAGCCTGGAGATCTCCATGAAGGAGGGGCGGACCTGCTTCTGGTCCCGTTCCCGGCAGGAGCTGTGGCGGAAAGGTGAGACCAGCGGGAACGTCCAGCACATCGTGGACATCACCGCCGACTGCGACCGGGACGCCCTGGTGGTCACGGTGAACAAGGAGGGCCCCGCCTGCCATCTGGGGACCGACTCCTGCTTCAGCGACAAGGTCTTTCAGGGAGACCAGCCCGTCCCCTTCTCGGTGGAGGGGCTGTACGCCCTGCTCCAGGGCCGGAAGGAGACGCTGCCGGAGGGCTCCTACACCACTTATCTGTTCCAGAAGGGGCTGGATAAAATTCTGAAAAAGGTGGGCGAGGAGTCCACCGAGGTCATCATCGCCGGGAAGGCCAACGACAAGCCGGAGACCATTTATGAAATCGCCGATCTGATGTATCATGTGATGGTTTTGATGGTGGAGATGGGAATTTCTGTGGAGGACGTCACCGCAGAACTGGCCTCCCGCCATGTCATCGACCACAAGGTGAAGCAGGAACGGGCCACCGGGGCGTAGCTTCCCGCGCAGAAACTTGTAGACATTTTTTGTCCGCTGCGGTATACTGCTATCAAAGCCTACGTGCAGGAGGATACCCCCATGAAGAAGCCGACCCTGGGACAGACCCGGTTCCTGATGTCCATTTCAGCGGCGCTGTCGCTGATCTTGCTCCCTGTCAGCAGTGTGCTGGACAGCGCGGTACTTCTCTATCTGGCTCTGGGCAGCTTTATCTTCTCCGCCATTATCTGGCTCCGCTTCTATCGCTGCCCCCATTGCAGGAAGCGTCTGAAGGACTCCTCCAGCCGTACATGTCCCTACTGCGGAAAACACCTGTGAGAACATATCGATCATAGAGCAGGCTGCCGGCATATGGCGGACAAAAAGAGGGAAATGCAGTGGACATTTCCCTCTTTTTGCGCTATACTGTTAGTTGGACTGGCTTCTTCGGGCAGAGAGGCCGGGCATCTCTGCCCCCAGCTCCGCGCCGGTGCGGACCCCCAGCAGAAAGGCGTGCCCGGCATAAAATTCCAGTGTCCGATGGTATTCTTTTTTCAGCGCGTCGTCCAGACATCCCTCCAGCAGGGACAGCGGCGTCTCATAACCGGTAGCGTCCTGTGCCTCGAGGTGGGGCCAGATGTAGTTGGCGTACAGCCAGCGAGTAAAATCAGTCATAGTATTTTCCTCTCTATCGTTCCAAAAATACGAAGGATACTGTGTACACCTTATCTTAGCACGAAACATACTGCGTGTCAAGGGAGCATTATGGATTTCAAAGATTTTTTTAAGAACAGGCTTCGAACTCTCCGCAAGGAATTGGGAGAAACCCAGACACAGGCGGCAAAGGCTGTCGGCGTTTCCGGGCGTTATTACCAGAATCTCGAATTAGGAGAAAATCTGCCGGGGATCGAGTGCTTTATCGCCCTGGCGGACCACTTCGGCGTGTCGCTGGACTATCTGGCGGGACGGTCGGAGGATCGGAGGAGCAGGCCATGAATCATACCGAACCCGCTTACGCAAAACTGAATCTCGCCCTGGACATCCTGGGCCGCCGCCCCGACGGCTACCACGAGATGCGGATGGTCATGCAGTCCATCGACCTTGCGGACCAGGTGACCCTCTCCCCCAGATCGGAGCCGGGAATATCGGTAAACACCGACCTCCCCTACCTCCCCAAGGGCGAGGGAAATATCGCCGCCAAGGCGGCGGTCCGCTTCTTCGAAGCCGCCGGACTGCCCTGCCCGGGGTTCGACATCGACATTTTGAAACAGATCCCCGTCTGCGCCGGTATGGCCGGAGGCAGCAGCGACGGGGCCGCCGTCCTGCGGCTCCTGCGCCGCCTCTACGCCCCGGAAATGACGGAAGAACGGCTGGAGGAGATCGGCGCGCTGGTGGGCAGCGACGTGCCCTACTGCGTCCGGGGCGGCGCCGTCCTGGCGGAGGGCCGTGGGGAACGGCTGTCGGCGCTCCCGCCCCTTCCTCCCTGCTGGCTGGTGGTGTGCAAGCCCGCCTGCTCCGTCTCCACGCCGGAGCTCTTCGCCCAGGTGCGGGTCAAAAAGCTCCGCTGCCACCCGGACATCCCGGGCATGACGGCGGCGCTGGAACAAGGAGACCTGGAGGGCGTTGCCCGGCGGCTATACAACGTCTTCGAGGACGTGCTGCCCCGGCGGTACAGCCAGGTGTTCGAGATGAAGAGCGCCTTGCTGGAGCTGGGCGCCATGGCAGCCTCCATGACCGGCAGCGGGCCGTCGGTGTTTGGCATCTTCCGGGAGGAGGCCCCCGCCGCCCGGGCGGTGGAGGCCCTGCTGTCCCTGGACGTATCCGCCTTTCTGTGCCGGACGGCGCAGCCCCGGCCGTAGCGAAAAATTTTTTCCTGAAAATGGTATATTGCTGTAAAATTCCGTCCATAATGGAACCAACAACTCCATTAGGGACGGAATTTTACAATGAAATTACGATATAAACTGCTCATATCTGTTTTGGCTGGCCTGCTGGCCATGACGCTCTACAGCGCGCCCATGTGGTGGGGCGTTCTCTTCTCCCCCCTCACCCAGCCCCTGACCACCGGCGAGATCACCGAGGACGCAGGAGGCGTCCAGTGGGAGTCCGACGGCGTCGTCTACCGGTTCAAATCGCTGGATATGCTCTTTTCTTTCCTCCATCTTTCTTAATACGGGAGGCCCCCGCCCGGTCTGTGCCGGACGGGGGCTTCTCATGCTTACAGCTCTTCGTAGGATACCAGCTCGTCCATGGGGACCCGCGCCTTATCGTGGCGGTCCGGGCTGGCGGGCGCGCCGGAGGCGTAGCCCACCGCCAGGATGTTCACCGGCTCCAGATGCTCCGGCAGGGAGAACTCCTCCCGAAGCACGTCGGGCTTGAAGAAGCATATCCACACGCTGCCCAGCCCCAGCTCCGTAGCCTCCAGCATCATGTGGTCGGTGAGGATGGAGGCGTCGATGTCTGTGGAGCGTTTACTGTCAAAGGGCCGGGTCCAGGCCCGCTGGTGGTCGGCGCAGACGATGATGGCCAGAGGCGCGCCGTAGATGTTGGCGGCCTTCCCCACCTTCTCCAGACCCTCCCCGCTCTGTACCGCCAGCAGCTTCACCGGCTGGAGGTTCTTCGCCGTGGGCGCGATCCGTGCGGCCTCCAGGATACGCTCCAGCTTCTCGGGCTCCACCTTCCGGTCCTCGTAGGCGCGGACAGAACAGCGCCTTTTTGCCAGTTCCATGAAATCCATAGGTATATCTCCTTTATATGAATTGGTTTCCCGGGTAGTTTCATTGTACCATATCCGGAAATATCCGCAAGAGGGCTCTTTCGGGATAGGTGCTTTCTCAAAAGATAGTGCTTCCAAGGGAGGCGGTATTCTGTTATAATAGGTGAAACTGGCAGATAAAGGGGGAAGTTTTATGCAGCATCCAGAGTTTTCATGCCCGATGGAGGCCACCCTGTCCCTCATCGGCGGGAAGTACAAGACCCTGCTCCTGTGGCATCTCAGGGACGGTCCCCGGCGGTACATGGCCCTCCAGCGTCTGCTCCCCCGGGCGACGCCCAAGATGCTGACCCAGCAGCTCCGGGCGCTGGAGGAGGCGGGGATGATCCGCCGGGAGGTCATCCCCGCGCGGCCTCCGAAGACGGTGTACTCCCTGACCCCCTTCGGGGAGAGCCTGGTGCCGGTGCTGGACGCCATGTGCCGGTGGGGCCGGGATCATCTGGACGGACAGGGCGTCCCACGTCCCTGCGGCAAAGTATGAAGCATCCCGTCCGGGAAACCGGGCGGGATGCTTCCATATACAGGTCCTTACTTTCTCAGCCGCCGCTCGCTGTCGAAATACTCCCGGGTCATCTTGAAGACCACCGGGCACAGAAGGAGCAGTCCGATCAGGTTGGGGATGGCCATGAGGCCGTTGAGGGTGTCGGCAATGGCCCAGGCCAGGGACAGGTCCATGGTGGCGCTGATGATGACCACCAGAGTGAAGATGATCTGATAAGGCTTCACAGCCTTCTCCCCCAGCAGGTACTCCCAGCAGCGGGTGCCGTAGAGGCCCCAGCTCAGGACGGTGGACAGGGCGAAGAGGCTCAGTCCGATGGCGATGATCAGCGCGCCGGCCTTGTTGCCGAACACGGTGCCCAGCGCCAGAGCGTTCAGAGCGGTCGTGCCCTCCACGCCGTAATTCAGAGTGCTGCCGTCCAGCGCCAGCAGCAGGGTCAGTCCAGATAGGGTGCAGATAACGATGGTGTCCATGAATACCTCGAAGATGCCATAGAGGCCCTGCTTCACCGGGTTGGTCTCGGAGGTGGCGGCGTGGGCGATGGGCGCGGAGCCCAGTCCGGCCTCGTTGGAGAACACACCCCGCTTGACGCCCCAGGTGATGCACATCTTGACGCCGACGCCCGCCGCGCCTCCGGTGACGGCGGAAGGGCTGAAAGCGCCCTGGAAGATCATACCGAACACGGCGGGAACCCTGGTAATGTTCACCACGATCACGGCCAGGCAGGCCGCGATATAGATGACGGACATGACGGGCACCATGAACTCGGTGACCTCGCCGATGCGCTTGATGCCGCCCACCAGCACCACACCGATGATGGCCATGAGGATCACCGCCAGAACGATGTTGATGACCATCTCATGCTCTGCGGCGGCGGGGGCGAACTGCTGAATGGCGTTGTTGATGGAGCTTGTGATATTGCCCACCTGCACCGCGTTGCCGATGCCAAAGGAGGCCAGACCGCCAAAGACACAGAACACCGCGCCCAGCCACTTCCAGTTCTTACCCAGGCCGTTCTTGATATAATACATGGGGCCGCCCACCCAGTCGCCCAGGACGTTGCGCTCCCGGAACTTCACGGACAGCAGCACCTCGGAGTACTTGGTAGCCATACCCAGCAGGGCGGACACCCACAGCCAGAAGATAGAGCCGGCGCCGCCCAGGGTCACGGCGGTGGTGATGCCGGCGATGTTGCCGGTGCCGACGGTGGCGGCCAGCGCGGTAGTCAGAGCCTGGAAGGGAGTGACCTCGCCCTCCTTGGCCTCGTGCTTGTCAAACATTTTGCCGATGGTGTTTTTCATGGCGTAGCCGAACTTCCTGAACTGGAAGCCCTTCAGGCCCACAGTGAGGATAATGCCCGCGCCCATGAGGAGAACCAGTGCGGGAACGCCCCACACAATGCCGTTCAGCCAACCGTTGCCGGCAGCGATTGCGCTATAGATATCCATACTCTCTCTCCTTAATTTTATTTACATACCGGAAATAAAACAGAGGAGACGCCTGAGCGTCTCCCCGTCTCCCAGAGAAAAACAGTCTCCCAGCCACCCCAGGAAGACCGGTTCCCGGGCTGGCCATATAGCGGGTTCTGTCCTTTTGCCTGAGAGATTACGGGGATCGGCCGTTTGCACCTTCGGCACCCGCCATGGGCGGGCTTCTCCAGAATTTCGTCCGTCCGCAGTCCTGCTTACCTGTACGAGCTGCGCCTTTGGTGGGAGTGCTTCCTGACGGAAAAGCTCCTGCTCTCCTGCGGACATCTTCCGAGTATGTAGTTGATAGATGTATTTTACCAGATTCTCTCAGCTTATGCAAGCATTTTTTACAGAACATTCACATTTTTTATCTTGACAACCCTGCCCTCTTTGTGGAAAATAGGATATAATGTCGATTTCTAACCTTTTGAGGGACTGAACAATCCGGCGCTGGCGGCCCTGCGGGGGCCCGCCGGAAAGGAGGAACCATGAGAAAACCAACGAACCGCACTTCG
>OFGA01001837.1_pt1 | contig 13973 bp, 8 predicted proteins | sample 1521471 | NCBI WGS metagenome assembly OFGA01 (sample SAMEA3504086, study PRJEB24116) | mouse gut metagenome | biome: mouse gut; feature: mouse-associated habitat; material: faeces | place: Denmark | collected 2011
TTCTGAACTGCCCATGGGACGCAGAAGGACTGGACAAGCATCTTCCGGGACAGGTGAAGGCATTTATCGCAAACCACGGCATCAAGTTCTATACCATCGACGGTATCAAGATCGGTAAGGAGATCGGACTTGGCGGACGTATCAACACCGTATTGCAGTCAGCATTCTTCAAGCTCGCTGCGATCATTCCGGAGGCAGAGGCGATCGAGCTGATGAAGGCTGCCGCTAAGGCTACCTATGGAAGAAAAGGCGACAAGATCGTACAGATGAACTACGACGCTATTGATGCCGGCGCGAAGCAGGTAGTAGAAGTAGCAGTACCGGAGTCCTGGAAATCTTGTGAAGATGAAGGATTATTCTCACCAGAGGTTAAGGGCGGAAGAGACGACGTTGTTGCTTTCGTTAAGAATGTACAGACCAAGGTGAATGCACAGGAAGGTAATTCACTTCCGGTATCTGCATTCAATGATTATGTAGACGGTTCCACGCCCTCCGGTTCTTCCGCATATGAGAAGCGTGGTATCGCAGTAGATATCCCGGTATGGGTACCGGAGAATTGTATCCAGTGTAACCGTTGTGCGTATGTATGTCCGCACGCTGTTATCCGTCCGATCGCTCTGACAGAAGACGAGCTGTCTAAGGCTCCGGAAGGGACCAAGGCGATTGATATGATCGGTATGCCAGGTATGAAGTTCACCATGTCCGTATCAGCTCTTGACTGTACAGGATGCGGTTCTTGTGCGAATGTATGTCCGGGCAAGAAGGGCGAGAAGGCTCTTGTTATGAAGAACATGGAAGAGAATATCGGCTCACAGAAGGTATTTGATTTCGGCAGAGAGATTCCGGTGAAGCCAGAGGTTGTGGCTAAGTTCAAACCAGAGACGGTAAAGGGAAGCCAGTTCAAACAGCCGTTGCTTGAGTTCTCCGGAGCCTGCGGCGGATGCGGTGAGACACCTTATGCAAAACTGATTACACAGCTGTTCGGTGACAGAATGTACATTGCAAATGCAACCGGATGTTCTTCCATCTGGGGTAACTCTTCACCGTCCACACCTTATACCGTTAATGAAAAAGGACATGGTCCTGCATGGTCCAACTCCTTATTCGAAGATGCTGCAGAGTTCGGCTATGGTATGCTGCTGGCTCAGAAGGCAATCAGAGAAAAACTGAAAACAAAAGTAGAAGCCCTGGTAGCAGAAGGCAAAAATGCAGACGTTGCAGCAGCAGGAAAAGAGTGGCTTGACACTTATGGAATCGGCGCTGTAAACGGAACAGCTACAGATAAATTAGTTGCAGCTCTGGAAGGATGCGGATGTGACGCTTCCAAAGAAATCCTTGCTGAGAAAGATTTCCTGGCTAAGAAATCCCAGTGGATCTTCGGTGGTGACGGATGGGCATACGATATCGGATTCGGCGGCGTTGACCATGTTCTGGCAAGCGGACAGGATATCAACGTAATGGTATTCGATACAGAAGTTTACTCCAACACTGGCGGACAGTCCTCCAAGGCTACACCTACCGGAGCAATTGCACAGTTCGCAGCAGGCGGAAAAGAAGTGAAGAAGAAAGACCTGGCTTCTATCGCAATGAGCTACGGCTATGTATATGTTGCACAGATCGCAATGGGTGCTGATTACAATCAGTGTATCAAAGCTCTTGCAGAAGCAGAAGCATATCCGGGACCGTCCCTGATTATCGCTTATGCTCCATGTATCAACCATGGTATCAAGGTTGGTATGAGCAAAGCTCAGACAGAAGAGAAGAACGCTGTAGAAGCTGGTTACTGGCATAACTTCCGTTTCAATCCTGCATTGAAGGAAGAAGGAAAAGCAGCATTCTCCCTGGACAGCAAAGCACCTACCGGAGATTACAAGGCATTCCTGAACGGAGAAGTTCGTTACAATGCCCTTGCAAGATTCAATCCGGAAAGAGCAGAAGAACTGTTTGCTGTATCTGAGAAACATGCAAAAGAGCGTTATGAATATCTGAACAAATTAATCACTTTATACGGTGATAAATAAGATGGAACGAAGAATCCTGCTTTGCAGGATTCTTCGTTCCTTTAAGATAAGAAAAACTCCCCTCCGGATTCCGGCGGGAAGTTTTTTTGTTCTTCTATATGAAGTTTGAAATTCTTTTTCTGCGGGAATCAGAATTTTATAAATAATATAATCTGGAAGATATGGTTTTCACAGAAGCAGTCTATGGTTCCTCCCGTTTTATCGGAGAATGTCAGCACACTCTGCATGCCAAGACCGTGATTTCTGCCTTTTTCACTTTTGGGAAGCCCGGTTCCGGCGTCAAAGGCAATGTTGTCATGACATTCATTTTTTACATGAATCAGCAGATGTTCCTGGGTACAGTGGACTTTCATTTCTATCCAGCGCTGTTCCTTTTCATAGTTTTTCACACAGCTTATGGCATTTTCAAACAGGTTTGCAATCACCGCGGTAAATTCATAATCGTTGACCGGAATTTTTTCCGGAACCACAAGATCCAGCGTTACCCTGATACCGAATTTGTCTGTCCACTTTATCATCTCAGAGATAATGGTATTGACAATCAGATTTTTACAGTAACAGGTCACTTTATGTTCGTCCATAACATCATTGACATGAAGTATGATTTTGTTGATTTCCTCATATTCCCCCTGGCTTAGGAGCTGATGAATGATTTTGGAATAGTGGCGCATGTCATGACGCAGGATCCGGAGTTTCTTTTCGGATTTTTCCACCATATAATACTGATCTTCCAGGCCCCTGATATAAGTTTCAAACAGTACATTTTTGTAATAGATATCTTTTCTTTTGGAATCACTTTCAATATATCTCAGCACCACCACATAAGACACGCACATGGTAATCATCATGCACAGGATACCCGGAATGTTCTGGGGATTGTCGTACAGGGTATAAGGAAAAAATGCAATACAGGAAAAACTGCAGTAAAAAAAGACAGGGATCAGGCAAAGTTCCCACCAGCCTTTGGTGTATTCCGTTTCATATTGCCTGAGCCATATGTTTCGGAGGCTTTTATAAAGTATGTACAGTATGACAAAATGCACTGCAAAATTTGCCGTCAGGGCCAGCGCCGTATTCTGTGTCTGAATCAGCAGAATGGGCGCAAAAGCGCTTCCCAGAATCGTATAATTGGAAGCACTCAGGCCGATAAACAGGACTTTGCTGTTTCTTTTTCTGGAAATCAGAATGCCCGTGAGCTGAGTCACGCAGATTTGCAGAAGAGTAACAGCAAAGTAGCATATATCATTGTCCGGAAATATATTCAGCTTGATTATGTCAGTGAAATTCAACAGCAGAAAAGAAGAAAGGCAGATCAGCCTGGTTACCCTTTCAGAATAGCGGTGAGTGATAAACAGGTAGAGAAATGCCATTAAAAACAAATGACTGATCATATAGGAGATATTGTTAAAATAATTCATGCTGTTTCCTTATCTGTACTGTTCTGAAATAAAGGTGAGGTACTGTCTCTTTACGTTTGCGGTGTTCTTTTTACTGATTGGAATATGAGTGCCGCTGTCCATGGTAATGCTGTTTCCTTCCAGTTTTTTTATATAATTCAGGTTGACAAGAAAAGATTTGTGAACCTGCATAAAACTTTTTTCTGTTATCAGGTCTTTTATCTCATCATCAAAAGATTTACGGATAAAAATACTGGTAATTACAGAGCCGTCTGTTAAATATACGTTCAGCATACGGGAGGCGTTTTCAATATATTCGATTTTGGAACAGGGGATGGATACCATGCCGGTTCTGGTTTTCACCAGATACAGAGGCCCCCTTTTGGATTCGCGGTAAGAGCGGGCATAATCCATGGCTTCAAAAAATTTATCTTCGGTGATTGGTTTTAAAAGATACCTTACTGCGTGCACGTCATAGGCATCCAGTGCAAAGTCATCGGAAGAGGTAGTATAAATAATGGCGGCGTCGCTGCCAGAACGTTTGATCTGATTGCCGATATCAATGCCTGTTGTCCCGGTCATGATAATGTCCAGGATATAAATGTCAGCCATCTTCTTTTCCCGAATTTTTTCAGACAGGTGAGAAGGGTTTACAAATTTCTCTGTGGTAAATTCTGCCTGGGGATAAAGTGCCCTGTATTTTTCCAGCAGAAGCTCAATTGCTGCCAAATCTTTCATACTGTCATCACAGATTGCAATTTTCATTTATTTTTCCTCAAAAAAATACTGCAAAAACAATTACATAACTGTATTTATTTTGCAGCATATGTTATGTTAAATTATATGATAAGGCCGGCTTATACCATAACCTGTCATTTGCCGGACAGGTTATGGTATATCTGTACGGGGTCAGATTTATAAGTATTATAATATAAGTATATGGAAAATGCAAGGCCTGTTCCCGGAGCAGCCAGAGGAAGGAAAAGTAACAGGGAGAAAGATTATGTCAGAAAAAAGAGTGACCATTGCAGATATTGCAGATGAGCTGGGGGTAAGCACTGCCACCGTTTCCAATGTCATTCACGGGAAAACAAAAAAAGTTTCACCCAGGACGGTCCGGCGGGTGCAGGAGCTTCTGGAAGAAAGACGGTATATTCCCAGTATGGCGGGAATTTTGCTGGCTATTCTGGCATGTGAATTTTTCTGGAGTCTGGGAGAAAATGTATATGCGGTTATTTACGGACATATCGGTACGGAGTCCTGCGCAGCCATGACCCTGACCACACCGATGCAGGTTCTGTTTATGGGTATGCTGAGCGGACTGGCTCAGGCGGCCGGAATTCTGACAGGAAAAACCCTTGGACGAGAAGAATATGACCGGGCCTTTCAAGAGTCCTTAAAGCTGATGAAATACGGGTTGGTAGCTTCCGGAGTTCTGTCTGTCCTGCTGATTCTGTGCAGCCGGTATTATGTGGAGATGTACGGTGTCAGCCGGCAGGTAAAAGAACTTGCATGGCAGATTATGGAAGCCTTTGCACTGATAGCGCCGGTAAAAGTTCAGAATATGATTCTGGGCGGCGGTATTTTAAGGAGCGGCGGAAAAACCGGTTATGTGATGACGGTGGATTTCGTGGGTACCTGGCTGTTCGGAGTTCCGCTGGGAGTTGTGGCGGCCTTTGTATGGAATCTGTCCATTCCCTGGGTTTATTTTATCCTGTCCCTGGAAGAATGGGTGCGGTTTCTGATTTCTGTCCTTATATTCCGGAAAGGGAAATGGATGGGGAGCCTGCCAAAAATCTCTTAAAAAAGCCAGGCTGCTGCCAAAAAGACAGGAAAATTCAAAAAATCAGTTCCCATATGGAAGGTTTTATGGTAAAATGTCCAGTGAAATTTTGAAGAATTTTGAAGAATCCGAAGGAGTGGGGACATGATAAAGGTAGTAAAGTTTGGCGGAAGTTCTCTGGCAAATGCCGGACAGTTCGCAAAGGTCGGGAAAATCATCCGGGCGGATGAGAGCCGCAGGTATGTGGTACCCAGCGCGCCAGGAAAACGCAACGCCAAAGATACGAAAGTAACAGACATGCTTTACCAGTGCTATGAGCTGGCAGAAGCAGAAGAGAATTTTACATCTCTGCTGAAAAAAATACAGGAACGGTATGATTCCATTATCAACGGGCTGAACCTGAATTTTTCCCTGAACAGGGAATTTGAAGTGATAGGGGAAAATTTCCGAAAAAAAGCGGGGGCGGATTATGCGGCTTCCCGGGGGGAATATTTAAACGGAATCATTATGGCAAATTACCTGGGCTTTGAATTTATAGACGCGGCGGAAGTGATTGTGTTTGGAGAAGACGGGGAATTCGATGCGGATAAAACCAATCAGATTTTAGCCCGGCGGCTGAAAGACTGTGAGCATGCGGTGATTCCCGGATTTTACGGCGCCAGAGAAGACGGAAGAGTGAAGACCTTTTCCAGAGGAGGCTCTGACATTACCGGTTCCATTGTGGCAAAAGCGGTACGGGCAGATATTTATGAGAACTGGACTGACGTGTCAGGATTTCTGATTGCAGATCCCCGGATCATCAAAAAGCCGGAAGTTATCAAGGTAATTACCTACCGGGAACTGCGGGAGCTGTCCTATATGGGTGCAACCGTCCTTCATGAGGATGCGGTATTTCCTGTGCGCAAAGAAGGGATTCCCATCAATATCCGCAACACAAACGCCCCGGAGGATGAAGGGACTCTGATTGTGGAGAGCACCTGCCGCCAGCCGGATTATACCATTACCGGAATTGCAGGGAAGAAAGGGTTTGTGGCAGTCAATATTGATAAAGATATGATGAATGCGGAAGTGGGATTTGGAAGAAAAGTTCTCTCAGCCTTTGAAGAGCATGGAATTTCCTTTGAGCATGTGCCTTCTGGTATAGATACCATGACAGTGTTTGTCCATCAGGAGGAATTTGAAGGAAAAGAACAGCAGGTACTGTCTGCAATTCATCGTCTTGCCCAGCCGGACAGCATAGATCTGGAAGGGAATCTGGCGCTGATTGCTGTGGTAGGACGGGGGATGAAATCCACCAGAGGGACAGCCGGAAGAATCTTTTCCGCTCTTGCCCATGTGAATGTAAATGTAAAAATGATTGATCAGGGGTCCAGTGAGCTGAATATTATTATCGGTGTGCAGAACAGTGACTTTGAAGAAGCAATTCGGGCCATTTACGATATTTTTGTGGTGACTCAGATATAAAATTGCAGCAGATATGAAAAGGTGTGTGGAAAATGCAGAATTTTTTCATGTGCCTTTTTGTTGTTTTGTTTTATAACAGTTTCAGAGAAATGTCAAAATACGGAAGAAATTTTGAGGAAGATATGTTAGAATAGTCAGGAACAAAACAGAAGGAGTATGAGTCTATGAGCAGAATACGCAGATTTTCCATTGGAAATCCTATTAATACAGAAGCGGTGGTACAGAACCTGCCGGAAGCAAAGGGAGAGTTTCCGTATTTCACCCGGATACAGAGCACAGAATCATCCGGGATCAATTTACAGGAGACCATGGAACAAAAGGATTACCTGTTGTATCCGCTGGAGCCGGAAACACGGATTTATGGTCTAGGAGAAAATATCAGGGGAATAAACAAACGGGGCTGGATTTATGAGAGCAACTGTACGGATGACCCAAATCATACAGAAGACAGACGTTCCCTGTACGGGGCCCATAATTTCTTTGTGGTGGACGGGCAGGAAACTTTTGGGGTATTCCTGGACTATCCTGGGAAACTGACGCTGGATATGGGATATGAACGGATGGACGAGCTGCGTATTACGCCGGAGGACTGGAATCTGGATTTGTATATTCTGGAGGGAGACAGTATAAGGGAAATTGTAAAAGCGTTCCGGCAGTTAATCGGAAGAAGCTATATCCCTCCCCGGTGGGCCTTTGGATTTGGCCAGAGCCGCTGGGGATATCAGAGTGCGGAGGATATCCGGGAAGTGGTAAAAGGATACCGGGACCATGGGATTCCTCTGGACAGCGTGTATCTGGATATTGACTATATGGAGGATTTTAAGGATTTTACCGTAAATCAGGAACGGTTCCCGGATTTCCGGAAGTTTGTGGAAGAAATGAAGCAGGAGCATATTCATCTGGTGCCTATTATTGATGCCGGCGTAAAGACAGAACAGGGCTATGATGTATACGAGGAAGGCCTGGAGCATGGTTATTTCTGCAAGGATGAGACAGGAAAAGAATTTACGGGAGCAGTCTGGCCTGGAAAAGTACATTTTCCTGACGTGCTGAACCGGGAGGCCAGAAACTGGTTTGGAAGGAAATATCAGTTCCTGCTGGAACAGGGGATTGAAGGATTCTGGAATGACATGAATGAGCCGGCCATTTTCTATTCCGAGAAAAATCTGGAATCGGTGATGGAGAAAATCAAATCCATAGAAAGCCGGAATCTGGATATGTGGGAAACCTTTGCACTGAAAGATTTGGTCAACGGACTGGCCAATAATCCGGAGGATTATAAGAGCTTTTACCACGATATGGATGGCAGAAAAATCCGCCATGACAAAGTGCACAATCTGTATGGCTTCGGCATGACAAGAGCGGCGGGGGAAGCCTTTGAAGAGCTGGAGCCGGAAAAAAGGATTCTGATTTTCTCCCGTTCCTCCTATATTGGCATGCACCGTTACGGAGGAATCTGGATGGGAGATAATCAGTCCTGGTGGTCTCATCTGCTGATGAACCTGAAAATGCTTCCGTCCCTGAATATGTGCGGATTTTTGTATACCGGGGCAGATCTGGGCGGATTTGGCTCAGATGTTACGGAGGATTTGCTGCCGCTGGGGATTTTTACCCCTCTGATGCGCAACCATGCGGCTCTGGGTACCAGAGAGCAGGAATGTTACCGTTTCACTCAGACGGAAACTTTCCGCAATCTCATTGGGATTCGCTATGGCCTGATGCCGTATCTCTACAGCGAATACATGAAAGCGGCCCTTGGGAATGAAATGCTGTTTCAGCCTCTTGCTTTTGTATATCCGGAAGATGAACATGCGAAAGAAGTGGAGGATCAGCTTCTGCTGGGAGAGAGCATTATGATTGCACCGGTTTATACCCAGAATGCCGGGGGAAGATATGTGTATCTGCCGGAGCCCATGAAGCTGGTAAGGTTAAAGAGTATGGAACAGACGGAGACGGAGATACTGGAGCAGGGCCATTATTATATTGAAATTCCGTTGGATGAAGTGGTGTTCTTTATTCGTCCGGAAAAAATTGTACCTTATACGGATTTTGGCCAGTATATGGACGCGCTGGAAGGCCAGAAACTGAAATTTCTGCATTTTGTCACGGAAAGGGCAGAATATGAATGGTATCAGGATGACGGATACGGGAAGGATTATGAAAATCCTGTCCACAGTAAAAAACTGGTTGTGGAAGTTTCTGCGGCAGATAAGGGTTGAGGATGAAATATGGAAAATGGAATGTTTGACGAAAATGTAAGGATGGGTTCCATTCTTTACGATGCCAAAATCGGATTGTGGTACATTGAAGTGGAAAAAGGGAAACCGGAGCGTATGTTTGCGGACCGGGCCATGCTGGAACTGCTGGGCCTTGAGGGAGATCCCACGCCGGAGGAATGTTACCGTCACTGGTATGAGAGGATTGAAAAATCCTCCATAAGCCTTGTGGAGGAAGCGGTGGGAACCATGATTTCCGGACAGCACGGAGAAATCAGTTATCCCTGGTACCATCCCGCACGGGGAAAAATGTATGTGCGGTGCGGGGGAACCCTTGACCGGGGATATACGAAGGGGGTTCGGTTCCGGGGATATCATCAGGATATTTCAGAGATGGTTTCTCTGCGGAAAGAAACAGAGAAGCTGCGCAGCTTTAATGAAACCATGCTCCTTTCCCTGAAAGATCTGTATATTTCCGTTATGATACTGGAGGTGGACAGGGAGGAAGTCTATCCTGTCCATCTGACCAGTGAAGGAAAATCAATGATTACGAAAGAATCCATATTGCAGAATGCTCTGCAGGAGCTGGTACAGTTTTATCATCCGGAAGATCAGGACAGGATGCGCAGGGAAATCACTCTGGACTATCTGAAATTTCAGATGGAAAGCGGGAAAGAGAAATTCATCCGGGAATACCGGAGGAATATTAATGGAGAATATCACTGGGTGAGCGTTACCTGTTACTTTATGCCCAGATTTTCTCAGAACAGGAAAGTTCTGATTGCAATTCAGGACATTGACGAGCAGAAACGGCAGGAAAAAGAATATCAGGAGTATTTGAAAAATCGTTACGAAGGCAATATGCAGATTCTGCGGATGTCCCTGAAAAATACCAATATTCTGGAATATTTTTATTATCCCAAAGACAATAAGGTTGTTCTGCCGGGAAAAACGGCCCGTTATTACGGATGTGCGGAAGAATTTTCAGATGTAAAGCGGGATTTTGCAGAGGCGCTGGTGGATCAGGAATATTATGACCTGTTTTGCCGGGTTCATGAGTATATCAGAGACGGCGGGAAGAACGACTATTTCTATTACAGCTCCTGCCAGGGGAAATTCTGGTGCAAATGCAGTATTTCCAGCGTAAATTTCGATGAAGAGGGGAAGACTGTCTTTGCAGTGGGAATTATTGAGGACCTGACGCAGCAGCGGAAAATGGAACGGGAAAACGAGCGGTATCAGTCTATCTATAAATTTACCGTGGACACAGAGTATGACGGAATTGGTATTATTGATGTGCTCAACGGTCATACGGATGTAAAGGTTGCAGAACATATCAATCCCAAAGAACCAATTAAACAGGGAACATTTTCAGATATTAAATCACGGTTTATTGACATTTTCATGTGTGCCGAGGACCGGAAGCGCTATCGCGAACGTACCATTACCCTTCAGACCATTCTGGAAGAACTTGACCGGACAGAGGAAGAGGTGCGCTACTATTTCCAGGGACGGGAAGAAAAAGGAAAAAATCACAAGGAATGTACCATACGGTATTTCAATGAAGAGCATACAAAACTGTTTGCCTGCGTCCGGGATATTGAGCAGCAGGTGCTGATGGAAGAAGAAAGCAGGCAGGCGCTGCAGCAGGCATTTGAGGCGGCAGAGCAGGCAAACCGGGCGAAGAGCGAATTTTTAAGCAAAATGAGTCATGATATCCGCACGCCCATGAACGCCATCGTGGGAATGACAGCCATAGCGGAAGCCAATATCGAGGACAGAGAACGGCTTGTGGACTGCCTGAATAAAATTACCATTGCCAGCAACCATCTTACCAGCCTGGTCAATGAAGTGCTGGATATGAGCCGGATTGAAAGCGGCAAGATGAATCTGGTAATCGAAGATTTTGATTTGAAAGAACTGATTGATGAGGCGGCTGCTATTTTCCAGACAAAAGTAGAAGAAAAGCATCAGCATTTTGAACTGGCCATGAACATTGAACACCGGAAAGTAATGGGAGATTATCTGAGCCTGCAGAAGGTATTTCACAATATTCTGGGCAATGCGGTGAAATATACCCAGAAAGAAGGCAATGTGGCCTTTCGGGTGGAGGAACTTCCTTCTCTGCACCAGAATTACGGATATTACCGGTTTGTCATCGAAGACAACGGGTACGGTATGTCAGAAGAATTTCAGAAAAATCTGTTTGAACCCTTTGAGCGTTCCGGAGATCCCCGTGTGGAAAGTCTGGAGGGTACGGGGCTTGGCATGACCATTGCCTGGAATCTGGTACAGCTGATGCAGGGAGATATACAGGTGGAAAGCGAGCTGAACAAAGGGTCAAAATTTATTATTACACTGTTTCTGCCTTTACAGGATGAGATGCAGGACAGTTCGGAAGATGACCCGGAAGCAGGAGAAGAGAATGCTTCTTTCCCCGGAAAACGTGTGCTGTTGGTAGAGGATAACGAGCTGAATATTGAAATTGCAATGGAAATCCTGCAGATGTTTGAACTGGAGGTGACCCTTGCATACAATGGAAAAGAAGCGGTGGATCTGTACCGGAAGCAGGAAGAGGGATATTTTGATATTGTATTTATGGATATTCAGATGCCTGTAATGGACGGTTATACTGCAGCCAGGGAAATTCGCAGCAGCAGCCGGAAGGATTCGGACAGAATACCTATAGTGGCCATGACTGCCAATGCTTTTTCAGAAGATGTGCAGAAAGCCATACATACGGGGATGAATGATCATGTGGCAAAGCCCATTGATCTCCGGCTTCTTGTGAAAGTGCTGACAAAATGGCTGGCGTAAGGGATAAGGAGTATACGAACAATGGCAGAAATAAAATGGGATAAACTGGACAATACAGCCCATCTGTTTCCTGTGATTGCAGGGGAGAGCATGAGCAATGTGTACCGGATTTCCGTTACTTTAAAAGAAAATATCAGACAGGAGATTTTACAGGAAGCCCTGGAACGGGTGCTTCCATGGTTCGATGTATTTCGGGTGCGTATGCGCTATGGGGTATTCTGGTATTATTTTGAGACAAATCAGAAACCCGCTCCGGATGTGAAAGAAGAATACCGGTATCCCTGCCAGTTTATTTCCCCCAATCGGAACCGAAATTACCTGTTCCGGGTCAACTATTACAAAAACAGGATTAATCTGGAAGTATTTCATGTGCTGACAGACGGAATGGGGGGAATCACTTTTCTCAAGGAACTGACCTATCAGTACCTCCGCCTTGCTCACTCAGAGCTGCAGGAAAAGATGGGGGATGGACTGTGCAGTGATACTTCCCTGAACCGGGAGGACAGTTATCTGAAAAATTATAAAAAAGGCCATAAAAAAGGCTACAAGACAGAGCGTGCTTTCCTGGTGAAAGGAGAGAAGCTAAAACCTCTGCAGCTTGGGGTCATGCACGGATATATGCCTGTGAAGGCACTGAAAAAGGTGTGCAACGGATATGGAGTATCTGTCAACGAATATCTGGTGGCTTCCTTTCTGTGGAGCATATATCAGGAATGCCTGCATGGGATGCCCTGTAAGCGGCCGGTCAGTTCCTGTGTTCCTGTAAATCTGCGGCCTTATTTTGACTCCATTACCATGAAGAATTTTTTCGTGATTATATCAGCTGTCTTTCGACCGGAAAAGGAAACCTATACCTTTGAAGAGGTGGTGCAGATTGTGGCGGAGAGCCTGCGCAGCCAGATTAACAGGGAACATCTGGAGAATCTTTTTGCTTACAATGTGTCCAATGAGAAAAATTTTATCCTGCGGGCAGTGCCTCTTTTTATTAAAAATATTGCCATACGCTATGTGTACCACAGCAGTGCCCTTGCCAATACCACCACGGTCACCAATATCGGAAATATTCAGGTGCGGGAAGAGTATCAGGACTATATTGAAGGGTTCCGGGCCTTTCTGTCCATGTCTGAAGGGCAGAATATTAAAGGAACCATCTGTTCTTACCGGGATACGCTGGTATTTACCATCAGCAGCAATCTGGCGGATGTGTCTGTGCAGCGAAGATTTTTCCGGCGCCTTTCACAGGATGGAATACCGGTGAGAATTGAGACGAATGGAGTATATGACGAATGAGAGAATGTAAAAAATGCCGGGTGGAAATTCTGGATGATACCAGAGTCTGCCCTCTGTGCAGCAGTGTTCTGGAAATATCCGGGGAGCCGGGAACGTGCACCGGTTATCCGGATGTAAAATCTACCGTGCGGAAACTGAATTTTATTGTAAGGCTGTACAGCTTTCTGGCTATTATCACGGAAGTGACGATGATTATTGTAAATTATCTGAATTTTCACGGAGTCTGGTGGTCGGCGGTTAGCGGCATCTGTATTCTGTATTTTTATATTACCCTGAAATATTCTCTGCAGAAAAATAAGGGGTATCAGACGGTGATTGTTGTGCAGGTGGTGGGCGCTGTGCTCCTTGTGATTGCGGCGGACTATATTGTAGGGTACCGGGGCTGGTCTGTAAATTATGCGTTGCCGGGTGCTGTGCTTCTGCTGGACTTTACCATCGGCAGCCTGATGATCGTAAATGCCTCTAACTGGCAGAGTTATATTCTGATGCAGATTTTTACAGCGCTGGTTTCGGTTGTCTGTATGGTGCTGCTGTGGATTGGGATTATCACCAGGCCCATGTTTTCCCTGGTGGCTTTGGCGGTATCTCTGTGTATGCTGCTGGGCACGCTGATTTTCGGAGAACGACGGGCAAAGGCAGAATTAAAACGGAGGTTCCATGTGTAGGAGAGCGGGCCGGAGGAGGAATTATGAGAGAAGTCAGCGTCAGGGGAAAAGTGATTCGTGACATGATTGCCCATGTGGCCAATGACAATCTGATTGGAAGAAAAATAAAGACAGGAGAGCTGCGGAAGAATCTGGTGGAGCCTAAATGGCACTGTCCGGACTGTTTTTACCTGGAGGAAATCGGAATGCCGAATTTTCAGATGGAGTATTTGTGCAGCAAAGAGTCACCGAGAAAGGACTATGTGATTTTGCAGCTTCACGGAGGGGGATACATCGGAGCCATGCGTAATGCCTACCGTTCTTTTGCAGGGCTTTACAGC
>OFGA01001839.1_pt1 | contig 13956 bp, 19 predicted proteins | sample 1521471 | NCBI WGS metagenome assembly OFGA01 (sample SAMEA3504086, study PRJEB24116) | mouse gut metagenome | biome: mouse gut; feature: mouse-associated habitat; material: faeces | place: Denmark | collected 2011
GTCCCCCCGGAGAAGCGGGAGGCATGGGTGGAGAAACGGGTCCGCAGCGGGTGTCAGGTGCTCATCACCAACCCTCGTTGTGTGGAAACCGGCCTGGATCTGAACGATTTTACTACCCTCATTTTCTATAGCATGGGCTACAACCTGTTCACCCTGCGCCAGGCGGCCCGCCGGTCCTGGCGGATCAACCAGACGGCGCCTCGGGTGGAGGTCTATATGTTCTACTACGCCGACACCATGCAGGCCAAGGCGATGAAACTCATGGCCTCCAAGCTGGCTGTGGCCGGGATCATTGAGGGCAATCTGTCGGAGGAGGGTCTGGCTGCCATGAGCGACGTGAAGGACCTGACCTCCCAGATGGCAAAGGAGCTGGCGCTTGGAATCAAGGACAACGTGGAGGATATCGCCGCCGCGTTCAAGAAAATGGCGGTCATCAATCCCCATCGAAACCGAATCGCTCCGGCAGCAGCTCAAGTCTCAGAAGCTGCGGACATTACGGAGATCCTGCGGGCCGCCGCGTCGGATACCCCGGCGGAAACCAGCACAAGGTCCGCCGACAGCAGGGAGAAACAGACGCTCTACGAGGGTCTGCTGCAAAAGTCCATAGAAGAACAAAAGAAACGGAAGTCGAAGAAGCGGACAGAGGTGGAAAACCAGCTGTCGATCTTCGGCTTTGTCGCGTAAAGGAGGACATTTTGAAACTTACGACGAATCGCGCCGAGCTTCTATGCGCGGCTAAGCGGGGGGAGAACATCGCTCCCCATGCTTCCGCGCTGGACGTGCTCAAAGGGCTGCTTCTGGAAACGGATGCCGCTAACGGTGTCCTCACCATGACGGCCACGAACCTGGAGGTTGCACTGGAGCAGAAAATCCCGTGTGCCGTACCGGAGAATGACGCCTTTGTATTGAACGCCCGGCTGGCGGTTGCCATGCTGGAAAAACTGTCCGGCGAAACGGTGTCCATGGAGCACATTCCCGGCAAACCGCAGCTGTATCTTTCCAGCGGCGACGCGGAGTACCTGGTTCCCGTCTGGGAGCGGGCCAGCTATCCCAAGCTGGAGATTCCCTTCCCGGAGGACACGGTAAAGGTCACCGGCATCCCCGGCATGGCCAGGCGGACCGTGTTTGCCGCCGCCGAGGACAACAGTAAGCCGCTGATGAAATGCGTCAACTTGAAATTCACCAGGGACGGCCTCCGGGCCGTGGTGGGCAATGGGTCCTGCATTGTCACCGCCAGGGGCGATGAAAAAAGCACCGGCGACGTCAGCCTGCTGGTGCCCGCCCTTTCCCTGGAGAAGCTGGCCCGGCTGTGTACCGACGAGGATACATTTCAGGTGGGTACCACCGGGAAGGCCATTGTGTTCCTGAAGGAAAACTTCGCGTACAGCGCCCGCCTCCTGGAGGGGGAGTACATTGACGCGGAGGCCCTGATCGGCGGCGTTCAGAACCGGTTTGTCGTGCTGACCGGCGTGCAGGAGCTGCGAAAAGCCCTGGATACCGCCAGCTGCGTGGATAGGGATGAAAAGATCTGTCTGCGTTTCGAGGGCCAGCGGCTCACCTTCTGCTGTCAAAGCGAAAATGGAAACACCGTCCTTCCCCTGGACGTAATTCCCCTGACCGGGACGCCCCAGGGTGAATACTGGTACGTTTCCAAGCATCTTATGCCGTGCCTGAAATCCCTGACCGGCACGGTGAAGCTGGGCGTGGCCCAGAGCGGGATGCTGACGCTGGAGACGGAGGACGCCTACTATCTGCAAACCGGCGTCCGGCCGGGGTTTACGGCTGCCGCAAGGAAAAAGGAAAAGAAGAAAGCCACGAAGAAGCCCGCCAAGAAGGCGGCGTAGGAAGGAGGCGAGTGTTTGGAAATTTCGACGATCTGCCGGTATTGCGGCGGTGTAATCCGCCTGGTTCCCGCTGAGACCGTCTATGACGAACATACGGAGCGGCGCGGCAAAAAAGGCGAGATGATTTACCAGTGCCAGAACTGCGGCGCGAGGGTCGGCTGCCACAAGGGTACAAACCGGCCCCTTGGCAAGGTTGCCAACGAAATACTGCGCTGCAAGCGGGTGCAGGCCCATCGGTCTTTCGACCGCCTGTGGAAGCGGCGGGGCATGGAACGGAGGAACGCCTATCGCTGGCTGGCGAAGGAAATGGATCTGTCCATGAGCGCCGCCCACATCGGCGGCTTTGAGATGGACCAGTGCCAGAGGGTCATTGACCTTTGCAGAAATGAGAAGGAGGTGCACCATGAGCGATGGCCCGAAAAAACCGACCTGTTACATGTGTCCACATGATTTTCGATACACCGACGTGATTCCCATGCGGAGGCAGGGCGTCATGATGCGCATGGACGAACGCTATTGCCTCGGCGGCAAGAGAGCCCGCCTCTTCAAAAAGCGGGACCCCAGTATTTACACGCCCAGCTGGTGCCCAAAGTGAAAGATTCCGTGTGAGCTGCGGATCTATACATTCAAAAGCTCGGATGACTGGTGGCTGCATATATCTTTGGAGCACAGCATCGGGCAGTTTCTTCCGCCGGACGGACACCGTCATGCGCTTGCGAGTGAAGCGGTCACGGGCTTGTCCCCCCGGGAGTTCTGGCGGCGGCTGGACCAGGAGGCGTATTATGACTTCCTTGAAATCACGCTGAAGCCTCACGATGTGGTGGAAATTGACGACGGACTTAATCCGGCCTTTTTCTGCTATGCGGACGGAGGCTTTCGGATGCTGTACGGCTTTGACGCCGCAGCCGCGAGGAGGTGTGTTCTTGAGAGAAGATGAAAAGAGCTGTAATATCTGCGCCCATTCCTACATGGCTCGGGAGGGCCTCCGGCTGCGGCAGAAATGCCGCAGCCCGGAGTACAATTCGCCGGATTATACCTTCGGCATGTTCATGGAGGACCGTGAGCGGGGCCATTGCCGCTTCTGGTCCTCCGAAATACGGGGCGGGTAATTCTTATGAAAGATTACTTTGCTGTACGATTGCCGCGCTCACAAATGTGCGCCGGGTGGTCAGTGGTCCCTGCATGACAAACGTGATCCCTGGCTGGAGTGGAAGTAAATTCTTCCCCCACTCGGGCAAACAGGCCATAGGGCCGGAAAGGAATAGGATATGAAAAACCTTTACTCGTTTGACGAACGCAACCGCATTGTGGAGAAGCACCTTCCCCTCATCAGGAAAACCATTCTCCGCAACAGTACGCTGATGAAAGCCGCCCATCTGGACTATGACGACGTGTACCAGCAGCTGGCCATCCGGCTGATTCGCTGCGTGGAGGGCTTCGACCCCGCGAAGGGCAAGCTGAAGCAGCACATTGAGGCCCAGCTCCAGTATGAGCTTCTGAACTGCAAGAACAGCTATCGGCGCTACGGCCTCACCGGCGCTCCCCGTGACCTGCGGGGAGCGGTGATTTCCCTGAACGACTGCCATGAGCTTGCGGTAGCGTGATGGGAACAGGATTTACCTGGTTTCACCGGTGTGTGCAATCACGCAAGAGCCGATTTTCCCCTGACGGTGAGACCCGCGTTCTGCGGGAAAAGCTGGAGGAAAAGCAGCGTGACGTCAATTATCTGAAATTCCAGCTTACCCAGACAAGGGCGGACAAGTTTGAGCTGGAACAGAGGCCCACGGAATTGCGGGATGTTTTTGCCGCAATTTTGAATGAGCCTTTGGGTCAACTCAGAAGCGCCGCACGGTTTCATGTTCGGGAGGCGGACCCCGGTCCCGGCTGGGAGGTCGTGACGGATCACTGCTGCCTTAGCGGCTGCGATATGAATGTCCGCGCCTTTCAATCGGAGCGGGACGCACTGCTGTTCGCCCGGCTGTTGAGGGCCGTAGGCTACCAGCCGCCGCATAATATCGCCTGCCAGACGTGCTATGAGGAGCATATGAAAGATTGTATTTGAACGGAGGAAGCTGATGAAAAACTTAACTTTAACCGCATATGGGAAGACATATCCCGTTCGTGTGCGGGTTGAGACCTATGAGGACTATCGAAACCTCTGCGTATCGCGGGAGGTCTTTTCGGACGGATATTGGGAAGAGTGGGATACCATCACGGTCAATTTGTCGCCCCGTTTTAACGCCTTCTGCTCGTTTATCGACGTCAACAACTGCGGTGAAAAATGTGTGCACTGGCTGACGGAGAACGGCTTTGGCAGTCTCACTTCGCGCGCGGAGCGCAGCGGATTCTGCGTGTATCCGGAGTTCAAGTTTTCCGAGCAGAAAACAGATAAAATCGGGGACGAATATATCATCAAGATCGCGGACTTCCTGGGGGTGTCTACTGACTTCATCCTCGGTCAGACAGACTTCCCAGAGCGGCGCAACTATGATATAGAGGAATTGGGCCTGTCCTACAAAGCGGCAATGGCGCTATATACGAGGGAAGTCGATACAGATGTGGTCAACCGCATTTTAGAGAGTCCTCAATTCCCGGAAATTACGCGCATGATCGCCCGGTATTTCAAAGACAGCAATGCCGAAGGACCTGCGGGACTGAACGCCATGTGGGATACTATGCAGCAGATGATTGGCACATTGGACACAAGCCATTTGACAAACCCGCAGGAGGGGACAGAAGCCGCTACACAGATTCTCGGTATGATGAAAACCGCTCCCTATGAAAAGGATGTTGAGACAATTCAGACCGCTTTGATGAATATGCTCCGGGACATCAAAACTGGTATCCAGACGCAGATGCCAACGACCGAATTGGCAACAGCACAGCTCACCGAGGCGATGATGAAAAATATGGTGAAGGGCAGCGGCCAACAACCGTTGATGCCGCAGATCACTTTTGAACAGTTTGCCGGGGCCTACTCAACACTACCCGGCGCGACACCCGAATTAGGGAAACAGTTTTCCGGTCTTATCGAGAATTTTATCAGAGATTTCATGGATATTGCGCAGAAGCAGGGCCTGACAAATGAAAGACCTGACGAATGAACAGTTTTGCGCATTGGCACAGGCCGGGGACGAACAGGCTATGTCCCGGCTCATTGAGGCCAATCTCCCGTTTGTTCGGAAAGCCGCAAATCAAATTGCAGGCAACCCAACTCGTCAGGAATATCTTTATGCCTGTGGTGCGGGCTTTGATGATCTTGTGCAGGCCGGTTCTATCGGGCTATGGAGAGCAATCGGCAGCTACGACCTTTCCAGCGGGAATAAACTTCTGACCTATGCCGCCCCTGCAATCAAGCGGGCTATGATTGATCTGATTCGCCAGTATAGTCAGGGTGAAGATGCTTCCGGTGAGGTTGTATCTCTGAATGATGTCCACAATGAAGCTATCCGGAATCTACTAATGTTACCCAGCAAAACCCAGCCGGAGCAGATTTATATTGAACAGGAAACAATGGAAGAACTGCATGAGGCCATGGATGCGCTGCCAGATCGGGAAAATGTCTATGTTCAGTACCGCTTTGGTTTTGCAGATGGCAAAGGCCGCCCGCTCACTGAAACGGCGCAGCATTTCCATTTGACGGAGAGCCGCACAAAGGGCGTGGAGCATTCCGCGCTTAAATTGTTGCGGCATGAGCTGCTGATTGAGATGCCGGAGCGGGCCTATGCCAGAGCGGAGGACAGGCTGACAAAGGTGCTGGTTGCGGCGGGCGAGCTTCATGCGGTGGAGCTCCGTCTAAAGTCTCAAAAAAGACGGGGCAAGAAAATCACCGCCGCAGTCTACGAATATCTTGCGGACTGCGACGGCGCTTTGGGTGAACTCTATTATGATTTCAAAGACGGCACAGCGGAGATCATTCTGCTGGCCGAGTGGGATACGGTAGTCAGCCACAGGTTCGCAATGCGGGCGTTTGAGCATTTCAGAATACACCATAATGATAAGATGCCGGACAAAATTGTGCTGACATTTATCGGGCCGGAGCAAAAAGAATCCTCGTTTGGAATGATTGGGTAATCGTATTGGAAGATTGCCATACTCTATTGCAAAGATACAGGGATAAAACATGCAGAAAAGTGGGATACAAGGAGTTTTTGCTATTTCTTTCTCGGATAAAGATTTTCAACCAATTTTTCAAAAGCCTCGTGGAGTTCATACCTTGCTACTTTTATGGAAAAGCTTAAATCATACTTTTTGTCAATTACAGTTTGAAGCACGTTGAGTGCTTTAACTTGTTCTGGGGGCAACTTTGGCGCATTGGAATCATGTTCATAATCTATTGGTCCATTATATAATTTGAAGGCTATTTCCAATGATTCTCTGCCAACTTGAGATTCTGCTTCGCGTTCAATATTCTGAGATAAACATATGGTAGAATCTAATTCTTTAAGGCACTCAATGAAGTAAAAGAAGTGCTCTGAGGAAAGCAATTTGCTGAGGATGGATCGATAGCAGTCCGATTCATAACCGAAACTTAAGCAGTCCTTTTGTGTTCCTGTTATTTTAAGAATTGTGGTAATAGCATTATCGCTAAGACCAGTGAAATTACACACTTTTTCCATTGAGTACGATTGCATGTCTGTCTCACCAATCAGATAGCCAACATCAACATTGAAGAAATCGGCAAGGTTCATAATAGTTTCAAACTTTGGAAAGGCGGCAACGCCCTCCAAATGGTTTAGAGATGGTTTGAAAATTTTAGTACCCGTTCCCAACCAACGACGAACATCGTTATGCGTATACCTAGTTTCATACCTAGCATTTAACTCTCTTGCGAGGGATGTTTTTGTGTGTCCAGCAGTATCCATACATTCCTTTAACCTTTGACAAAATAGCTTTGAGCGATTTGCGCTATTCATAATGTATTTACCTCCAAAATCCCCAAAATTATGCCATCACAATACACTATTTACAATGTAATTTTCTTGTGCTAATATATCATCAGTCAACGGGAATTACAACCCCAAAATTAAAGGAGGCTATACAGATGGATGAAAAGGAAATTAGAGTTAGTGATGAGGTTCTTATCGAAATCATACATGGGATTAAAGAAATCATAGTGGAGTTAATCAATCATGCCTTTCCGCAAACAAAGGCTTGAATATGCAGGGATAATGACAAAGAGGTGTGACTGCAACATCGCAGTCACACCTCCGCGTTTTATGCATACACCAATTTATGCAGGACCATTTCCTCTGCTCTGTTGCGGATATTATTCATACGCCCCACCCATTCCATCTGATCGGAAGCCTTCAGAACTTCGGTCACACCCTCCTGCTTTGCCATGGCCGGAATTAGAAAATCCATGCGCTCCTGACAGGCAGCGTCAATTTCAGCGAGATGTTTCCACAATTCCCCATAGAGCAGCATCCGATTGTAAACGCCAGGGTGATGCTCTTTTAGGAACTTCTCCCGCATCCGGCCATATACACCGATTTCGTACTCAGCATCATCATCAAGCGCAAGGTCCGGAATGTAGTAATCTCCCGCTTTCGTATAGGTCAGCTCCATAGTCATTTCCTTTCATTTGCAGCAAAATGTGAATTGTAGTTGCGAAAAACGCTTGTTTTAGCGTTCTCACCGCCTTTCTTATAACTGCAATGTACCATTTTGCCACAAATGAACCGCAGTCATATGTATTAGATGGTGACTCCACCCTCTACATAGTAACTCTTGATAGACGATACTGTTAGAATCGCCATGCAACTCGTTGTCGCGGCACAATTGATCGTACAATGGGGGGATTTTGTCGTTTCTCACGTTCTCAACCTCCTGAAATGAAATGTGCTCTAAGCACTTCACTGACCATGAGAAAAAATTGATTAGGAAGTTTCTTAGGCAGCCCAAATAGCGATACAACGCACGTGTGCCACGGCGATAAGAGCATCTGAAGTTTTGACGTAATATAAAACGTCGGTTATCCTGGGTAATCCCTCCCTCACTGGCCCCGTTGTCCCGGCAAATGCGGTTCAAGCAGAGCCCACTCTTTATCGTTTATGTTATGTCCGTGATAGGTAGCTTCCATCTTTCTGTCCCCTGTTTTCTTGAGATATTTTCATTCTATCACAACCCCTTTATCCTGTGTAGACACTATCTAGAGCATATAGCCCATCTAGCTGTTTTATATTTCTCTGTGTGCGCAGAACAGTGCCGAGTTAAGTCCGATGGCCTACCAGTTCCCGCACAATGTTTTCGCCCGCAAGCTCGCTGGTGCGGTAGATATTCTGGCAAAACTCCTTTAGGCTGAAATCCATGCCGGGACTGTCGTTGTCCAGCAGGACGCCGGTGATCGTGAAGCGGCGCCCTGCCTGTTCCTGCCGCAGCTTATCAAGAAAGTATTTCGGCATTCTGCACTCTCCGTCCGTAATGAACACGACATCGGCATTTTCAAAGCCTTCCTCCAGCATGAGACGCAGGGACTCCAGCATGGGTGTTTCAAAGTTTGTGCCGCCGCCGAGGAAAATCTCTGCCGCCGACAACTTATCCGCTGTGGAATATTCACCGGGCCGGAATATATCTGTTTGGCACCGGTCGCGTCTGGAAAAATGGACCAGGGCGAACTTGCGCCCTCCATCGGCGGCAATCTCCAGCAGCGTCAGCGCCACGGCCTTGCCCCAGGCGGCGGAGGCTCCCTCTGTGGAATCGGATTCATCCAGACAGCAGATGATGTCCCCCATGCCCTTATAGATGGGCTCCCGGCGTTTGTACTGCTTGATCTGATTCCGCTGATACTTTTGCAGGAACAGCGGGGCCGTTTGCGGAGAAGCCAGCATGGCCAGTTCCGAGGTAAGGGCCCTGGAAATGTCGTTGCCAAACTCCAGGGAGTATTTTTCCCCTCGCCCGTAGGCGTAACCATTTCGCTTGCCCTGAGCAAAAATCTCCCGGAAACGACCCAGATACGTGGCAACGTTTTTCAGTGTGTCGCTCTTTCGTACCTTTGCCAGAAGTTCATCATTGACTTTCTTTTTCTCCAGATTACCAGGGTCATCACTCCAAGCGCCGATGATAGCCTGGACCTCCTCCGCTTTTTCTGACGCAGACTTTACCGCCTGGGCCACAAGGGCAGAGATAACGCCTTGATTTCCGGCGGTACTGGCGTTAATCATTTTGCTGACCGCTTTCACCTGACGTCGTTTGCTCTCCGCCTGATTCGCCGCTTTGATGGCCGAATGTTCCAATTCCGCACTGGGACTGGAAGCGTGCTGCAGCATATCCAGCAGGTTGGAGAGTTTTTCGCGGGCTTGCCGCTCCGCCGCTTCCAGCTTTTCCAGGGTGTTCAGTCCACCCTTGTCCCCGCCGATATCGGAGAGAAGTCCGTCCAGTTCCCCGGCGGTCTTGGAGATGAACTCCGCCGCCGCCTCATAGGCCGGAAGCTCCCGGCCCTCGCAGACGCTCTTCAGCGTAGGATAGTCCTCGCTCCGGGTCACGTGGTCCAGGAGCGGCGCATTGAACTTCCGGGCTGAGGCGGACAGGGTTTCCGCCTCATTCTGGCGGGGCATCAGGGAGTAGAATGTCTGGAAGATGTCCTGGGAGAGAGCGGGGAATGTGCGTAGCTTCTTTTCCGCATCCCGCTCAACCTGATCCAGTTCGCCGTCCCCAGCGCGGAGGTCCTTGTAGATGCTGTCCTCCAGCTTCGTGGAACGCAGCACCCGGTCCGTGGTTTCCACCGGAGGAGCGGCAGACGCCCAGGGGGAGTTCAGAACGTCATCAATTGTGCGATAACGATTTCTCATTTGCGGCCTCCTTCCGTCCGGTAGCTGTCCATCCAAGCCCGGAGAATCTCACTGGCCCGCTGGGGGTCGCCCGCAAGCTCTGGGAACTCCTTCTGCAAATATGGCCGCGCACCGTACATATTCGTTATACTGCTATGGCGCAGATTTTCCAGATAAGCAAAATACTTTTCCATGAGTGTTATTTCCTTTCAAAAATTTCTATCTAGTTGGCTTAGGGTTTTTGGCAAAAAGGAGACTGTTCACATTGATGAACAGTCTCCTTCATACAGCCGACACGTAGTCAGAGTATAGTTTTAGAAAGTACAAAAAGTGCAAGCGCTATTCCAGCCATCATTCCCGCTCCAGTAGGGATTGCATAAAAAGCTGCCTTTTCTCTGAACGTAGAACGGCGCATTTCGTATTGCTGGTAAAATCTGCTCGGCATAGAGCAAATATAGCTTTGCAAGAGGACAAGCCCAACATTAAACAGCACAATCCCCGCGAACAGAATCCCACTCGGGGAAAAACGAAGTGATAAATCAAGCATTAAACCTAAACCGATACTGGACAAAAGAGAAGTTGCTGCACAATAAAAGAAAATAATCATTCGGTGCATATAGGGCAGTGTCTCAAATTTCCCCATGCGTATACCTCCTCACATCACCAAATTATACGTTTTTCTGCTATGTTTTATAATTATAGCACGGAAGTCATCTATAGACAAGTCCGCTCACCTATAATTTATAAAGGTCGCATCTCAACACGGCCCTCCGGCGGCGCCGTGAAAGGCCCCGGCGGGCAGGGTCCATTTCTGCCGTTCAACGTCAACCACAGAGAACTCACCGCTGGTCAGCTGATGCAGCGCCAGCGGGTTATCGTGACAAACGCAGCTTTTCGCGCTGCCGACGTACTCTGCCAGCGGTTTCTTGTTGTCCAGGGTAAAGCCCAGAACGCGCTCATCCTCCTCCACTTCCATGAACCGCTCCGGGAACAGTTCCCGGATTCCGGCCCAATGGGTGGGTAGACTGAAAATGCACATCATGCAGGAACAGCGGTTCCAGCCGGCGGCGTAGCAGGGATGCGGCGTGATCTGCCAGCGGCGGATGATGTCCCAAACCTGGGCTTCGTCCCAGTCAATGACTCTCCGCCATTGATGAACCAGCCGGTGGGCCTTTGCCGTGGCGTTGGTACGATGAACCTCCATCTCGTTGTACTTGGACCGTCCGGCGCTCTCCTGGCGGCGTTCGCCGGAAACGACCAGTATTTTGACATTTTGGGTCAAAGCGTCAATATCCGTGTACAGCTTACTCTCCACCTGGGCCTTGAGGGAACCGGAACACCAGCGGCCTTGATGGCACCCGGATTTCGCCGGGAGCTTCATGCGCTGGCCGTCCTGCTTCAGAAGGTCCAGATTTCGGATGAGACTGTCGCCCACCTCGCGTTTGAGATTCGGGGAGCAGTAGCGGCCATTGACGATAGAACCCTTGAAAGGAAACCGCTGACTGCTTCCTATGGATTTCAGCTCTTCCAGATCCAGATTACGGATTACGGTGTCAGCCACCATGATTTTCAGGATGGAGCTGCACCAGCGGGTAGCCAAATTACCGCTTTTGGCCGGAAACTTCATACGAAGGCCCATGTCCTCCAGTTCCTCCCGCTCCAGATCGGTTAGAATCTTCTCCCGAAGCTGGGCGGAGCGAAGCTGCTTTTCCGACAGAGGACATTCCAAGGTCTCGCCGCTGAATGGGTCCACATACTGGATGGGCCAGCTTGCGCCGATCCGGTACACCTCGCCCCAGAAGCCGTTGACCCGCCAGGAAACCCGCAGGGTGATTCCCAGGTATTCCGCTATGGCCCGGACGTAGTTCTGCGTCACAGGCCAGTCCATTTTCCTGGTAGGATGCCCGCCGTCAATGTCATGGTGCCAGAGTTCCATCTTCTCCCGGGGCACGCCCCGCTCCAGCAGGTCCAGGACGCAGACTAGGCTGTCCTTGCCGCCGGAGAACAGGACGATGATCTTATCGTAGTCCTCCAGCGGTAAAAGACGGTCCAGATAGATGGCCTCCATATGGGCGGAGTCCTTTCGCCCCGGCATTGCCGGAGCTTGACCGATACCGCTGCCATAGACAGCGCGGGCAGGAAGCTCGGGCGGCTGGAACAGTGTCAATTGCTCATACATAAAACCTCCAGAATAAAGGAGAATCGAAGCGGCACAGTTCGTACCGCTTCGATTCATAAGATTCGGATGAAGTTCAGCAACAGCCGAATTTTATCCACGCAATGGAATCCATCAAAAGAAACCGTCCTCAATTACAGCCTGGAACAGGCAGTAATCTGCGTCATAAAGGCTCATATAGTCCAAAACATCCTTCATGCTCTTAAACCAGTTGAAACTGATACGCCGCCTAATATAGGTGCGTCCCTCCGCCCTTTCACGGAAATACCAGTATCCGTTTTTCTTCAGATACACTTTTTTGAGCCGCTTTTCTCCCGGGATTGACAGAGAGAGCGCGAGCGATTCATCGCCTCTCTCCGCATGGACTAGAGGAAAGGTCTCCGCGTATAACTTCTTCTGGCTTTTGTCGACAAAGCCTCTTCTATCAGGCAGCCGGGGGCAGCGGCCCGAGGTATAGGTAAAGTCACGGCGGTCACGCTGGTACTTATAGCGGCTGTGGCAGGTGGAGGCCATTTCGCACTCTCCGCATTCTACTCCTCCATATAGAGGGGGAAAATAATGCTGGTTATCCACGGCTGATCTCATACCGCTGTCTCCTTCGCAAGGGCGTTCAAATACAGGTTATAATCCCGTTCCCGGGTAATGAGCCTGATCCAGAAGTCACAGGTCTCCCCCTCCAGGAAGAAGTTATACTCCTGGCGGAACTGCCGGTCCACACAGGCTTCCGGGTGGGCTTCGCAGAACCGGGTCAGCGTGGGAAGGTCTTTCAGCGCATCCGCAGCGGTCAGGGCCTCATACACCTGGTCGATCTCCGCCTTGATTTCCGCTGTAGCCAGAGCCGGGTGGCAGGGCCAGGCGGTATTCCACCAGCGGCGGCCGTTGTAGTCGGCGCGAAGATGCCCGATCTTCCGGCGGGGCACATTGGTAAACCCGTCCTCGCTGCGCTCCAAATCCTCAAACACCTGGGGAAAGGGACACTCTGTTTTCAGGCGCTTCAAAATGTTATCCTTCATGCGTCTCTCCTTTCGCCGCCTTCAGCATCCGCTGATACTCCCGCTCCAAGGCGGCCTGGGGCGTGTAGCGGTGGATGTTCTGGTTTACATATTGATCCGCATAAAAGAGCAGCGCGCCGCCCAGCTCCGCCATGATTTTAGCCGCCTCCAGGCTGCGCTCCAGAGTTTTCAGCGTGCCCACAGACAGGGTGTGCCGCTCGGATTCATCAAACTTTCCCTTCAGATAGCAGTTCTGATAAATGCCCTCGCTGCCAAAATTGGCAATGGGTACAAAGTCAAATTCATACGCGGTCAGTTCAACGCTTTCCGAGGGAAGCCCCTCATGTTCGCTTGGAAGCACATAGTCCAGAATGGGCCAAACTTTTTCAAAGTTGCCGTCTTCCTTCGCTAGATTCAACACCGCGCAGAACAAACTTCCCCCGGTATCCCGAAATACCTGCGCATGTGTCTGGTCAGGGTGAACTTTCTCCAGCCAGAGCCGCACCTGGTTCCGGTCGTAATCGTGGAACAGGCGCAGAAACTCCTGATCCCGCCGGAAGGTCCCCCGGCGATCTCGGATATGGTAGAAATCGCTGCGGGGCTTGCAGCGGCCATAATAGCCGATGCTGTCAAGCTTCTGGTCGTAGGGATGGACCGTCCACATGGCGTCATAGATGGTGTTCAGAAGCTTGTCGCCGGAGAGGCCGTTTGTGAGAAGAATCCGTTCTTCCAAATCACCGCCGCAATCCCGGCAATAGCCGGTCAGATACAGGGCCACGCCCTCGGAGAGCCTTGTGTACGAAAGCCTCCAGCCTTGAGGAATGAAATGCTCATTGTAAAAGCTGTCCAGCTTCTCGCTGCGCACCAGCAGGTGCGGGCAGCAGCCGCAAAGTCGATCACTCATAAAATCAAACTCCTTTTCTGATTTACTGCTCCACCAGGGGAACAAACGTCATTTTGCCGGCGAAAACTGATCTTGCCAGTTCCTTTGCCACGCTCTCTTTGGGGCCTTCGTCCCAGTCGTCTCTGCGGACGGACAAGATACACTCTCTGTCCGCAAACAGCTCGGACGTTACGGCCATATCCACCAGGCCAAAGCTCCAGGCAAATGCCCGGAATTGAATAACTCCTTTTTCAAGCATCGCTCCAATCATGAGCACCGCCTGCCGCCAGGC
>OFGA01001845.1_pt1 | contig 13916 bp, 19 predicted proteins | sample 1521471 | NCBI WGS metagenome assembly OFGA01 (sample SAMEA3504086, study PRJEB24116) | mouse gut metagenome | biome: mouse gut; feature: mouse-associated habitat; material: faeces | place: Denmark | collected 2011
AGGGGCACCCATGGCGGCACCCGGTCAGCGGGTTCCATGACATGGTGGCCCAGTCTATTTTCGTCTTGTTCATTGTGCGATCTCCTTTCTGTTTTCCGGGGGCGTCTGGTTCGTCCCCAAACTTTACACATTTACAAGGCCATAAAAAGCTGAACTTACATTCAGCCCGATCCCGCCTTTTTCCGCCGTGCCTTTTTGGGCGGCTCCGGCTGCCGTACATACTTATAATATAGGTAGCCGTATTTTGTGGCCTTGCTCTCCACCAGTATGTAGCCCTTTGGCGGGCGGGGCGGTTTGTTCTCTGTATAGTTGCGCTTGACCTCGGTGGACGGCTCCCGATCCGGCTTGTCCAGCTTTCCGGCCTTTTTCCAGCGGTGGCCGCCCTGTTCCGGGGTCCAGTGGTCAAAAAGATAATTCGCCAGGCCGGTGTAGTCCTGGCCGTGGTCTATCCCACTATAATAATTGTGTTCCCGTAGGTGTTCGATCCGCACGATCTCACCCATGCCCCACAACTTGGTGATCATGTCCTCCGGTATGCCCTCCGAAACCATGTGGAAATGGATCCGGCGGGTGCCCTTGCCGCGCCCCATATATATAAAGAGTTTTGCACCCGGAAAATGGTACATTAGGCGGCGGGCGTAGTTGTCCCGCAGGCGGCGGGCCTCTTGGAACGTGTGGACCTCATATTCATTATTTAATGTAAGGGTGCTATATAGGGAGGTTGGCCCAAAATTGGCGTTGAACAGGCGGGCGTGGTTCCGGCGGGAAATTCCGATCCGGTGCTGTGCCCGCTCCTCCTCATTCCGAAACCTGGGCCGTGGCTCTGCTTTCCGAATATCCCGCACACGGTCCGGCACATTAAAAACGATTTGCTCACACACGGCTCCGGCAAAATACCGCGTTTTTGCTCTTTGCATATTCGCCCCGCCTTTTCCGTTGTGGTAGGCTCTGCCCCGGCGGCACTATTCGCCGCCGGGGTCCTCTTTCCATTCTTTAACAATGCAATCCCGGCACATATATTGATCCGGGTAATACTCGCAAATATCCAGCCCGTCCTTGGCCGCCGCCCGGATCATGGCCTCCAGGTCCGGCACGTTGATCTGTCGGTTTGGGTGTATCAATTCCACCGCCCTGGCCAGATACCGGGCCGCGTCCCAGTCTCCATAAAGTTCCAGCGGGCCGTCCCGCTCCATGGTTTCCGCGTTCAGCGGAATAATGGCCACCGATCCGCCCTCCGGGTCAACCTCCCAGCGGGCCGGGGTTTCCTTGACCACGTTGCCGTCCTTGTCCACCTGTTTGCGGCCCATGTGGGCGGTGCCCACGCCAATGCTGATTATTCCCACGCTTTTGACCTCCTTTTATCCTTTCCGCAGGTCCGAAACGATGGATGCCAGGCGGTCCGCTATGTATTCCACCTCTGCCTCTGTGTTGGTTTCCGCCAATGTGATCCGTATGGCTCCATAGGCGTCCCGCCTGGACTGGCCCATAGCGGTCAAAACGTGGCTGGGTTCTCCACTCCCGGACGTACAAGCGGATCCAGCAGACACGCACACCCCGGCCAGGTCCAGCATGATAACCAGGGCCTCACCCTCCACGCCGTCAAACCTGCAGTTGATATTCCCCGGCAGGCGGTTTGTCAGGCTGCCATTGATATGGGCACCCGGAATTTCCAGGATCCGCTCCACCAGCTTGTCCCGCAGGTTCCCGGTGTACTCCGCCGCCCGCTCCATGTTCTCGCAAGCCTCCCGCATGGCCACGGCCATAGATACAATGGCCGCCGTGTTTTCAGTCCCCGGCCTGCGCCCGCGTTCCTGGCCTCCGCCGAACAGGAACGGGTCCAGCGGCACGCCGGCGCGGCAGTATAGAACGCCCACGCCCCTGGGGCCGCCAAACTTGTGGGCAGACAGTGACAGCATATCAACCCCCATTTTCTGAACGTCCACAGGGATATGGCCCACCGCCTGCACAGCGTCCGTATGGAAAACCATTAAACTGCGGTTCCCCTTTTTGATAGCCTTTGCAATTTCCGCAATCGGCTGGATGGTTCCGATCTCATTATTTGCCGCCATAATAGAAACCAGGTTCGTGGTTCTGTCCACCTCTGCGGCCACCTTTGCCGGGTCCAGGATCCCGGTTGTCTCCGGGGTGATCCGGGTTATCTTTCGCGTTCCCTCTCGTTCCATGGCCTCCGTGGCATGGAGGACGGCGTGGTGTTCAAACGCGGACGTGACCACGCGCCCGGACCCATAGCGGGCCGCCCGGATTGCCCAGTTGTCCGCCTCGGTCCCCCCGGACGTGAAATAGATTTCCGCCGGGCGGCAGTTCAGCAGTTCCGCCACGTCCTTGCGGGCGCTCTCCAGTTTCATGGAGGCCATGCGCCCGGCGGCGTGTATGCTGGAGGGGTTCCCGTACTCCTCCAGGCACTCAATCATGGCCGCCTTTGCGCTTTCCCGCATTGGTGTGGTGGCGGCGTGATCAGCATATACTTTCATTCTCTCGACGCCTCCCCCGTTGCATAGTAGGGGGCCAGTTTCCGCTTTCTTCCGCAGCTCCAGCAGGACCCCCGTTTAATGGTCATGTTCTCCGCGCCCTCCGGCTGTTCCAGGGCAAAATCTTTCTGGAGGGTGGCCGCGCACTCCTCGCACAACATTTTCGGGTCCTCTGGGCTGAAAATATCGTCTTTCCAGCCCACCCCAATGTAGTCCAGCACCAGGCCCCAGCCATACCACGCTCCGGTTTCATCCTGACAAACATGGTTCATCCACATATCCCACTCTTTCGGGTTCTTGTGGCGTATGCGGTCAAAACGGTGGGGGCGGTGTTCCAGATGGATCCCAAACCCGCACATTTGGCACCCGGTCCGCTGGGCTTTCGTGGTCCGCAGTTGGCCCTCCGGCTCTGCACCGTCGTGGGCCGCTTTGTACTCCTCGATTTCCTCCGGTGTCATATTGAGCGGGTCCCGCACGATTTCCCCATAGATGTCCGGGACGATGGTTTCCAGGTGTACGGGGTCGCCATAGATTTCCACCCCGTCCTCCTCGCCTATAATGGGCCGGAACTCCTCCCAGTGTTCGTGATACCATTCCTGCATTTCCAGGGCCAGGGTCAAAAGGTCTTGCCGGGTGAAGATGGCAAAGGGGGCGCTGCGTTTGGTGTCCTTGCTGATATAATTACACCCGTTCAGCATAAGGGCCTTTTGACGCCTGCCGCCCTCGCTGGCCATTAGGCCCATATACGGGAAACGCCCACTTTCTTTTGCGTAGTCGTCACAGGGCTTTTCTTTCAGATAGTAGCAGCACAGGTCAGAAACCAAAAACGGGGCCGTCTGGTAGTTGGTCCCCTCCCGTTTATTTTCAGGTCCCCCAAACTTTTCAAGCCATTTCTGTGACATTTTCATACGGGTGCTTTTCCGAAACCCGCCGTATTCCCCGGTTTCTCCGGTCATAATCGCATGGCGGACCGTGGCGTTTTTCTCTGTCGGGTGCTGCAACGTGTAAATTTTCCCGGCGGTTTCCTTGGACAGTACGGGGAAACCGTATTCCCGGACCACTTCGATCTTGCCATACGGACGTCCCTGGTGGTTTTTCGCCGGCTTTAACCCCTTAACGCCCAGCACCTTGTGGACCTGCTGAATGCTCCGATCCTCCAGCATGGACACAGACGTGGCCGGCACGTCGATCCCGATAGACCGCAGGAAAAGAAACAGGGTGATACTGTCCAGGCCACCCACCGCCACATAGCAACGCCCAGCCACGTCCGGGTGGTTGTAGAACTCCCAGGCCCGGCGGGCGGCGTATGCCTTTTTGAAGTCATATCTCTGGGCCATTTTCGCTTGAAAATCCTTTGTTTTCTCTCTGTTTTCCTGTTCTTTGCTTTTATCCCAGCGCATAATAGTAAACCTCTTTTCTTTCGCTCATACTGCCACCGCCTTTTCCAGCTGGGCCATGGTGGTGATCTCCTCCCCGCACCATTCCGGCAGGTTGGCCCGCACCAGGGCCGTGGCGAATGGAGGCGGGACCGCGTTGCCGCACCTGGCCACCTGTTTGGTTTTCCCGTATTCCTTGCCTGTATAGTCCCGCTCTATCTTGTAGTCGTCCGGGAAACCGTTGGCGCGGTACAGTTCGCGGGGTGTCAGCATACGCAGGCCAATGTCCGCCATAAAATACCAGGCCCCGCCGATCAGGAACAGGATCACTTCTGTGTCCTCCAGGTGGTAGCCGCAGAACTCATTTAGAACGGCCCGGATTTTGGGCCAGTTCTGGAGATCCGCCCCCGGCTCCGCCTTTGCGATCCTGGTTGTCACCACGCCATGGTGGCCGCCGCCGGCGGTGATGGTTTGGAGCGGGTCCTGGGCTTGTCCGCCCAGGTTGGTCCCTTTCATTTTGACCATGTGGGCGGTCTGCAAGGCATTGTGGTCCACCGCTGTCACGGTGGGGAGTGGGTCAGACGCCGCCGCGCCTACCACTCCGCCGTAAAACTTGGACAGGTTTGCCACGGTCAGGCCCTCCCGGTCCCGTGTTGTAATCGTATGGAGCGGGGCCGCCGCGTCCTGGTTGTGATCCCCGTTGTAATACTTGGTCAGGGTCGCCGCCGCCAGGCCGTAGCGGTTGGAGGCGTCTATGGTCATAATGGGATCGGTCACGCCCTGGCCCCGGACCCGCTCGGTCTGTTCCGTGTGATACTGGATCATAGCCGGGCACACCACGCACTCCTCCGCCTTTGAAACCTGGGTGTGTGTTGGCTCCTCCACATTCCGGCAGCGGTCCCCGCCGCCCGTCTGTCCTATGGCCGCCAGGGTGGGGGTGATCAGCATTTGATGGCCGCCCGCCCCGGTGCCCGTTATCGTGTTCACGGGATCGGTGATGGAGGTGCCCACGGCGTTCTGGTTGTTGTGCATGGTCAGCGGCGCCATGACAGGGGAGGCCACGCCATACCCATGTTTTGCTGTGATGGTCTGGATCGGTTCCGCCAGCCCTTGCCCCCGGAACTCTCCGGCGTGGTTGACGATCACCAGGAACGGGGAGGCGGACCGGATCACGAATTTGTCCACGCCCCTGGCCACCCGCCGCATGGTATTCCTGGCCAGCGGACGGACCGCCGCCACCCCGTACCGCTCCCGGACCTCCTCCTTTGTTGCGAAAATGGAGGGGGTGGGCAGGTTCCAGTCTATGATCTCCGCTGCGCTGCGCCACGGCTTTTTGGTTCCGGCCTTTACCTCCTGGCTGTCCGCCGGCGCGTGGGTCGGTTCCGGCCACACAATGGGCCGCCCGTCGCTGCGGGCGATCAGAAAAAAGCGTTTCCGCGTGGTTGGTGCTCCATAGTCTGCCGCCACCAGTTCCCGCCATTCCACGGTGTAGCCCAGGGCCTCCAGCTGGCCCAGCCATTGGCGGAACGTCTGCCCGGTTTTTGATTTCACAGGATGGCCCCGCCGAACAGGTCCCCAGGTTTGGAACTCCTCCACGTTCTCCAGAATGATCACGCGGGGGCGGACCGTCCCGGCCCAGCGCAGGACGATCCAGGCAAGGCCCCTTATATTCTTGTCCACGGGCTTGCCGCCCTTTGCCTTGCTGAAATGCTTACAGTCCGGGGAAAACCACGCCAGCCCCACCGGGCGGCCCCTGCACACTTCCACCGGATCCACGTCCCACACGCTGGCCTGATAGTGCATGGTGTGGGGGTGGTTGGTCCGGTGCATTAGGATGGCGTCCGGGTCATGGTTTATAGCTATGTCCACCACCCGGCCCGTGGCCAGTTCGATCCCCGTGGAGGCCCCACCGCCGCCGGCGAAATTATCCACTATGATTTCATCCAGTAAATTGATCTGCCCACGGCTCACCGTGTCCCGCCCCCTTTCACGTCCATATACAGGGCGCAGTCTTTCCCGGTCCGCTGGCACCATGCCCATTCAACCATGGCGCCCGCGCTCTCCTGATAGTCCGGCATGAACACGGCCAGGTCCGCCGCCTCCAGCATGGCCAGACAGATCCGCATATAGTCCACTTGTTCCAGGCCGTCCGGCAGAATTGCCGGGTTCAGGACTACATGGCCCAGCGCCTCCAGGGTCTTGGCCGCCTCCCGAAACTTGGCCCTATATTTTCGGTCGCCGGTGATCTTCCCGGCTATGTAGATTTTCACAGGCTGCACTCCTTTTTCCGGCTTGCAATCCGTCCGGCCAGTTGTTATAATACAGACAGCTGGACGGTTTCCGCCGTTCACTTCACCACCTGCGCCGTGTTGTCAGCACCGGGCGCGGGTGGTTTCTCTTTTGCCTCATAACTGATATGGGCCGCCGCCACCAGTTTGGCGATCTCTGCGCCGATCAGTCCGTCCGGGTCCTCCGCCGCGTTCACGGCCTCCGCCGAAACGGCGGCCCGCTCTATGCTGGTCAGTCTAGCCCAGTCCTCGGTAACGCACAGGTGAAAGTCACCGTTTGCCCACCTGTCAACCGAAATAATGATCCGTCCGCCGCCCTTTAGGGCGGTTCTCAATTTATCGCTCATTCCGTTGCCCTTTCTGTGATCTCCAGCTGTTGAAATTCTGCCGCCGTGGCGGCGATCCGGTCCGTGGCCATTTGCCAATAGTCCGGGTTGATTTCCACGCCCACGAAATTCCGTCGCAGACGTTTGGCCACCACTCCGGTGGTCCCGCTCCCCGTGAATGGGTCCAGGACTGTCCCGCCCTCCGGGCACCCGGCCAATATGCACGGCTCCACCAGGCGCTCCGGGAACACAGCGAAATGGGCGCCCTTAAAGCCTCCGGTGCCGATTTCCCACACGTCCCGCTTGTTCCTGTGCGGCGTTGGAACGTATTCCTTTCCGCTTTTCGTCCGGCTCTCCTCCGATCCGTCATGGCCATATTTCCCGCCGCCGAAAATCGGGCGCTGTTGTTTCTCATTCCGCAAATATCGCCTTGTGCTGGCCCCGGTCACTGGTTCACTGATTGCCGCCGCGTCGAAATAGTAATGGGCCGATTTTGACAGCAGGAAAATATATTCATGGGCTTTTGTGCAGCGGTCCCGGACGCTCTCCGGCATGGCGTTGGTCTTATGCCATATAATATCCTGCCGTAAATACCACCCATCAGCCCGCAGGGCAAAGGCCAAAAGCCACGGGATCCCCATCAGATCCTTGCACTTGTAGCCGTCCGGCGGCTCTTTTCTGGTGTGGCCGTGGGCGTTCCTGGTGTTTGCCGGGGGCTGCGGCCCGGACCTGGTTGCGTAGCTGTCCCCGATGTTCACCCACAGCGTCCCGTCCTGGCGCAAAACCCGCCAGACCTCCCGGAACACGTTCACCAGCTTGGTTATGTACTCCTCCGGCGTTTCCTCCATGCCGATCTGACCGGCTACTCCATAGTCCCGCAGGTTGTAATAGGGCGGGGAGGTCACACAGGTGTGGACGCTCTCCGGCTCCATGGTCCGCAGCTGTTCCAGGGCGTCACCGCAAAGGATCGTTTCCACTGTCCGCCACCTCCTGGGCCAGAAACCACTCCGGGCTGTTCCGCTCCGCCTGGTGGGGGCAGTTTTCCGCGTCGCAGTTCTCCGCCGAACAGGCGGCGCAATAGGTCCGCTGGAAAGCTTCATCCCACGGGGTTTCTAATGCGGGAATGGAGGCCAGGAACTCCGCCAGAACGGCAGGGGAGGCGGTGATCTGGTCAAAATACGTCTTTGCCATGGTTTACTCCTCCTCTTTGTGGAGGTCCACGCCCTCCAGGGCCTCCCACACGGCCCGCTCCCAGGCTTTGGCCCACCCGGATTTTGCTTTCCGCACTGCCCCCACCGCTATGGCCTCGGTTCCGTCGTCCCACAGCAGGCGGCAGTTGTCCACCACTATGGCGCTGTCATGCTCCGCCGCGTCCCGCTCCACCATGCCCAGGTAGGACAGCGGGATCCCCCAGCAGGCCAAACTCTCCGCCTGGAAAATCTGAAACCCCTGCATAATCACCGGCACCAGGTCCACGTTGTCGCCGCGCTCACCGATCCGCCAGGCGTTCATTTCCTCGGCGGCGGTTTCCGGTATGACCAACTGCGGGTTCATGTCTTTCATAATGTTGGTGGGTTCCTTGTCCCCCGGTATCATTCCGGCGTGTTCCACGATAGTGGCCAGGACCTTGCGCGGCATGACCTCCCGGCGGGCCTGAATATACCAGGACTGCGTATAGATGGACATGACCCCGCCCTGGCTGTTGACGGTGTACCCGCCGCCCTTATAGGCCCGCTTGATGGCCCGGACCACCCCGGCCTCATTGATCAACATTTTTTCATCCCCTTTTTATATGATGTATGGCATTTTCACCGGCACGTCCCCCGGCTCCGCTGCCCACACCTGGGCGTCCGTGATCTCCGTCCAGTCGCACCGCCACACCTCCGCCGCGTTTTGTATGGCTGCCAGGTTGGAGGAATGGGGGACCACCACGGTGCCGTGGACGGGGTGGACCACCCTGGCCCGCCCTGGGGCGTTCCATCGGCTTTCCCTGGCCCGCTTTTCCGCGTCTGCCAGTGTGCGGAAACGCTCCGCCGGGTCTACTCTCCGGCCCATGCGTTCACCGCACACTCCCAGCGTTCCAGGGCCTCCAGCACGGCATCCGTGTAGCTGTTGGAGGTGATCCCGGCCTCCCAGGCCGCCCTCGCTCCGGCTTGTCCTCTGTTGTAGGCCATGGCCACCATGGCCGCGTCCCCATATTTCGCCATGTATTTCCCCAGCTTATAGCACCCGCCGGCTATGTTGCCCTCCGGGGTGGTGGGGTCCAGGCCGGTGGCGGCCTCCAGTTCCGCATGGTATGACCCATCAGGGCCGGGGTTTAACTGCATGATCCCCACCTCTCCAGCGGGGCCAATGGCGTCCATGTTGAACTGGCCACGGGTTTCCCAGTCTGCCACGGCCAGGGCCAGGGGATAGGGGCACCCATACAGGTGGCAATAGGTCCGCATATAGTCCTGATATTCCCAGGACAGGGGCACCGCCGCCGAAAAATAGCCCTGGGCCTCCAGGGCCTCCCCGATCCGCTGTTTCTCCGCCGGGTCCTCCTCCGCCTGGTACATGGCCGCAAACTCCCACGGGCCGATCACCTCCACCGGCTCGGTGGTCAGCAGGTCCGCCCCCACACTGGCGGTCACTGTCGCGGCAGGTCTGGCCGTTTCCTCCGCCCGCTCGGTGCCCGTTGCCTTTACGGCCACGATCAGGGCCACGACGGCCAGCAGCATGGCCAGCACCAGGCCCACCCGCTGGCGGTCCATGGCCCGCTCGATCTCCCGCCGCTGGCGGCGGCTGTCCTGGACGGCGTGTACCTCCCCGCGCCGCCTCACCTCCACCTCATTGTCATGCAGGGCGGCGGCGCGGCTTATGTCGCTTTCGATCATTGTCAGGCGGCGGCCATACTCTCCCAGTTTTCTGCCGATCTTGTCCCGGCTCTCCTCCAGCCTGCCCGCCTGGTCCTCCAGCTTGTCCACCCGCCGCTCCATGTTGCGGGCGTACTTTTCAGCCCTCTGGCTCATTTGTCCGTCCCCTCCTTTTTCCTGCGGGTGGGCCAGCCGGTCACGTCATACAGGACCCCAAACCGGCGGCGGCCACATTCCGCACAGGTGATTTTCTCACACCGCCCGCCGGCGGGTTTCACGGTCTTGCCCCTGGCCTCCAGGGCCACGGCGCAGGGCTTACACAGCAGTTTTTTCACTCCGCCGCGCTCCTTTCGTCGATCCAGGCGGCGCACATATCCGCCTCCTGCAGACGCCACACCCACGGGGTCAGGTTCATGGCCTCCGTCATGGAGCGGGATCCGCCTTTCACCGCGTCGTCATAGGCCCCCATGTGCCACCGGATGGCCAGGGCCTCCTCCTCGGTCAGCGCCATGTGGCGGGTGATCAGAAACAGGCTTTTCTCCCCGTGGCCCAGCGGGAACGGGTCCCGGAATGTATAACCCAGATAGTCCTCCCATTTTCCCGTTTCCTGGTTCTTGCGTCGTTTTGTTTCCTGGTGATACACCCCCGCCTTGCACACGTCATGCAGCAGGCCCAGGATCGCCACGGTTTCCTCCTCCGCCTCCGAAAGCTGGCGCACACCTGGCGCGTTCCGGTCCGTCATGTCCCGGACGGTGATTTCCCGCAGGCGGCGCCACACGTTCAAGCTATGGATCGTCAGCCCGCCCGGCTGCGCCAGGTGGTTCTTGCTGGAGGCAGGTGCCGTGAAAAAGTCCGTTTCATTCTCCAGCCAATACAGCAGGGCCGTCCTGCCGTTTCGCCCGATACTGCGGTTATACACCGCCAGAAAATCCGCCCTTGGATCCCTTGCTATCTGTTCCACGTTTACCTCCTATTCCTCCGGGGCCTCGTTGCCCCAGGCGTCCCAGCCGTCCGCCCTCTGGCGGGCGAATAACTCAATACGGGGCACGTCGCCCAGCAGTTCCACGATCCGCCGCCGCGTTTCGTCCGGCTTTTTGCTGTGCCCCTGAAAAGGGGCCTCTATAACCTGGCGCACACTATGGCTGCGGACCCGCGCCCCGGCCTTAAATCCCGGCGTGACCCCCAGCAGGCACACCTCCGCATTGGCGCGGGTGTATGCTCCCAGGCCCATGTAGTTGCCGCCGCTCTTGGCGTTTTTCTTGACCCACACAAAGGCGGCGGTCTTATACCGAAACCCCCACGCCTCCATGACCTTGATGGCCTCCGCGATATTGGGGAACGTGGCCCACATGAAACAGGCGGCCCCGTCCTCCGCACAAATGGAGCGGATCGGCATGGCGCAAATGTCGGCGGTTGTCATGGTGTCATAGTGCTGTCTGGCAATTCCGTGGGAACTCTTGCCCTTGCCGCCCTGGCCATAGGCCCACGGCGGATCCGCATAGATCACGCTGTACCGCCGATCAGGTAGCGGGCAAAAGTCCTCCATAGCTGCCACCCCTTTCCACCCGGCGCTGGGCCGGTTTGTCTGCCCAGGGGCAGGTCCGCCGGTGTTGCACAAATGCCACGGGGAGGTCCCGGCGCTCCTCCTCCGGTTTGGCCTGCCGCCCGGTGATGGTTGCGCCCATATCGTCCAGGAACGCCTCCGGGCTGCCGTCCTCGATCACGAAAACGGGATCCGGGTCCACGGGGACCTGCTTGCCCTCCATGCTGGTGATCCAGTCGATTTCCTGGCCGCAAAATTTACACCGCGCCACAGGCAGCCCCCCTCTCCGCCGCCGTGGTGAACTTCTCCACCATGCCCCGCTCCAGCAGGTCCTTGGTGTCCAGGTCATGGACCACGCGGGAAACCTGCGGCCCGCAAAACTCCTTTTTGTCGATGGACAGCAGGGCCTTTCCCATGCAGGTGGAGAAAAACGCCACGCACAGCAGGCCGTCCGCGTCTGTCCATTTTAGCCACCAGTCCGGCGTCCGGTATGCCTTGGTGATTGTCACCCGGCGCATGGGCGGCAGGTCCTCAAATTCGCCCACCAGCTTGTAAAGGCTGGTTTTGTTGGCTTTCAGTCTGAACATTTACCGGAACACCTCCCGAAACCACGCCCGGATCCTCTTTTCGTATTTTTTTCGGGTCCTCTTTTTCTTTGTGTGGAGGTAGCGGTGGGCCATAGCCTTTGTGGACTTATAGCAGCCGGCCAAACAAACGGCAATACGCAATTCCGTTTTGTCTAAAAAGTCTCTTAATCCGTCGCCCACCACTTCCATTGTTATGCAAATGTCCTCCCACGCCTCCAGGGCTTTCTTGGCGGTCCTTGCGTCCTCTGAAATATCTTCAATAGTGAACTCTGGCAGCGGTCCCTTGATTTCAATGGGTTTGCCGTCAAGATAGGCCACCATGTGGCCGCTGTTGCTTTCAGGTCCCACTTGGCCACCCCTCCCCGTGCTCATACCCCAGCAGGATATTGTGGCCCATGTCGCCCAGGCTGTGCGCCAGGACCTCCAATTCCAGCAGGTCCCGGTATTTCAGCCCCATGGCGTCCAGCCGGGCGTGGAATTTCTTGGCCCGCTCGGTCACTTCCCGTATGGCGGCCTGCTCCTTTGCCGCGTCCTCCGCCTCGAACTCCTCCAGCACGTCCTCCACCTTGATCTCCCCGGCGGCGATCTTCTGGCAGAACTCCACGGCACCGTCCAGGTGGAAGTATTTGCGCCCGCCGGTGCTTACCAGCAGTTCCCCGTTCATGGTGTATACAGCCACAGAATGGGCCGGGGCGCAGGTGGTGGCCAGTTCCTTGTCTTTGAAGATGTAAAACTTCATTCTGTTTTGACATCCCACAAGATCCCCGGCTCGATCCCGGAACTTGATTTCCTTTCTTTTCGCCATGGTGTCCTCCTATCTCCCGGCGGCTCCCGCCGTCTTGCCGCTGTTGGTGGGCTGCCCGGTCCGCTTGCCCCGGCGCTCCAGCGACGCCTGCACCCGGCGCTGGGCCACGTCCGCTTTATAAAGTTCCTGGCGGCGCTTGTCCGTGATCATGCCCAGCTGTTGGGCCATATCCAACGCCCCGATATAGGATCAATACCACACCAGCCTGCCGTCTCGCGTTTTGCTTTCGCTTTCGGACCGGATTTCCCGTTCCGCCTCCGCCCACATGGCGGAGATCAACTTTTCCACGTTCTTGTCCATATCTTCCCAGGCCGTCCCGCAGTTGGGGTAATACTTAAACGGCGGCGTGTACTTTCCGCACACAGGGCAGATTTCCCCGTCCTCAATCTGATATAGGATCGCAACGTCGCCTTTCTGGTCCTCCTCCAGATACAGGCCGCCGCCGTCCACGGTTGCCTCACTGCAATTCAGGATAATGGCATAGTGGACACAATACCGCTGGCTCTCCTCATACATTAGCAGGTCCTGGATCTCCGCCAGCGTCAGCTTGCCGCGTTTCTTTTCGATCCGCAGGGCCAGCGTTGCGATGGGCAGCATTACGGACTGTATTGTAGCGGTGAATATCCTGGTGAATATGGAGGAGGACGTGGACGACTGGATGATCGCCGGGATCAATGCCATGCTGGACAAGGTACGAGTGACACGGGGGATCCCGTTTGATCTTTCCACCGCCATCTGCGGAGTGCTGGGCGCACAGTACCGATAAACCAAAAGCCCGCCCGGAGGTTACGAGGGAAAAGGAGAAATTTACCTGTGAATATTGATATTATTGAACGGCTTAGCGCGTCCGGCTGGCATAACGACTTTTTGTATTATATGGGCCTTTTGGCCTCCCCGTGCCCTGCACCGTTTTCGGGAATGGTCAAAGAAGTGGCCAGGTATGCTGTCCCGGAGGTTATGAGGGCAAGAAAGGGGAACGCATGAAACGCGGCGTGGAAATGTCATGGGGATACGACTACACTCGGTCGCTTGACCTTGTGTAACCTAATATTAATGCCTGCCAGTTTATTTTCAGGGTGATTTTACAGAAAACCTCCAGTCAAGTAGAATAGAAAGACATCATACATCTGGCTGGAGGCACTAATAATGAGCGGGCATATTTTGACAATGGACCAACTTGTGCTCTTTCAACAGCATTTGGCAGGGGAAGAGCGGGAGCAGAGCACGATAGAAAAATATATTCGTGAGATAAGATTTTTTCAAACTTGGTTGACAGGACGATCTGTAACAGCAGAAATTGTAGCACGCTGGAAAAATTACTTACGCGCAAAAGGCTATCAGCCAGAGACAATCAACTCCAAACTCTCAGCTCTGAACAAATTTTTCAGTTTCATAGGTTGGGCGGAGTGCCGTATGAAGTACCTGAAAATCCAGCGGAAGCTATTTCGTGGTACGGAGAGGGAATTGACCAAAGCGGAGTATATAAGATTGCTGGAAACTGCGAATAGTGGAGGAAAAGTGCGTTTAGCGTTACTTATAGAGACCATCTGCGCCACCGGAATCCGTGTGTCAGAAGTAAAGTACATAACCGAGGAGGCCATCCAAGCAGGCCGTGCGGATATTGCTCTGAAAGGGAAAATCCGTACC
>OFGA01001846.1_pt1 | contig 13908 bp, 16 predicted proteins | sample 1521471 | NCBI WGS metagenome assembly OFGA01 (sample SAMEA3504086, study PRJEB24116) | mouse gut metagenome | biome: mouse gut; feature: mouse-associated habitat; material: faeces | place: Denmark | collected 2011
CACATCCACACTGCTGGCCAGTACGGTCCCTTTGGAATCCAGGATTTCCCCTCGCTGAAAAGGAATGCTCTGGCTCTCATAGCCCTGCTGACTCAGCACCTGCTTCTTATATTCCTCGCCTTTCACCTGTTCAATATAGGTCAGTCTTCCGATCAGTGCAAACAGCATTACCATAACGCATGAAAACATTACCAGCAGCTTCTTTTTCATTTTTCTGGAAAATTTCGTGGGTTCCTTCTTTTTTCCGGGTCTTCTCTTTCTCTCTGCCAATAGTCCTACCTTCTTTGTACGGAATTGAGATTTGCTTCTATTATTCTGCCGGAATATCCTGATATTGATTCATATAATCCGTACTGTCTACCTCAAAATAAATAATCTGGTCTTTGGAGGGGTAAATCATACCCAGTTCTCCAGTGGCCCTGTTACGGATTTCCTCAAGATTCACTGATTTATCAATCCTTTTCTGCTCCGCATCATTATCCATTTTCAGATTCAGCAGCTCGCCTTTTAAGGACGACACATGCCGGATTCTCCCGGTAAGTTCCGCCTGAAGGTGCAGATAAACACCGGAAACTGCCACCATAATCATGGTAGCCGCCGCCAGAAACAGCACATACCCGATGTTCATATATAATGCCTTATCCCTGTTCCTTTGGACATTTTTCCCGGCAGGCCTTCCTTTTGCCTGCCGCCTTGGCAGCTCATAGATTCCTTCCCTTGGCTGCCTTTTTGGGGCCGTATTTCCGTGAACGTAGACGTTGCTTCTGTATGCATTTTTATGTTGTTCCCTTGCGTTCACCACAATGCTTCCCCCTTCTATTTTTATCGTTTATCCGATATCCGTCGGTTAGCCGGATACTTTTTCAAAGATTCTTAGCTTTGCGCTCTTGGATCTGGTATTTTCTTTTAATTCCTCTTCCCCCGGCAATATCGGTTTTCCCGTAACCACCTTTCCTTTGCTTTTTCTCCCACATACACACACCGGAAATCCCGGTGGGCATATACACGGGTTCTGGGCTGTTTTAAACGCCGTTTTTACAATCCTGTCCTCTAGCGAATGAAACGTGATGATGCACAGCCTTCCACCCGGTTTCAGCAACTCGATCAGCTCTTCTATGGATTCTTTTAGTACTTCAAGCTCCCTGTTGCACTCGATGCGGATAGCCTGAAACGTCCGTTTGGACGGATGGCCGCCCTCTACCCTCATCTTAGCGGGAATTGCCGCTCGTATGATCTCATTTAACTCCCCCGTCGTTTCGATGGGTTTCTTCTCCCGCGCCTTAACAATATGCTTGGCAATATTCTTGGCAAACTTATCTTCCCCGTAATCACGGATCACCCGGTACAGTTCCATTTCACTATATCCGTTTATGATATCCCTGGCAGAAAAATTCTGCCGCATATCCATCCGCATATCCAAAGGGGTATCATAGCGGTAAGAAAAGCCCCTCTCCTTCGTATCTAATTGATAAGACGACACCCCTAGGTCAAGCATCATGCCATCGATCCCGCTTATGCCAAGCCGGGCAAGCACTGTTTTGGTATTTCTGTAATTATCCCGTACTACCAAAACCTTCTCCCCAAACCCTGAAAGCTTCCTGCCTGCCGCCTCTATGGCCGCTTCATCCTGGTCAATCCCAATAAGCCGCCCGCCGCCATGAAGCCTTGCCACAATTTCTGCCGAATGTCCTCCGCCGCCTAACGTGCCGTCTACATAAACCCCGTCCGGTTTTATCTTTAGTCCTTCAATTGTCTCCCAAAGCAATACTGACTTATGCTCAAATCCCATTGCCACTCCCGATTCGTTAAATTCCGATTCCAAGCTCTATCATGTGTCTGGAAATCTCCTCCATATCCTGATAGGTCACGGTGCCTTCCCATCTGTCTTTACTCCAGATTTCCACCCTGCTGCCAACACCTACCAAAACGGCATCCTTTGTAATTCCGGCAAACTCACGCAGCACTGCCGGCAGAAGAATCCTGCCCTGCTTGTCCACCTCCACGCTTGCCGCACCAGCTAAGAAAAAGCGGGTAAACTGTCTTGCTTCCTTATCGATCATGGGAAGCGCCCGCAGTTTTTCTTCAAATGCCTGCCATTCAGGATCATCGAACACAAACAGACAGCCGTCCATCCCTTTTGTCACCACAAATTCGTCTCCTAATACTTCGCGGAACTTGGAAGGGATGATCAGTCTGCCTTTGGCATCTATTGTATGGTTGTATTCTCCCATAAACATATGCATCACCCATTCCTGCAGGTACCGGCCAGCTCATCTTTACTTGTCTCATCGGAATGCTCAAGGAGCTTCCTCTGGAACGCAAGTGGTCTGCCACGGAAAAAGTTGGATTGTTCTACCACTTTCACCCACATTCATAACACTATCCACCACTTTCCACCACTGTAAGATACATTCTACCCTATTTTCCCCCTTCAAGCAAGCAAAAAAAACGCCCTGCCTGTTCCGGCAAAGCGCATAAATACTGGATTTTCTGTAAATATAACAATATCTAGTGCGGGAAAAATTTTCCTATCACTAGATATTGTAAATAATTTTTATTTATTTTTTTTCTTTTTCAAATAAAACCGGATAGAAATATCAGCAGCAAGTGAACCCACAAAAAGCATTACCGCAAGTACCTGCGATACCGGAACCTGAGTTCCCGGTATAAAAAGCTGATCCGTCCTGATTCCCTCGATCCAGGCACGCCCCAACCCATAGCCGCCCAAATAAAAAAGCGCAACCTCCCCTTCAAATTTCTTGTGCTTATAATAAAGCAGCAACAAAAGAAGAACTCCCAGATTCCAAAGACTTTCATATAAAAACGTGGGATGGACCTGGATGTAATTCACCCCTTCTTCAATATGCGCCGCAAGGTCCGGTGAGATATCTCCTGGGCGCACAGCGTCAATTGGAAGACGCATGGCAAGAAGATTATCTGTATACCCACCAAACACCTCCCGGTTGGTAAAGTTGCCCCACCGTCCTACCGCTTGGCCAAGGATCAATCCCAGCACTCCCGTATCCGCCATGCGCAGTGCGTTTTGCTTCTTGATCCTGGCATAGATAAACAACGTGATAAACGCTGCGATCACGCCGCCATAAATAGCAAGTCCGCCCTGCCTTAGATTCAGAATGCTTAAAAGATCATCCTTATAATGTTCCCATTCAAAGACAACATAATATATCCTTGCCCCTATAATGGAAAAGATCACCGCATAAATGGAAAAATCCCAGTAAACATCCGGATCCTGCCCTGTCGCCTTAGCCCACTTGGCAGCCATTAAAATTCCCGCTAAAACCCCAAGACCGATGATCATGCCATAAAAAGCAATCTCAAAACCAAATATATGGAAGCTCTTAGGAAAATTCCTTAAATAGATTCCCAGATTAGGGAATGCAATATCCATCAAATCCATATCTTAACCCAAACCTTTTCTTAAACGTTAAACCGGAACAAAATCACGTCCCCATCTTTTACCACATAGTCTTTCCCTTCCATACCGACCAGCCCTTTTTCCCTGGCCGCAGCAAGGGAACCCTGCTCAAGAAGATCCTTGTAGTTCACCACTTCCGCCTTGATAAATCCCCTTTCAAAATCGGTATGTATCTTCCCTGCCGCCTGGGGCGCTTTGGTTCCTATTTTGATCGTCCACGCCCGGGTCTCATCCTCTCCGGCTGTCAAAAAGCTCATAAGACCTAAGAGCCTGTAGCTCGCCCGGATCAGCTTCTCAAGCCCCGACTCCTTAAGCCCAAGGTCTTCCAAAAACATAGCCTTCTCTTCTTCGTCAAGTTCGGAAATTTCCTGCTCGATCTGGGCACAGATCACAAATACCTCACTGCCGTTTTCCTGCGCAAATTCACGCACCTTGCTTACGCCCTGATTGGACGCACCGTCATCCGGAAGGTCATCTTCCGCCACGTTTGCGGCAAAAATCACCGGTTTTGCAGTAAGCAGGTTATAAGAAGCCAAAAGCGCCTGCTCGTCATCGTCATCCGTCTCATAGCTGGCTGCCAGCTTCCCGTCCTCTAAGTGAGCAATAAGGTTTTCCAACAGGGCGGCCTCCTTTGCAAGGGTCTTGTCCATTTTCGCCGCTTTGCCAGTCTTAGCCATGCGCCGTTCCAAAATTTCAAGATCTGAAAAGATAAGCTCCAGATTGATGGTCTCAATATCCCTTAACGGGTCGATACTTCCGTCCACATGCACCACATTGGAATCCTCAAAGCAGCGCACCACATGCACCACCGCATCCACTTCCCTGATATTGCTCAAAAACTGGTTCCCAAGCCCTTCCCCTTTGGATGCGCCCTTCACCAGACCTGCAATATCCACAAACTCAATCACCGCCGGGGTCACCTTTTTAGAGCGGTACATATCCCCTAAAAGTTTTAGCCTCTCATCCGGCACCGCAACAATACCTACATTAGGGTCAATGGTGCAAAAAGGATAATTGGCGGATTCCGCCCCTGCCTTTGTCAGGGAATTAAATAATGTGCTTTTTCCAACATTGGGCAAGCCTACGATGCCTAGTTTCATTTTTATCTATATCCTCCTTAAAAACCTTGATTTTATGGGGTTTTCGCCTTTCTTCTGTATTCCAACAAAAAGAGTTTGATACAAGCTAACATTATAGCATATCTCCTAACATTTTGGAATAATCAAATTGAATTTTAGTATCACTCCAAATTAATGACCATATTTTCCACACTGTCATATCTTTTTTGAGCTTGTATAATTCTGTTTTCATTAAATTCCGCATTGCCCGTCCTCCAATATCTTTTCATAATACTGTTCCAGACAACCCACAGATCGAGGAACATCAGATGCGGATATTTCCTTCAGCATTCTGCCATTATGCCCAAAAACGTAATGTGTTGCGGCCTGCTCCAGTTCATTCAGAATATGGCTTGATATAATGATTGTGTTATGGCACTCTGTGTTGAGTTTCAAAATCAGCTTCCTAAATGCTACAATACCCATCGGATCAAGACCGCTGGCAGCTTCATCCAAAATCAACAGTCTAGGTTTATGGGAATGGACAACGGCAATGCACAATTTCATTTTCATTCCTTTGGACAGCGTTTTAACTTCTTTATCCGCGGGAAGCTGGAAGCGTTTTAAATACTCTTTATATAAGTACTTATCCCACTGTTTATATGCTGCACTTGAAATTTTCCCGACTTTTGCGGGGTAAGTGTTTCATAAAAATTGATACCAGCAAATACAAATGGTCTAATATAAAACCAGAGTATTACTTTGTCAAATTTTCTACCTGTAAAATAGCATCCATTGTTATTCCTCCTCCTGATAAAACATCGTTAAAAGTTCAATCAATTTCTCTAAAGGTATTCCGCTTGTTCGTCCAATGTCAGCAGCCTCTTGTAAATGTTCTTCTGCTAACCGTTGTTGTTCCTCTTGATAAAAGTCTTTATTCTGTGCCGATACAAAACTACCACGACCAACTGTTGTTTCAATAAAACCATCTCGCTGCAAATCTTCATACGCTTTTTGAACAGTAATGACACTTACATGAATGGACTTTGCCAACGCTCTCATAGAGGGAATAGGATTGCCAGTCTGTAATTCACCGCTCATAATCATAGCTTTTATCTGTGAAGTTATCTGCTCATATATAGGTTTGCTCGTATTACTGCTAATTATGATTTCCACAACACCCTCCTTTTGTCCTATAATGTGCTTCCCGTTCAAGTACATTATATTCAATTAAGAACACCCTGTCAAGTTGTTCCTGTTGGATTTCACTATAAAACTATTAACAGAACAACAAGCAGTACCAAATACTCATCAGGTTCGCTTCTCATCCGTATTTTCTTCCCCCACTCCAATATTTCCAGCCGCCTCCAGCCCGCCCATGCCCACAGGTTTCCAACAGCGCCTGCAGTACGCCCCTGTCCTTCCTGCTGTCATAGCAGACCGCTATCTTCATTACATTCGCAAACCGCCGCATATGGAGGATGAAATCCATAGTGCGGCGGTCTCATCGAACATATCACTGATCCTGATTTTCGAAGGAAATAATTGCTCCTATAAAACCAACTAATCCGCAAAGAAATATTGATACAAGGCATATCCAATAATAAAATGTATCAACCTCAACTAAGCCAGAAATAGATACTGCTGTCCAAGGGCATACACAAGCTGGCAATATCAGTTCTTCTGAAACTTGCAGTCCTGCCGCCTGCAATACTGCGCTTCCTAAAATAGCAAGCATGGAAGGATAAAACAATGCCTGCTGTTTCACACATATCCAAAGAATAGGAATCCCCGCATAAATTTTTCTCTCGATACCGGGGCTGTGAGGATATTCCGTATTGTTCTGTCCTGATATTCCCTTTGCATATTTGAAGTGATTACAAACCCGTTTACGATAGGTAACACAAGAGTATTTAGCATGAATACACTCATCAGCCATTCCATATATTTTCTCTGTTGGTCAATAACCAGACGGTTCCATATCATAAAAAGCGGAATCGTTATAATAATCAAAGTTCCCAGCCATGCCATTTTATTTCTGCGGAATTTTCTTATTTCAGAGCAAACTGCATCATGCAATGCCTACACCTCCTGTCAATTCCTTAAAATAATCTTCCAAACTGTTCTGGCATTTAGAAATTTCAACTACAGAAAAGCCAGCAGCAAACAGCCTGCTGTTCAATTCTAAAGTACCGTATTTCAGGTCATAAATCTCCATGACAGATGCCTCTGGTCTTTTAATCTTTCCAATTGAAAGATCATTTCTCAGGTACTTATATACCTGCTCTGGCTCTTTCACAATCAAACGGATATAGGAATGTTCATTTTCCTTTAGCTGCTGATAAGGGCATTCTTCCAACATCCTGCCTTCATGGATAATTCCAACCCAGTCCACCATCTGTTCCATCTCCGAAAGCTGGTGGCTGGATATTAAAATAGTTTTTCCACACTCATGACTCGACCACCGAATCAGTGTCCGCATTTCTGCTATACCAATCGGGTCAAGCCCATTTGTCGGCTCGTCTAAAATAAGCAGTTCCGGATCATTTATTATTGCATTAGCAATTGCCAGCCGTTGTTTCATTCACTTTTCCCCTCAGTCTTGAGAAAACTGAGAGATTTTCCATTGCTGTCAGATTTGAATAAAAGCCGGGAGATTCAATCGTGCTTCCAATACGGGCATAAATTCCACTCTGACAGCCTGTCATTACCTGATTGAATAATGTCACAGAACCGGAATCTTTCCTCACCAGTCCAAGCACCATTTTCATTATTGTAGTTTTATCCGCCCCATTCCTGCCCAACAGTCCATCTGTTCATCATCAACTATTAAAATTTTATATTTTATCATAAAATTTCTCCCGTTTTGCAAATATGCTATACATTATACCGCTCAGACAATATATATACAGTTCCCATCTATCCGGTTTATTTTAATCTTCCTTAGCGTCTTTACAAAATCCTTATATGAAATGTCTTTTGTCCGCCCTATTGTGACTATCTCATCCAACGTGCTTATTGACATCATCAGCCCCAAATGGTTCAGGAAAAGCCATGCCTCTTCCGAATAATTATTCCTTATATAGGATGCTTCCTGATCCATGGTACAGTCATTTGTCTTAAGTGCCTGTTCAATTGCCTGCCGCTGTTTGTATATGCTGTACTCCTGACAGGAATCCAAATCTTTCCTGTCTGTTTTTATGGTGATCATACCTTATTTCTCCCACTCCATCTTATCAGTAAACAGAGTTTAAGTTCATGTATTTTTGTAATCATGATTTGAACGTAACGATGATAGTTCCCCGCCTTTTATTTTTTTCTTGTTGTTCTGTATGCAACTATTAACAGTAGTCCAATTAACACAAAGGTATCAATAAAAAGAACAACTGTCACATGCTTAACAATTTCATTCACGTAAAGAATAATAAATACTTCTACTGATAATGCTATGGAACATAAATAATTAGTAATGTAACCTGTTACAGAATCACTTTCCATAATATTATTTCTAAGCCATTGCCAAATGAAAGGACGTAAAATAAATCTGATAATTACACAGGCAGCAGGAGTTATAAACTGTAAAAGACTTTTTAATCAAAATAAATATAAAAGAGCCACAGCATAGCATTTATGCGATACTGGCGGAAAGGAGGGAATTGATTATGAGTCACGATTTAACAGCATTATATGAGAGATTGAGCCATGACGACGAGTTACAAGGTGAAAGCAACAGCATATCCAACCAAAAGGCGATGCTTGAAGATTATGCGGAGAAAAACGGTTTTACTGGTATACGCCATTTTACCGATGACGGAATATCGGGCACTACTTTTGAGCGTGAAGGGCTTCAAGCTATGCTTGCAGAGGTAGAAAAAGGCAATATCGGAACCATTATTGTGAAAGATATGAGCCGTTTGGGAAGAAATTATGTGCAGATGGGAATGTTGCGGGAACAGCTACGCAGGGCAAATGTAAGGCTGATTGCGGTCAACGAGGGCGTTGACACAGGTTCGGGCTTTGATGATGATTTTCTTCCGTTCCGTGACGTAATCAACGAATACTATGCAAAGGACATCAGCAAGAAAATCAAGTCCACCTTTAAGGCAAAAGGCGAAAGCGGAAAGCACGTTGCGAGCAGTCCGCCATACGGTTATCTGAAAGACAGTGAAGATAAAAACCAATGGGTGATTGATGAAGTGGCAGCGCCCATTGTCAAACGGATATTCCGAATGACTCTGGAGGGTTACGGTCCGTTTCAGATTGCGACACAGCTATCCGGTGAACATATACCCGTACCTGCCTACCACCAAGCGCAGTTGGGCGTGGGATTATGGCAGAACAGGGAAATTAAAAACCCCTATAAATGGGGAAGTTCCACCATAGTACACATTTTACAGAAACATGAATATTTAGGGCATACGGTAAATTTCAAGACACGCAAGCATTTCAAGGACAAAAAGAGCCATTATGTAGATAAAGACCAGTGGCTAATCTTTGAGGACACCCATGCGCCGATTATCGACCAAGAAACCTTTGACAACGTACAGCGCATCAGAGGACAGGTAAGGCGTTATCCAGACGGTTGGGGCGAAGCGCACCCGCTCACTGGACTGATGTATTGCGCTGACTGCGGCGGCAAAATGTATATCCAAAGAATAAACAATGGAAAACGTGTTCCAATGTACCATTGTGGCAATTATTCCAAAGTACCCGTAGGAACATTATGCCAGTCGGCACACCGTATCAAAGCGGATCACGTTATGGAGATAGTGTCAAAAACCATAAAAGAGGTTATACAGTATGCCAGTCTTGATAAAGGGCGTTTTGCGGAAGAAATACAGTCGCATATCGAGGACAGGCAGACCGTAGACTTTACGGAACAGAAGAAACGCATGGCGGTATGTGAAAAGCGTATCGGGGAATTAGAAATGCTGATTGCGAAGATTTATGAGGACAACGCATTAGGCAAGCTGTCAGACAAGCGTTATACCTTGCTCTACAACCAGTATGAGGGCGAACAGGAACAGTTACAGGGAGAATTGGACGGTTACAAAAAAGAACAGGCTCAGTATGAAAATGACCGCAAATCCGCCACACGTTTCTTAAAGTTAGTTGAGAGGTACAGCAACGCAGAGGAAATGTCAACGGTAATGCTGAATGAGTTTGTGGAGAAAATAGTCGTGCATGAGCGTGACCGCAAAGGGAGCGCAGACACCACGCAGAAGATAGAGATTTATTTTAACTTTATCGGGGAATACATACCGCCGACTATGGCGGAGAAAGAGCCGACGCCCGAAGAACTGGAAGAAATGCGGAAGAAAGAGGCGAGAAAGGATAAGTTACATCAGAATTATCTGAAACGGAAAGCCAGCGGGAAACAGAAGGAGTATGAGGAACGCACCAAAGCGAAGAAAAAGGCGCAGATTGACAGCCAAAAGGAGCAGATAAGAGCCGAGGACAGGGAGAAAGGCATATATTTCCACGCCGGAGTGCCGAACATACCGAGGGCAGGAAAACAGGCTGTAATGTAAAAATAGGTTTTACAGGAAAAGGCTATGACAGTGATGTTATGGCTTTTTTCGATTTTGGAACAAAATTTATGACAGTTACCGCAAGCGAGAGCGGTCAGCACCGAGCAGAGAGAACGGGCAAGGCAGATGATGATTGCAAAGTATAAGGCAAAAGGAGATTGAACAAAATTTAATGGAATTATGTGTAGGGGTGTGATAAAATAATAGCGTTGAACAATTAAACAAATCGAAGCTTGTCGGTTTGGTAAATTTCGATTTCGGAACAATAACAGTTTTAAGGAGTTTTTATGAAAACTATAATAACAATACAACATACACAATCAGTTCATCACATAAACGGAATGGTTGGTTCTTGGACGGATTGGGAGCTGTCAGAATTAGGGGTAAGTCAGGCAAAAAATATTGGAGAAAAATTGAAAACTGAATTAGCTGGAAGAAAATTTGTAATGTATTCTTCCGATTTGTTACGAGCAAAACAAACAGCAGAGAATGTTGGAAGTTATTTAGAGTTAACTCCAATATTAAGAAGTGAATTGAGAGAAAGGAATCTTGGAAAATGCTGCGGAAAGTCAGTTCAATGGTTGCGTGAAAATATTGAACAGCAGGAAAAGACTATTGATGATAGATTGTTTTCAGATGCTGAAAGTCGCAGAGATGAATGGAACAGATTAAAGCCTTTTTTTGATGAAATAATGTTAAATAATGAAGAAAACATTATTATTGTATCACATGGGGATTTGTTAAGTGTGTTCAATACAATGTTTTTGGGACTAAGTGTTGAAACAATAAATATTTGTGAAATGTTTGGCCTGGCAGGTGGAGTTTCTTATATGTTTGAGAATAATGAAGGAAAGAGATTTATTAAGCGAATTAGTGATATGTCTTATATTTAAATAAAATTCGGTTTGTTATCTCAAAACGAGAGCATAGGAAATTTTATTCATGTGAAGAACTCGACAGATTCCCATTTGTCGGAAGAAATTAGAACAGAAAAATGATATAAAAACTGAATGTTGTTTACCTTTGGGTAGCGATTATCTTAACAGACAATCCGCTGCCTTTTTTATTTTCAGAAACTACTAACACAGCACAGAAAGAATGTAACCGCTTAATAAAATAGCGGATATCAAAAATCTAGCAGTTCCTGTATAATGGTAACAAGAACTGCAAGCGTTTTACTCTACGTATATTTGTCGGATGTAGGTGCTGTTTCTACATTGCACCGGAGCAGCTGGCGTTGACCTCCTGATTCCAGGGTGACAGCTTCGACAAGGCACTGTCAGTCATTTTTGTACCGGGCAGACGCTCCAGCAGGTATTTCAGATATTTATAGATATTCAGGCCATGTGCCCTGGCCATTTCGACCATAGTGTATACGGTTGCGCTGGCCTCAGCCCCTTTAGGGGTATCGCTGAACAGCCAGTTTTTGCGTCCCACTGTAAACGGACGGATCGAATTTTCGGAAAGGTTGTTGGAAAGACTGCACCTGCCATCTTCCAGGTATGTCATGAACTGTTCCTTATGGTTTTGGGCATAGTTCACCGCCTTCTCAAAGCGGGTTCCTTTTTTGGGTGCCTGCGATGAGACCCATGCCCAGAAAGCATCCAGTACTGGCTTCTCTTTCTGGAGGCGGTATTCCTTCCTCTGGTCAAAGGTGTGCCCTTTCTCCCTCGACTGCCGTTCGTACTCGAACAGCTTGTTGCAGTACTGGACGCCCTGGGCTGCCGGGTTGCTGTAATCCAGTTCTTTCCCTTTGGGGACTGCCTCCACAAAGTACCTCCGCAGATGTGCCCAGCAACAGCAGCGCCTGATGCCCGGCAGATTGTCATATCCCTGGTAGCAGTCTGTTTCAAGGTATCCCCTGAACTCTCCCAGGAATTCAACAGCATTGAATTTTGCCCTGGTCTCCGTGTATTTATAAAGGATAATTACGGGCAGCCCGTCTTCCCCGCTGCGGAAGAGCCACATAAAGGAGTCTGTTTCTGCTTTCCTCTCCGGCTCCTTCAGGACCTGGACTCTTGTTTCATCCGCCATAAGGAACTGGCGTTTCAGGAGTTCCCGGTGAAAATAATCATACAGAGGGCTGAAGTAATTCATGGCACAATAAATGATCCAGTTGGCCAGCGTTGCCCTGGAAAAGGGGACGCCCATCTGCTTCCAGTCCTGTTCCTGCCGGTACAGCGGCATGGAATTCGCGTACTTCTGGTACATGACCCATGCGGCAGCAGAGGCAGATGCGTAACTGTGCGGGATCAGTGCCTCGGGTACGTTTGCCTTCACAAACTGGATATTCCGGGCCATGGCAGACAGCGTAGAACATCTGGGGCATTTTGCTGTTTCACGGTAAATATTGACAACCTCGCCTTTTGCCGGTGTGAACCGGAATTCCTGGCGGACGAATTCCTTCCCGATGACATCCATTTCAGAGCCGCAGTCCACACAGCGTCTCTGTTCGTCGGAAAGCGGGATCACTTCATCCCTGGACGGGACACCCTTAAATGTTTCCTTATTTGTACGTCTGGCATTACGGGTATGTTCTTTAATGACAGTCTCCGCAGCAGCCTCTTCCCCTGGCAGCTGTGCCTCCTGCTCAGCTTCATCAAACAAGTTCAGCTGCCCGGCAACCGTTTTGGATTTCTCACTGGAAGTGCCAAACAGTTTCCGGGTCAGGTATTCCACCTGTTCACGAAGGCTGGAGATCGTGGCATTGCATTCCTCCACGGTGCTGCGCAGGGAAGTGATCAGCTCATTCTGGCTGCTGATCACCATATTCAGTTGGCTGATTGTGTCCTTCTGCTCCGTAATCCTGGAGTCCTTTACGCTTTTTGCCATCTGCCCTGCCCCTTTCCAGATACCCTTATTTTACCACAAAAAGTATTGGAAGGGAAGCTGAAATGCAGGATTTCCGGGCGTTTGGGCACCATGCCGGAAACACAGGCAGCTGTTTATGCAGAAGGGGGCCCGCCTGTATTTTCAGGTATCCGGAAAGCTTTGGGCTGTTCAATCTCCAGGCCGGACATAAGCCAGTCAAACTGCTGCCAGGTAAGGGCCTTCACCTCATCGGAGTTTCTCGGCCACCGGAAACGGCCCTGTGCCTCCATCCGTTTGTAAAGGAGCAGGAACCCGTCGTTTTCCCATAATAAGCACTTGATCCTGTCGCACCGTTTCCCGCAGAACAGGTATAACGCCCTCCGCCTGGGGTCCATGCGGAGCCTGTCCTGGACAATGGCACAGAGGCCGTCGATTGAGCGTCTCATGTCGGTATAGCCGCAGACGATATAGATTTCATCCGCAGCCGTAATGTCGCCTAACATGGCAGCCCTTTCAGTATAAAAAGTACCTGCTCCAAAAGGGCAGGGTCAGTTCCCTGCGGGATCCGGAGCACTGCGCCTGCCATGGCCAGTTCCAGCGCTGGGGACTGGCTGGAAATCGGGGATGTGCCGGTGAATGCATCAGACAGCATTCCAGATGCCGGAACAGCAGCAGAAGGCTGCCTTAAATGTATTTCCACGATGTCTTGTCTGGCTGAATCCTGGTTTCCGGCAGGAGCCGGTATCTCCATGTTCCCCCTCTGCCGCAGGCGCCTTACCCAGTTATAGAATGTACCAGGCTTGATGTTGTGTGCCATGCACCATTGGTAGTCGGTCATACCGCTGGCCCTGCATTCCATGATCAGGCGGTACTGTTCGTCAGTGGTGACAGCTTTTGCTCGCATTGTCTTTCCTCCATAGTATAGTGAAATGCTTGCTCCTCGCAACTGAGCAAGATGCTTGCATTTCCTGGTTACTATTATGAGGAAAAAATATAGCGTTGTCACGCCGTAGGAATATTAAGCGCTTAGTGCGCCCAGCAAAGGGTGCGGTGTATTGTGGGTGAGAACCCC
>OFGA01001847.1_pt1 | contig 13903 bp, 13 predicted proteins | sample 1521471 | NCBI WGS metagenome assembly OFGA01 (sample SAMEA3504086, study PRJEB24116) | mouse gut metagenome | biome: mouse gut; feature: mouse-associated habitat; material: faeces | place: Denmark | collected 2011
CAGATGCGGATATGGAAAACCTGAGCCTGGACTCTACCTGCATCAAGGTTCACGAGAGTGCCAACGGAGGGGGAAAAAACGGCGGATAAGGCAGTTGGGCGGACCAGAGGTGGGTTGAACACAAAGCTGCACGCTATTGTGGATGGACTGGGAAATCCGGTTGAATTCATGCTGTCTGCAGGGAATGACCATGATTCAGTCCACGCTGTTGAACTGCTGGAAAAGGTAAAAATCAGCGGCAGCAATGTATTAGCAGACCGGGCTTATGGGGCAAAGACGATCCGAGCTTACATCTCGGAACAAGGAGCCAGCTATGTGATCCCACCGCAGAGCAATGTTTCTGAGCCATGGCCGGTAGACTGGTGCTTATATAAAGAGCGTCATTTGGTTGAATGCTTCTTCCAAAAGCTCAAATGGTTTCGCAGAATCGCCACCAGATATGACAAATTGGATGCGTCTTTTCTCGCTTTCGTTTACATTGCCGCTATCGCTATTTTGTTGATTTAGCTCAGCCTTCACTATTTTTCAAACAAGCCCTAATCTGCGCCCCAATTTTCAACAAGCGAGTATCTATGCTCATAGGTGATTCACCTCTACGCATTTCTTTTTTATCATTGTATTTGAGTTTTCGTATTTTTTCAATTTGGCATAATGACGATTAAAAAAGCAGACGGATTCAGTGAAAAAATGAAAATAAAAGAAGAATTCCATCCTGAAATGTGGTATAATTTAATCACCACAAAAAACCACGCCAAACAAATCAGGAGGAATTCCTCATGGCTGATTATACAACAAATACAGGCGTTATGAAAAGAGAAATTTTCAAGTTCACACAGAAAATTTCGGAGGGTATGGCACGGCCATTCCAGAAATTTGCTGCCGATGTGTGCTACGGTGCCATGGCCTCAAAGAGCTGCTTGATTTCTGAGATGGCTCAGGCATTGCAGGAAGATACACAGAAAATTAACACGATTGAACGGCTGACCCGGCATCTTGGCAACGAGGTTCCTGAAGCGGTTCGGGGTAATTACCTGAACGTGGCAACAAAATATTTGCCGGAAAGCGTGGTGGTCCATATCGATGACAGCGATGTCGTAAAACCCTGCGGAAAGGCATTTGAGGGGATTGACCGTGTGCGAGATGGTTCCAAAAGCACACAGACCAAGTCTGTCATGGGGAACGGATACTATGTGACCGAAGCTACCGCCCTCACATACTCAAACCATCCGGTGAGTGTTTTTTCAGAGGTTTGGTCTACTCAGTCCCCTGAATACACTTCCGGAGGACAATTTGAATATACAAAAAAGGCTGTCCGTGCCTGCGTGGACAAGTTGGGGCATGTGATTTTCGTCATGGACAGAGGCTATGATGACAATGACGTTTTTCGCCTGTTGGACAAGTATGAGCAGGAATATGTGATTCGACTTAAGCTGAACCGAAAGGTGCGAATTCAAGGTGAAAAGCATTCGATAGGAGAACTCTGCTCGAAATATAAGGGAAAATACAAAGCAAAAGTGATCTATCACGGACGGAAGCGAAAGGCCAGGCTGTCCGTTGTGAAGGGCTGTCTCAGTGGCTCTGACCGTCTGCTGTCCATTATCCTGATTTACGGCCTTTCTGGCCCCCCCATGGTGCTGGCCACAAATCTCAACACCGATACCAAAGCGCAGCTGATCGCGGCAATGAGGCACTACTTCTCCCGCTGGAGGATCGAGGAATACTTCCGTTGCAAAAAGCAGATGTTCAGCTTTGAAAACTTCAGGGTGCGCTCACTGACAGCAATCAACTCCCTGAACTTCTTTCTCTCCGCCTGTATGCTCTTCCTTGCCACGCTCAGAGAAACCAGAGAAAAGAACTGCCATTTTAAAATTTGCATTGACGCCGCCGCTCCGCTCAAGCCAAAAGTCTTCTTTTTCTATTACCGGCTGGCGGAAGGCTTGTACACCCTTTTGTCCAAGGCACACTCTGGCATCCGAGGATACTTCAAACCTTTGAAGCCTAACCAGCGGCAGCTGAAGATCCGCGGCTTTGCCGCATAAAATCGTAGCTGCACTTTTGATGCAGTTTCCATTTTTGCCCTTTTTGATTTTTACGAAAACTCAAATAATATTTTGGCCTGAAAAATGGACAAACTGGGTCAATTCATACACAAAGTTTCACAACTCTGTGCCACAAAAAAACGCTTGATACCTGAGTCTTTCGGTATCAAGCGTTTATTCGTTATTTCGTATTCTTCTTCACAAAATCCCAAGCACTGCGGCACATATCTTCTACGGTGTGGGTTGCTTCCCATCCCAGCAGTTCTTTAGCCTTGGTGGCATCTGCCCAGAAAGCGGGAAGATCTCCTTCACGCCGAGGCCCAACTACATAAGGCAATTTAATGTCATTTGCAGTTTCAAAGGCACGGACAAGCTCACGAACAGAGATACCGTTGCCGGTGCCCAGGTTGATGGCCTCAACACCAGTATGGTTCTCCGCATACTCCAGCGCCTTCAGGTGACCCACAGCCAGATCAACCACGTGGAGGTAGTCACGCTGGCAGGTACCGTCGGGAGTGGGATAATCTCCGCCGAAGATGGTTAGTTCGGGAAGAACACCGGCTGCCACACGGGCAATGTAGGGCATCAGATTGTTGGGGATGCCGTTGGGGTCGTCGCCCAGCAGGCCGGAGTCGTGGGAGCCAATGGGATTGAAGTAGCGCAGCAGCACCACAGAGAAATCAGGGTGGGCCGTCACATAGTCGGTCAGGATACGCTCGTTCATTACCTTGCTCCAGCCATAAGGACTGCTGGACTGGATGGCAGGCATCTCCTCTTTATAGGGATAGGGATTTTCGGGGCCATAGACCGTGGCAGAAGAGGAGAATACAAACTTTTTACAACCATACTCCTCCATCAACTCCAGCAGAGTCATGGTGCTGTCCAGATTGGTACGGTAGTACTCCAGAGGCTTTTTGACGCTCTCGCCAACAGCCTTGCGGCCTGCGAAGTGAATCACGGCATCAAACTCGTTCTCCTGGAATATGGTACGCATCTGTTCCTTGTCGGCGCAATCCATCACACGGAATTTGATCTTTTCCCCCACGATGCTCTCTACACGGCATACGACATCCGTTCTGGCATTGGACAGATCATCTACGATCACAACGCTGTGGCCAGCCTGTATCAGTTCGACTACGGTATGACTGCCGATATATCCGGCACCGCCGGTTACAAGTACCTTCATGACTTAGCCCTCCTCATTCACATAGTTCACGAATTTATCAAAGGCCCTCGCGCCCTTCTCATTGCGCTGATAGACACCCGCGTGCTCCAGCACCTTTGCAAAGACCTTGCCGGTCTCCACTTTCAGAATGGCGGCGGTATTCTCCTTAGTAAAGGTGTGCTGCTTTTTCAACTCTTCCACCCAGTCGGCGTGCTTGGCCAGTTCACCAGTCAGCTCTTCTCCGGCAAGGATAGCCTTCTCCACACCGGCCAGTTCCTGCTTCAGGCGGGCAGGCAGCACAGCCAGGCCCATAACCTCAATGAGACCGATGTTTTCCTTCTTGATATGGTGAAGTTCAGCGTGGGGGTGGTACACGCCCAGAGGATGCTCTTCGGTGGTGATGTTGTTGCGCAGAACCAGATCCAGTTCGTAGTCCGTTCCCCGGCGGCGGGCGATGGGGGTAATGGTGTTGTGGGGCACGCCTTCGGTCTCTGCAAAGATGAAAGCATCCTCGTCGGTATAACCACGCCAGCTCAGCAGAATCTTATCAGCCAGCTCTACCAGACGCGCCTTTTTGCCGCAGCGCAGACGGATGACACTCATGGGCCACTTAACGATGCCGGCCTTCACATCCTCGAAACCAGCAAAGACAATCTCACGCTCGACCGCCGCGCGCTCCATGGGGAAGCAGTAGTGGCCACCTTGGAAGTGCTCGTGGCTGAGGATACTGCCGCCTACGATGGGGAGATCTGCGTTGCTGCCCACAAAGTAGTGGGGGAACAGAGAAACAAAGTCCAACAGTTTGGAGAAAGCGGCCTTGTTGATGACCATGGGAACATGCTCATGATTGAACACAATGCAGTGCTCGTTGTAGTAGACATAGGGGCTGTACTGCAGATGCCAGCCCTCACCGGCGATGGTAACTGGAATAGTGCGCAGGTTTTGGCGGGCGGGGTGGTTCATACGTCCCGCATAGCCCTCGTTCTCCGCGCAGAGCATACACTTGGGATAGCCGGACTGGGGAGCGAGCTTTGCGGCTGCAATAGCCTTAGGGTCTTTTTCCGGCTTGCTGAGGTTGATGGTCACATCCAGATTGCCGTATTCGGTGGCCGTCTTCCAACGCACATCCTTCTGGATGCGGTAGCGGCGGATGTAATCGGTATCCTGTGAGAAGTTATAGTACCAGTCGGTGGCAGTCTCAGGGCTGGTGGCGTACATCTCGGAAAAGGTCTGATGCACCTCACGGGGCATGGGAGTCAGAATCCCCATTAGTTTGGTGTCAAAGAGGTCACGGCTGGTGATGTCATCATCGCAGACACCCCGTTCCACCGCATCCTCCAACAGCCCCTGAAGAATATCCTCCAGGCTCATGGCTTCCGGTTTGGCAGGGTCGTAGCTGTCCAGTTTCATAGCCTCCAGTAGCCCGTTGGTTACATAGATCGTGTCACAAGGCTGAACCAGCTTCTTGTTCAGGCCATATTGGACCAAAGAAGCGATATACACATTCACATCCATTTTCCGCTCCTCCTTCAGGACAATCTCACGCCACCCTCATTACGAATGTGCAACACGTGGCAGCTGCCTTCACCCAGTACCCGCTCAATTCCACTTTTAAACTCTTCCAGCATATCAACAGGAACAAATGCCTGCACCGTTCCGGCGAAGCCGCCTCCGTGGACACGGTAAGCCCCACGCCCATTCAGCAGGGTATCACACATGGCCAGAGCAACCGCCACCTCCTGATGCTGCGTGGCACCGGCAGGACTGATATTCTGCAAATACATCCAGGAACTGTACCCGGATTTAGTAACCAGACCAAGGAAACCATCGAAGTCGTTTTCAAGCAGCGCTTTTTTCTGCTCCATGACACGCTTGTTTTCCTGGTAGAAATGGATGGCCCGCAGGATGGCACGGTCAGAAACCTTCCCTCGCAGATTTGGCAGAGCCTCCATAAATTCTTTTTCGCGGACTTCTCGCAGAACATCCTTTCCAAAGAAATTGCAAATCTCTTTCAGCTCACGGGGAATGGCCGCGTACTCATCAGTGAGATCGGCGTGGTCAGCACCGCTGTCAATGATGCACAGGGCATGGCCAGCCTTTTCAAAATCAAACTCGATGCGCTCAACCTGGGGATGATCCGGATCAGCGAAGTCGATATAGACCATGCCGCCCACGGAGGAAGCCGCTTGATCCATCAGGCCGCTTGGCTTGCCGAAGTACACATTTTCGGCATACTGGCCGATCTGAGCGATTTCCACCGGGCTGAGCTTCCGATCAAAGAACAACTCGTTGCAGATGGTGCCCATCAGCACCTCAAAAGCGGCAGAAGAGCTCAGTCCGCTGCCCGGAAGAACGGTTGAGTGGGTCTCGGCATCGAATCCCTTGATCCGGGCTCCCAGCTGCTCAAAGGCAGCTGCGACGCCACGAACCAGGGCCGCGGAGGTGTTTTTTTCCTCTTCGCGGATATTCAAATCATCCAGTTCGACCACAACCTCAGGAAATCCCTCAGAGCGAACGCGGATGTTGTTGCTGCCATTCAGCATTACATCTGCCACCGTTTCCAGATTTACTGCGGCGGCCAGCACACAGCCACGCTGGTGATCGGTATGATTACCGCTAATCTCTGTACGGCCGGGAGCGGAGATCAGAAAATGTTTTTTTGTCATATGAGGTCCCTTACTTTTTGGATAACTTACTCAGTTCTTAGGCTCCAGCAGCTTAGCGTTGGCCTTCTCCACATTCAGCTTGGTCAGCAGGAAAGTAACCAAGCCGCAGAAGATAGCGGGCAACCACAGATACATCACATTCAGCATAGTCAGAACAGAGTCAGGCTGAGTGGCCACGCCGCCCTTGATGAATCCGGCAGCTGCCAGCAACCAACCGGAGATGGCGGTGCCCAGTCCGCCGCCAATCTTGACGCCAAGAGAGGTGCAGGAGTACATGGTTCCGTCGATACGCTTACCAGTGGTTAGATAGGTGTAGTCGGAAGCAGAAGCGATCACAGCGTTCAGGTCGCCCTGCAGGGGGCACATACCAAGAGAAGCGATGGCGGTGAAAGCTAACATCATGGGAACGCTGCCCATGTAAGCAGCCACGATCACCAGGATTCTTGCGATGGTGGCCAGAGCATAGCCGGAATAGTTGATCTTATACATACCGCCCAGTTTTGCAACGATGGTGGGCACCAACAACAGACCGATAATCATGGGGATGTTGAGCGCGCTTGCGAAATAACCCATCAGCTCCCTGTTGCCTAACACATAAGTCATGTAGTAGGTGCCGACGCCGGTGAAAGCGGTGTAGAGCTGAGTCAGCAGATAGACACCCAGAATCAGCAGGTAGAACTTATTCTTGACCAACAGACCGACAGCTTCGCGCAGGGTGTACTTTTCTTCCGGAGCGTCAACTGCTTTCTTGGCTTCAATCTCGTCTTCGGGCAATTCCTTCATGGACAGGACGGAGACGGTGTTGGAGATAATGCCGATGATGACATAGATCAGTGCAACAATTCTCCATGCGGCGGCATCGTTGCCGAAGTGCTCAACAAGGCCAAAAGTAACAGCCTGGATGATGGTGCTGGTGGTGAATGCAAAGACGAAGCGCAGAGAACCAAGCTGAACACGCTCGTTTTCATTCTTAGTGATCAGAGCGGTCAAAGCGGAATAAGCGATGTTATTTGCGGTGTAGAAGCCTGCGTTCAGCATCACGTAGAAGATGAAGAAGAAAGCGTACTGAGCGGTCTGGCCCCAGGAAGTGGGAATAGAGAAAATCGCGAACAGGCAGACACCACAACCCAGATAGGGCCACAGCATCCAGGGACGGGCTTTACCCATCTTGGTCTTGGTCTTGTCGATGAGGGAGCCAAAGATGACGTCAGAAACGCCGTCGAAGATCTTGGATACTGCCATCAGGGTGCCAACAATGCCGGTGTTCAAGCCGATGGTATCGGACAGGTAGATCATAACGAAGAAGGTCAGGAACGCATAGACCACGTTGCCGGCGATATCGCCAGAGCCGTAACCCACCTTGTTGTACCATTTCAAATATCTCTTTTCAGCCATGATAGCATCTCCTATTCTCTTTATTCAGTTATTTCAGTTCGGGGATGACGCGGATGGCGAAGTCGATGGTTTCGTCGATCAGCTTGTATTTCTTCTGTAAAACGGGGCCACAGCTCGCAGAGCCAATACCGTTCTGCCGGTAGTCCAGACACAATACGGTGCTGCCGCATTTGTTCAGTTCGTAGTTGTGGGCCTTCTCGGTCAGTTCTTCCTGCGTGTAATGGGATGCATTGAAGCTGAAGGGTTCGGGGCCAACTGCGATCAAACGCAGTTTGTCGCTTTCCAGAAGCACATAGTCACAACTACCGTGAGCGCCATTCTCCTGGGGACGGATGTAGTCCTCCTGAAGCCCGTCCACGGTATCGCGGTACAAGCCGTGGCTGGCAGCATTTCGCTTGTCAATGTAGTTTTCCATGGGACCCAGACCGAAATAAGCAACCTGCTCCATGTTTTCAGGAACGAACAGGCGCAGACCGAAGCGAGGCAGCTCGGGGAATTCTATGTTGCGCTTGGTGAGAATGTTGGCACAGACGCCGCCTGCAACCGTCACGGTCCAGTCGATTTCTACGGTCATGAACCGCTGCACAGCGATGGCACCAATAGACAGGTCACTGTGGATACGAACCTCGCTGTCCATGGCCACGAAGTGGGTGTTATACGCCCGGGTGATGGCCTTATCGTAGTGGGCAGCAAACCAGTCAGCCTTCAGCTTGCGGTCGTTATCGGTGGGAGCGCGCCACACGTTCAGATCCATGGGACGGTCCAGAAGCTCCATGCCCTGATAAGTCATCCGGGCAAACATACCGGTAAACTTATCGTAACGATATGTGAAGTTTGCAGCTGTGAGAGTCAGATACCGGTAGTCCTCTGTAACAGAAATACTGTCCTCCAGGATGGCCTTTCTCTGCCAGTATGCCAGAGCAATCTGATTGCGGTCATCCTGATTCTCCAGAGTAATCTCATCGAAGCCCAAATCAAAGCCCTCGGAGATCAGTTCGGAGTTGTTTTTGGCGAAGTAGCTGATCTTCAGGAAACAGCGGCCCTTGGCGGGAACCTGGACGTTCAGGGTCACGGTACCGCTCATGTGGGGAGCGATGGCGGGGATTTTATCCAGCTGGCCTTCCTGAACAAGCGCACCATCACAAGTGACTTGATAAGAGGCGGTGATGTAGTCCTGCAGGGAGACAAAGTCCATGTAGTTGTGCAGGGTCAGCTGGCCGGTTGCCTGATCATAATCAACAACACGAACAGGGCGGTGTACGTTTTTGTATTCCATCAAACCGGTGTGAGGACGACGGTCGGGATAAACCAGACCATCCATGCAGAAATTGCCATCGTGGGGGTACTCGCCGTGGTCGCCGCCATACCAGTACATATCTTTGCCGTTAGGAGCCTTGCCCTTGTAAATGGCGTGATCGCACCACTCCCAGATAAAGGCACCACACATGCACTCATTGGCCTGAATGAACTGCCAGTAGTCCTCCAGATCACCGGGGCCGTTGCCCATGGCATGAGAGTATTCACACATCAGATAGGGCTTGTCGGACTCAGGATCGTCCACATACTCCTGCAGGGTCTCCAGCGCAGGGTACATATTGCTGTAGAGGTCAATGTTGGAGAAATCGTACTTGCGCTTGCGGCTGCGATACTGAGCGCTTTCATAGTGGGTCAGACGGGCGGGGTCAAAGTTCTTGGTCCAGGCCAGCGCAGCCTCGAAGCAACAGCCGTAGGCGCTCTCGTTACCCATGGACCAGCAGATGACGCAGGGGCGGTTCTTGTCCCGCTGGACACAGCGCTGGGTGCGCTCCATAGTAGCCTCCAGGAACTTGGGGTTGTCGGCGAAGGGCTCGTTCCAGTGCTCGGTGTGGTTCTCCCAGACGTCGTTCTCTCCGCAGTACAGTTCGGCGGCACCGTGGCTCTCGTGGTCGGCCTCGTCAATGACCAGGAAACCGTACTGGTCGCACAGCTGATAGAACATGGGGGCGTTGGGGTAATGGCTGGTGCGAATGGCGTTGAAGTTGTGCTCCTTGATCATCCGCAGGTCGCGCTTCATGTGCTCCACGCTGATGACGGGGCCGGTCACGGGGTCGGAATCGTGGCGGTTTACACCGCGGAACTTGATGGGAGTTCCATTCAGGAATACCTGCATCCCATCTACTTTGATCTCCCGGATGCCCACTCGGTCGGTGATGATCTCGTTCTCGCACTCGACGAGCATGGTGTAGAGATAGGGCTTCTCGGGATTCCACAGGGTGGGCTGGGGAATGTTCAGGATAGCTTGATGGGTATAGTTGCCGATATGCTCCTTCGTGGTCACTTCGGCGGCGTCGATCAGACGATCCTCAGCGTCCAGCAGCCTAGGTAAAGGAAGTCAGGTAAGCGCCGCAGGGATTATCCTGGGGAACGAAGGGAGGATCTGCCGGGAAGGGGTAATGAATATTGGTGTACTGGTGCTGATCGTAGCCATGATTCTGCCAGACGCTGGGAACGGGGATGGTGTCGTAGGCGGAGGGATCGAAACCTTCCTCATAGAACAGCTCAGTCAGGTCATGGATACTGGGGTAGTAGCGGAACTTCCAGTCGCCGTTTAGCAGCTGGAAGCGATCGGAGCGTTCCCGATGCTCCGCAGTGTCGTCCAGACGGTTGGACGCGGGGATGAAGTAGGCTCGGTTGGGCAGAGCGTTTTCAGACTGGATCAGCAGGTCTTCAAAATAGGCAGGGACGATCATGTGGGGCTTCCTCCTCGCAATGAATTCTGTGTGTATTATCCCGGAAATTTTCTCCTTTTTCTATAAACTGCATTGGACAAAACATGCACAAAATGATACAATTAACAAAACAGCACATCAGCACAAAAATGTTGTGACCGAAAAAAGCCGGGAGGGATCCGCATGTATGTCAACTCAGGTTATCTGTACAACACCCGCGTACCGATCAAGGACAAGTCCAAACCGCTGTTGGTGGGCAGCTGCGGTACCTACCGGCTGAGAACAAAGCAAAAACTCCCGACCTGGCATCCCAGGGGCCGTTTAGACTATCAATTGTTGTATGTGGCCTCCGGAAAGACCCACTTCTTTTTCAACGGGCAGGAGGAAATCGTACCTGCCGGCTACATGGTCCTTTATCAACCGCGCCAGGAACAGCATTATGAGTATTACGGAGAAGAACAACCCGAGGTCTATTGGGTACACTTCACGGGAAAAGATGTAAAGGCAATTTTGAAGCATTTTGATATTCCTACAGATAAAAATGTTTTCTTCTCCGGGGTTCCCTCTGCTTATCAGCACCTGTTCAAAGAAATGATCCGGGAGCTGCAAACCTGCCGTACTGGATATCAGGAATTACTGGAAATGTATCTGCGGCAGATTTTTCTGCTGATCCAGCGCACACGCCAAGAGAGCAACCCTACCATCAGCACTTACCTACAAAAGGAAATGGAGTACGCCCAACAGTATTTCCAAGAACACTATAATGAAGATATTCAGATCAAGGACTATGCGAAATCTCGTAGCATGAGCGTAAGTTGGTTCTTGCGAAACTTTAAGGAGTTTATCGGCCAGCCTCCCGCACAATATCTCCTAACTATCCGTATGAACAATGCCGTCAGTCTCTTAGAAACAACTGACTACAATGTGGCAGAAATATCCGCAATCATTGGTTACGACAACGCGCTGTATTTCAGCCGCCTCTTCAAAAAGCACAAGGGCGTGTCGCCCTCGGAGTACAGAAGGCTTTTCCAGAAAAAGAACAGTCCGGATCGTGGCATCCATACATCTCCATGATCAGATAGGAAAAAGAAAAGACTGCCATAACGACAGCCTTTCCCATTTGATTTCTTATTCAAGAACCATCTTTGCACATCCATAGATTCCCGCGTCATTACCCAGCGTGGCAATTGCTGCTCCGGTTTCTTTCGATACATGGAAGGCGTACTTTCGGTAATATTTCAGTACCGCGTCGGTCACGATATTTCCGGCCTTGCTCATGCCCCCACCGATAATGAATACATCCGGATCTACTGTGCAGGAAATGTAGCTCATGGCACGGCCCAAATAATCGCCGAACCGGTCGATGATTTTCAGTGCCATATGATCTCCTGCCACAGCCAGTTCGCAGATGTGTTTGGATGTAAAATCCTCAATTCCCCGCAGTTTGGAGGGAGTGTCACATTGGGAAAGCATGACCTTGGCCATGCGAACGATCCCTCTTGCAGAGGTGTACTGCTCCAGACAGCCGCATTTCCCGCAGCTGCAGGGCACTATTTCTCCAGGCTCCACCGTCATGTGACCGATCTCACCGGCACCCCCGTTTTTGCCTGCGACGATTTTGCCGTCCAACACCACACCTCCGCCAACCCCGGTGCCCAGGGTGATCATGACCGCACTCCGGCTGCCTCGGCCTCCGCCCTGCCATAGCTCACCCAGCGCCGCTACATTGGCATCGTTTCCCGCAGCAATATTGGGGATGTCCGGAAGCAGCTCGTTCATGCGCCCCTTGATGTTAAAGACACCCCAGCCAAGATTGACGCACTTATTGACTGTGAAGCTGTCGTCCACAGGACCGGGGACACCGATACCGATGCCCACAATCTGAGATGCTGAAATCCCATTCCGCCCCATGCTCTCTGCAATGGCCTGTGCCACGTCAGGCAGAACATGGACGCCGCCGTTTGCGGTACGGGTTGGAATTTCCCACTTTTCCAGAAGTTTGCCGTCGGCATAAAACAGACCGAGCTTTACACTTGTTCCACCGATGTCTGCACCAAACACATAGTTTTGCATGGTATTTCCCCGCTTTCTCATTTCTATTCATTGCTGAGTTTTTTATTATGGAGGGTTTTATTTATGTTAAATTCCTCTCGTCAACTCTTTGGCTATACCAAGGACGATCTTGCCGTGGAGACCCTGACTTTGGATAACGGCATTCTCTCCTGTGATATAATTACCTTTGGTGCCGCACTTCGTTCTCTCCGCATACCGGATCGTTCTGGCATCAAGCGTGATGTTGTTCTGGGTTATGATACTCTGGAAGAGTATGAGAGCCACCCGGGCTATCTTGGTGCTGTCGTAGGCCGTGTGTTTCCATGGTGGTTTCAGTCCTTAATCCAAGTCACATGGAACAGCGCCCAAAAAAGTCACTGGCGCATTCGGATTGAAGCCGCTTTCCTCTGGGTCATACCTGTAGTTGTAGACCAAAATTGCCGTGTTGCAGGGTTGTTCCAAACCCTGCGGAAATAGCTTTTTCAATTCCGGGCCTATCGCTGTGCCTTCGGAATAATGGCAGACCAACACTTCTGGGTCTGTTGTAAATTCATGCACGCTTCGCTCCGAAAAATCTATGTCAAAAGGATAGATGTCACAGCCATCGAAAAAATCCAAGCTAAAAGGAGAAATGTCACGCTCTGCTATATCGTCAAAATACTCTTTTAATGCTTGATCTGTCTCAAATACGCCCGCCCATACAGATACAAAACCTTCCTGCTCCATAAAAAACCCTCCTCCAAAAATCATATTTATTGCCTTGATTATACCATCATCCCTGTCCTGCTTCAATATCCGGTTGTATCGTTCGGGACATAGCCGCGTTTGACAGTTTCCATGGTGGTTTCAGCCTTTCATAACAGTGGAATTTATCGTTTCAGGGTGTCCAGATACCACTGGTAGGTGGGCTTGACTCCCTCTTCCCGCTCAAATTTGGCCTCAAGGGAGCCATAAAAGTATATCTCCAGGTATGCTTTCAGGTCCGGTGCGGCCTCTTTTCCATGGAGCAGGCCGTCATCACAGAGATACATCTTGTCCCAGTCAAACTCTTCGTGGTCAAACCAGACCAAGGACCAAGTGAACTCGTTGTCTGGATCTATGTTCTCCTCCGGTCTGGACAGGTCGATACACAAGGGCCCCCAGCCGGCTCCCCAGTCGCCGATGGGAATGAGGTTCCGGAAGCAGCCCTCCGGCAACTCACAGAAATCCCGAATTTCCTGTAGAATTTCCATCCGCCTCGACACTTCCTCCATGCTCCTGGGGCTGTCGATCATCTGCCAGAGCGGGCAGAGGTATCCGTCATCGTCATGGATGGCGCAGACTTCATCGCTTCTGTTTCGCGGAAGCCAGAATGACATCAAAAATGTCTTGTAAAGAGAGGGTAGCTTAACCTGGTGCATCTGCTCAAAGGCGGCAATCTCCTGTTCAGTGATAGTGGACGGTTCAAACTCCTCGCCAGGGAACCAGCCCCGCTCTTTTAATTTTTGGAACGCGCCTTCCACAAATTCTCTCTCTTCCCGCGGTGTCATTGTATTTCCTCCTTAATTGATGTGCCGAAGTAAAATCTTGTTTTGCCTTTTTGATTATACCATTTTCCTTCTCCCACTTCAATCAGCTTTCAGAAAAGAACCACCCAGCATCCCACCTTGACAACCCTGCTGGCAAGGTCTACTATAAACGCAGAAAAGCGCCATCGGGCGCTGTGAACGGGAGGCGGCTTTATGAAATATATCAGGCGAATAGTCTACAGCCTGTTGCTGACGGCGGCGGTGAATGCCCTGCCGGTGGGGTGGTTTGCCTCCGGCTGTACGGTGGCGGTCTTTCGTGCGAAATGGCTGTATCTGCCCTTGGCGGCGGCGTTCCTCTGGGTCAACATCC
>OFGA01001849.1_pt1 | contig 13872 bp, 10 predicted proteins | sample 1521471 | NCBI WGS metagenome assembly OFGA01 (sample SAMEA3504086, study PRJEB24116) | mouse gut metagenome | biome: mouse gut; feature: mouse-associated habitat; material: faeces | place: Denmark | collected 2011
TTCCAAGGCTTTCCTTCAGGCTGTTAAATACGCCGATTTCACTGCGCCACAGATTCGCAGGGCTCATAGAACCAAATGCCAGGTTTTCACAGGAGATCTGAAGCAGTGAATGCCTCTTGAGTCCTGCAGCACGGTCTGCCCCTGTCTGTGTGATTGCCATCAAATAAAAATTTGTTCTGCCGGGATTTCTATGCATTTCCCCTACATAATTTTGATCTTCTTCCCGGATCGTATTTACGCTTCTCAAAATAGGAAATGACCTTTTCGTATTTTTTAATGAAACCGCGTCGTTTTCATCCCATACACAAGTAACCATGTTGTTTCTTTTCGCAGGAAGTCCGGTATCGTCTCCTCCCTGCCATTTTGAAAAATTCTCTTCACAGGCCTTAATCATGATTTTTCTTGCCTGTTCCAGATCATACTTCTGCAGCTGCGTCAGATCACTTTTGGCAAGCATCCAGTCAATAAAGCCTAATGATCCCTGCTTAACTCTCTCTTCAGCAGCCTTCTGCCGTTCTTTTGCCTCATTCAGCTGCGCTTCTGCTGCCAGAATCTGGCTGTCAATGTCCTGCTGATTTTCTGCTGCAAAGCCTGGATCTGACGGCATCATCAGGCCGATGCACAGCAGCATGATCAGCAGCTTTTTCATAAACTGCCATGGTTTTCTTTTTACAATTTTTTGCATTGCGATTTGAAACCTCCTTTATAATTGAGTTTATCTTTACTTTTTAAGTATATCATATTGTTGATATTTATCAACAATATAAGTATAAATTGCCTGCTATTATCTACAAACTATTATTTATATATAGAATGCATCGCAGCTGCATGTTATAATACCAGTAAAATTAAAGTCGCTTAGAAATAATGTGGAGGAACCAATATGGCTACACTTACGAAACAGAACCGGTATACATTTGCCGACTATCTTACCTGGGAAGAAGACGAGCGTATCGAAATCATACATGGCGAAATATTTCTGATGTCTTCTCCTTCCAGCACGCATCAGGAAATCAGCATGGAGCTTTCCAGACAGCTTGCAAACTTTTTGGAAGGAAAGCCATGCAGGGTCTATCCGGCTCCATTTGATGTACGTCTTTTTGAACAAAACGGCGATACGCCGGAGCATATAGATACTGTAGTAATACCAGACATATCTGTAATATGCGACAAGAATAAAATAGATGAAAAAGGGTGCAAGGCTGCACCAGACATGATCATAGAAATACTGTCCCCGTCATCCCTGCGCAATGACAGGCTTATAAAGCTGCGCTTATATCAGCAGGCAGGTGTACGTGAATACTGGATTGCAGATCCAAAAAATAAGACGGTGCAGGTATTTTTATTAGACAATAACGGCATCCTCCGTCCGCATGAGGATTACGGACGGACAGATCCCGCTAAGGTGAACATACTTGAGGGCTGCTTCATAGAACTAGAGAAGGTTTTTTTGGAACAATAGACGCAGCTCAGGATATCTCTGCCCTCGGCGAGCGTTTCCACACAAGAAACAGCAGAATCCCAGATACAGCTCCAAGAAACAGATATGACTGTATCATCGGCATATAATTATACTCTTCTCCTAACCACACCTGATAAAAATCTCTGTTTATATACGTAACAGGGAGCATTCTTGCGACTGCCTGTGCCCATTTCGGCAGATCTGCATATTCGACGCCCATCATGCCGCTAAAAATCATAAATGCAAAGTAAAGCATCATGCTGACGCAGTACGTCCTTCCAAAACTGCGGCATATACAGGCAACCCCATGTGCCAGAGCCAGCAGTATTACGCTGAGCACGAGTATGCTCAGAAAATAACTGACTACGCCGGATGCTGCCGGCTGTTCAAGATCTGACACTCCGTATCCAACAGCAAAGAAAATCCCAAAAGAAACCGTAATAAATATTGCCTCTGAAATCGCCCTGCTGCACAGCATGCTGCTGCCCCTGATCCCAAACAGCTGCATCCGCTCTGGTATGCCTTTATCCAGCTCCTGTGCATAGCAGACCGCATATCCCATCAATATCGTTGCCATAGGAATCAGCGTCCCCATTCCCAGATAAACCGACGTCGCTATCATTCCGGCAAGGGAAGGATCGTTAACCTCTGATACGGCTAACAGCTCAGCCAGGACAACCGGCAGCCCGACTCCAAATATATGTACATACGGATTGCCTGTTACGTTACGCAGTTCAAAAATAATCATCTGCATTGTTATCATTTTTCTCTTTTTATTCTGCATGATTTACCTCCATAATACTGCCGCTGTTTTCATAAGCCTGCTTCGCATTCATATAAATGCACTCGATGTCATTGTTACTGCGCTTAAAATTCACATTCTGCCTGATCAGGCGGCTGGCAATGTCTGTCTCTTCTTCCATAGACATACAGGATAATGCGATCAAATGTGCAGGTGCTGCCAGCTTTCTGCAGCCCGATGACAGCCTTTCATTTTTCTCACTGGCCTCCATAACAATCACTGACCTGCCGCAGTATTTTTGAAACAGAGCTTCTTTGTATCCATAATCAACTACCCTGCCTTTTTCTAAAATCAGCAGTTTATCTGCCAGCTGCTCAAGCTCTTCGTAATAATGGGATACAATGCACAGGCTGGCCTCTTTTCCCTGATACCACTGTGCGAGTTTTTCTACTAATTTCTGCCTTGTCTCAAAATCCAGCCCCGAAGTCACCTCATCATAAAAGGTAAGCGGCGCATCCTGCATCAGGATCATGATAATCGTAAATCTCTGCTTCTGTCCTCCTGACAGCTTACTGTATTTCTTTTTCAGGCATCCTTCAAATTCAAAATAATGGATTAATTCCTGCAGCTTTGGATCTTTGGCTATTTTCGTCTGTAAAATGGCCTCCATAACATATTTCACGGGCATATTATCTGTATACTCATTAAACTGCATATGCACCGCTATTTCATTTCTTTTTATGCTGCTGCGCATAGTTCCTTTATAAGGCACAAGCCCCACAACACTTTTTACAAATGTACTTTTTCCTGCACCATTTGATCCGATAATTCCAACACGGTCTCCTTCTTCTATACAGATCGATCTCTGGATATCCAGCGCAGTACATGCTCCAAATTTCACCTTCAATTGATCAACTGTTAACAGCATATAAAATCTCCTTCCTGTCTTTTCCGGTCGCTGCCGATCATTTACGTAATGTTATTATACACAGCTGATGTGAAGTCCGTATGAAGCTCGCATGTAGCTTATATAGATTTAAAATCGAAACTGGATCACTGACTCTGCTCCGCCCTCTCTGTTTGCCACTGACAATTCGATATCTGACAGCTTCGCGTAATAGGCCGCTATATAGAGACCCAGTCCATGTGACCGGCCCTCATGGCTGCCCCTGACAAACGGTTCAAAAATATGCTCCAAAATTTCCTGCGGAATATCCGCTCCCTGATTCCAGACTGCTATTTTCTGCGCCTGCACCAAAATACGGATCTGTGCGCCTTCCGGCGTATAGTTTACGGCATTTGACAATATATTATCCAAAATCTTAGACAGTACATCCCGATCTGCACGGACATATGCCTTCTGGTCCCCTTCCAGTATAATCTGCAGCTGCTTGTCACAGGCCGCAACTGAATAAACTGCCAGAAGTGACTGTACCAGTTCATACAGCCCGATTTCACATAGATTGAGATTCTCATGATTTTGGTGCAGCGACAGTATTTCTTCCACCATCCTGCGCATAGAAAGCAGCTGTTCTTTTACCTTTGGCAGATAGATCTGTGTTTCTTTATATTTACCAATCTGATTGATCATGCCGTCCAGCAGCAGGAGCGCAGCCGTAATCGGTGTTTTCAGCTGATGGCTTGAGGCACGCATAAATACTTCCTGCCTTTTATTTTCTTCTAAAAGCACCTGATTCATAGCTTCTGATAAACCGGCTGCACGATTCCGCCGGAATATACCTGTGAAAAGATCAGCGTTATTACCAGAATGACTGCCCCGAGCATGGGAAGGCTCTGCATGACAACCGGCCTGATCTCCTCCATTTCCGGCGTGACAACCGGCAGGATTGAACACACAATCCCGTCCACTGTATACTCGATCACCAGATAATTTGTATACTTATTTTCATAGTTTTCCACACTGGCCTCTAGTACCGCCTTACGGTCAGATAGACTATGTACTTTAAATAATTCGCTGTTATATAATTTAGATTTATGATCAGGCTGAATAAATTCGATTTTAACGGGCAGCTTCACATATTCGGCAGAGATATCAGACAGCTTGTTCTTCCATTTATTGATCTGCTTATAAAACCTGCTGTCCGCAAAACGAAGCTCCATTTTCCCGGCACCAGAATCCGCTTCTTTAGAATCTGCCTTTGTGCTGCCCAGCCCTTCTGACTGCAGCGATTTTATAAACTTCTGAAGCTCTGTCAGCAGCGCCTGCGTTTCATGTTCTACTGCCGTGATCTTCATAGAAACTAATTTTGTTGCCACCTCAATATCTGGGCCGCTGAATGGGATTTTAACAGAAGCGCAGGCTGACGGATTTTTAACCTGTATGCCGTCATAAGACCCATGCTCCATAAATGCATTATGCTGCTCTTTGACAGCCTCTACGTTCTGCTCCTCTATATAATCTACATATAAAGAAGGCAGCATCCATGCGAAATATCCAATCAGAAACAGCATCATGACTGCTGCCAGCACCAGGCTGTAATATAAGTTTCTCTGACTGATCTTTTTCATAGATCTGCCTCCTTATCAAATTGATAGCCGACCCCGATAACGGTTTTGATATATGCTGCTGGCAGTTTTTTTCTCAGATTTTTGACATGCACATCAATGATTCTGTCATTGCCGATATAATCCTCATTAAATATACACATAATCAGCTGCTCTCTTGTAAATACACGGTTCGGCTCTTCATACAGTGTCTGAAGCAGCAGATACTCGCTCAGTGTCAGCGGCAGCTTTTTCCCTTTATAATAAGCACTGTAAGCCTCCTGCTGCAGGTAAATTCCGTCCTGTTTTTCGATATCGCTTTTATGCACGCTGCCTGCAGTCCTGCGCAGTACGGTTTCCATGCGCTTTAACAATATGATCGGAGATACCGGCTTTATAATATAATCGTCCGCATATAGGTTAAAAGCTTTTACCTGCGTCTTCTCATCCCCCAGAGCGGTCAGCATTATGACTGCCATATCCGGCTTCTGTTCACGTATAAACCGCAGCACCTCAAATCCGTCAATCCCAGGTACCATAATATCAAGCACTGCCGCATCAAATGCCTCTTCCTGCAGCAGACTTACCGCCTGGTCTCCACGCTCAGCCTCTGTCACCTGATAGCCGGATATGGTCATATACTCCTTGAGCACCTCGCGTATGGTAGGTTCATCCTCTAAAAGCAGCACCTTCTTTTTTTCTTCTAAATACCGCACTAATTTTCCATGCTGTTTTGCATAATCAATCTCAGACCGCGTGCTTTCACCAATATAACCGCCGACATTAATTACAAATATTTCATCAGACATATCTATTTTCCGTTTATGCATATCATCCAGCATTTCCTTCGTTTTCGTCACCGTGCCTTCGTCCATGCCGTCCCATACTTCCGGGTCGCCCCCATGTCCAAACAGGCCGACTGAGATCACAATATACCCTTCCAGTGTCAGTGCTTTTTGTGCTTTTATAAATTCCTCCTTAAATCTGGTACTTCCACACAGTGTAACTACCGGATATTTTTTCTCCATTTTTCGTTCACGCTCCCTCTTGAATTCTTAGTTATCTCTATAATAATAGTTTATAAAATTTAATAAAAATGATACAGCTTGAAAATAAGATCCCCTTCTTCATCTTTCATCTCAAACCATATCATCTTATAAAATAAATTTATATTTAATTTTTACCCAAAAAATACACCCTATTCTATAATTCCTAATTCTTGAATCCTGCCATAAATTCTTTCAAATACATGTTCCAGTCCCTGGTAGCTCTTGCTTTTTGCAATCGCAATAAAGGCTTCTTCATTAAACTTGAGATCCGTATACTCCAAAAATTTAAATGCGAGTTCACGTAACGTTTCCTTTGTATTAAACATCTGGCTGAGCGTATCTCTGGCATCACATTGAAAATAATCCGCCACAAGCGCGCAGTTAAAATCAAATAACGGAGCAAGATGCTCAATCACGCCTGTTTCATTATTCATCAGAAATCCGTAGTTCTGAGTATGCCGGTCTGTATTGATAATAATATAATCTAATACAGGAATGCACGCAAATTCACTGCCCCATCGTTCCAGACAGTATTCCCGGAAATCTATCCCTCGCCTTTTACAGTACTCGATCACTTCCCATGCCTCTATAAAGGAATGTTCTTCATTGACAAAATTCTGGCAGATTGAGACATACGCCGTACCGCTGGCTGTCTCTTTCACATCGCTGAGATATACAATGCTTTCGATCCCGTTTTCAAAACATTCTAAAATCTCAGACGCTAAAATTTCCATTCTCGTGTTCACATAATCATTCGTTTTATCGGATTTCAGCAGATACAGGCTGTCACCTAAATAAATCCATCCCTTGCGAAATAAGCCCTTTGTCGTCAGCTCCGGGCAGATCGGATTCGTCGTCAGCGTTGGACTGAATCCGGTCAGTGACAGGTCTATAATATCCCTCAGCTTGTTCTGCCTGATATTAATCTTCGACCAGTCTGTTATTTCATCATCTTCCTTTATCCAATAGCTGTCTATGATCGATACGCCCTTGCAGCTCACGCAGATATTTACCCTGTTATCAATAGAATCCACCTGAGGGATCTGAAACGCTGCATAGATCTGCTTTGCATTATCCCTGGACAGCGACAGCACCCTGCTGCTCAAATAATCCTTGACTGCCTGCACATTATGTAATATATCCTTTAACTTTGTGGAAATCCTTATATTTGACCGGAGACAGAATGGAAGGAGATCATTACGAATCACCTCTACCACAAAATCCTCCAGATTAAAATACAAGATTTCCGTATTCCTTAACATTAAATACATCTTTTATCACCGTTTAACTTCTCTAGACTATTCCTTTTTCTAATTGTCTGCTTCCATCCCGATTCTCTTCAGCTGCCCTGCCGCTTATTCACACGCCTGCCTTTCTTCTTGCCCTCATCCTGTTTGTTTTTCTTCCCCTTAGGCTCATCCTCTTTCTTCGCTTTTTTAATCTTCACTTTTTTATAACCGTTAATATCATACTTTTCTTCATATTCCTCAAAATAAGCGATATAATCCGCATTTTTGCGCTCTTTCATGCTCTTTATATATTCATGTGTGTCAAATTCTGCAAATCCTCCCAGCTCAATCATTGCCACTGCAATATTGCAACAATGCGCGGCAATGCGTTCAAAATTATTCAGCAGATCGTTAAACGCAAAACTCTGTTTTAGCTTGCATTTGCCGGTGCGCAGCCTTGTAATATGCTTGCCCTTAAGTTCGTCGCACAGAATACTGATCACATTGCGCAAAGGCTCCACTTTTACCGCGGACTCCAGATCGTCCTCATAAAAAGCGTCCACCGTCAGATCCAGGATTTCCTGCACCGCGCTCTGTAATACATCCAGCTCGTACCGCGCCCGTTCGGAAAATTCCATATCCTTTTCGTATAATTCCTTCGCCACCCTTGCAATATTCTCCGCATGGTCGCCAAGGCGTTCAAAATCGCTTAACGTATGTAAAAACTTCGACACCTGCTTCGTCTGGTTTACATTCATCGCTGTTCCGGTAAGCTGCATCAGATATATGCCCAGACGGTCCTCGTATTTGTCAATCAGGTTTTCTTTTTCCAGAATCTCCTGAAATTTGTCCTGGGAATAATGCTCCATCAAAAGAAACGCGCGCTCAATGTTTTTCCTTGCATTCTTTGCCATTCCGTTCATTGCCTTATGGCTCTGGTTGATGGCAATCGCCGGATATGCCAGAAACCGTTCTTCCAGCAGTTCAAAATCCGCAAGCTCCTCACTGTCTTCCCCTGCATCCTTCACCAGCCAGAATACCAGACGCTCAATCCATTTAATCCAGGGCAGCAGCACCAGCGTCGTCGCCATCCGAAATACCGTATTGATCGTGGCAATCGCCACAGGCCCCACCGTCATTTCCATAAAATCAAAACGCACCACCGCATGTACGGTATAAAAAACAACCGACCAGACTACCATGCCGAACAAATCGTTTAACAGGTACACAAGCGCCGTCCGTTTCCCGTTCTTATTCGTCCCAATTGAAGAAAGCAGCACCGGGCAGGAAGCCCCGACGCCAATCCCCATCGTAATCGGCAGCGCCGTTGCAAAATTAATCGTCCCCGTAACCGAAAGCGCCTGTAAAATCCCCACGGAAGCAGACGCGCTCTGTAAAACCGCCGTAAACAAAATCCCGGCCAAAATCCCGGCCAGAGGGTTTGAAAACATCGTCAGCGCGTTTACAAACCGCTCGCTCTCCCGAAGCGGCGCCACCGCCCCGCTCATATTCTGCATCCCCACCATCAGGATGGAAAAGCCCAGCATGATATCGCCCACTTCATGATAGACCTGCTTTTTTACAAACATTTTAAAAATAATACCTATGATTGCCACAATCGCGGATATCGTAACCGTAGACAAAAGCTGCGCAATCCCGCCCGAGCCTTCCACATAAGAAAGGCACAGAATCCATCCGGTGATACTCGTCCCGATGTTCGCCCCCATTATAATGCCAATCGCCTGGGAAACCTTCATCATACCGGAGTTTACAAACCCTACGACCATTACCGTAGTTGCGGAAGAAGACTGGATAATGGCCGTAACGCCCGCTCCGAGCAATACGCCCTTCACCGGGGTATTGGTCAGCCGGTAAAGAATCAGTTCCAGTTTATTGCCTGCAACCCGCTTCAATCCGTCCCCCATCAGGGACATTCCAAACAAAAACAGCGCGATACCGCTTAAAAGCGATAATATCATAGTTATTCCCATAGCCTTATCCTCATCATCTGTATTGCGTCATGATCGGTATTCAGATCCGAGTTGTCATTTTTATCCACGGGACATTATACATCAAATGCCGGAGCAATTACAAGCTTTTACTGTAAAGATTCCTCCTGCAGGCGGTCAAACTCTGCCAGACATTCCTCCACGGTGGCCCCGTTTAACAGATTCCGGACAATCAGGCAGGTATTTCCCCACTGCTCCACTTTCATACCGGCGTTTGAGCCCAGCACATATATGCCTTCATTCACCTTGTCATTCAAAGGCTTTAGGGCGTCTTTGCATTCCACTTCCACGTTTTTGGACGGGGAAATCACGTTGTTTTTCTCTGCGTACACCCTAAGCCCCTCGTCCGAAACCAGCACATCCATCACATCCAGCGCATCCTCCAAATGCTCCGCCTTTGCGCCGACCCCATACCCGGTCATAGATACGACCGGCATCTGGCCGCGGCTGCTCGGAAAGCCGATGACTTTTAACTTAAAATCCGGCGCGCCGTAGGCCGTGTCGACGTTCGCGGCGCTCCAGTACGCCATGACAATCGGCGTTTTCTGCGCCAGAAAATCAGGGCCTTCTCCGTCGATTGCTTCATACGTATACGCCTTTTTGGCGTCAATATACCCCAGATCGATCAGCTTCTGCAAAAACTCAAAGCCCGGGCGCATATAGTCGCTGTATTTGGCTTCCCCGCTGTTGAGCGCATCAATCTGCGCCTGCGTATCGCCCCCGTTGTACAAATCCGCATAGGCCTGCGCAAATACAAAATTCTCCAGCCACCAGCGGTTTGCCCCGATTGGCGTCTCAAAGCCGTTTTCTTTCAATACCCGGCAGCACTCCAGCAGATCCTCCGGCGTCTCCGGCATCTTTAACTTATATTTTTGAAACAGATCCGCATTGACAAACAAGCCGTAAGCCACAACCTCCTGCGGGATTGCAACCAGCTTTCCGTCTACCGTATTCGCCGTTATTACAACTTCCCTTAAATTCTCCGCATTCTTAAGCCCGGACAAATCCGCCAGTTCCCCTTCCGATCCCAGACGCTGGATCACATCCGGGTTTAACAGGTAAAAATCGTCCATGTTGCTGTGCACCCGTTCCATGGCGACGTCGTCATATGTTTTATCCTTGTAATCCTCCGCCAGATAGCTTCTGTATTCAATCGTTACGCCAAGCCGCTCTTCCACCAGCTTCACGGCCATTTCCTGCGCCGTCATGGAAGCGTTATCCGCATCTGCGCTGGATTTGCCCATAGCCGCATACAAATTTACGGTCTTTTCTTCCCCGGTATCGTCTGAAACCAGATTGACGCCCGGCTCCTTCGCCTTCCCGCAGGCGCAAAGCCCCGTCAAAAGAAGCGCCGCCACAGCAAACAATCCCTTTTTTTTCCAATTTCCCATTATTATTCCTCCTGCTTTCTGACAAAACGGTGAATGGTTTCTTTGAGCGCCTCCATATCCACCGGTTTTGAAACATGGGCGTTCATGCCCGCATGGATTGCGTCCTTTACATCCTCGGCAAACGCGTTTGCCGTCATTGCGATAATCGGGATGGTCTGCGCGTCCGCGCGCGCAAGCGAACGGATCTGCTTCGTCGCTTCATAGCCGTTTAAAACCGGCATCTGCACATCCATCAAAACAGCGTCAAATTCTCCCGGCTTTGACTCTGCAAAACGCTTTACCGCCTGACTGCCGTTGACGGCCACCTCACAGGTCGCCCCTTCCATAAGCAGCAGCTCCTGCAAAATCTCCGCGTTGATTTCATTGTCCTCCGCCACCAGGAAATGACAGCCTCCCAAATCTGCCTGCGGCAAATCCGCCTGCGCCGTACCGCTTTGTCCCTGCCGCAGTTCCAGCACCTTTTCTTTTAACGTGGAGACAAAAAACGGCTTGGCAAGAACCGTATCAATTCCCGCCTCAAACGCCTGTTCCTCAATGCCTTCCCAGTCGCACGCCGTCAGCAGCACAATCGGAACATGATTTTTTTCTGCCGCGCGAAGACGCCTTGCGGTTTCCACGCCGTCCATTTTCGGCATTTTCCAGTCCAGCAAAACCATCTGGTAAACGATTCCTTTCGCATCGGCGTCCAAAACAGCGTCTACCGCCTGCCTGCCGCTGTATGCAACGTCTACCGCAACCGTCGTATCCGCCATCAAATCACAGATATTTTTACAGGCGTCCGCGTCGTCGTCCGCTACCAGAATCCTGTCAATTCCGTTTTCTTCCCAGAAATGCTCGTTTTCTTCCTGCCCTGCAATGCGCAGTTCCAGTTCCACGGTAAAAATGCTTCCCTTTCCCACCTCGCTTGCAACCTCAATCGTCCCGCCCATCAGTTCTACGATATTTTTGGTAATCGCCATGCCAAGCCCGGTTCCCTGCACCTTGTTGGTGGTGCTGTTTTCCGCCCGGGTAAACGCGTCAAAAATCACGTTCAGGTATTCCGGCGTCATGCCAAATCCATTGTCTTCCACCTCAATCCGGATATGCTCATACTGAGCGGAGCGCTGCGGCAGCCCGATAATACGCAGCCAGATAGAGCCGCCCTCGGGCGTATATTTTACGGAATTGGAAAGCAGGTTGATTAAAATCTGGTTCAGCCGGGTTTCATCGCCAATCAGGCGTTCATGGCGCACGCCCGTAACCGAAACGTCAAATGACTGCCCTCGTTCCTTTGCCGCCGAACGGATAATCGTATCCACGGAAAGCACCATGTTGTTGAGCGTAAATTCCCCGATCGTCAGCGCCGCCTTGCCGCTTTCAATCTTGGAAACGTCTAACACGTCGTTTATCAGGCTTAACAGATGCCGACCGGAAGCCGCCACCTTCTTTGTATATTCCCGCACCTTCACCGGGTTATCCGCATCCTTTTGAAGCAGTGTGGCAAACCCTAAAATAGCGTTCATCGGCGTCCGGATATCGTGCGACATATTGGAAAGGAACATCGTCTTGGAGCTGTTGGCGGCCTGCGCTGCCTGCAGCGCCTCGGCAAGCTGCTGATTGTGCGTCTCGCGTTCCAGCTCCCGTTCCAGGCGAAGCTTTTCCTGCTGCTTTTCATAGATAAAATATAACGTACAGCAAATAAAAAACGCCGCCAGCATCACAACAACCACAATGAACATATTCTGGTTTACCGCGCTGCCCTCCCGCTGGATCGCCTCCACGGGGACATATCCAATCAGGTACACGGAACCGCCGTTTAGGCCCCACATATAAATCAGGGATTCTTTTTTCTGAATCTCATGGTAAAACATAACATTGCCGCCGCTCTTTATGCCTTTTTCGATTTCTTTCTGAATATCCGGCTCCGAAATATCGTTGGCGCGGTAAAAACTCTCCAGATTGGCGTCTACCGCCACGCGGTCGCCGATTCCCTTGGGCTTTAGCACAAACCTCTCGCTCTTTGAATCCATAAAATAAAGCGTGGCGCTTTTATTGTAAAGCTTATCCGGAAGCACCTTGTCAAAAGAATCAAAAATATATTCCACATAAAGCGAAGCAATTTCCCTGCCGTCCCGCTTTACCGGGCAGACCATCGTATAGGCCCAGGTTCCCATACTGTTGACATAAGCTTCGGAAACCAAAAGCCCTTCTACGGTACAGCCTCCGGAAAAATCCAGTTCGTCCGCATCAAACACTTCCCCCGTATTGGAAATCCCTTCGGTTTCGCCGGCATAAACCAGCGAAAATTTTTTAATTGTACTGCTGCTGTGGTAGGAGTTAAGATACGCTTCGGGATGATCCGCAAGCGCAAGTTCCTCTGCGATCAGCATCTGGTATTCCGCCTCCCTCTGATACAGCGCTTCTACCATGCCTGTAATCAGGTTGAGGCTCTCGCTTAAATTACCGATAGCTGACTGTGACATTTCTTCCGATATTCTCGAGGCAATATGAAACACAAAGCTGCCCAGAATAAAAAAAACCAATAAGATAGGCAGGATAAACGCCTTTCCTGCGTTGATTCGATTCCGTTTTGTTTTCAACATTTCTGATATAACCTTTATTCCAAACACACGCTAAAACAACAATCAACAAACTCTGTCGCCATTGTATCATTGTTACCGCCCAAAGTCAAAACAATTGTATGAAAGACGCCTTCAAACCCAATTGCAAAACCCGCTGATACATGATATGCTTATAAGCGAAATATTACACAAAAAAACGGAGAAAACAAGCGATGAAAAAGAAACTGATTCAGGCGAATATGGCGCTTTTATTTGCCCTTACCTTAAGCGGATGCAAGAACGATATCCCATCTTCCGATACAAAAGCCCCCTCTTCCGCTTCCGATCCGGTCGTTTTAAGAGTCTGGGGCGGCGAAGAGGACGAAGCGCTCCTTACCGAAATCATTGACGGCTTCCTGGCACAATACGGCGGACAGGCGGATTTTCAGATTACCTATGAACCGCAGAGCGAAAGCACCTGCACCAACGCCCTGATGGCGGATTTGACAAACGGAGCCGACGTATTTGCGTTTGCGGACGATCAATTAAACACACTCGTTGCCGCCGGCGCGTTGGAACCGATTGCAGACGATCAGGCCGTCCGGGATGCAAACCTGCCGGAAGCCGTCCTCGCGGCGTCCGTCAACGACACCCTTTATGCCCTTCCGCTGACGGCGGATAACGGCTATTTCCTGTATTACAACAGGGCCTATTTCTCCGAGGAGGACGTCCAGAGCCTGGACCGCATTCTGGAGGTGGCCGCCCTGGCCGGGCGGCACGTGACTATGGACTGGTCCTCTGCCTGGTATGTCTACTCCTTCTTCGGCAACACCGGCCTGGAGGTGGGCCTTAACGAGGACGGCCTGACCAACTACTGCACCTGGAACAGCACCGAGGGGGATATCCGGGGGGTGGATGTGGCCCAGGCCATGCTGTCCGTCGCGA
>OFGA01001851.1_pt1 | contig 13864 bp, 11 predicted proteins | sample 1521471 | NCBI WGS metagenome assembly OFGA01 (sample SAMEA3504086, study PRJEB24116) | mouse gut metagenome | biome: mouse gut; feature: mouse-associated habitat; material: faeces | place: Denmark | collected 2011
TTTCTTCCCGCCGCTTGCTCAAGGCGGCATTTGATATATGCCCTTACGGGCGCACGTAAAGCTCCGTCATGCTGTTGGAAATCGGTGTGCCCGTGGCAAAAGTCACGCCCTTGCCGCCTGTCAGTTCATCAAGGTACTGGCACTTCGCAAACATATCCGAGGACTTCTGCGCCTCGGTCTGTGCGATGCCCGCCACGTTCCGCATTTTTGTGTATAAGAAAAGGTTTTTGTAAAAATGGCTCTCATCCACAAAAAGCCTGTCAACGCCAAGCTGCTCAAAGGTCACTACATTGTCTTTCCTTGATGCGTCGTTCAGCTTTTCAAGCCTCGCTGAAAGTGATTTCCTTGTTTTTTCCATCTGCTTAATGGTATAGCGCTCCCCATTGTCGGCTTTTGCCTGCTCTATGGCAAGCTCAATCTCGCTGATCTGCCGTTCAATCATGGCTTCCTGCCGTTCTATGGAAAGGGGGATTTTCTCGAATTGGGAATGCCCGATAATCACCGCATCATAATCGCCTGTCGCTATCCTGGAACAGAATTTCTTCCGGTTGGCAGGCTCAAAATCTTTCTTTGTTGCCGCAAGGATATTTGCGCCGGGATATAGCCGGAGAAAATCGCTTGCCCACTGCTCCGTCAAATGGTTCGGCACTACAAACAGGCTTTTCTGGCATAAGCCCAGCCGCTTGCTCTCCATCGCCGCCGCTGTCATTTCAAAGGTTTTGCCAGCGCCGACACAGTGCGCCAGCAGGGTATTATCCCCGTATAAAACGTGTGCGACTGCGCTTTTCTGGTGGGGCTTCAGCTCAATGTCCGGTGTCATGCCGGGGAATTTTAAGTGCGCCCCGTCATATTCCCTCGGCCTTGTGGAATTGAACAGCTTATTGTATTTCGCCACCAAGTCCTGCCGCCTGTCCGGGTCACGGAATACCCAGTCCTTAAAGGCTTCCCTTATGGTGTCCTGCTTCTGCGCCGCAAGGGTGGTTTCCTTCTTGTTTAATACCCGCTTCTCCTTCCCGTCCTCCATGACCGTGTCATATACCCGGCTGTCTTTCAGGTTCAGCGAATCCTCCAAAATCTGGTAAGCGTTCCTGCGGCTTGTTCCGTAAGTCATGTTCACAAGGGCATTTCCGTAGTCCGCATTTTTACCTTTGACGTTCCACTGCCCTGTCACGCCTGAAAACTGTATGCCCATGACATTTTTATCAAACAGATGCTGCGGCGTTTCAAAGGTGTCACGCATGAAATCCTCCAGATACTCCGGCTTTATCCAGGTTGCGCCGATACGCACCTCGATCTCGCTTGCGTCAAGCTCTTTTGGCTGTACCTGTGTGAGTGCCTGCACGTTTACGGTATATTCCGGGTGGTTCTCCGCATAGGCTTTCGCTGTTTCCAGCTTGTCACGGACATTGCCGCTTAGGTACTCGTCCGCCGTTTCCCACTTGTCCGTCACGGGATTCTGGAAGATGATCCCGGCCAGTTCCTCCTTTATCGTGTCAATGCTTTTCCCGGACAGCTCCGCCATATAGCCAAGGTCAACCCTCGCCTTTTCTGACAGCGACACCGCAAGGGCTTCGGTTGCCGTGTCAACGCTTGTGACAACCTCCGCTTTCTTAATGGTGCGCTTTGTGAACATATCCGCCTTGCCTTTAAATTTCCCTTCCTCGTCTGTCTTTTCAAGGGAGCATAACAGGCAGTAGCTGCTGTCCTGGTTAAACGCCCTCTTGTTGGTCTGTGAGTTGATAAGGCCGTATTTTTTGGAGAAATCATCATACAGCCTGTTTAATTCCGCCTGCTTCTCCTGAATGACAGAATCCGGGTACTCCTGAAGCTGCACATTGATCAGCTCCTGCGTACAGTCCCTTATGCCCACCATGCCCTTAATGCGCTCCAGCATGGAATCTTTCATCTCAACAGGCTTCATAATGGAATTTTCACGGTAATAAACCTTATCATCCACAAGAGTATAGCTGTAATTCTTCACATACGGGTCTGCCGGAATCGCCTGACTTGAAAATTCATCGTCAAGCTCATCGAGCGCCGCTTCCTCAAACTCCCCGTCAATGCGGCTTACCGCTTCTTTTAACTGCTCCGCAAAGGGTCTTGTGGTGTCGGGCTGGCAGGTGCTTTCCATACCATAGGGGCCGGAAACCATCTCCATGTTTCCTACGATCATCTCTGGGTGTTCGGCAAAATAGCTGTTCATGGCAATACCGTTTTCATCTTCCGAAAGATGCACCCAATCCGGCTCCAAGTCCATAACCCGGTCACGCTTTTTTAAGAACAGGATATCAGAAGTGACTTCCGTCCCTGCGTTTTCCTTGAAAGCGGTATTGGGCAGTCTGACCGCTCCTAAAAGTTCCGCCCTCTGCGCAAGGTACTTCCGCACTTCGGGGCTTTTCTTATCCATTGTACCCTTGCTTGTCACAAAGGCAACCACGCCGCCCGGACGCACTTTATCCAGGGTCTTTGCAAAAAAGTAATCGTGTATCAGGAAGTTGTTCCTGTCATACTGCCTGTCTGCCACCTTATACTGTCCGAAAGGCACATTGCCCACCGCCACGTCAAAGAAATCATTCGGGTAGTCTGTCTTTTCAAAACCGGAGATTTTGATATCTGCTTTCGGGTAGAGCTGTTTTGCAATCCGCCCGGTGATCCCGTCCAGTTCCACACCGTACAGCCTGCTCTCCTGCATCTTTTCCGGCAGCATACCAAAGAAATTCCCGATGCCCATTGCAGGCTCCAGTACATTCCCTTTCTCAAAACCCATCTTCTCTAAGGCTTCATAGATGCTTCGGATAATGACCGGGCTTGTGTAGTGGGCATTTAAGGTACTCTCCCTTGCGGAAGCGTACTCTGTTTCCGATAACAGGCTTTTTAATTCCTGATACTCCCCCGCCCATGCGCTTTTACTTTCGTCAAAGGCATCGGCCAGGCCGCCCCAGCCGACATACTGTGATAAAATCTTTTGTTCTTCTGGTGTGGCAATGCGGTTCTCACTTTCAATCTCCTCCAGGGTGCGGATTGCTTCCACATTCCGCCTGAATTTCTCTTTTGCGCCGCCAATGCCAAGGGCATCGTCTGTGATATGGAAATTAGCGGCCTTTGACTTGTCAATCTTCGGTTCTGCCTGCTTTGCGGGGCTTTTCCCCTCCGGTTCCGGCAGGGTATTCTCTGTTTCCTCTGCCAACAGACGCTCAAAGTTCTCCCTGCTTTCTGCCCGGAAAATCGGATAAAGCAGTTTCGGGTCACGGAGCTGTACTTCCCTGTCGGAAATATTTTCAATGATGAACTCCGTTCCCTCAATCGTCACCGTATCGCCGGCCTTGTAATCCGGCTTTTCCGGTTCGGCTTTCTCCGGCTCCCCAAAGTGCAGCTTTTCAACAACTACATCATAGGGCAGGTTATTTTTTTCGCCTGGATAGACCTCCACCGTTTCCGTTGTGTAGCCCGTCTGGTCAGGCTCTTTTTCTTCCGGCGTAAACAGGTGTGCGTTCCGTTCATCCTGCCGCAGCAGCTTCTCGAAGTTTTCCCAGCTTTCCAAGCGGCGAGGGGGATTGTACAGGGAGCGGTCCATAATCTCCACATTCCAGTCATTGGTTTGGGTGATCTCATAGGGCTTATTGTCCAGATATACCCTAACCCCAATCCGGTACTTCCGCTTTTGGACATCATGTCCAGAAGTTTCCTGCTCCGGGGCTGACAGTTCACGCTCTTTTTGTGAAAAATCTTTCCATACCCTCCCAGAAACAGCAGGAAATTCAGGGGATTCATCTTCCATGATTTCATACTCAAGCTCCTTTAAATCCTCAAGGCTTTCCGTTCCTGCTATCTTTTCACGGTATCTAAAGTACACTGCTTCCCGGCTGAGAATCCCTTCCAGACGTTCCAGTTCCGGCTCCGGCATACGCTCCCATATATCATCCTTTTCCGTATGAATGGTAAAGCCTTCCCCGTCATCATGGTACTCCAAGGTATATTGCAGGGAATCATGCTCCCCACGAATGTCACATTCAAAGTCATAGACCGTAGTCCGGGAAGTTGCAAAATATTCCCTGTTAATCAAGACCAGATTCTTTATATCGTCTGCGGCCAGGGGCTTTTCGTCTGCGTCAGCGTCAATGTCAGGAAAATCATCACTGCCCTCAAAACGTGAGGATACCTCCGCTTCGTGGCGGTCAATATCCCTCATGGCTTCAAGGTCTATGAAATCATCTTCCACCTCCTCCCTGTCCGGTTTATGGTCATACTCAAAATGTGTATCCCCGTTTACCTCTGCATAGAAGAAATCGCTGTCCTCCACGGAATTGCCAAGCACATATTTATTATCGCCTGCCTTCCATTCATCTGTCTTTACGCACTCCTGTCCGTCAATGGAAATTGTATCTTCGGACTTCTGGACATGATGTCCAGAAGTTTCTTCCTGTGCCTGCTCCCTTTTGTGTTCGCTCTGCCTGTGCATGGAGCCATATACCATCTCATCATATCCAATCACATCAATCAGATCTGCATGGTTATCTATATACTCCTGCGCCAGCTCACGATTGATAAAGAAACGGTTATGTTCCGGGTAGGGTACAAGAAGCCCGTCCTCTGCCATTGTCACAAGGCGGTAACGCACACCTTCCCTGCCATCGGCATACTGGTGGGTATAAAAACCTATCGCCGGTTCTGAAAAATCCTCTGACGATTCCAGGGCAACCGTAATCCTCTCCACATCCACCACACCGGTAAGCTCTAAGGAATACTCTTCTCCGCTTTCCTTTGCCCCGTCCAGTGTTTCCGACACGGAAACCGGGCTTGCGTCTGTATTGTAGGTGTCATAAAGGGCATACCCTTCCGTTTCCTTATCAATCCAGAGAAATTCCCCGTCAGGCAGCTTTGCGCTCCATTCCGTGGGCTGTCCGTTATCATCGTCCATGTCATGTACGATATGCCAGTCTAATTCCCCTTCATAAACATCGGCAATATCATTCTGCTCCGGCTCCTGCGCCCCCTCTGCTTTTGCCTGGGCTGCAAGCTCTTTCTCACGCCCGATATATCTTCTTGTCTGGTTGATAAAGCCATTCAGCACGGCAGGGTGGGAAGCGGCAACAATATCCCGGCTCTCATACATGGCATAAGGTTCAATAGACATTGCCCATTCCTTATTTTCCGGGGAAATCCTTTCCTCCTGCCTGCGGTGCATAATGGTATTGGCAAGCACATAGCTGACACGTTCGATGCCGTATTCCTTTATCACGCCTTCCGCCGTTCCTTTGGGCAGGCGGTATCCGTCAAAATTCTCAGCGATAGCCCGGTCAATGGCATCCTTGCAGGAAACCTTTGTGTCACGCTCGATCTTTGCCAGCGCCTTTTCAAGCTCTTTCTGCGCCTGTTCCTCCTTATACTCCGCATAGGCTTCTTTGCCTTTCGGGGATAAATACTTATCTTCCTCAATGAGCTTGCGGATACGTTTCTCCACCACTTTCCAGGACAAAAGGATTTTTGTGTATGGTTCCATGATGCTGCCTTTTTCCAGACTGATTCCTTTTGCGTCATGGTTCTCGTAACTGTGGTCAGTTCCCGCAAGCGCATGGGTGCTGCCGCCTATTCCATATTCCTTTTTCAGAAAAGCCGCCGCTTCCTTGCTGTCATGCCCCTCCATGAAATAATCATAGATACGGAAAGAGCCATGCTCAAATCCGCTTCCCCTTCCGATCCTGTGGTCTATCTCGTCCTGGGTGATGAAGTCCTCTTTTTTTATTTCCACATGGTCAGATACGGGGAAAGTTTTCTTTTCTAAAAGCAGGTTGTCAAGCTCTGCCCGCAGTTCCTCTTTCGGCATAACAGAACGGTAACGCAGTTTCTTCTCCCCCGTTTCAAGCTGGTGCAGGACTTTATCCATACAGGAAACAACAAGGTCAATCCCCTCTGGTGAAGATAGAAGCTCCACCATTTTTGCATGGGCATCCGAACGGTTCCCAACTTTTTCAAATAGTTCCTGTGGCAGTTCCCCTATACCGTCATAGAAAAAATATGCTGCATAGGTAGCAATCCGGTCACGCTCCACCTCCTCCACAAGATAGGCTTCGTTTGCGCCCATATAAATGCCATTTTCCACCTGAGAGCGGATCACCATTTCTATCTCCTGCCAGCTCATGGTAAACCGGGGATTTTCCAATGCAGATGTGCCATATCCGGCTGTCATTCCCTGCTCATTGAACCATACAGCTACCTGTTTCCCGTCAAACTCAAAACCTTTCCCGGTAGTTCCATATTCCTTTTTCAGAAACTCCGCCATTTCCTCCGGTGTCTTTCCCTGCTGGTACTTGGCATAAATACGTTTGCGGCTGTTATCCCTGCCGCCGCCGCTTTGCAGGATTGTTTCAAGCTGCTCTTTTGGCAGCGCTTCTTTTTTCGGTTCCGGGCCTGCCTTTTCTGCCGGGATAATGCCGTCCTCCGCCTCTTTCATGGCGATACTGCCTACCTGCTCCGAAAACATGGAAAACAGGTCAAGCTGCTGGTACATCCCGTTTGTGTCGATCCGCTCCGCCTTTTCCCCCGGAAGCAGGTATACATCATCCTCCATATAGGAATTGACAAGGAAACGGGCATCTTCCCATGATATGAGGGCTTCATTTTCCACTCCCGGTTTCCCGCTCATGTTGAAGTGAATCCCTTCTTCATTGGCATAGAAACCTACCGGAATGCCCGCCGCTTCATACCCGTAATAGATGTTAAAATGGAAACAGTTCTTGAAATATTCCGTTTGCAGTTTTGTGTCCTGCTCCAATGCGAAATAACCCGCAATCTCCGGCCTTTTATGGATAAGAAAGCTGTCAGAGCATAAAATCCCTTTCTGAACCTCCATTGCTTTTTCCGCAAAGTCCGGATTATCCAAAAAAGAGCCGGACAATGAATCCTCTCCATTATCCGGCTCCTCTGCTTCCTTATTCTGCTGTTCTTCACTGCTTAAAGGCTGTACACCAGCTCCGTCAGCACGATCTCCTCCGCTGAGTTCCTGATGCTGTTCATTTTCGCCACCCATTTCATCTGATCGGACGCTTTCAGCGCTTCGTCCACTCCCTCGGCTTTTGCCATCTGCTCCGTCAGAAAGTCCATCCGCTCCTCTGCCTGCCTCTGTATCTCCAGACAGTGCGCTTTCAGCCTGCCTTCCATCAGAAGCCCGCTGTATATCCCCCTCCGGTGTTCCTTCAGGTAATTCTTCCGCATCAGGCCGTACTTGGTCAGCGGCTCCTCCGGCTCGCTGTCCGGTATCAGGTTGGGTATCAGATAATCCCCGTTCTTCTCGTATGTCAGTTCCATGCGCTATGCCCTCCGTTTCTTTTTGATTGGCAGTTGTTTCGGTTTGTGGTTCGTTTTCGCTTTCACGCTTTAAAGCATTATAGCGTGGTTCCTCCGCATTTGCAAGCACTTTTTCAGGATTCTTTTCAGATTGTTCCGTCTGTGCCTTATCCGGCCTTCCTTTTGCCTTCTCTGAGGCCCTCTGCCTTGCCATCTGGCGGTCATAAGCCGCCACCGTCCTCCCGATCTCCATAAGCAGCGGCCTGCACATATCCGTGGCGGCATTGCCGATCACGGATAATGCCATTGACGTGTTAAACTCGCTGATATAGTCAAAATTCAGCTCATCTTTCCAAAAGTCCATATCAGCGCCGCACCGGGATAACAGGGTATATGCGATGCTTGCGGAAAGTGTTTCCCGGAGCCGCAGCCCCACATTCAGCTCGTCAAGTTCCTCTAAAAAGCTGCCCTCCTTTGAATAGAGCATATCCGGCAGAAGCTCCGTGTAATAATCATCCGCAATCCTCCTGGCAATCTCCATGAGCCTGCTCTCAAAAGAACTGCCGCTGTCGGTTGCGCCGTATGTCTTTTCAAGCTGCGCAGCCACAGCCTCTTTATGCTCCTCCCGCATTTCCCACAAATACGGGTCTTTCCCTATCCGCCTTGCCTTATGCACGTCCGACACGTCAAAGACATATCTCAGCCTTGGGCGTTCGCTCTCCCGGTCAAAAAGCGCAACCCCCTTTGCCCCACGGTTTACCCAGCAGAACATTTTTTCATTCCATATTTCCATAGTGGCGCAGGCTTTGGCATCCGGCCTTTGCGCATAGATGAGCATCTGATCCTCAAACGGGTATTTATACAGCCTTGCGGCTGTGTCCAGGTACTTTGTCCATTCTTTCCCGTTCTTTGCCACCTGCTTTGCGGTTTCCCCGGCAAGCACGGAGATTTCATGGTATTTCTTTGAAACGAGATATTCTCCAGCCATTCTCACCCTCCTTAATCGTAAAACCCGTTTTCCTCAATGCCTTTTTCCAGAATGGAAGCCACCAGCGCATCCAGTTCCACACCATTTATCTCACTGACCACAATGAGCTTTGCAAGGGTATTCTTATCCACCGGGAGCGAATACTGTTCTTCATCCGGACACAGCTCCCGCACACAGACACCGAGCGCATCCGCAATCCGACAGAGTGTGCTTATATCCGGCTCCCGGATATCCGCCATGATGTCTAACAGCGTATTCTCATGGACGCCGGAAAGCGCCACCAGGCCCGGTATGCTCATATCCATGTCTTTCATCATATTTAAAATCTTATCGCCTGTGCTTAAAACTCCTGTTCCCATTATCAATCCCTCCTATTCTGCCTTGCTCCCGAAAGAAAAAGCTGTGTTTTCTTTCGCTTTTGTTGCTGTAAACTTTTCTTTTACTTCTGCCACTTTGGACTCCAGAACTGAAAACATGGCTTCCACCTGCTCCGGTGTATAGTCATAGGCTGATCGGTTGGCAAGGTTTTCTATCCTCCCAATAGCGTCAATCGCCTTATTGATACGGTACTCCCCAAGACGGATAAATTTCTCCGCTTTGGTTTCCTCTGCCTTTTCCGCAGGTGTGTTCATTGTTGCATTTTCCATAGCTTCACTCATTTTATTTTCCTCCTATTTCTTTTTCCATTTCTACATAAAAGCGCAGAGAACTGTTATGCCCCTGCGCCTTGTATGAGTGTTTTACACAACCGACTGTATCCTCGGTAATATAAATTCCTGTATGTATTGTTCTTCTTTCTCTGCCGCCAGCCAGTTCCGCCCGGTTCTGATGCAGGCTTCTATCTCCGTTCCGCTTCCGGCAAAAGGTATCAGCACTAAATCGCCCGGTTTACTGCTTGCAAGCAGGATTCTCTCTGCCAACTTTTCCGGCTTTTGTGTGGGATGACCTGTCCACTCTTTATAATTGGGCATAATGCGTGAAAATTCCCACACGTTCCCGCAGGACTTCCCTTTCGGGTTTTTTCTTTTGTCCTTCTCACCTCCCTTGCTGTAAGCAATCCTGATTTCATCAAGATTGAGCGTGTGCAGCTCCTTACTGTAAAACCATAGCAGTTCCGTTTCATTGCGGTATGCTGTTTTTGCCGGACGCCCTGTTTTATAATTCCACACAATCAGGTTTCTTTTTGTCCAGTCAAACCGTTCCAAGACAAGGACGGAAAGTTTATCTATCATCAGGCAGCTCCCCCAACAGTAAAACGCCCCTGTCGGCTTCAATACCCGGCAGCACTCAGCCACCCATAAGGAACACCATTCCAGATATTCTTTTTCTGAACGGAATACAAAGTCAAAGCCGCCTTTCATTCTGTAATATGGCGGGTCAGCAATAATCAGGTCAATGCTTTCATCGGGCAGTTTGGGCAGTATGTCCATGCAGTCCGTTCCATACAAATGGTTCCCTCCTTTCTCCCATACCTGCCCGCTCTGTATTACGGAAGATGCTTCTTCTGCATACAAACAGATCACCTCCCTGTTATTTTTTCTTTTTGGGAAATTCCAGCCTGACCTTATACTGTGTGCCTTTGACCTCTTTCCCGTCTTTGGTATAGGAATAATCTTCAATCCCCTCCGGGATAAGGTACGCATCATAGCTGCCCTTTTTCCCTTTCAAGCCTTTTACGAGGGTCTTTTTCCCCTCCAGCATACTTTTTACCTGGCTGTCGGTGAGCGCCGCCCCCATTGCCCGTGACACGTTCATGCCGCACTTGTTCTTACAGTAAGCTCCGAATTTCCCTTTCACCACATCACCGCCGCATTTCGGGCATTTCCCAAGAGATTCCTGTGCGCCGCCCCCGAACATGGATTTCTGTTCATCGCTGACGCTGTGGTAGGTCTGCACAAGTTCTTTTACCATATCCTCTATGCCGCCCATAAATTCCTGCATGGAATACTCGCCCTTTGACACAAGGGTAAGGGCATTTTCCCAATCGGCGGTAAGTTTGGGTGACTTTACCACATCCGGAAGCACTGTGATGAGCTTCACCCCGTCCTCCGTGGGGAGCATCTGCTTTTTCTCCCGCTTCACAAAACCGTCCTTGACCAACTTCTCAATCACGTCTGCCCTTGTAGCAGGTGTGCCAAGCCCCTTGCGCTCCACTTCATCGCCCATATCCTCCGCTCCGGCACGTTCCATTGCTGACAGCAGGGAATCTTCTGATAAATGGTGTAAAGTGCTGACGTGGATTATTTCTGATTTTTTTCAAGGCACTCATTGATAATCAGCTTTTGCACTCTGTCCTTAAAGGTTTTGTCAGTGTCTTTACTGAAATGTACCTTGACGGTGTAAGTGGTGTTCCCCAACTTTCGCTTGAAACTGTGGGGCTGTTGCTCGTTTTTGGTTTCTGCCATATTCTCTGCTCCTTTACATAAAAATAGAGCGCATAGACTGGTTTCTATACGCTCTGACGCTGTGTTATATTCCTTATTCAGTTGTGATTGTGGTAATGGTTGTTTCGACAAACTGGAAGTTACAAATTAACCATCTATTGAAAAATACTTTAAATCTTGAAATTCGTCATCCATAAATTCAAAAGTAAATATATGTATATCATCAAATGACTGTTCTAAATAATTGACCTGCCCATTGTCATAGTTAATAACAGGCTTTCCCAACTTCTCTTTAATTTTATCCGTACTGAAATCTCCAAAAGTTGCTGTGATATCGGGCATCATAAATTCTATAATAGAATCTAATTGTGCATTATATTTTTCAGATATCGCTTTTACCTGTTCCATGTAATCTTCCCCAGGTTCTTCATCCCAAGCAAAAATCAGTCCATGGTACTCAAATACAAACTGCTCCAACTCTTCATCAAACCGCATTGTTGTTTCCTCCGTCAACCTTGAATTTTCCAGCCCGATAATCCGAAAGCTAACTATTGCATATCTGACATCCAAAACAGGTTAAAAAAGTATTGTGCTTTTCGCATCTTGGAAAACCGCAATAGACAGGATCATCCTCTTCTGACTCCGACAGCCAGTGATTCAGTGAATCTTCCCTAATATTATCCACTGTCATTCTTTTTATCAGATTTTCAAATGTATCCAAGTAATAGGAAATTAGTTCCTCATTTGGACTGTAATCAAGCCTTTCCCAGCCGGTTTTATTTCTTGCCCCGTTTATTAACCGGATCATAAATTTCTTATCTTCCTCAAAAGTTTCTTTCTCCCACGGCATTTCAACAATATCAAATCCAACACAGCCCCTGCCAGTTATTTGGTCTTTTTCACATAAATAAACCATCAGGCGTTTTTCGCTTTCGGTCCGGGCAATTACAGAGCCGCTTAAAGCGAGAATATTGATAAATACGTCTGTTCCGCCATTTGACATTGCAAGCGAATCATCACCTGGCGCAGCTTTGCCGTCAAATGATATAATATTTGACATTCTGTCTCCTCCTGTCGGCCAGATCTGCTGTCACGGCAAGGTCTGGGGATTTTCTGGATTCTCACATGTTTCTAAATATTCAGACAACAGGGAAGATGGCGGATTTAACCGCAGCGCCCTGTTATATTCCGCGCCATCATCGTCAGGCGGAGCCTGTTCTGCATTGATCACTACACATTCCCGTTCTTTTCCGGTTCCAAACAGGCCGGAAGCGTCAAGCCTCTTCATGGCTTCTTCCATACAATCAATCCGGGCTTCCCATTCGCCCCCATAAAGCTCGTCATCTGATAATCCGCCTGCTCTTTTATCCAGCAATTCATCTACTTTTCCAAAAAATTCCTCATATCCATAAACAGCATAGGGAGAATCTGCGCTGTCCCATTTCCACCAGCTTTTTTCATCATCGGTTATTTGCTGCTCAATCATTGATTTTTCCAAAGCCTCATAAGACCATGCCGAAATATATGGATGCAGCCCTTCATCAAACACAAATACATAGAAATAAAAATGTTCCTTCGTGTTTTCTTTCAAAGATGCGAATGCAGCTCCGGCAGCTTCTGCAAGAGCTTCAATCAATTCCTCGTTGCTTTTTTTAATATTCATGCCTTTTCCAACCTTTCACTTTGTTCTGCAAAGTTCATTTTAGGATCTGTCCCCTTCAAATTCAACATTTGATTTTCTAAACACGCTCTATCAAATTTTCAAAATGGTATGATACTTTTCATAGTATCCTTCAATCCTGCTTTTAGCAATTCCCGCCTTATATCCTTTTTCTATTTCTTCAGAATAAAAGCCTGTATCAAAAGGCAAAAAATTCCCTTTCTCAGCCTGAACAATCTCAAAGGTATCCTCATCTATATATTTGATATTCTGCATCCGCTCCATAACTTTTCGTATCCTGCCTGGAATCGGTTTAAGCAGCCCTTCACCTTTTAATTTTGGAATCTGCAATTTTTCATAAAACTCCTGTATATCTTTTACTGTAAACTGCTCTATCCCATAATAATGAAAAATCAGAACCAGTTCCTCCATCTGCAGACTAAAAGGTTCACAATAAAATCCTACTTCAAACGACTTACAATAATAAACAACTTCTTTTATATTTAATTTTGTCCAGTTCATGCTTCATCTCCGTTCCCATTTTCCTGTTCCGGAAATGTGGTTTCTTTCCCAAACGCCTGCGGCCATGTGCGTTCCAGACGTCCATATTCCCCTTTCTGTACGTCGGTTATTTCCCCTTAATCTCAATCCTGTCCAAAATTCCCTGTACGCTTATATTCTGGTGCGTCAGATACATTCTCGCCACATCCTCCACAAATAATATGTCGGCACCCGATGATCGCCCGATGTCTTCCAACGTATAACCCTTATCCAAACATTTCACAATCTTTTTTACAAGCCGGAAAGTGTCTTCGGAATGCCCGGACTCTTTTTTCGTCATCCGCTGCTTCCCACCTGGCTCCGCCGCTTTCTCATGGCCATAATACACCCTGACAGGATTTTTTGCCAGCAGTTTGTCCCAGCTCTCCCCAATCTGCGTCCCCCTGTGAAGTTCCAATTCATACAGAGGATTGAGGTCGCCTACAAAAAACGTCCCATCATCCAGGCATAAAGAAATGCTGTCCTCGCTATGCCCCGGCGTATGCACCACTTCCCCCGCAATCCCGCATTCCTCCAAAAGCGCGCGGCTCTCTCCGCTGGAAATGACGCGGACATTCTTATCCACAACCGGCTGGTAAAAGCGGTTCCCTTCCTTTGCAAATACCACGTCCGCATCATGAATATGTGCCCGCTGCACATCAGCCACCACGATTTTCACACCGCAGTCGGCGATCTCCTGTGCGATTCCCATGTGGTCCGGGTGGAAATGGGAAATAAACAGATAGCGAATTTCCTGCACTGTCGCCCCTGCCTCACCAAGCGCCCTGCCAAACTGTGGAAAAGAACCCGCCCATCCTGTATCAAAAAGGATGCTGCCATCTGTTCCCCGGATAAGATATGTGTTTGTGCCGGAATACTTTAATTCTATTACCATCTTAACACTCCATTTTACAAAAGGCCCATCTGCTTCGACATGATAACACCGCTAAGCCCACGCTATAGAAAAAAGTGTCATGCGAAAGCCTTCCTGAGAAAGCCGCATCCCTG
>OFGA01001852.1_pt1 | contig 13864 bp, 16 predicted proteins | sample 1521471 | NCBI WGS metagenome assembly OFGA01 (sample SAMEA3504086, study PRJEB24116) | mouse gut metagenome | biome: mouse gut; feature: mouse-associated habitat; material: faeces | place: Denmark | collected 2011
TGACCGAGGAAGATCTTTTGCAGATCGAGAAATGCAAAAGGATGATACAGGAAGCGGTTACGCGGTACTGTTAGAATAATTGAGAAGTCTTCTTTTTAGAAACGACGCATGTGTGGCAATGGCAGAACATATCTGCGGCAATGAGGAAGAGTTTGTGGCGCAGATGAACCAGAGGGCGCAGGGGCTTGGAATGGCCAATACGCAATTTATAAACTGTAACGGGCTGGATGCGGACGGCCATCTGACTACGGCGAGGGATATTGCGCTGATGTCAAGGGAGCTGATCACCAAGTATCCGCAGATCCATGATTACTGTACGATCTGGATGGAAAATATCACCCATACGACCAAGAAGGGAACGTCGGAGTTTGGTTTAACTAACACGAATAAACTGATCCGGCAGTATGAATATGCGACAGGGCTTAAGACAGGATCAACCAGCAAGGCGAAGTTCTGTGTATCGGCAACGGCGAAGAAGGATGATACAGAGCTGATCGCGGTCATCATGGCAGCGGAAGACAGCAAGGCGCGTGTCCGGGATGCGATTGCTCTCTGCAATTATGGATTCGGGAAATGTAATAAGTATCAGGAGGATGCTGTAAAGCCGATAAAACCTGTGAAGATCGCAAGAGGCGTGAAAGGAAATGTCGAAGCGGCGCAGAAGGAGCCATTTACATATATCGACACCACAGGGGCGGATCTGAAAGGGATGAAGCGGAAGGTAGTTATGAAGAAGAAGCTGGAGGCGCCTGTTAAAAAGGGAGATAAGATCGGGGAGGCGATATATTATCTGAACGATTCGGAGGTTGGACGGCGGGATGTCGTGGCTGAGGAGTCGGTCGGGAAGATCAGTTACCAAAGCGCACTGGTAGATGCGGCTGAAGGGTGGATGCTCTGAAAAAGGAGCAGATGAATGATAAGGGAAGACCAGGGGGCTGAGTGCAGACTTCTGGTCTTTAAACTGAAAGTTGATATAGAAAATTCTAATAGCTTAACAAAGTAATGAAGTACTATACTTCATTACATTTTTTTATAAGAAAAATATGTCTGAAATTCGTTTTTCTACGTTATATTACCATGCAAAAAAGCATTTGTCAACATTTTGGGAAATTATGCGAAGGTTTCTAATGGCATTTCTGGAAGTTTTTGATCTAAAAAATATACAAATTGGGGATAGAGTCATTGCATGTCCAACCAAAACAAAAAATTTAAAGAGATTTTCAATTCATCGCCGTCAAAATTCTGGTCAAAATTCCGAGGAATTCATTATTAGACGATCTGACATATCAAAGCTTGAAAAAAGAAGATGGCTGTCGAGCGCTTCAGAAGTTATGTCATTTTGCTGCTGAGAAATTGAATTATGCGCCGTCAAAATTCTAGTCAAAAAAATCGACTCCTTATAAAATAGGGGCCGATTATCATTTTGTAATGAAGTATAGTACTTCATTACATTTTTGAAAAGCAATTAAGAGTAAAATTGCAGGCAGTCAACAAGAAGCCGGAAGGATAAGGGGCACAGATATGTGGTGTGTTGTACAGGTCCGACAGGGCGAAGAAGAGAGTGTCCGGCGGCAATGCCAGGAGAAGCTGTCTTCTGACCTGGTCAAGAATTGTTATGTTTTCTACTATGAAGAGAAGAAGCATATTCGGGGAGAGTGGGTTATACAGGAGAAGCCTTTGTTCCCGGGATATGTTTTTATGGTCACGGATGAGGCTGACAGATTGAGCGATGAGCTGGTCCGTATCAAGGGGAAGACGAAGCTTCTGGAAACGGCGGATAAAGTAGTCCCTCTATCGGATTCGGAAGTGGAATTTCTGAAGACTTTTGGCGGAAAAGAACAGACTATAGAAATGTCAGAGGGTGTGATCGAACGGTCAAAAGTAAAGATTTATTCCGGTCCTCTGGTAGGAAAAGAAAGATATATATGTAAGATCGATCGCCATAAACGTCGAGCATTTTTAGAGTTGCCAATGCTTGGAGAGAGGCGGCGGGTGCAGGTGGGCTTGGAGATCGTATCGAAAACTTAGGATTACTATTAAGAAATTCTCGCAGCATGGGCACGGGGTTTTAGGAAAGTATGACATATCCGGCGTCTGGGAAATGAATGAAAGTACCAGACGGCACTGTGGCAGTGGGGCGTTTCCCATGGGCACGGATGGCGAAGCATGCTCTTTCAGGAGGGAATGCTTTTCTTTATGCGCGGATATGCAGGTAAAGTTGGAGGATAGCTGTGTATTATGTGATACAGGTTGCGTCGGGGATGGAAGAACGGGCGGAGGAACAGATCAATGTGGTGGTTGACCGGAGACTGTATGACCGCTGTTTTCACCCGATGCGTCATATGAAAAAGAAGCTGCGGGGAGAGTGGAAAGAGCTGCATGAGAAGCTGCTCCCCGGGTATGTATTTGTTGTGAGCGATTCCGTTAAGGAGTTGTATCAGGAGCTTAAGCATGTGCCGGCATTTACAAGAATGCTGGGGAAGGATGCTGAGCAGTTCATTCCGCTTTCCAAGGAGGAAGTAGAATGGCTGACGCGGATCATGCGGACGGCGGGGGATGGAATGGAAGTGGGTCTGTCCCAGGTGTCAGTATCGGAGGATGATGTGATCACCATACTGTCTGGACCGCTTAAAAGCATGGAAGGATATATCAGGAAGATTGATCTTCACAGGCGGATCGCGAAGGTTGAGGTTGAATTTATGAACCGGAAGACGGTGATACATCTGGGGATCGAGATGGTGGGGAAGAAGAGAGAGACCATGGCGGGATAGCCGTAGGCGGCAACCGTATAGTTGGAAATAGATAGGAGGGAAACGTGAAATGGAGAAGAGAGAGATTCCGTTCTCGCCGCCGGATATTACAGATCTGGAGATAGCGGAAGTGATAGGGACGCTCAAAAGCGGATGGATCACCACAGGACCCAGGACGAAGGAATTTGAAAGGAAGATCGCCGCGTATTGCGGGACGAAGCGGGCGGCGGCGCTGAATTCGGCTACGGCATGTATGGAGGCGGTCTTAAGGTTCTTAGGCGTGGGCGAAGGGGATGAAGTTATCACATCCGCCTATACATATACGGCATCGGCAAGCCCGGTATGTCATGTGGGGGCAAGGCTTGTGCTGGTAGATGTGGCGCGGGGCAGCTATGAGATGGACTATGACGCGCTGGAACAGGCGATCACGGAGAAGACGAAGGTGATCATTCCGGTGGATCTCGGAGGGGTGGTCTGTGATTATCAGAGGATCTTCGAGATCGTGGAGAGAAAGAAGTCGTTGTTCCGTCCGGAAAATGAGATTCAGGAAGCGATCGGACGGGTCGTTGTAGCTGCGGATAGTGCGCATGCGTTCGGCTCGAAGAGGAAGATTAACGGAGAGTGGGAAATGTGCGGGAATATCGCAGATTTTACCAGCTTTTCTTTTCATGCGGTAAAGAATCTTACGACTGCTGAAGGCGGGGCGATCACATGGAGAACCATTGATGGAGTGGATGATGACTGGATCTATCGGGAGTTTATGCTGATGTCGCTTCATGGACAGTCAAAAGATGCGTTGGCGAAGACAAAGCTTGGAGCCTGGGAATATGATATCGTGGAACCGGCTTATAAGTGGAATATGACGGATATCATGGCGGCGATCGGGCTGAGGCAGATGCAGAGGTATCCGGAGATATTGGCGAAGAGGAAGCGGATCATTAGACGGTATGATTCGGCGTTCCGGCCGTTGGGAGCGAAGGTATTGGAGCATTCTGAAAACGGACAGGTATCATGCGGACATCTGTATTTGATACGGATTCCAGGAATATCGGAAGAGATAAGAAATCGTATGATCAGTGAACTTGCCGGGCAGGGTGTGGCGTCGAATGTGCATTATAAACCGCTGCCGATGATGACGGCTTATAAGAAGATGGGATTTGATATCAAGGATTATCCGAATGCGTTTCGGCAGTATGAGAATGAGATCACGCTGCCGCTGCATACTTGTCTGGAAAATGAAGATGTGGAATATATTGTTAGGACAATGACGGAAGTTTCAATGAAATATAAAAATATAGTTGTGTAGATTAAGGCGAATATTTATGAGGGTGTCATACGGCTATAGCGATAGGATAATTTATGAGAAGGCAAAGAAACAATACAGTTTTAAGGCAGTGGGAAGATGTTCCAGAATTTATGAAAAATAAAAAAGTAAAAGAGTATTACGATATATTAAACAAAAGGCGATTTCAACTAAAAGTAAAACGTATTTTTGATGTGATAATGTCTTTTATTCTGATTTTGCTGTTATCGCCAGTATTTTTAGGTATAGCAATATGGATTAGATTGGACAGTAGCGGTCCAGTTTTTTATAAGCAGGAAAGAATAACTCAATATGGAAGAAAATTTCAGATATTTAAATTTAGAACTATGGTAGATAATGCAGATCAAAGAGGTACTCTGATTACATTAAGAAATGATACAAGAATTACAAAAGCAGGAGAAAAAATTCGGAAATTAAGAATTGATGAAATACCACAACTATTTAATATATTTATTGGAGACATGAGTTTTGTAGGGACAAGACCTGAAGTTGGAAAGTATGTTGCAACTTATACAGATGAGATGAAAGCAACGTTACTTTTGTTGGCGGGGGTTACTTCGGAAGCTAGTATTAAGTATAAGGATGAAGATGAGTTATTGCAAAATACCGAGAATGCGGATGAAGTATATGTAAAGGAAGTATTGCCGAGGAAAATGAAATGGAATTTGAAAGCTATAGAAGAATTTGGAATATTTAGGGAGATATGTATAATGATCAAAACTGTATTGGCAGTGGGAGCACCAAAATGATTAAGCTATCAATCTGTGTGATTGCGCATAATGAAGAACAGTTTCTTCCTGGTCTTCTGGAAAATATAAGAAAGCAGACTTATCCACATCACTTTATTGAAGTAGTATTGGTTGATGGAATGTCGGTTGATAAAACAAAGAAATTGATGAAGAAATTTTCAGAAGATAACAAAGATTTCTACTCAATTCAAGTATTGGATAATCCAAAGAAGATTCAGGCTGCTGGATGGAATGTAGCGATTACTCATGCGACAGGTGACGTGATTTCTCGAATTGATGCACATGCAGTACTTCCAAAAGAATTTTCGGCACTTGTTGTAAAAGACATATCTGAGGGCGAGGATATTGTAGGTGGAATTAGACAGTGTATTATCGAACGGAACTCGGCTTATGGTAAGTTACTTCTTGCCGCAGAAAATTCAGCTTTTGGAAGTAGTATCAACAAAAGTCGGAGAGGAAAAGAGAGATCATATGTAAAAACAATGTTTCATGCATCCTATAAGAAAGAAGTTTTTCAAAAAGTAGGTCTTTTTAATGAAAGTCTGATAAGAACAGAAGATAATGAGATGCACTATAGAATCAGGAAAGCAGGATACAAACTATGTTATGATCCAGAGATTGTTTCGTATCAGTATGCACGCAGTAGCCTACAACATATGTTAAAGCAGAAGTTTGGGAATGGCTATTGGATTGGAATTACATTGAAAGTATGTCCAGGCTGCATCTCCATATATCATTTAGTACCGATGGCATTTGTATGCGGAATTATATTGACAGGGATTTTGGATAAGATTGGTGTATGGCAGTTAGGAACAATAATGTGGTTATTATATGGAATGTTTGCGGTTTTTAATACTATAATCAGTGGTATAAATGAGGGATTTACCGTTTATAGTCCTCTAATGCCGATTTTATTTTTGCTTATACATATTAATTATGGAATTGGAACTATATTAGGAGTGCTTAGGAATAATTCGCTATGAGGAATTTTTGGCAGAAACTAAAAAGAGTAAAGTTGAATGATATTTTCCAGATCTGGAAATTGTTGGCATCTATTCTGCCAGCATTATTTTATCGGTGTTTTAATAAGAATCTGTGGATTGTATGTGAAGACGCAATGGAAGCTAGAGATAATGGTTACTGGTTTTTCAAATATCTTCGAGAGAAACATCCAGAACAGAGTTGTGTATATGCAATTAAAAAGAAATCGGTGGATTATCAAAAAGTAGCAAAACTTGGGAGAACTGTAGAATATGGCTCATTGGCGCACTGGATTCTTTATTTAGCTTCTTCGAAGAAAATCAGTAGTCAAAAGGCAGGAAATCCCAATGCAGCTATTTTTTATTTTTTGGAAGTATATGGGTTACTTCATGACAAAAGAATTTTTCTACAGCATGGGATAACAATTAATGATTCTAGGTGGTTATATTATAGTGCTACAAAGATGACTGGCTTTATTTGCGGAGCATATCCAGAATATCAATACATATTAGATAAATTCGGATATCCCCAAAAAAAAGTCTACTATACAGGATTTTGTCGATTTGATGGTCTACATAATTTTCAAAGAGATCAGAAATTGATTTTAATTATGCCTACATGGAGAGAGTGGATTGCCGATGAGGATGATCGGTTAATTAAATATGAAGGAACGAAGGAGATTCCAGAAACAAATTATTTCAGGCATTGGAATTCCTTCTTAAAAGATAAAAAATTAGAAATTTTGGCAGAAAAGTATAGTGTTCGATTTGTTTTTTTTCCTCATCGTAATATGCAGAAATACATGGAGTATTTTCCGAAATGTAAGAAATATATGACAATTGTTGGCAGTAAAGATTGGGATATACAGGAACTTTTAAAAAAAGCTTCGCTTATGATTACTGATTATTCCAGTGTTTTTTTTGATTTTGTATATATGAAAAAACCAGTAATTTTTTACCAATTTGATTATAAGAACTTTAGAAAAGGACAATATGGTGAAGGATATTTTAGTTATCAAAAAAATCCTTTTGGTGACAGAGAGACAAGGCAAGAAGAAATTTTTAATCTAATAGAAAAATATATCAAGAAAGATTTTTCAGTTACTAATGCATATCTTCAAGCACATAAAGAGTATTTTAGACTATATGATACGAATAATTGTGAACGAATATATAGAGTTGTAAATTACATTTAGTTAGTGAGAGTATATTATGAAGAATATAAATATAGCACTGTTAGTATATGATATAAGTCTAACAGGAGGTGCAGAACGAGTTGCATTAAATCTGGCAACAGAATTTTCTGATTTATATGAAACACATTTGATTTCACTTTTTGATGAAAGAAATATATTTGAAAATATATATCCTTTTAATACATGTGTTTTGTTTAGACAGACTGTTTCTATTTCTTTGAATTTGTTAAGTCTTTCATGCAAATTGCGAAGATATATTCAGAAAAATAAAATAAATGTATTAGTTTCAATTACGGCAGGAGTAGTAACTGTTGCAAATTTTGCAACTGCGAAAACAAATGTACAAGTTATATATGCGGAACATTCGAATTTAGAGAATAAAACATATGGTAAAAAACATGAGTTCAGACAGTTGATTGGAGCAAAGTTTTCAGATGCGATAGTTACTCTTACGAATCAGGATAAAAATAATTTTTTAAAAAAGTATAAAATTTCAGAACGAAAAGTATGTACTATACCAAATTGGTTTGTATCGAATACAAGAGAAAACAAAGAATATAATATTCAGTCAAAAAAGATAATATCAGTAGGTCGTCTCGAAAAAGTAAAGGGTTATAATTATTTAATTGAAGTCGCAAAAAAAGTATATTTAAAATTTCCTGATTGGAAATGGGATATTTATGGAGAAGGTTCTTTACATGAAGAAATTCAAAAACAAGTAGATCAAAAAAAACTAAATAATTTTATTAAACTTAAAGGAAATGTAAAAGATGTGTTAGATATATACAACAATTATTCTATTTTTGTTATGACATCCTTGTATGAAGGCTTGCCAATGGTTTTGTTGGAAGCTCAAAGCGCGGGTCTTCCAGTAGTAAGTTTTAATTGTCCAACTGGTCCATCTGAAATTGTAGAAAATGGTGTAAATGGAATTATTGTTCAATCATATGATGTTGAAAAAATGGCAGAAGTTTTGGGATATTTAATGGATAATAAGGAATTAAGGAAGTACTATGCGTCAAACGCCAGGATTAATTTGCATCGATATGATAAAGAAAACGTAATGAAAAAATGGGTAGAATTATTCGAAAAAATATAAATAATATAAAAGAGTACCAATATATATAGGTGAGAATATGGGTAAAAATAAGATAGAAATAGGGTTAAAAGAATTATTGATTCTATTTTTTTCAATAGTAATATTAATTGTATCGATAGTAGTAAAAAGTGATAAATTATTGATAGGCGTATTTGTTGTGTGGATAATGATGATGATATATGCTTTTACAGATATTTATAATCATATTGTACTCTTTTTTTACTTATCATCTTTTTTTGTTTTTTTAATAGGACGAGAAATATGTTTTGTATATTTTGGATTGGAAAGATATTATACATATTTGGAACCTTACAATAGGTTTACTTTTTTTTTGTTAATAGTTAGTCTTGTATTTATTTTGATTGGATATATTTACTCAGGATGTCGATATAAATTTTCGATGTTTTTAGTAAAAAGGAATAGATTGAGGGATATAAACACTAATAATTCAGATGTACATAAGGTTTATTCCAAAATATGTAAAATTACTTTTTATATTTGTTATATAGTTTCAATAATTTCTACAATGATTCAAGCTATATATATTAAAAATGGTGGATATCTTGTTTCATACATGAGCGAAAATAAAAGTATATCACCTTTGTTTTCCTATATGACAGCTTTTTCAAGTATAGCACTATGTCTCTATTTAGCGACCAATCCTACAAAAAAATCTGCACTATGTGCACTGTTTTTTTATGAAATTTATGGGGTATTAACGATGCTTACAGGGCATAGATATACTTTTATAGCCATAAGTATGACAGTAATCATATATATGTGTATAAGAAATCGTATTGAAGGTGGATGGATAACAAAAAAATATATCATTGCAATTTTAGTAATGGTTCCGTTTTTAATTATTTTCTTATTAGCGCTTGATTCTATTCGGGTTGGTGGGGAATTTAAATTTGAAGGCGGGGGAAAATCTATAATTGCGTTTCTTGATCAACAGGGCGGAAGTATAAATGTAATTAAGAGAATATTTTATTATAAAGATGAAATAGAAGATCTTCATTTTACAGCTTTTGATAATTTAAGAAGTGTATTATTTGAAAATGCGATTGTTAGAAATATTTTTGATATAAAGGTATATTCAGGGAATTCTGTAGAACATGCACTATATGGACATTCGTTAGCTCATAGATTATCGTATTATGAGTATGGTGAGATGTATCTTCAAGGGCATGGTGTAGGTTCATGCTATATTGCAGAATTATATCATGATTTTGGAATGATAGGTGTAATGATAGGAAGTTTTTTTTATGGTTATATTCTAAAAAAAATAAACAATATTCAATTTGAAAATTATTTGGGAGATGGAATATTGATTGCAATGATATACTATGTTATTTTGGCACCTAGGGGGAATTTCGATGGTTTTATCGGAGGTATATTCAGTCTTTATTCAGTGTTCGGAACGCTTATGATTTGTATAGTATCAAAATTTGTGATATGGACACGTATGCGAGACCAAAAATGAGTGTGAGGAGAATTTAATGTTGCATAAAATATTTAAGCTGTTGTATTTGCTGTTCTATAATATGAGACATAATACAAATATAAAAAGTTATTATGCATCTATATCTGCTGAATATGGGGAAAAAGTACTAATTGACAAAAATACTATAATAGAATCAGATGTATGTATAGGAGATCATAGTTATGTTAATAAAAATTCTTCTATAGAAAATTGTGTGATTGGAAAATATTGTTCTATTTCATCAGGGGTTTATATTTGTCCATTTGAACATGATATTGATATTATTACAACTCATCCTATAGCATATAGATTCAATTGTGAAAAACAAAAAAGGAAACCTGTATATATAGGAAATGACGTATTAATTAGTTTAAACAGTATAATATTGGAAGGGGTAACAATTGGTAACGGTGCTGTAATCGGTGCAGGTGCAGTTGTGACTAGAAATGTTGAGCCTTATGAAGTGGTAGGCGGTGTTCCAGCAAAACATATAAGATATAGAACTGATAAAAAAAGTATTGAATTATTAGAAAAAATGGAATGGTGGAATTGGCCATATGAAAAGGTGGTTGATAAAATAGAATTTCTACAGACGCCTATTAAAGAAGTGATTACAAGTAAAAATATTTAGGATGATTTTATGAACCGTTTAAAGCGCTTTTTACAAACAGCATTGACATATTTTATTGGGAATATACTTTCTAAACTTATCACTTTTGTTTTAATTCCTATTTATACAAATAAATTAACGCCATCTGAATACGGAAATTATGATTTAGTTATTACAATTATTACACTTTTTGTTTCTGTTGCCTTTTTTCAAATTTGGGATGGTATGTTTCGATTTTCGTTTGAATGCAAGGAAGATAATGAAAAGTATGACGTTGTATGTGATACATTATATTTCTATTTGATTGGTATTTTTTTATATCTAGTTGCCTTTTATTTTGCTTTTTGTATATTAAAATTCGATTATTATATTTTTGCACTTATATTTGGACTTATTTATGGCTTGCAATATGTCTATTCATTTATAGCTAGAGTGTTTTTAAGAAACAAATTGTTTGTCTTTTCTGGAACAGCCAATACTTTGGTAACGGCATTATGTAATATAGTATTTATTATTTATTTGGATTATGGAGTAGTATCTCTTTATTTATCTCAAATATGCGGGTGCATAATTCAAATATTAATTATTGAAATGTCAATAAAAATTCGAAAAAGATTTTTTAAACATAGACCAAATATAAAAGCACTAAGAAAGATGATGAAATTTTCGATTCCTCTTTGTATAGCTACAATCTCATATTGGTTATTGAATGGATTTACAAAATTAGTAATTAATCAATGCCTTGGTGCTTATGAGAATGGAATTTATGCAATTGCAAGTAGTTTGGCAAATATAGTAGTTATTACAGTAAATGTGTTTCAGTTTGCATGGAATGAGACAGCATATATGATGGCAAATGATACAAACAGAAAAATTTTGTATAAAAAAAGTATTGAACTTCTGTTTGTAACAGTAGTGTATGGTTGTGCAATATTATGTATAGGTGTCAAATTATTATTTCCATTTATGATTGGTTCTGAATATAGCAGAGCATCAGAGATTATTCCAATTTTGATGATAGGAGTTTCATCAAATGCGATTGCTGGTTTTCTTGGAACAATATTTATGACTGAAAGAAAGACATCTTATATACTAATTAGTACAGTTTGTGCTGCATTTGTTAATATTTCGCTATCTAAAATTAGTGCAGTAATTATGGGAATACAAGGAATTGTATTTATTCTTTCATTTTCTTTTATTTTGCTTATGGCTATTAGATTGTTTTTCTTAAAACAAAATTTTAATGTTTCTATTAATATTTCTTGTTATTTCACAAGCATAGTAGTTATTATTTCATTGCTAATGTATAAGTATGTAACTTCAATAATACCGCTAGTAGTGTACATATTTATATTAATCTTTATGTATTTGATGATTTCACAGAAACTTATGGGAATAAAATTTTTGGGGAAAGTACGAAAGGAAAAAGTATAATGCCCTTGATTACAGTATTTACATCAACATATAATAGAGCGAATTTAATTAAAAAATTATATTATTCATTAATGAATCAGGAATGTAAAGATTTTGAATGGATAGTAATTGATGATGATTCCATAGATGAAACAGAAGCTTTATTTGATAGTATTAAGGATGAAGATCCAGGATTTGCGATAACGTATATAAAACAACCTCATGGAGGAAAACATAGAGCTATAAATAAAGGTGTAAAAATTGCACGCGGAAAATACTTTTTTATTGTAGATAGCGATGATTATCTTTTCTCCTATAGTATTAAAATAATAAAAAAATGGATAAATGATAGCGATGAGAATTTAAATCTTGCAGGAGTATCAGGGCTTTGTCAATATCCTGATGAAAATGTTGTGGGAGAATTTCCGAATAGAATATTATTTAGAAAAATTTCCTTTATTGATGTTAAAAATACAGATCGCTATTTATTCAAACTTATGGGTGATAAAGCGGAAATTTATAAAACAGAGTTATTAAGAACACATCCGTTCCCAGAATTTGATAAAGAATATTTTATAACAGAAAGTGTTTGCTGGAATACCTTGGCGAAAGAAGGATATAAAATTAGATGGTATAATGTGCCTGTTTATATATGTGAATATCGTCCAGATGGTCTTACTTGTTCAGGTGCTAATAGGTTTGAAGGTCATAAAGAGAATTATCGAGGTTATTGTTATCAAGTAGAGAGTAGTTTAAGACAATGCCGGTGTTATGAAGCGGTAACTTTTTTTAGAGAATATAATAATACGGCACGGTATTTGGGAAAAAATCTGGAACAAAGAGCGAAAGATATTGGATTATCAAGAGTTTCGTATCTTATATATTTGGTCAAATTACCATTCTTATATTCTTTTCGTATGGTAATAAAATTGTTGCGTATGATTATTTGAAAAGGAAAAACTTATCAATACAATTAGGGTCGGTTTTATAAGAGGAAAATAAATGTATTAAAACTAAACGACAAAAGAAAAAGATAAAGAAGAAAACAAAAGATGTTATTTTATTTTTAACTACTGTTTTGGGAGGAGCGGCTTCATTTCTGGCATATTTCTGTCCGAGAGATGGAGTTCCGAACGATACCGGGCAATTCGTAATCCCATATAGATTTAGTTATAATGCACAGTTTTTAGGTGATAAACCAGTAGATTTGAGTTATGCGAATGTGTTATATAATCAAGCCGGAGAGTATTTTGAAAAGGCGGATTATAAAAAGGCGGCAGAATTATATATTGAAGCTCTTGAGGAGCATAAGGAAAATCATCATACAGATATGGATACATTGAGGATACAGTGCGCGCTTGGAAATGCGTATAAGTATTCTGGTGAGATAGATTTGGCGATAGATACATATACAGAGGCGATCGGAACGCTGAAAAGTACAAAAGAATTGGATAATGATTGGACTGAGGAAAAAGAAAGAGAATATTATTCTGAACTTATTAATGTGTATTACTTACGAGGAACGGCTCATTTTGAGAAAAATGATTTGTACTTGGCAGATGAAGATAGAAGCAATTTGTCTAGAGCTTGTTAAAATCAGCAAGGATATTAGACAGAATAAAATAATTGCTGTGTTTACACATGAATGGTGTATAGAAGAGAGCATGTTTGAAAAAATAGAGAATATGTGTAAATTTGCAGAATTCTATAATTATAGTTTTACTTTTATAGATAAAAATTCTAAGATTGAAGAGGCGCAAAATGAATATTTTAGAGGTATTAGAGTCATATAAAGGTTCAAATCAGGTTGCTATGATAAGCGGTGATAAAGAGATAACATATTTCCAATTGTGGAGTCAATCAGATAAGCTTGCTGCGTATATAAAGAACAACAATAAAGAAGATAAAACTCCAATTATCGTATATGGACACAAGGATCCCCTCATGCTGGTAGCTTTTTTGGCTTGTGCCAAGTCCGGACGAGCCTATGTTCCGATTGATATCAATGTTCCAAGGAATCGAATAGAGAGGATTGTCGATTCTGTAGATCCTACATTGATCCTTACAACAGAAGAGTTCTTACCATATAAAGGATATCAGCATATCAATATTACAGAAGATATCAGTGCATTTGAACAAGAGGCGGAGATTACTTCAAAGGACTGGATTAAAGAGGATGAGGTTTATTACATTATATTCACCTCCGGCAGTACAGGGGATCCCAAGGGTGTACAGATTACATACAGTGCTTTGAATCATT
>OFGA01001857.1_pt1 | contig 13830 bp, 13 predicted proteins | sample 1521471 | NCBI WGS metagenome assembly OFGA01 (sample SAMEA3504086, study PRJEB24116) | mouse gut metagenome | biome: mouse gut; feature: mouse-associated habitat; material: faeces | place: Denmark | collected 2011
CCGCATCCGGCTGCAGGGGCAGCTGTTGGTAGACGGCAATGAGTTTAATCAGCTGGAATGCTATGCACGTACTGATAAGGTAAACCAGAATGATATCGAAGGACTGTATGATATCCGCTGGGCACATACAGGCAACGAGTTTTACGCTTCTGCAGATACGATGTCCGGCCAGCTGAAGGCAGTACTGGATATCCGCGACGGCAATAACAAAGAAAACTTCCAGGGAACGCTTTCCAATGTAGATTCCATTAACAAAAAGATCTATATTACAGACCCGAACATTACAAATGTAGAGGGGATGAATATGCCGCCGACCGGACAGATCACGATTGCAAACCGCGTGTATAATTATTCGAGCTTTGAAATGACGGTTACGGTTGATGAAAAAGGCAACGAGACTGCCACCTATTCGTTTGAGCTGACAGATAAGGATTTGTCAACACTGGGCGGAAAGGTCGGAAAAGATGTCAGCATCGGCCGGGCAATAGATGCCCGCGGCATCCCGTATTATATGTCGCAGATGAATGAATTTCTGCGTTCATTCTGCCGTAAGTTTAATGATATACAAATATACGGCAATGGTGATGGATCATTGGTGCCGGGCAGCAGTGACGAATATTTAAACGGCGGTGTAGATATTGACGGCAATCAGATGGGTGCCTTCTTTATATCTAAAATGCCAAGCGGCAAAGAAAATACATTTGAAGATACCCACCTGGCAGATGGAAAGAAAAATACATCTACCACATATCGGTCAGATGAGAGCAATTATTATTATATGACAGCAGAAAATGCGGCCGTAAATGATAAGAGTATGAAGGATTCCAGATATTTTGCCTCTTCTTCCAAGACAGACGAAGAAGAAAGTGAAGCTGGGCTTGTAGATAAGATGATTGACATGCACTCAAAGGATGTTATTTACAGAGGCTCTGACGGCGTGCAGTTTTTGGAATACATCGTTACTGACGTAACAGTGGACGGCCAGGAGGCAGAGATCTTGTATTCGAATTATTCAGATATCGGCGTGACGATGGATACTTACCGTATGTCGGTATTCAGTGTAGATGAGGATGAGGAAGGATTAGATCTTGTGAAGTTCCAGAATGCATACAATCTGGCATCCAAGATTATATCAACCATGAATCAGATGTATGATCGCCTGATTACGCAGACCGGTGTATAAGGAGGGAAACAGCTATGATGAGAATTACCAATTCGATGGTTGTTAAGAAGACAAAGACAAACATCAATACGAACAGGGCAAAAGTAAATTACACAAACAATCAGATGTCTTCACAGAAAAAGATCACCAAGCCTTCCGACAATCCGGTTATAGCGATCCGTTCACTGCGCCTGCGCAGTACGCTGAGTACGATTACACAGTATTATACAAATAATATCTCGGATACAGAGTCTTGGATGGATTGTACACAGACAGCACTGATCAATATGAAGGATCTGTTAAAGGATGCATATGACCAGGTAGTATACGGGGCGAATGATGTATTAGAGCAGGAAAACCGCCGGGCTATTTTAAAAGAACTTCAGTCTCTGCAGCAGCAGGTCTATTCTGAAGGAAACGCAGATTATGCGGGTAGGACGATATTTACAGGGTGGAAAACAAATCAGAATTTAACATTTACGGATGATGCGGATGCAAAGAAACAGAAATATGATATCTCTGAGAGATTTACATTTAAAGATATAGAAAAAAAGAAGTATTATGCAGGCAGGTTTGAAGATACATCCGACGGCAAAGTAGCACAGACACCAGCAGAACCGTTTAATGAAGTGGAGTTAAACCGTCTGAGGCTGGCTTATGATAATATTGATAAAGACAGCACCTCGCTGAGCCTTTCCTACGTAAATGCAGCGGGTGAGACAGTACAGATGGCGATCACAAACAATGCGCAGTCGATCACTACAGAAGGTTATACGTTCTCGATCGATAACACGAAGACGCCGCCTTTAGTTCCACAGTCACCTACACAAGTGGCAGGATTCCATTTGGATGATCAAAATCCTAATATTACTCAAAATGCAAATGGCAATGATGTATATACCTATGATGTATACGATCAGGACGAATGGAATGCATGGCAGGCAGATCCTGCAAATGTTCCGCAGCCTGTACCAGTAAAAACTGTATCCGTTGTTACGAGTACAGATGCAAACGGCGATCCGTATCTGCCGGCTATGGTAAACGGCCAGGAAGTTACCTACCGCGTTTCAAATACGAGTGATTTAAGAAAAGACGGCTATAAGATCGGTGAAAATGAAGTGGTATTTGACGCAGAAAGCGGCGAGCTGCTTTTCGGCGATAAGCTGGCGAAGCTTTTTGATGAAAATCGTGTTTCGTTTGGATTTGATTATACCAAAAATGGCTTTGAATCCGGCGAGCTCCGCCCGGAGTATTACTTTAACTGCACGCGTTATATGGAAGAACGTGATGACATCACTTATGTCAACTTTGATGAAAATGGCGAATGGATTACACAGGGGATCTTTTATAATATCGCAGGCGGACAGCAGATGCAGATCAATACCGAAGCAAGGGAAGTGTTTAATTCTGATATCCGCCGTGATATGGATGATCTTATTGAGATCGTACAGATGGCAATATCTGCACAGGATACTGTAGATGCGATCAAAAAGAAAATAGATACCGGCGATTACAGTGAGGCAGAGCTGAAAAACCTAAATGCGTGGCTGGATGTCGCACAGAAGCAGCTGGATTATGCAAATCAGAACATGCATGACACATACAGTGCATACATTACAAAATTCCAGGATTACCGTGATAAGGTAGATTTGGAAATCACAGATTTAGGCGGACGTGGAGAGCGCGTATCGTTGACGAAAAACCGTATGAGCATTCAAGAATCTACGTTTAAGGAATTAAAGTCTATTAATGAGGATATGGATTTATCGGAACTGGTAATCAACTATTCAGCAGCCTCAGTAGCCTATCAGGCGGCACTGCAGGCAGCAGCCAAAATAGGCAAAATGACATTATTAGACTTTATTTAATCAGAATATAAGAAGCCAGGGCATGGACGCCAGTAACTGTATATCGTTATTGGCGTCCATATTTAAAACAGTGAAGCAAAGGAGTATAAGATGAAGGCTAATACAAGGTTATTCGGCAAGATTGACATCGAAGACAGCAAAATCATTATATTCAAGGAAGGCATTATTGGATTCCCGGATTTAAAACATTTTACATTGATCTATGATGAAGAAAAAGAAGGACAGGGCACGATTAAATGGCTGCAGTCGATGGATGATCCGTCATTTGCACTTCCAGTCATTAATCCGCTGGATGTCAGGGCTGATTATCAGCCGGTAGTAAATGAAGAGGGGCTGGAATCACTCGGAAAGATGCCGAACGAAAGCGCATTTATGCTGGTGACAATTACCGTGCCAAAAGAAATCAAGCAGATGTCTGTCAATCTGAAAGCTCCGTTTGTCATAAATATGGACAATCTGCATGGGGTGCAGATTATTATAGAAGATGATTATCCGGTAAAATACAAGATCTATGACATTTTGAATAAAAAGAAAGAAGGTGAGCAGGTATGCTAGCACTGACCAGAAAAAAAGGCGAGGCATTGGTACTAAATAATAATATAGAAGTAACAATACTGGAGATTCGCGGCGATCAGGTAAAAATAGGCGTATCTGCTCCGAAAGAAGTGCCGATTTACCGCAAAGAGGTATATCTTCAGATACAGAAAGAAAATGAAGCGGCTTCTAGCCTGGACAGCCTCGAAGCGCTGAAAAATATTCTTTAATGTTAAATATTTTGAGGTTTCTACCGATATATACGTTAACAGACAGAAGAGTAATTGAATAGGCATTCACAAGGAGGTGGAGTAGAATGGCAATAGAAGTGTTGAAGACAGCTGCAGCGGCATATCAGGGAAGATCGTCTGATGCAGCAAAACCGGTCAAGGCTGCAGACTCTGCAAAACCGAAAAAAACTGCGTCAGAAGCTGACCGTGCCGCAGCACAGGCAGCAGTATCAGATACAGATGTGGTAAAGCCTATGCAGCCTGTCACAGGAAACGATGGTGAAAAAGGCGAAAGTCTGGGCGGCGGTAATGGAGGCCAGACGAGCAGGCAGCTTCAGCAGGCTGTCGATAAGCTCAGAAAGAATATGATGGCCCGGACAGAAGCGGTATTCGGCATTCACGAGGGCACAAACCGTGTGATGATCAAAATCGTGGATAAGGATACAAAAGATATTATCAAAGAGTATCCGCCCGAGCAGACACTGGACATGATCCAGAAAGTCTGGGAGATGGCAGGCATTATGGTAGATGAGAGAGGATAGGAGGTAGCGTATGCCAATAAGAGTTACAGGATTGAATTCAGGTCTGGATACAGATTCAATTATTCAGGAGTTAGTTTCCGCATATAGGACTAAAGGGGACAAAATCAAGAAAAAGCAGATTAAGCTGTCCTGGACGCAGGATAAATGGAAAAGTTTGAATGCAAAGGTATTAAATTTATACAAATCTTTGGACAAAATGCGTTTTTCTGCCGGCTATAATATTAAAAAGACGACTGTATCCAATACATCCAAAGCAACGGTAACAGCGTCCAAAGATGCAGTAAACGGCACACAGACGCTGAAAATTAAGACGCTTGCAAAAGGCGGGTACCTGTCAGGAGCCCAGCTGAAAAAGGCAAAAAGCGGATCTACAAAATTATCAGAATTAGGATTTACAGATGATGGAACGCCGGCTACCTACTGTATCGAAGGTAAAAACGGCGTCAGAAAAGAAATCAATGTAGACGGCAACACGACGATCTCCGATTTCGTAAAGCAGATCAATAATTCTGGTACAGGCGTAACAGCTTCGTATGATAATACAAATAAAAGAATCTACATTACCTCAAAGGATACCGGAGAGGGTAATGATTTTATGCTGACAGGCCTAAACACCAAGGGTGCAGAAGCGCTGAATGCTCTGGGCGTAAATGTACCATCCAAGACCTCCAGCGCCGAGGCAGCAGCTTGGATGGAGTACTACAATCCTGTAACGGGTTCTGTTGACAGGACAAAGCTGGAGGCAGATGTTACAGCTGTGGCACAGGCTAAGCAGGAGCAGGTTGATTTAACAGAAAATATCGGCAAATGGCAGGCAGAGAATACACAGAGTGCAGAAGCGATTAAGTATGTAGAAGCATATAAAAACGCTTATGCAATCGCGCAGAAGGGCATAAGTGATCAGGATGCAGCAGACTTATCCCAATTCTACAATATGTCCGAAGAAGACCGGAAAAAAAATTACGTACGTGGAGACGACGGGAAACTGCGGCTTGCAGAAGACGGAGATGATCCGGGTACTTATATCACATTTGACAGTATAAAAAGCAACTATACTTTTGATGAGACACAGCCAAAATTAGATGAGGATGGCAATCCGGTATTAGATGAGGATGGCAATCCGGTAGAAGAGACATCTGATATTGTAAAACAGCTCAAAGCCTATAATTCTCAGCAGGCTGTCATAGAAGCATATGAAGCTGATCCTACAGCTGAGCAGCAGGCAGTATTGGATAAAGTGTCTGCAGCGATATCAAGCGGAAATCCAGCAGCTGCATATGATGATTTAACTACAGAATTTAACCAGAATATTGAAGCAAATAAAGAAAACATCAAAAACGCGAATACAGGACTTGCGAAAGCGGCTGAAGTGATTGCGTCTTATAAGACGATTAACAGCAGTGCGCTTACAAAAGAAATGTCAGATCTTACAGATCCGGATAATAAGCAGGCGTTTGATGATTATGTAAACACTCTTGCAGAAAGAGTAGAGTTTTTCGCAACGAATTATACAAAAGTCGGCGATGATTATGAGCTGACCCAGAATGTGAGCGGTGGTAAGAAAGTAGATGCTACCGATGCGGTCATTGAGCTGAACGGCGTAGAATATACATCAAATACAAATACGTTTAATATAAACGGCATGACAATCCAGGCACATGAGACTACAGGCATGGACGATGATGATGCAATTACGCTTACTACATCTACCGATACGCAGGGACTATACGACAAGATCAAGGATTTCATTACAGAATACAATGCAATTATCGGTGAGATGTCTTCACTGTATAATGCAGAATCTTCCAAAGGCTATGAGCCTCTGACATCAGAAGAAAAAGAAGTAATGTCAGAGTCTGAGATTGCAGACTGGGAGAAAAAGATCAAAGATTCTGTGCTGCGCAGGGACAGCACGCTCGGCGGACTGATTTCTACCATGACATCAGCAATGTCAGCATCTGTAAAAATAAATGGCAAAAACTACAGTCTGTCTTCATTGGGAATTAAGACAGGCAACTATTTTGGTACATCAGCCGCAGACAGATATATGTATCATATTGACGGCGATGCAGATGACGATGAGACGTCCGCAAATGCAGATAAGCTGATGGCTATGCTGAATTCTGATCCTGATACGGTCATTGAGATCATAAAAGGTGCTTCACAGAAACTGTACGAGGGCCTGAATAAGAAGATGGGTACTACATCACTCAGCTCCTTCCAGTCGATTTACAATGATAAATCTATGGCGCAGAGCTATAGTGATTATACAAAGAAGATCAGTGCATGGGAAGAAAAAGTAGCTAAGATCGAAGACGATTATTATAAGAAATTTGCTGCTATGGAGACAGCACTTTCAAAATTACAGAGCCAGCAGTCAGCACTTGCGGGCCTGCTTGGTTCATGATAAGCTGTTTCATTCATCAATTGTCTGGCAGCGGTGGAACTATAAGTAAATAATATCACAATCACGGAGGATTACGATGTTAACGAAGAATGGATATGCAGCGTATACCAATAACAAACTGATGACAGCATCCAAAGGAGAGCTTACCCTGATGCTGTATGACGGGGCAATAAAATTCTGCAATATGGCAATTGCTGCTATCGAAGAGCGTGACATACAAAAGGCGCATACGAATATTGTAAAAGTAGAGCGGATTATCGAAGAATTTCAGTCTACTTTAAATTACAAATATCCAGTTGCAAAAGACTTTAATAATGTCTATGAATATCTACAGGAACAGCTGACGCAGGCAAATATCAGAAAAGATAAAGAAATGTTAAAAAGAGTCTTGAAGCATCTGCGTACAATGCGCGATACCTGGAAAGAAGTCATGCACAAGTCAGTTCAGAATGTGTAGTAACGAAAACACTATAATAGCGCAATGATCAGTACATAGGATGAATTGAATGTAAGAATCGTAATGTAAATTATATAGAACAGACGCAGGGTCAATTCACAGTATTCAGCCGGCATTCTGCAAAAGTCTAGCTGCAGAAAGGCAGCCAGACCAAATTGCAGGAGGCTGGATACCGTGGGTTCGATCCGGTCTTTTGCTGTTTATCAGACTGCGTCAATAGAAAAGGAGTGGGCCATGCCGGAAGAAAATTATCTAGACATACTAGAACAGAGCTTGAAGAAAAAGCTGGGGATTTTAAACCAGATCCGGGTAAAAAATGAGCATCAGCGGGTTCTGCTGCTGGATGAAGAATTGGCACCGGAAGATTTTGAAGAAAATATAGCGTCAAAGGCAGCGCTCGTAGAAGAACTAGAGCTGTTAGACCAGGGCTTTGAGGATGTCTATGAGCGTATCCGGCAGCAGCTGGATGCCCATAAGGAGCAGTACAAGGATCAGATCCGGCGTCTTCAGGATTTGATCCGGCAGGTTACTGCCGAAAGCAGCAACATACAGGTGGAAGAGCGCAGAAATTACAAGCTGGCAGAAAAGAAATTCTCATCTGTAAAAAAACAGGTGCGGGAGGTCAAGGCAAGCTACAAAGCGGTCAATCAGTATTACCGCAGCATGACAAAGACCAGTTATGTGGACGCGCAGTTTATGGATAATAAAAAATAAAAAAATATTTTTATCTATAAAGTATTTGACCAACCAGCCGATATATAATACAAGTACAAGATAACAATTGTTACTTGAAAGCTGTCTGTCGAAGCCGTCAGGGCAGTCAGGCAGAGCAAAATTAAAAAAGATTTGCAGCAAGGAAGCTGCATTAAATTCAAGGAGGAAATATTATGGTAGTACAGCACAATCTTACAGCAATGAACTCTAACAGACAGTTAGGCATCACAACATCAGCTCAGGCAAAATCTTCAGAGAAGTTATCTTCTGGCTACAGAATCAACCGTGCAGGCGATGACGCAGCAGGCTTGACAATTTCTGAAAAGATGAGAAGCCAGATCAGAGGCTTAAACAAGGCTTCTTCCAATGCACAGGACGGCGTATCCTTAATCCAGGTAGCTGAAGGTGCATTAGCAGAGACACATTCTATCTTACAGCGTATGAATGAGTTAGCTACTCAGGCAGCAAACGACACAAATACGACAGCAGATAGAAATGCAATCGCAGCAGAGATCCATCAGCTGACATCAGAAATCGACAGAATTGCATCTACAACACAGTTCAACACAATGAACCTGTTAGATGGATCTTTCACAAACAAGAACCTTCAGGTAGGTTCTCTGGAAGGACAGAACATTTCTGTATCGATCAAGGCTATGAACTCTAGCAGCCTTGGCTTAACAAAGACAGTAAATAACAAGAAGACATTAGCAATCAGCGTATCAAGCTTCTCATCCGCTGGTTCTGCAATGACAGTTATCCAGAAAGCTATCCAGTCTGTATCCGCAATGAGATCTACACTCGGCGCATTACAGAACAGATTAGAGCATACAATTTCAAACTTGGATAACATCTCTGAGAATACACAGGCAGCTGAATCACGTCTTCGTGATACAGATATGGCTGAAGAGATGGTTGAATACAGCAAGAACAACATCCTTGCACAGGCAGGACAGTCAATGCTTGCACAGGGCAACCAGTCTACACAGGGTGTATTATCATTGCTTCAGTAATAAGATTATATACCATAATAAAAAGAACTGCCGTACGGCAGTTCTTTTTTTGTAAAATATATTATTCATAAAAATTAGGATGTAAATAAATCGCATACATCCTAATTCGTTTGTTATTATATATGTATGATTCTATTCATAAAAAGTATTATGCTAATTTTGCTTTTAGATCCCGTACGTCTGTTTCCAGCATTCTTCCTTAATTGACATTACTTCAAACACGCTCTAGTGTCGATATCGGAAATCTTATCCTCAATAACAGAGATACTGCTGTCAATATCGGAAATCTTATCCTCAATGACAGAGACTCTGATATCAACGGCAGAGATGCTGCTGTCGATATCGGAAGCCTTATCTTCGATAGAAGATACGCTGCTGTCAATCTCTAACACTTTGCTTTCGATTGCCTGTGTTTTACCTTAGTTTCTTCTGTGTTAATTTTTATAATCTGTATTTCTGATAAGATCAAATCAAATTTCTCGCTGTCTGTCATGCCTGCACTCCTTCCTATAATGGTATCATACGTATGCTGCTAATATACACTAAGTGTATCATGATATTACTACAAAGTCAATTTGAATCTCCATTTAATATTATTCGAAAAATTTCTTCAAAGTGCTGTTTAAAGCTATGGTGGCAGCGGATCTTATTTTGGCCATTTTGTGCAATGCGGCGGCGTTCTTCATCATGTTCCAGATAATATCGTATCTTATGTGTCAGGTCATCCAGATCATTATAATAGACAAAATCTTCGTCCGGTGTAAAATGCCGGAGCAGGTCTGCCTGATAGTTTGTTAACAAAAAGCCTCCGGCACTCATAATATCTACTGCGCGCAGCGGAATACCGGATTTAATGCTTTTGAGTGTTATATTTAGGTTGATCTTACTATAATGAAATACATAAGGCATTTCGTTGTGGTAATCTACGGTTCCCATGTTTTCAATGCCGGGTGCGTGGTAACTGCTGTTTAACGTGTACAGGCGCAGTGGATGTACGGAGGCGGTCTTTTTCCGTCAGTTTCCGGCCGATAAAATAGTTGCCATAGATATATTCGTCTGTCTGTATGCCTGTATAGTTTGCATGGTATGGGACAGAGGATTTCATTTCATACAGAATATCTTTTGTCAGTAGTTCTTCAATAAAATAGTAACCGTATACTTTAAGCTGGGCCTCCATAATGGCATCCAGATATCCTTTTGCATAGTCACTCAGTCCGGTCAGGCGGTCAAAAAAGTTGTGGTCTTCGTTGTATAAGGAGCCTACAAACGATACATCAGCTGTATAGCGCTCTGGATTGTGTTCACGCGCGAGCAGCATGCGTATGCGGTCAGTATTTCCGGCTAATGGAAAATAATGCACGGTCGTAATGCCCATACCGGCTAGTTCCTGATATTGTGTATAATCAAATAAAAATATATAATTGCATGGGTATACGATTGTATATGAATAAAGTGATACGTGCGGGGCATCGTATACGATTGCAATGTATTTTAAGCCACGACGTTTACATCCTTCTGATACAAGCGGATAAAAATTATAGGAAAATACGAGGTCATAGTTTCCGCTGCTGCAGAATTCATCGAAAGCTGCGTCAAATACCGCTGACCTGCGTGAATCGTATTCTGGATGAAAGAAAAAAGAAACAGAATGGCCGAGTGCCGACAGCGCAGAAACCGTGTCCTCTCTGCAGAAACAGGGCCAGTCTAGAAAAATAATGTTCATAATCATCTCCATTCCACCGCCTTTGGCCGGCGGCACAAATTTGTATCAAATATTATATTTTCATAATTTCGATTTTTATAAGGCTGGATTTTATTTTTAAATACGAATATTTGTCCAGTCTGTTGTATCCGAAAGGCAGAGTGCCTTCAATTCATCTATGCGGGCGTCCGTAAATTCCTGATCCAGAGCTTCATATACTGCTTTCATATATACGCCGCCTTTTCCGTTTAGAATACGTATGACAAACGGGTTGTTTCGGTAGTTTGGAAAAATCTGATACGTATTATCATGCAGCATGCGGATTGTCGCATAGTCACAGCTGTCAAACTGCATAAAAAGAACATACAGCATGTCCATATAGTATCTGCGGATAAATTCGTGCTCATATAAAGTCGGAAAGCGTTGGAAAATACCGCGTTTTAACAGTTCCTTCAGCTTGATCTCTTCTACCCTCGCGCGGTCCAGCTGATGGAGTGAATTAGACTGGTGTATCGTTGAGTCAGGGCGCTGATAATAATGGTAAAAATCTTCTCCGATAATATAAGCAGAATGAATGTAATGCATGGAAAGCACATACCAATAGTCGTCTTCATAAAAATAACCCTCGGGAAATAAAATTTCATTGTCCAGCAGCATTGATCTGCGGTAAAGATTACCTACAATACCAACCCCAAAATCTATGCCGACAAAAGCCCCGCGGTCTGCATCATTTTCTATAATATAATACTGGTCTTGACTGCCGTTTTTTCCCATTGGAGATGATTCTCTGGTCATTTCTTTCTTGTAACCGGCTGCTACCGCATCACATTTATATTTTACTGCTTTGCGGTACATCTTTTCATAGGCTGTCGGTTCCAGCCAGTCATCGGCATCTACAAAGCTGATATAGTCAGCATTTGCGTAGCTCAGACCGATGTTGCGCGCTGTGCCCTGCCGCCCGTTCTGCGCGCAGTTAACGACCATAACGGACTGCGGATATTTCTGCTCGAGTGCAAGCAGATGAGACAGGGTAGAGTCGGTGGAGGCATCATTGACTGCGATGATCTCCAATGCTTCGTCTCCGATTGTCTGGCCGGTTATAGATAAAATGCATTGGTCTATATAGTCTTCTGCATTATAGCAGGGAATGATCACGCTTATTTTTTTCATGGAAAATCCTTTCTATAATTAAAAACGTATAAGCATACGTTGATTTCTTATGGAAAATGTTTCTGGAAATTCTTTTCTGCAAAATATTATTCTGCCGATGTTTTATGCTCGAATACAGTGAGCAGCAGCTGTTCCATACGGTGTCTGTAAGTATGGTGCTCCGATACGAGTGCAAGGCCGTTCTGCGCAATTTCCTGCGCACGGGCAGGATTTGAAAGATAATAGCTGCATTTTTCGAGCAGGTCTTCTTCACTTTCGTATATGTCAAGATGCTCGCCGACTGTAAAATATTCTGGCAGTTCTGCCTGATAGTTTGTGATCAGGAAACCGCCGCAGCTTAAAATATCCCAGATACGCAGCGGGATGCCTGAGCGGATTGCTTTTGAGGTCATGTTTAGGTTGATCGTGCTCGAATGAAAAATCAGCGGCATTTCAGTAAGCGTTCTGGCGAGCCCGCGGTTGTGTATGCCCGCAATTCCGCTCGTATCACTGCCGGTATATATGTCCAGTGAATAGTGGGATGCAAGAAGCTTCATCAGGCTGACCCGTTCCAGCGATGATATTTTGTTCCCGATATACAGTTGAGAAATAATAGCCGTATCCGTCAGGTATGGGGCATCTAATGGTGCATAATAATTAGGCATGTGTGCTTTAAATGTTTCGATCAAAGGCTCTGTCAGTATCTCGTCGATAAAATAATATCCATATATTTTCTGCTGGGCACACATCATTCCTTTTAAAAATCCAGACCAGTATTCTGGAAGAGGCTTTAATTTATCATATGCGCATTTTTCTGTATACAAAGACCCTACAAAAGAGATATCGCTGCAAAATCTGCTGTCTGTGCTGTTTTGGATAACAGACTGCATATATGCAGGATCTGAAGCCAGCGGGAGGTAAAAAACATGTCCCGGATTTAAAGGCTCTATTTCCTGATACTGGCAGCGGTCAAATAAAAACAAATAATTGCATGGGTTTGTCACAGATTTGCTGTACAGCTCCATTACAGGAGCGTCTACCGACCATCCGGCATATGGTATGTGGAAAATATTGCACACGTCTGATACGACTGGGAAAAAATTGATAGAAAATACCAGATCAAAATGATCAGAGAGCAGGGCATCGTTTACCGCCGCAACGACTTCACTCGGCAGCATATTTTTGTTTGACATTTCCGGCGTCAGTTCCGTGACCTTGATTCCCAGCTGCGCAAGAGCATCCAGGATAAAAGGCTCACAGATACTTCCGTATCGATAAAAAAGCAGTTTCATACAAATAGTGATCTCCTTTATGGTTGATATGTAAGCAGCGGCATTTGCCGGGCTGATTTAAAAGCAAAGGGAGGCTGTTAGGTATAGCCAATATTGATAAATAGTATTATAATAGACAGCATGGAGAATTACAATATAAATTATTGTTTGGCAGTACGTGTAATAAACAATAAATGTGTTTCGGATAAATAAAAATCAAGTATTTAGATTAATAAAAGAACTTAGGTAGAAAAGCTAAATAATACTTGTTATAGCATAAAATGAATAACAGCTTTATAAATGAAAATTAAGGGAATGGATATCAATGATGGCAAATACAGATAATGATTTAAGAGCGATAGGGGCAGTCTGCATTCAGAAGCTTTTTCTTAAAAAAATAAAGGGCGGAAAGAGGGATTTTGCGTTTGAAGAAGCGCAGCTGGATGCAGAAAGCAGAACAATAGATTTTACATGTGAAGGAATACCACAAGATGCAGAAGGCAGTAAAAAAAATCATACATTTGAAGAAATACTGCTAGATATAAAAGGTGCCAGGAGAGACCTTATATTTGAAGAAATATTGTTGGATGAAACATTGATACAGGGGGAGTTATGGGTCAGCAAAAAGGCATTGAGTGATGTTGGCGGGATTAACCATTTATTATGTGCGAAAAAGAATTATGAGCTGCTTCTTAGGATTGCAAAAAAATACCGGGTCGTATTAATAACAGAAGGGGCAGAGGAGCAGAGCGCGCAGGAAAATATATATAAAAAGACACTA
>OFGA01001860.1_pt1 | contig 13823 bp, 17 predicted proteins | sample 1521471 | NCBI WGS metagenome assembly OFGA01 (sample SAMEA3504086, study PRJEB24116) | mouse gut metagenome | biome: mouse gut; feature: mouse-associated habitat; material: faeces | place: Denmark | collected 2011
GATTCGGTACGGCATCGCGATTGTATCACCAGGGGCGCTGTGAGATGCGATTGCTGTGAACGCTGATTTCAACGCGCCCATGTCTGTGTACGGCCCGCCAGACCTGCCATATACAACCTGACCAAAGATGTTGACCACAACGGTGTAGCCATCGACACGAACTCCTTGTGCGGTGCCAAGCAGTTCATCGACATTGCCGCCATGCATGTCGCACTTCTCTTTGTACCTTCTGAACACGCTCGGCCACTTCTCTTTGATCTGCTTGGCTACCCCACTTCCCATCACGCCTTTGCAATTCACCTGATGGCAAATGTATTTGGCGCTGGAATCAAGTAAGTTACCATAAACAACTTTTACCATGGTGCCCTCCGATTCGCTTCTTTAACTATGTGATCCGCACAGGATAGGATGAGATCTTGTTCGGACTGCAGATCTCCTCGTGTGCCTGCTTATGTTTTATTGGCTCCGTGCCTCTCATGGCGGTGTTCGGGAAACCCTTGATATTACAGGGCTTCTTATCCTGGTGATTCCGGATGACATCTGGTCGTCAGATGTTGGCATCACCGGATCCTCCCGCGGGCAGGCGCGCTGCCCCAGATGGCGCCTGCTGCGTGCCCTTCCTCGTCCCAGCCATGTGTTACTCTGATTTACAATACAGAGCTTGAGTTGTTCAACTCAATATGCATCACAGTTTAAGAAGCTACTTAATATGAATGATGTACTTGCCGGCGAGTTTGAAGCCGGCTGCCTCATACTGATCCCACACATCAAACCAGTCAATGTAGGATGGCAGCGCGCTCTTTGTAATGCTTTCCAGAAGCTCTGAGGTAATGCCACGGTCGAACGGAACCATAAGCTCTGTCGCCAGGTACATCGCTGCAATTTCTCGTGTGGTCAGCCTTGACCCACCATCCTGCTCGGAGATGTCCTCGAAGATAAAGTCGTTCTCTTTGAGCCTGCGGACAAAATCTTCGTTGAACAAATCCCCACCGGACGGAGATGCTTCGACCAGAAGCGCCAGATAGTTCTCATCCATCGACGGGTTCTCGCTGTTGATCTCGTCAAGCACATCATTGAGCCGCTCGATCTCGTCGTTCCTGCTGATCTGGATATCTGGTGAGACAGACAAAATGATGCAGTCAAAGAAATCAGGGAGCTCAGTGCGAAGGTTGCAGGGGAATGTTACATTTTTTGTATCGCCAGTGTCAAGGTTACTGACTTCTACGTTTAGCTGAATCATATGGATATCTCCCTTGTTTGATAAAGTTTTGTAATCTACAATAGGATATGGCTTCCTTGCAGTGCATCTGGAGACTCCGGAGGAGGCTCTGTGGCCAGGTTACAGGATGAGTTGTCGGTCGCATCTCACCGGAAAGGAGCTGGGTCGGATGGAGTTCCGGCCTGATATCTGCCAGGTTTGGGTTAGCTGTTCGGATGATTTCGTCGGCTTTGGGGTGGAAATCTTGCCGTGCTTGGCGGAGCAGCTCGCGTCGGATGCTGGAGGGTCACCTCCCTCCTCTCAGCCATGTGTTACTCTGATTTACAATACAGAGTGCTTTGCGAAGCAAAGCTATACATTACAAAACTTTACTTTATCACGCTGCCAAATCTTCGTGAATGCTCCTCATTACGTCGGTATGGTACTTCTCGTTGTTGTACCGGATCACACTGTCAACATACTGCTCCTCTACCATTCTGTAGTAGTTGATCAGTCCCCTCAGAACCTGCACATCATGGAGATCCCATACAGTTCCATTCTGGCGGTCGAGGATATAGTTGTTGATCATGGCGCGGAACCGCTGCTTGTTCTTGTATCCGATGGTGATCTCGTTGTCCTTGTTCAACATGAGGCCAAGGTTCCAGTTGCTGCCGGCTCGTGACCCATACCTGGTCTTCTCGTCCTTGATCTGGAACGGTGCGCGGAAGTCAGCCAATGTGCTGTTGATGAAGTTGATGATCTGGTCGTAGGAGAAATCCTTGCGGCTGGAGATCAAAGAGTCATCAGCATACCGGGTGTACACAAATGACTGCCCGTTGAAGTCGCGCAGGGAGTTGTAGATCTTATGGTCGATGGGGATCATCATCAGATTGGTGAGCATGGGGGAAATCGGTGTGCCCTGCGGAAGCCCACCATGCAGGAAGCACAGGAGCAATGCCCTATCCAATGCGTCCCGGCCGCGCTGTGACTTCACGATCTCACTGAACGGGAAGATCAGAGAGAGTGAGTAGCGCAGGAACTCAAATGTCGTACTCCCAAAGAAGTTGGAGAAGTCAGTCTTGAGAAACCAGTTGCTGTTGTTCCTCTGGTGCCGCTTGATCGCGTCGATGGTAGACCGACCCGGAACATATGCAAATGCCGCCGTATGATACTTGGCGAACATCTTGGTTTCAAATATCGTCTTCAGGTTCCGGAGTGCGTTCATCAGCTCAGGAACCGGAGCGTTGATCTCACGCAGACCACCGGACTTCTTCGGGACGTGGAACGTAGTATACAGAGTCTCCCGTGGGACATCGAACAGGGCGCTGTTCTGCTCGTTAAAGTTTTCCAGCGTTTCGATCATAGCTGGGAAATCAAATCTCTCCAGGAACGCAGGCCGCAGGTTTCTGGAGAAGTATGTCCTTGTGTTGGTCTCGTTTGAGGTCACCATAGCGTTCATGTTGACCGCGCCGGAGATGATTTCCTCAAACGTGATCTGATGATACGCAGGTGACTGTGCAACTGTGATATAAGGCATTACAATACCTCCTTATTTGTCTGTATTCAAATATAGATATACCTTGAGAAGACAGCTCTTCGTTAGCTAATCCTGTGCTGTTATATAGTTCCTTTCACACCAAATGAGAGCTTCTTCTGACCAGGTTGGTGCGGTAATCAGAGGGAAAGCATGTGATTTGGGTACGGTGTCCTGGTTCTGATGGGATTCGGAGTTCCTCCCGGGCTGGTGCCGAGAGGTTGCTCGAACCCTGGAGTCGCCGAGTTACCCAGTACCGTCATCTCCTGCCTTCAGGCAGCAGTGGCTGCCGGGGATAGTTCCTCCCAGCCATGCGAAACTTCGATTTACAATACGAAGCACCCTCGGATACAATATGTATAGAGGGTAATGCAATACAGACTTAATGTGTTGAGCGGCGACTACATCGTGTGCAGCCGCCGCCCTTTATTTTTAGACCGCAACCACGTCGAACGCGAACGCGTCGATCAGGATCATCTTTTTGAGCGGGCCGCCCTTCACGAAGTTGATGAAGTTCGACACGCCGAGTGCGACGACCTCACGCACCGTGGGGACGACGGACAGGGTGATGTTGCAGGCCGACACCGGCGTGGCTTCCTTGGCCTCGTCGTGGGAGAACGCCATGGACTTGATGAACGTCTCGACCATCTTCTGGTCACTCCAGTCGGCCGCATAGTGCTGAGCGTCGGTCAGCCGCATCCGGAAGTCGAACATCCCCTTGACGAAGGTGTTCTCCTTGCAGGCCGTAGCGATCTCGCGCCGCAGGTCGATGTTGTCCACACACAGGAAGACATACCCTGAGAGACGCTGACCTGTCCACCCTTCCTTAACCAGTTTCAGGTCGGCGGCGCACTCCGGATTGATCTCCGTGAGGTACTCCGCCAGGGCGTCGATCTTCAGCTTGCCGATGTCCGTGTGCCGGAACATCTGGTTGGCGATGTTGTGCGCCTCCACCGTATCGAAGTCGTACAGGGTAATCTTGGTGATGCCGAAGCGCACCAGATTTTCTGCCACGGTACTACCGATGGCACCACAGCCGATGATATGCACCCTGGATTCGAGCATATCCGGCTTGAAGAACTCGTAGGATTTGGACAGATCCATGATTCGTCTCTCCCTTCTTATCGTGCGAAGTAGGGGTCGTTGTAGTCTTCGCCCCAGCCGTCTCCGCCGTACTCTTGAAAGGAACGCCCGATACCGGTAGTCCCTCCTTTGGTCTCTTTGGGCTTGGTCTTGACGCCTTCCGGCACCGCAGCCTGACCGGTTGCCGCAGGAGTGATGGGCGTAACCTTACTCTGGGGCTGCGTGACAACCGCACTCCTGCCCTGATAGCCGTATGTGGAAGGAGTGTAGGTCGGCGCATAGGTCTTGGGCTTGACAATCTCCTTGGCGCTCTTGACGAACTCGTTAAGGCTCATCCCCTCGTCGCCGATCAGAACGTCCACGTCGGCCGTCTCGTACAGGGTGTTGTTCTTCAGGTCGAAGATGCGGACGAAGTGCTCGTACCGCTTGTTCCAGATCATGAAGATGTAGTAGTCGTCATCCCGGATCTGACCCAGGATTTTCTCCTGATGCGTGGTGTCCACGCCGGAGGGGGACACGCCCATGTTGACGTGGCTATGCCCCTGCATACGGATGTTGTTGAACACATCATCGTCGAAGGCATAAAGCCAAGTCTGGTAGGCGTCCTGGTCGGTGTTGACCGTAACGCCGCTGACGACCTGCGGATACACCAGGATGTCCGTGATGCGGAAGATGGTGGGGTCCTCCTCGTCGCGATGGACGACGCCGTGCCACGCAACCTCGCTATCGAACTGCTGGATCAGCGCGTTCATTTTCGCAAAGGCGACCGAGGACAGGAAGATAGTCGCCTTATCGTTCTCGGAGTCCTCCCACTTGAATGTCCGGCTGTACTCCAGCTTGCCGTCGAACATCTTCATGGACTTGACCTTCGCGATGAACTCCTCCTGGATATTTTTCAACAGCTCATCAGTGAGCTTAATCGGTCTACTCATGACTCTCTTCCCCCTGTTCCTTTTCTTTTTTCGCCTTGACATCTTGTTCCTCCAACCATTTCACCGCATCAATCGGCGTCATTGTCGTTTTGTCCGGCATCTGAATAAACTTGGTCGCATCAGAAGCGAACAGCTTATTGATCATGAGCTTACACGTAGTGCTCTCGGTGACGTTGACGCTCTTGGCGGATTGGATACACGCGGAGACAGCACCAACATAGTCGTGCTTACGCATAGAGTCACGGATCATGCGCTCATTCTGACCGAGGCAGCGGAACCCCTGGATATGCTGGTTGGGAGTGTGATCAATCACAATGTCCCTCGCAAACGCATAGCCCTTTCTGCCAGCGTACTCGCCGCTTGCGAAGTTCAACGTGTATGCGGCACAGAGCCGGATCTTCAGGACTTCATCCACGAAGATCGCTTTCAGCAGACGCTTCATGCGACTCCTGTCAAAGCCCGGGTGGTCACCACCACTGTAATAGAAGAAGCTGTTCTCATTCCTGACCATGGAGTCTGCAGCGTCCGGGTCGAAGTTGTCCATCGTGGTGGTCACGACGAACTCAATCTTACCACCTGACACATTCACTAACTGCAAAGACTTGGTAGCCAGGAAGAAGTCCAGTAGCTCGTTGCTTTCTTCCCCGCCGCCGTTCTCGATCTTAACGATGAGGCCAGCTTCCTGCGTGCGCAAATCATTCAACTGCTGGTAGTAGGAGGAGAACCTGGTTTCCAACTCCCGCAGATTGCGGTCTACCCCTTGGATGTTACTGCGCACACTCTCCAGCTTCTGCCGGTCGAACTGGGTCTCAAACCCAGTCAGCTTACTGCGGACAATCTGGGAGCGGAAGTCGAACTTCTTCGAGAAAGCCTCGATCGCCGCCTCGTAGTTCGGCGCGTACCGCTTGGTCAGAGTCTTGACCAGGTCAAGCTCTTCCTCGTTCAGCGGATTCGGGCCGAAGTACCACGGGAAGTACCGGGTCACAAGAGACTCCAGCATGTGCCACCGCTTGGTGTTCATCTTCTCCGTGAAGACGATGGTGCAACGCCTTTCTTCATTGATGTAAACTTTCGCACGGAACTTTGCAGTTGTCTCGATCCAGTTCGACAGATCGTCCAGGGGCTTGAACCCCTTCACGGCTTTCGGTACTCCCTCATCCAGCACCTTGAAGCAGGCTGTGTTGTCTTCCTCTGATCTGCCCTCAAAGGAGTGGATGAGCAGGATACCATTCTCGCCATACATGATGTTGGTATCCCGGATGAAGGCTCTGACGCAATCTCTCGGAGCCGAGTCGGATAACTGGCCAGCGCTGTAGTCCGTGCTGGTATACTGCAGCGTGACCGACTCTTCTTTGGGGACCCTGCTGTGGAGCAAAGCCCGCAAGGTCGCAACGAACGATTCGTCAGAACGGAACTTGACGCCCGTGATGTTCTGGAACAAAGTCGATGCGATCCCGTTGGTGAGAGTCAGACCACTAATTTCTTTTGAGAACATAGCCTGCTCCTTTTCAGAAAGATTAAGGGCTCCCGCCTATGCTGACGGGAGCCCCGTTTGCCCTATGTATGGGCGGCCGGTGGTGTCGATCAGGCGTTGTCGGCCTTGACCACGTTCAGCAGGAAGCACTTCTCGGTGATGCCGAAGCTGGCGAAGGTCTTGTCCAGGTCGCCGGGCTGCAGGCTGGAGCCGTCCAGGTGCATCACGCCACGGGTGTAGTCCACGCCGTTGGTCTCCAGGGCGGAGCGCAGGGTGGTGTTCTCGTCGATGATAACGTTCTCGCGCTTGAGGTTGTTGCCGATAGTGACCTTAATCATGATTGAAGTCTCCTTTATTATGTAGATTTTTGTTGTTGGGAAAATCACCGCACAGGGTTACCCCTTTGCGATAGCGGATGAAGGGTTTGGGGCGGGCCGAAGCCCGCCCCGGCGGCGGATGGGGATTAGCCAGCGACGGTGATGTTCGCCATCACGGTGGCCTTCTCGGCGGCGATGGCGTCCAGCACCTCGGGCAGCTTGGCCTCCAGGGCGTTCAGGTTGATGATGGCGCTGCCCAGGGTGTCAGCGGCCCACTCCTTGACCTCGTCGGTCGGCACGCCGCTCTTCACCATAGTGATGCAGGCCAGGCCGGAGCCGTCGGAAGCCTCGCGGCCGAAGGAAGCGCCCACGGAATTGATGCTGCCAGCGCCGGTGGTGGTGCCCAGCCGGAAGATGGGCTCCTTGCCATCCTCGCCGCCCTTGAGCACCAGGTCGTTGGGACGATACTTCTCGATGGTCTTGATGTCCTCCATCTTCAGAGTGGAAGTGACGACGACGGCGTCCCCTGCGATTACGATTTTTGCCATGATACATTTCTCCTTTTTATCAAATATGTACCCCTATTAGTTGGTTATCCGCCCACACCACGAGGAGGTTGGGGCCATGTGGGTATGAAAAGCCCGTCAGAGCAATCTGACGGGCTTTTGTTGTTCGCCTCTTGCACCACTTTCGTGGTGCAGATGCCTATGATATTAAGATTAGAAGCCGAAAGCCGGGGCGAGCCCGAGGGAAAAACTAGCGTCGGTATAGTCCGCGTTGCCGGTCGTGTCCACATTGCAGAAGGCGCCTGGACATCCTTTCACTGGCGACCGTTCCATCGTGTACTCCCTACCGCCGTTCCTTAGCTTGTACCAGGGTACACCTTCCTGGCGATACCATCCATACCAGTGACCCTCTCCGGGGGCGGAGTAGATGGCCCGTCCAAAAGTCTCAGCCTCTGACTTGATGAAGAATTTCGCCGTACTGTTTACGATTTCAAAGGAATCGTCGGTCACCTTGGCGGTCGGTTTTACAATCGAAACCGCAACCTCGATGATTCCGTCGGGCATCAGTCGATAGACATCTCCGTCCGGGTCGTTCATCGCTCTGAACAGATAGGAATCAGGCCACGACCCATCGACATCGCCGTTACGACACCAAGGATATCTGCTCGGCATACAGTCCACCATTTCCCAGGTCAGCGGAACGATTTGTCCATCGCTCGTCACATCATGGTTGATACCGATGACCCGAAATTGGACGGGGTTGCCGTTCTTGAGAACGTCGTCCTTGAAGTCGCCAAGGTGAACAGTCGCCGGAGCGGCCATTCCTAAGCGCTTTAACGCTTCCCAGGTCATATTGTTAAGGCAATTAGGCATCGTTCTCCCTCCCTATTGTTATTTTTGGCGGGGATGGTAGGATTTGAACCCACGGGCGGCTACTAACCGCCTCCAGTTTTCAGGACTGGTGCCATCAGCCACTCGGCCACATCCCCATAAGCCTGCGTTATGCAGGTTGAAGTTCACTCAATCGCTCGCCACAGGCAGGACAGAAATTCATTGGAACAGGGCGCTCCTGCCCATCACCGAACTGGGTATACTTGGCGGGCTGAGTGATGAAAATCTCGTCGATGAAAAGTTGACTTATCTTTTTCCAGTGGTTTTCGCAGAACTCGCACATACCGTTATCTCCCTTCAAACGCCCAGGAGTGAGCGGAGTTCGCTATCTGTTGCCGTTTCAAAGTCGGGAGTCTCAACACCATAGAAGGTACATCTAACATATTCTCCATATTCACCATCTGGGTCTTCATCGGCGTACTGCCTCTCACTATAAGACAATTTCTTTGATTCCACCCAATAGCAAGTGTCGATTCCGTTTTCATCCCAGTTGGTATGTGTCATCGTTGGCGATTCGCCTCCGCACCACCTGACACCATTTCTCTCGAAGATTTCCATCAAGCTCTCTACAAGTTCTTCGCTCGGGCAATGGACGATGAGGTTTCTGCAGGTATTAAGCATACTTTCATCAAATGGAGTGTCCCACATAGGATTCACCTCCGCTTTCGTTCGGCCCAATCATTGTTCCACCCTCGACGCTGCGTATTGTAGGATTGGCGAATTATGATGGACTCAAGCCACCACACCTCATTGTTAATAAGGGTAGGTAGAAGCGTAAACCGGGTCACAGTTCTCGTTTCACCGGTAATCGGAAGTTTCCAGACCACGATTCGCACCTCCTATATAATGGTGTCGATGATGGGATTTGAACCCATACGGCAATGTTGCCAACAGGGTTTGAGCCTGCCATGTCTACCATTCCATCACATCGACATATGGTGTGGGCGGCGGGGATTGAACCCGCACATCGAACCGATATAGAGGCTTAAACTCCATGTGTCTCCCATTTCCACCACGCCCACAGAAAGTATCTTACCACCCACGATTGCGAATAATTTCCATTTGCTCATCAGATGGCCCATACCCGCAAAAGTGGCTATCATGTATCCTTGTGATAGTACCGCCGCAAAAATGAGGGTCACTCATTTGGGCACGAAAGATTCTTCTTTCTTCGCTCAAAGTTCTCTGAATAGCAACCTCGTTTTGCATATATTCAATCATACTAACACTCCTCACGAAAGGACTGTTTTATTCCGCTCCAACCACAATGAACAGAAACCGTTTACCCCATTTCAACCACAGGCAATCAGGCTTTGTCAAATTAACCATGAGCTTAGGTTGATTTCTTCGGACTTCGCTTATTGAGGAAACCAGTCCAGCCTCCTTCATAATAGCTGGAAGAAATCTCGTGTTGGTAAACAGCGTTTGTGGCCTTTCTGTGCTCTCCCAGTCGGTCTTATTAAACGCAATGAGGTCTGATGCAGATACAAGAGGTCGCCCAATTACAACGTTCTGAACCACTTCTATCCTCCTAACCAAAGAACTTATTTGATGAGAGCGACGATGAAGAACAGCACTATAATTGCAAGGCACCAGAACCCTTGATTTTCGCGCTGTCTTCGACTCCAGGCCCGCTCCTCTATATAACGTTCCCATGCTTTGTCAGACACGAAGTCTTCTCTCTTCATAGCAAACCCTCTCGTCAATCCGTCACGCCAAAGACGAATTTATCCATGTAGTATTTGTACCCTGTTTTATGGTGGCCGAGAGAGTAACTCAGTCTTGATAAGCCGCTTGATGTACCGACATCAACAAACGACATATCTGTCTTGATGTACTTATCAAATGCAATATGGTACAAAACGGTAAGTTCATCTCTGGTATACTTGGATGGGTCGATTTCTCCCTGAGCGAGCTTTCTAATCGCGCTCCTCGCCACATCATGGCCGCTGACCTTTGGAGGGTTCATGCGATGCTCGACCACCGACGCGATATAAAGGCCAATGCACATTACGATTGCGTCCATAGAGAAGGCGACGAGGTTCTTTGCGAATTTTGCCGCTACGGGGAGGCTGTATAGCGCACATTCCACAACGGTTTTGATTACGGCAACACCGACAAACACAGCCGCTACGGTCACAGCCGTATTGATAAGCGTAGCTCCGCTTTTACCTTTTGTTCGGGCATAGACTGCGCCACACAAGGCACCAATGAGGAAGTTGCCCAGCGGCCATCCAATGGCAATCCACCCGCTTGCTATCAGGCTAACGAGGAAACATCCGCAGCTCCCCACAATGGCCCCGGAGACACCGCCATATATGTAGCAGTAGACCGCCAAGACGATGTATCCCAAATCCAGGCTGATGTGACCGACAACCGGGATTTTAATCAGCATACTCACGCACACATACAGCGCAATTCCAAGTGCTGTCAGGCAGATTTTCTTTGTTTTGCTCATAGCACCCTCCTGTTAATTGAACAGATTGCGGAACTCTTCGTCGTCGAACAGAAACGGCGGTTTATCGTCTTCTGGCTCAAAGTTAAGCGCCCCCGCAGGGACACGCCATCCATAGCCGAACTCACAATTACCTTCGCAATCGTGTCCACCGTCAACCGGATTGTCCCAGAAAACACCAATCCATCCGTCATATTCTGGAGTGCTACAAACAGTTCCGGCGTCACCAGCATGAATGCTGGCGTTATCCGCAGGGGAATCGACTATAGCTATGACTCTGTCGCCGATGTTAAACCGTTCTTCCATATTCAGCTACCTCCTGTTAGTCCGGGAGCGGGTCGGCATCCTCCTTGGAATTTCCGCCCTCACTGAACGTGTATTCCTCATAGGGGAACTGAGAATAAATCTCGCTGCCGGTATCGTCGTCCGTAAAGAACATCGGACGGAAGATTTTGATGCAGTGGTCATTGGTCAGGTACTCCAGGATATGGTGGAGAACTTCCTGGATAAAAGCCTCTCCAAACTCGACGGATACCGTCTCGCCGTCGGGCTCCTGGAGGACAACAGCAAGAAAGTCCTTGATGGCAAAGTCGAGCGCATCTTCGCGCTCATATATCTCATCCTCCATATCCTGCCTGGAAAGACTGAGTTCAGCGTCGTCTGTGTCTTCAACGGCACCGCCGGAAACAACGGCCTTACCGTCAATCACAGTAAACGGGATGAGATAACGCATAAACAGCTTTTTGGCGGTTTTCTCGCAGTCGCCGTCGTCCATCACGTACTCCTCATACTCCGGCTCCTTGTCGCCCTTGCAGACAGAGAACATGAGTGTGCCGTCGTCATCGGTCATATAAACCGCATAGCCAGTCTCCGTGTTCTCGGCGATGAGAACCATTTCCTCCTGACACCGCTTCTTGTTCTGGGTGTAGAACCCCCACAACTCATTGGCAGGGACAAAGACCTGCACGTTTTCAAGGCCGCTCATATCGTCCTCAACCTCCTCATTGCCCTTCGTGGCGTCGATGTAATCCTCACAGAACCCGCAATCAAAAGGCGGATATCCTCCCATTTGGCACAGGAATCCGCCCGGCGGGTTGTAGGCGCAGTTTATCATACGCCCTATCTTTTCTTCGTCCGTCATGCGGTTGCCCTCCTGTTTTGAATCATGGTGGAGATAACCGGGCTCGAACCGGCGACCTCCTGCTTGCAAGGCAGGCGCTCTCCCAACTGAGCTATATCCCCATATTAGGACGGCGGCAAAACTTCGCCGCCGTCCCGCTTCTCTTTTACGGCCTAAAACCCATGGCTACTCAGCCGCGTGACGTTCCCCAAACGATTGCTTCCGTGTTTCGGATGACACAGACAGACTCTGAGCTCCGATACTCTGAGTATGAACGCCGCTCCCTTCTGGTGGAGATGGTTGGATTTGAACCAACGATGAGGCAGGGTACTTGTTATCAGCGTTGTAGCCCGCCCAAGCATAGCCCACCGGCGTTACCACTTCGCCACATCTCCATATAAACCGGCTGTCACGGTATGTCCATCGGTGGACACGCTTGAATTTCACACCCCCAAAGCCGCTTACTTATGCGGCGGACGGTATCTAACCCTTTGCACTCTACCGTCATGGCGAATCCCAGATTCAACTCTTTCGGAGTCTATTGGCCATCCTATGTATCGCCAGTTCCCAACCACCGCCGCGCAGCTACCCAACGCTTAGACACTGTTAGTTGGTCTACGTTGCCTCGCCATATCCACGCCTCGCCAAGCGACGGCAGTAAATTCAATTCGTCGTATCAGTTCGTATCAATTTGAGTATCTGTTTTCTGTATAGGCGCTCAGGGCCGGTCTCGTGCTTTTGCCATTGTAGAGCCTCCCAACTACATACACAGCGACCGGCTCCGCCGGTCTAATTGATAGGATATATTTTTACAACTCGCTACCGCCCAGCCAAGTGGAACTCCCAGCGGTAACATATACACCCGACAAACCATCAATCTTGGATTTGGTAAAGATTTACTGTTTATGCTTTGAGCCTTTAGCTTTAGTCAAAGAAAAACTTTGAACTTTTAGCTTTAAGCTGTGAGCGTTATGCGTTGAGCTTTACAGTTCATCTTGATACCCTGGCCTGACGACGCGGCTCTTTTAGCTGCGCATCAAGGTGGGGTCATATTTGTTTTTGTAAAACCCAAATTTACAAAACATAAGTAGGATTATCAGTCCTATTCACAGCTTAGCAGGCTGTTGCTGGTTTCTTTTTCACTTTACTTATCTGTAATCCAGCAAAACAGAGAAGGCATATGATTTCGGGTTTTCGGGCGGCAGCGAAGTTGATTGCCGCTTAATAATCGACGATGATTTCCGTCAGGGCGTTGGACACGGATAGGGCAGAGTCGATTTCAACGGTGAAACCGTTGATGACCTCCTCCAGCCGCTTCATCTCGGCGTCGATGTTGACGGGGTCAACCAGCTCCATCGTCTGGGCGGCGATGAAGTCGGCCCGCATTTTTCTGACCTCATCGCTGAGGTTTTTCATATCGGCGTTGGCATAGAGGTTCTTAATGTACTCGTCTGCCCGGAGTTCCAGCATCTCACCGTTGTTATCGTCAGCATCCTTGCGGGCCCGGCGGCTGTCAACCCTCAGCTTGGTAAGCAGTCCCTGCTTGGTGGGGATGCCGTGGTTTTTCATCTCGATGGCCTCGGCGATGGTGTACTCCTTACCGCCAACGCTCACCTTCGTAGTGGCGTTCGACAGGATAACCGCACGCTTGATAGCGTCACGGCGGGCGATGAGGTCGGTGGCAGACTGGTAGGCGGCCTTGACCTCGGCGCTGTAATCGCTGATACTTTTGCCGGAGACCTTCGCGTTGGCGTGCTTGTTGGCGAAGACAAAAACACTGCCATCAATAGCTTTTTTGATGCGGGAATCCAGGGTTTTCAACTCACACAGAGCCTTGTGGATGGTCATGGTTTCAGTAGTCATTCTGAACACACTCCTTAATCTTTGAATTTTAGTGGACTATTTACTGCGGTTCACGGAGTCTTTCAAGGTTTTGTAAGCCTTGAAGCTCGGTGCTCGGCACGCCGGGATTTTGACGGGGATACCCGCCTTGGGATTGCGCCCAGTTCTGGGTGCTCGGTTCTTGACCTCGAACGTGCCGAAGTCGTCGATGCGAACCTTATCTCCGGCTGCCAAAGCGTCGGCAATAATCTTGAACGTCGCATTGACCATGACCTCGGCGTCAACTTTCGTGATACCAGTGTGCCAGGCCAGAGCGGCGGTCAATTCTACCTTGTTCATAGTACCCTCCTTTACTCTCGTTCAAGCTCTTTATGAGCTTCGCCAATGGTGTCTGCGGAAAACTGAAACTCTCCATTAAGGAAAACCTCAATATGGCCTTTGACATTGCGGAACTCGTACAAGCTCACACCT
>OFGA01001862.1_pt1 | contig 13813 bp, 24 predicted proteins | sample 1521471 | NCBI WGS metagenome assembly OFGA01 (sample SAMEA3504086, study PRJEB24116) | mouse gut metagenome | biome: mouse gut; feature: mouse-associated habitat; material: faeces | place: Denmark | collected 2011
ACCACAACGCTTTCCAATGCGTGCGCCAGTACGGTGATTGCACACAGTCATACAGAAAAAGAATATCTTTTTGTCCATTGCATACACCTCCCATTATCATTACAAAAGCAGGCCGGTGTTTGCTAACCGACCTGCTCCAAATAATACTTTCATACATAATCCCATGGGTTCATTTCATGCCTGCGGCACTCGTCATAAGACTTAAAAAAGCAGAAGCATGGATAATAGTCCTTTCCACCAAGTCCATCAAATCGCCTAATAAGGTGATCCAGACTAACAAACGGATCATCTTCATTCCAAGTATGTCCTGGCTCGACAGTTACCACTCTTTGTCCCCATCTTCTTTTTGTTATTATTCCAAGATGAAATGGATATTTGCTAATCAGAAAGGGAGGTGGGTGGATTTCTCCACCCACCGTTCCAATCTCACTTTGCACCAGCACCCACCAGCAGGGAGGCCATCTTGTCCATCATGGCGTGGCCGTCCATGATACGCCCCCAGTTGTTTTCCCAGTAGTTGGCCGTCTGACGCCGGGGAGCATTGTGCCCTACCATGTCGCTCATGGCGTTCAGAGCACCCCAGGCAGTCCCCTTAAACTTGGCGATATCCGGGGCAAAGTAGCAGATCATGTACTCCGTGCGGGCCTTTTCCGCGTTCCGCTTCTCGCGGTCGCTGCTCTCCTCGGTTACGGGGAACATCTCATCCAGAATCTTGGCGATCTCCTCATCCTTGACGGTCTTGTTCGCCAGCTGGTCAGCGTACACGGCCAACTTGTCCATGTACTTGTTTGCCATATCCAGGCACATCCGCGCCTCATGGAGCTTGGTTTGGATGTCGCCAGTATGTCGCACAGACCACGCACGTCTGGCCCCGCTCAGGGCGATGTTCAGGGTGTTGTTGCAAACCACACGCACCGGCGTCATACAGACGCGGATAGCGCCGCTCCCGTCGTGAGTGTTGGAGAAACACAGGTAAGGCTCCGTCTTGTCGCCTACGATCTCCGTATCAGGCAGCTTTGCCAGCAGCCAGATTTTCCGGCCACCCATCAGGCTTCCCGCCGTCTCGTAGCGAACCTCTCCATCAATCAGGCTGTCCGTAAAGGCAAAGGCGTCGGCGTTCTGTACCACCTTGTAGCGGTCCGACACCACCCCAAGCACCTTCCTGTCGGTGCTGCGCACGTTGGCCCTGTAGCCGTCCACGGGCTTGCTGAAGTTCGTGTAGATGGGCTCCTGCACCACGGTCCAGTCCAGCCCTGCGAGCCTGATGGCGTCCGCGGACGTGGGTGCCTCCTTCACGATCGTCCCGAGCCCGTGCCATGGCTTCTCCCTTACTGAGAACATCGTCTCTACTAAAGCTGCCATTCCTTCATCTCCTTTGCTTTCTGCTATGGTCTTCCCTCTGGATGTCAGGAAAGGCCCTCCCATATGGGAAGGCCCTCCGTCTAAGCGTCCCTGTCCTCAAGGCTGCTGTCCAGCTGCAGCACCCTCTCCGCCTCGTCGATTGCCTTGGCCACGACCAGCACTGCGGTCAGCGCAAGGAACACGGCCTCGAATATCTGTCTCTTCGACATCTTGCATCGCCCCCTTTCCTTTATGATATAGGGAGAATATATCATCGGGATGGGGATGGATGCGATGGGCTCCTTTTAAAAGGCAGAGGCCTTGGCAGTGTTCCCTAGAAGGAAAGGGCTGTTGCTAAGAAGACTGATGAAGCTACAAAGCAGAAAAACCGAAAAAGAGAAGACTGATGACGATGTTATCATCAGCAGAATTCTTATGCCTGTTAGAGAAGCCAGGGAATATGCAGAACGGGAGACCGTATCGGGCAATGGCGTGGAGAGAAACTATGTCATCGAATCTTGGGAAAGGATTGGGCACTACAGGAGATTGCCCCATAGTGAAGAAAAGATCTATATCGAGGCCACAACATGTACACGTCATAAACAGTTAACCGATAAGGACATTGTCATTCGGTTGTAAAAAAGAAATGAGAAGAGGCGGTATTCCGCCTCTTCTTTTTTTTAATTTTCATCTACTCCGTGCATCAGATTTCTTTATATCTCCCATGGTAGTAGGCTTCCACATGTTCTTTGCACATATATACAACCTTAGTTCCTCCATTCAACATTGATACAAAATAATATTTCTTTGACTTAGATTTATTCCATTTTTCAACTTGTTTTTCTGCAATATATCTATTAGCAGATACCTCTAGTGGAACCTGGTGATAGATAAAATCATCGTGGATTCGTTTGCGATCTTTAACACTTATTCCAGGAAGGTTTCTATCTATAAAGTTATATATTTCCGCAGACCCATTCCATACCTTCTGAAGTGATTCACAATCGTTACCAGTTATCATTATTTTATTCTCCCTTCACATATGATAATTCTATGTTTTCAAGTTCGCTGACATCGATTTTGTACTCACTGCTGGTGCAATCTGCCAACGGTTCCTCAAGCGGAATCATTCCATGTGGAATTGTCCCATGTTCAAAGAAATTTTCAATCGCATCATCATCCCATCCCATGCTATTAGCTTCTGCCTCTGCTAATATGAGTTGCATCTCTATTAACTTTGCTAATTCTTCCTGTCGTGTCATAATTATACTCCTTTCAAACAAAGATATTATGGATAGGCGAGATATCTCGCCTATCCAATTTTAGTTTTTTTAAAGCTTCTTTCCTCCATGGTACAAATCCGGTTTATATTTCTTTACATTCTTCTCCCTGACAGGAAATGCTGTATCAATATAATTCAAATCGAAATTATACATAAATCTGATTGTCAAATCAAATGTAGATGAATATCCTTCGTATTCAACTACTCCCTTATTAACCAAGATGTCTCCATCTTCCGGATTTCTCTTGTCTGGCTCAGTGTGCATACGTCTTCCGCTTGTTTTTCTGGCGGTTTCATACGCTTCTTTTATGGCCTGCATTATCTGATAATGAGTCATATATACAGGGTAGTGGTCATTGTCTTTATCCAGTTTATCTATTTGACCGAGCAATCTTAATTCATTTGACGTATAATCCTGGTTTCCATATTTCTTATCATTGTCAGTAAGAAAAATTTCTGCACCATCTCTATTCTTATACTTGAACTTGGTCTTTATAGAAATAATCATTTCCGACAACTCGTCTCTATCTACACCAATTACTTCCATAATCTTGTTTCTGTTGGAATTTACCACAGTATCGATTCTGGAGTGAATAGAATGGTCCTTCAAGATATGTTGCATACATGCAGGCGGAATTGTATCTTCATTATATTCTCTACATGCTCTTCTATTCAGGTCGTTGGTTTCATATCCCAACTCTAAACATAGCTCGAAGTAGTTATAGAACCCTCCTCTCCATGCTGGTAGCCCATTTCCAACAGATTCAGTGAAATATTCCTCCCATGTCTTATCATGGTACCGAAATGATGCATCGGATTCTTTAATGACGATGCTCTCATTTCCATCATGATAATCAAATGGAAGCACCACATACTCATATCTCTTGTCGATACCACGATCGAATTCACGTATCTCTGTGACAATATAATTCTTAAAGTCATAATCAGATACAACATCTCCGACTTTGAACTTCGGTTCAAGCTTCGCCGAATCAGAAATCTTTCCTTCTGTGAAATACTTTTCCAGCATCTCATCGTGCCTTTGGAACACCAGGTCATATTCTTCGCACATACATACATCAGGATGGAAATTGTCGGCATATTCATCATTCACCAGCACCATCTGGTACTGATATACCGGATAGATTCCTCCGTCAATGACATTATCCACTCTTTTGCTTTCTTTGATGGCGTATTCAATTGGCCCCATGTCATTTCTTATGGTAACAACATCACCGGCAATGAACAATGGTTCTTTCGAAAGTATTTCCTGTGCTGCTTCGGTGTAGTATCCGGTTTTGTTCTTTTCATCTTCTGCATGATTTATCCAAGCGATGTCACGAACTGACATCATGTTGAATTTATCAGACCCTTCTGTCTGCACAATGAATCTGCTACCTTTTGGATCATCCTGTAGATTATCATTTAAGATTCTTTGAATGATTCCCTTCCGTCCTCTGATTGCCTCTGTTAGAACCATTACATTATCTCCTACTTCAAATCTTGCCATTTACCATTCTCCTTTTCTATAGCACTGTCCATGTCGCCATCCTGTCCCCACCTTGGAGATGCGGAAAAGCCAGCAGGCCTACATTTCCTTGGCCGCCGGCTCCTAATCCTGCAATCAACCCAATCCTCCAATCAATCAAATGCAACGCTCTCATTACCCCATCACACAGTATATTTCTCTTTCAATAGCATCCATGTCATATCTGCATTTCACCAATTTGCTGGCATGGAGCAGAACATTCCCAAATTCTTCGCTACCCTGCTGACCCATGGCATCCAGAAGCCGTCATGTCAGCCTTTCCGCTGGCATAGGGGTAGCCTCTGCAGACCAAGGTAGACGCTTTATCAGCCCTCCGTATTGTCTGGTGCTTTCTGCAGCAGCTCCCTTTGGAGCCGCTCGAATGTCTGGTATCCATTTTCCCTGCATGTAGGGCAGGGATTGACGAAGGTATGCACCAGGCCCAACGTGTAAGGGCACCTGGGGCATGGGGGCTTTATTCTGTAGGATAGGTTCTTTGTCTTCATATCATGGCTCCTCCTTCCATTCAGATTGATTAAACTGGTTGCTGTACGACAATGCCCAGGCACCCGTTATTTTGCTACTGTCCTGCCACAGCATGTTTTCCCTGTCAGGAGCCGTCGTCGCTCACCGCTCCCAAGCTGTCCTATCTCCTCATCCATATCCCTTGTTGTGCCTTTCTGTTCTGCCATCTAGGCCAAACCTATACCAGTCCTCGACGGGGTGGGCATTCCTCCCATATCTCCTCAGCACGGACAGAGCCGCCTGCCCATCAGGAACCGTACCGCTCTCCTTTACGGTGCAGATGTAGCCGATGCCCTCAATCCATCCATGGCCATGCACGGCTCTGTAGATGTTCTGCCGAGAATCCGCAAGGAATTCATTGCCAGAATTGTATCTAGCGGTCACCTCCGTCATCACACAGTCCCCTCTGGCCGTTCCATCCAATCCTGTCGGCTTTTCTTCCGTATGATGTGCATCAGGGAAGCTGCCATTGCCATATAGGCATTCTGCTATCCAGACAGTGTAGCACCCTACTGTCGATATCGATGCCGACAGTTCCCCTTCCAGCAGTTCCTCCTCTTCACCCCCCTGTCACTTTCTGCCTCTTTTTCTCGCTTATGGCTATCCCATAGGAGTAGCTTATCATCGGAACCAATATTTGTAGTATCATTGAGGTTCCAAAACCAATTACTCCTAACCATCTGCCTGTTTCTTCCAATAATGGACTTCCATTCTGATTGATATTAATAAAGAACATGTTTCTTTCTAAGGACTTCATACCTTAAAAATATATATCTGTAAAATCACTTTATATAATACTCACGACAACAAATGTACACTTAAGTTTTCACATACCAAGCATAAAAAATATCTACCTCAAGGCTTCCCTTTTTGGCAGACATTTTTTCGTTAATATCCAGATGTCAATTAATCATGGCACATAGCCCAACTAACAATTCTACTGATACACCTCTACTCAACTATACTTATGGATTTACTTAATAAAAAGGGCAACAAATATCCTTATCAGAAACCCTATTCCTGCCAGAACTAGCGCTATCCAAGATATATTTGTAAAAATGGGTAAAAAAACCCTCGCAGCCCCTCCCAGAATTCCTTCTGTAACTGCTAATGATTCCAATGGTATACACATTATTCTGATTTCTATAGCCAAAAATAGAGCTGTTACCCAAAACTTACTTAAAAGGTGCGTTACCCATCCAAGGCAGAAAGCCAATGCCTTAGCTATTATAGCCAGAAGAACAACATTGAATAGAAACATTGAAAGTACTTTCAACCCTAAAACCTGAAACACTATACCTGCAATGGCACAAAATAGAGCCGCCCTCATAAGTGGAAGTTTTGCTAACCGCTCTAAAAAAATATCAAATTTTGTTTCCTTTTCATTAATTACCACCAAACGACCAGCCTCCGTTCTTTAGTAAAGTCTAATATGCCCCATCAAAAATCCCAGCCAATACACTGCCACATGAAATCAAATCTCTCAAGCCATATACCTGCTATCAAGCTGGCAGAATGGGCTTTTGATAACCAAAAGCCCATTCAAAAACAGTCCAGTGCTAGACAATTTCTGTAGTACGTACCAATTTACAACAGAATTACTTACCCCAATAATTTCCACAATAATCGGCCTTATGCATCATTTTATTATGAAAATTACAATTACCAATAGATGAATAATATTTGCAGTTGTAGCAGCTTTTCCTTGTTTTATAAGCCTCGGGACTAGCTCCGCTTTTTTGCAGTTCCTTAATTACCTTTTTTACTTTCCTATTTGGATCAAACAGCGCCATGACAGACCTCCTTCTAATGTTACTTTTTATTCTTATATGCAATATAAATAACTCATGGATATAGGCTATATTTGGGAAAACATCTCTACCATTTAAACCTATTTCCATTCGCCAAAAATATTGTTGCATTTAGTACAGGCGTGTCACCCCTTATATATTCTGCGACACATGATGCGATACATCTTCTTTCCGTTATTTGCCAGAGGACTTCCTTCTTCATCGTCTGGGTAAATCCCTATCTTCTCATAGTCTTTTCTCAAATAACCAGGAATACCGCCCTTGTCTGATGAAGAAGAAAATAAAGAGTCTAAAAATCCTATCAAAACACCTCCCTGCTAGTAAATCACTAGAGCCATGAACGAGGCTCAACATATTCAGTACCAGCCATGAAATTCATGGCCAACCTCTTTGCTACTATAAAACTTAGATTTATAAATATCTCTTTTTTCCTAGTATACAGCAAATACCTCTTTTAGTCAATATATTTACCCCTTTTAGGCAATTCTTTATTTTATTCTCTCTTTATAAAATAAATGTAAAAAGAGGTGTGCGCATGGATTACAGTAAACTTGGCAAACGAATCCGGGAAGAGCGAAAGAAACTGAACCTTACACAGGCTCAGCTCGCAGAAGCTATCGACATATCCGATACCTACATGGGCGCAATAGAGCGAGGGGAGCGGAGCCTCACATTGGACACTTTGGTGAGGCTCGTTGAGCGGCTCGGTGTAACCGTGGATTACATGCTATCTGATTCCGTATCTGACAGCGACTCCAATATCATGAATCAGATTAAACAGGTAATCGATAATCAGCCATTAGAGCGCAAGCAGATGGCTGTCAACGTATTACGCACGATTTTCTCCTACTTTGAGGGAGACAGCTGAAGGGACTATTCCGTTCCCATTTTACCCGTCCGAAGCCCCCTTACAAAATCGACATCATCAAGCAGCCGTTTTACCGCCACATTAACCAGCAACTCCACTGAAACGGAATACTCAGCCGACAGCACATGCAGTCTGTCGTAAGCCATAGAATCCGTAACCCATACTAAATGTTCTTCTGGAGTGTTTTTTCTTTTCCCTCTTTCCTTAATGGCCATTTTTAAACCTCCCAAGTAATATTATTGATGTATCCTTGCATGCAAGGGTTGGACGGTAGCACAAGAAGAATATTTATATGAAAGAATGACCCATTTGACAAGGAATACATCCACTTCTTATTTGCCTTTTCCATGCTCATGTTGAATGCCCTCTGTCTGTGCTTTTCCCTCCAACAAAGACAGTCTGAATCAATCGGCAACTGTCCATCTACAGAAAGATTCCTTGGCTGCACATCTGCTACATCCTGTTGCATCCATGCAGCCATTTTCTGAGGATAGCCCTTCAAAATGCCCTGTCTGTAGCATATCAATTGCATCTGGCAGCACAAATGCAGCAGGCACCCGCCAAAGATGCCTCTGCATTGTTGCTGATATCTTATGTGCCATCGTCTTTGTGTCCCTATCCAATATAGTCAAGAATCCCCTGCAAATCCTCAGGCAGCTCACCACAGGCTTCCGGCAGTTCCAGGCCATCAGCCGCGCTCCCTGCCCGTGGCCCTGGAGCGCCTACGACCCCGATTCCGGCCAGGAGAGCACCCACCAGCTTCATGCCCTGTACCTGCATCTCCTCCCGGACGGCTGCCAGCATCTGGTCATGGAACTCCTGCCTGTCCGCAATCCTGATGTTCAAGGCGAAATGCTCCTCAAGCGCCCTCTTCATGTAAGCTGTTAAGGATACCGCGTCCCCTGCCCCTTCCGCCAGCTTCCGGTACAGCTCCCTGTCGGTCCTGTCGCCCATGTTGAACCGGATGGTCCCTCTGCTCCCCGGCCATCATGCCGCCCCCTTCCCTACAAGCTGTCTGGCAAGGAACTCGTACCCCTTCGCATTGGCGCACAGGTCGCAGTCATATGCGGCATGGCTCCGGTACCTGCCAGCATAGTCACGCGCTATCAGTGCGCCTCCTCCCACATAGATGATGTTGAGGTAGTCCATGCTGTATCCCCTCTCTGCAAGCTCCAGCTCCAGGGAGCGCATCCTCTCGCGCAGCATGCCGCGGATGAGCTCCGCATGGGCACCCGGAAGGTTGCTGCCCTCCTTCAGCGCGACCTTCATGACCTCGTCTTCCGGTATGTCCTTTCCGGTCTGGACCTTCATCTCCCTCTGGATCTCCTTCATCCACTTGACCATGGCCTTCTCGATGGTGATGGACCTGCTCTCTATGGGAAGCCCATCATGGACATACACCACATCCGTGGTCTTGCTGCCGATGTCCACGACCAGATAGTCGCCCTTCATGTTCCCGAGCCTTGCGGCGATGGCGGAATAGCATTGGGGGCAGACCACCACCTTCGCTATCCCCACTTCATAGTCGTCCCCTTCATAGGAGAATGCCAGGCTGCCATGCCGGGCATAATAGTCGGCCAGCCCCAGCTTCCCCCTGCCGTAGTCCGAGAAGGGCAGGCCCACCGCCAGCACCACCTCTGCCCTGCGTATCCCTGCACTGCCGAGCTCCATGGCAATGGCGGCCATGGTGCGGAGCATCGCCGCATCGCTGGAGACCTTGTCCTCCGTGATGGCTGCCCTGCCCTCTCCGACCTTGAAGTATTCCCCCTCATAGAACAGGGAGTTCTCCTTCAGCGTGGGCTCTACGCTCCCGAGCATGTGCACGCCGTTGTCGAATATGTAGTTCGCCGTCTTCCCAAGCTGGTACCCGTCATCGAAGCCAATCACGTACCTTCCGTCCCCTATCTTTACCATCTCAATCCCTCCCTTCTGAATCCTCATGGCACCTTTTCATCCGTGCCGCAAGGCCCTTGTCATGTCCCAATCCCATGTCCAGTCCCTCCTATGCCAATATGGTGCAGCCCAGCGTGTCGGTCCCATATGCCATGTCCAGCACCCTCGGGATGCAGTCCGCCGTGCTTTGGAACAGCTCCCTGAACATGCCCTCCAGGAGCACCTGCCCGCCGTCCACTACTGGCATGTCAATGCCAAGTTCATGCTGCTCATAATAGATGTAGTCCACATACCCATCCTCTTCATCCTCCCGGAGCAGGTTGTCCCCCGTCCCTTCGGCAATGCGTACTATCTGCCCTACCTCCGGAACGAATACGAACAGCTCCCCGTACCCTTCCGGTCCCTTCCCGGAACAAGTCCCTACATGCACTGTCCCATCCTGTTGTCCCATCACGCCTGCCCTTTCTTTCCGCATCCCCTCACTTTCCATCTCCATCCATCCCTCCTTCCTTTTCTTTGCCGTCCCGCCGGAACACCTCCACCTTTCGTGTGGCGTTGTCCCTCACGGTGACCTCCGGATATCTCTCCAGCAGTTCGTCCTTCTTCTTCAAGGCCTTCTCCATGCTGCCGCAGGAATAGCACCAGTCAAGGGCCTTTCCGTTTCCGTCAATTGCCCTCACGTCTGCCCCTTCCCATGTGAAGTCATCCAGGTTCCTGTTGACATACGATGTCGCTTCGATGATGAAGTCTGCCAGAAGGCCTGCCATTATGTGCATCGCCTCACCGCTGCTGTCAAGCGTCTTGAAGATCCCCAGGCCGCAGGTCTTCTTCTCCCCATCCTCAAATGATACCATCCACAAATCCAGGTATATCCCTTCGCTGCCCCCGTAGTCAAGATTGTTCTTCAGTTCAAAGTCACAGTTCTGGATGGAGACCGGCCTGTCTGTTGCCAGTCCGTAGTCCAGGATGTCTGGGAGCATGCCTTTCTCCTTCAGGATGTCCCTGATTTTGTTGAACAGTTCCCGTGTCGTCATTGGTCTTTCCATAGTATGAAGCCCTCCTTTGAAAGATATCGTCCCACGTCCCAAATGGTGTGGGCGCTGCCATAGTGTCATTATAAAAATATATATGTACCCATGTGCCTTATGCGATGGATGCAGTGGGCACTGCGGGCCTTTTGACTTAATGCCGGGAATCTGGTAAGATATGTGCATGGAGGATAATGCTATGGACAAAGAAATGAAAGAGATCCGGCTTGAAGACCTGGTTCCCTTTAAATGCCATTCCGGGCGGACATATGAAGGGGAACGCCTGCAGCTGCTGATGGACAGTATTGAAAATACAGGACTCATAAACCCCATCGTTGTCCGGCCTGTCAATCATGGAAAGTATGAGATTATATGCGGCCATAACCGTGTCAAGGCAGCAAAGGCATTGGACCATGACAAAATCAGGGCAGAAGTAAGATATGGGCTGACTGATGATAAGGCACTGAAACTGTTCTTCGACAGCAACCTGAACCAGCAGTCTTTCCCGGATTGGAACTATCGGCAAAAGTTTGAAGCGGTAAGCTACATTGAGACGCTGATTAAAGATGCTTCAAGGCAGGGAAGACGGACCGATTTAGAAAAAGATGCCGACACCGAGGATGGAACTTGTGTCCAAAGTAGACACAAGTTAGATAAAAGTGGTCAACGGGGGCACTATCCGGGACAGGATGTCCAAGTGGCTCGGCATCAGCACGGCGACCTTGAGCAAATACCGGCGCATCATAAAGCTGCCGGATAATCTGCTCCAGCCCATCGCGCGGCTGCTCGATGGGAAAAGGATCACGTTCGAGGCCGCATACAAAATTTCAAGCAAGAGGGATTGTGACATCAAGTATTTGATAGAAATGTTAAATAAATCTCCTGATACGATGATTGACATAGAAAGGCTAAAAAGCTTGCCCAATAAGAAAGATAAAAAGCCTGGGGAAATATATACAGTATCAAAAAAACAGGTTCTGGCAGTACTAATACGCCAACCGTCTTCCGATAATATAGCCACTGTCAGAAGGGCAAAGCCAACGATATAGCGCAAAGCATCCAGCGAGGGGCACAACTGACAGCGCCCCTCTTTTTCAGTCCCAGCGTCCTTATTTCTGCCCATTTGAGCCATGTGGGATTGCTCTGTCATGCCACTCAGGCTCCCTCTTCCTATCCCCTTATCCTCGCCAGCCTGCCATCAAGGTCTAAGCGGCTGTCCGCACATGTCCTCCTCCAGTGGCTGGCTTTCGTAGGATCGTCTGATTCAAAAACCTCAAAAATGTCATCCCCTTTTATTTCAATCCCGTCAAGCATATATCCCCCACTTTCCGAAATCCGGATCATGCCCTGATACATGACAGGCTTTTGAAGATAGTCCATCACCCATTTGAAATAATACAAATGGGTCATTAGCTCCCCCAATTCTTGATACCAAAAGATTTCATCCGGATCATTTCCATCATATCCTATTGGCAGCAAGTTGTCGTTTCCACGATAATCAGTTCCATATAAAATCATTTCGATTTTTCTGTTAAGTTCCGATAGCTTATCTTTCAGCACCCAAACGTCCATTTTACGCCTCCATGTCTCTTTATAGACATTATAGCCGAATATTCGGCAATATTCAATTGAAAAATATCCCTATATACTGAAATGGAAGAGGGGAGCTAAGATGTTCGATTACAGTCCGCTTTGGGAAACAATGCGAAGAAAAGGGATAACACAGTACCAGCTCATAACTGACCACAAGTTCTCGACAGGGACTTTGGATGCCTTGCGGAAAAACAAGAGCGTGACTGTCAATACAATTGATACATTATGTACGCTTTTGAATTGTACGCCAAACGATATCCTAAGAATCAAAAGAGGAAAGGAAGAATGATTGCTAATCATGTGTGCCACCAAGCATCTCCCTCCAACAGGACCTGCCTGAACCAGATATAGTTATATCTGTCCTCATCGTTTTCCATCTCTGCCTCCAGAAGCGCTTCTTCCGTCTTCGAATCTATTTCCATCCAAAACATGTCGTATCGTTTCCAGAAATATGCTGTCACGGCTTTTCTGATTGACTCAAATGATTTCAACATTTTCTAATTCACCCCCTTTCGTTTCAGACCTTATAACAGCATGTCCAATCCACGTTTTCTCTGTCTTCTGCTCATCCGTTATATCCTATAAAAAAGAATAGTGTGGACAGGACTGCCAAAACACCAACAGTCTTTTCGTGGTTCATTATTGTCTGAAAATAGACATTCCGTTAATACTCATTATAACGATAAACTTGTAGTAATACAAGAGCGAAAAGGGTTGGACATGTATAATTACGACAAGTTGTGGCAGACAATGAGCAGAAAAGGCATTTCCCAATATACGCTGATTAATGATTACGAGATATCTGAATCCCTGCTCTACAGATTGAGACACAATCAGTCGGTAAGCATGCACTCCATCAATAGGCTCTGTGATATCCTGGAATGTGATATTGGAGACATCGTGACGTATTACAGAGAATAGGTACATCTAATAAAAGAAATAGACAACAGCCCCTGTTCTTTCAGCAGGGGCTGTCTTCGTTTCTATATTCAGTTGTTTTCTGGTCAGCACAGTGCTGATTCCTCTTCCTTAGACTAATCAAATAATCACCAAATGATTGTAGACCTTGTGCATTCTCCCTGATTTTATTGGCTTTCTGGGGCTGAAATAAGGTTCAAATCTAGTATGCCCTATTGTTTAAGATAGTGCGAAATTCATAAAATCTTATGCCATTAGCTATAATAGAAATTTTACAATATTCAGATAAGAAAGCTCCTTTAACATCATACGTGCAAGAGCCCCCTTTCCTATATTTTAAAAAAGTAATCAAAGGTAATCAAAATAAAAGTTCCAAAATGCAGTAAATTCAAGGAAAATCAAGCTTTTCTTTCGGGTTCGAATCCCGTATGCTCCATTTTTTGGAAACAGCGGAATCCCATAGAATATGAGGTTCCGCTGTTTTTATATGTCTTTCATATCATTTCTTTTCCCCTTTGTCAACGCAAAATCCGTCACACACCTGTAACTTTTTTCTGCTATAATGTGTTCATGACACTCTAAAAGAAAAAGGCGGAACACGACTATGACCCACATCTACTATATAGAAGACGACCCCGACATCGCCGCTGCCGTGGCGGAATATCTGGAACAGAAAGGCTTCCGCGTCACCCTCTGCGCCACCCTGGCCCGGGCCAGAGCGGCGCTGGAGTCCCATCTGCCCACTCTGGTGCTGCTGGACTGGAACATGCCGGACGGCCACGGGGACAGGCTCTGCCGATGGATCCGGAGCAGGTGGAAGGATCTGCCCATCATCTTCCTCACCGTCCGCAGCGATGCCTCGGACATCGTCTCCGGCTTCCGGGACGGCGCCGACGATTATGTCGTCAAGCCCTTCCAGCTGGAGGTGCTGTACTCCCGCATCCTGGCGCTGCTGCGCAGGACGGGCAATGTGGCGGAGCAGTACCTCTCCTGCGGCGGCATCCGCATAGACCAGAACCGCCGGAC